>Ga0182738_1000349_pt1 | contig 68138 bp, 52 predicted proteins | sample eDN5th30CBELigMG_FD_128876 | JGI IMG/M metagenome (GOLD analysis project Ga0182738, IMG submission 128876) | Enriched Miracle-Growth compost microbial communities from Emeryville, California, USA - eDNA 5th pass 30_C BE-Lig MG (version 2)... ... | reverse complement strand
GCTGGTGGCTTCGGTGCTGGTGTAGGGCACCTCATGTCCGGGGGCGAACAGCCGCGCCAGATTGGGGTAGATGTTCTGTGGCACGAAGCCTGACACCGTCACCGCATTATCCAGATAGTCGCTCACCCCCTTGGTGCCTGCAAAGTAATTGCCCCGGCGCGCCTTGCTGTATGCAAGCAACACGTCGAAGTGTTCATGGCGATAGGCGCCGGCCAGGAAGGCCCTGCGGTTGTCGTGGTTGAACCGGGGCACGTCCGCGCGTTCGCGCATCTGCACCCATGGCTGCGTGAACGCCAAGCCGGGCGTGGCCCAGGTGGTTGCCGTGATGGCGCCGGGGATGTCGCGGTAGTCTTTGCCGACGATGCTGTATGGATCGGATGAGTCCTTGACGGAATTGCTGGCGCTGCTCAGTATGGCCTCTATCCCCCAGTTGCGGCCTTCGCGGATAATGTCGGCTGCATCAATGGTGCGTATGGCCACCGAGCCGCCAATACCGGCCTTCATGCCGCCGGCGAGGGTGGGCCCTTTTTCCACGGCAATGCTGCGGAACATGTTCGGGTCCACATAGTTGCGGTTGTTGATGCCTCGCATCGCCATCCAGGCATCGATCGACTGTTCCGTGCCGTCCACGGTAACGGGCACGCGCCCATTGCCGGACAGCCCGCGTATATTGGGGAAGAGGGCCGAGCCATTGCGATTGTCGCTGTTGTAGACGCCGTTCATGCCGGCAAACACATCGCCCACCGACACGCCCTTGTGCCGCTCCAGGTATTTGCGGTCTACATAGACATTGGAAATGTCTTTCTCGTAGACATCGTCGTAGCCTTTTTCATCGATGCTGCGCTGACCGACAACGACGACATCGTCTAGTTCCGAGACATTATCGGGTCTGTGCGTGGCGTCTTTTGAGTGAGCGCTCTTGCGCTTCTTTTCATTGATGGCCGATGCGGCATCGCCCGTCCGCGCCTGCTGCGGATCATGCGCAAGCGCTGGAGGATGGGCAGCATAAGTGGCCGACAGCAACAGCGCCAGCAGCCGGGGCTTGAATCTGATATGCATTGATGGGTTCCAGACAAGAAGATGTGACGCAGCCAGCATCCCTGTGCATGCAGCTGCGAGTCAGGCGCGCTGGTCGCTCATCACATCGCCTGAAAGGGCGCGCGAAGACCAGGCCTGATGTACGGCGGACACACGTCGATGAAGGCTTGTGGGGATTACGAATGAAATATTTATTTATTCTCTGTGGAGCAATTTTTCATTCGAGACGACAGATCTCATTGCGAGCGGGTGGCTGGCTGTGTCTGGTATTCCCGCAATGCATGGAACCGGCGGGGAAGGATATGCGTTCGCTGGTGTGTGCTGACGCGGCGGTTGTTGACGTGGATGCGTTAACAACCGCTTGCGCGGTACCTGGTGATCAGGTATTGGACCACTGCCGCAGCAGGTTGTGATACACCCCCGACAACTTCTGCACGGCGGGACTGGCTGGGGTTTCCTGCGTCACGGTCTGGATGGATTGGTCAAGTTCCCACAGCAGGGCGCGCAGGTGGTCTTCGCGTACCAGGCTCTGAATCCAGAAGAACGAGGCCAGCCGCACCCCGCGGGTGACTGGTGTGACGTGGTGCAGGCTGGTGCCGGGGTACAGCACCATGGCGCCCGCAGGCAGCTTCACGGTGTGGGCGCCGTAGGTGTCCTGCACGACCAGTTCGCCGCCTTCGTAGGTGTCGGGTTCGCTGAAGAACAGTGTGGCCGACACGTCGGTGCGGATGCGGTGCGGGGTGCCTGGCACGCTCTGGATGGCGGTGTCCACATGGGTACCGTAGGTGCCGCCGCCTTCATAGCGGTTAAAGCGCGGCGGCACGACTTTCAAGGGCAGGGCCGCAGCCATGAATTGGGGGCTGCGGGCCAGGGCGTCCAGGATCAGGCCGCCGATCTGCTCGGTCAGCGGGTGTGACTGAGGCAACTGCAGGTTCTGCTTGGCATGTGCGGCCAGGTGGCCGGCGGTCAGGCGGCCGTCTTCCCAGTCGGCCGTTTGCAGGGCCTGGCGGCATTGGACGACTTGTTCCGGGGACAGCAGGTCGGGAATAGTGATCAGCATGACGGGACTACGGGTTGCGATGACGGGCTGGCCCACAGTCCCCGTGGGCCGGTGCCGGGGGAAATTTGCTGCAGAAAGAGCAGCGGAGCTATGGCCATAATACGTCTTATTTTCGAATAAGAACAATTCTCATTAGTATTATTATAAGTTACAAATATATTTAATTTTACTCAAGCTGATGCAAATAGTTCCGAACAAACAAATTTCGATCGATTTTAAGGAGAGCATGTGATGCACGAATTGGCACATGTAAAGACCCCCGGCGCGCCAGCGCGCAAGGGCACGCGGCAGACGGTGCGGCCCCTGGTGGCTTCATTGGTGGGGATCGGCTTCGGCAGCCTGAGCCTGGGCTTGGCCGCAGAGGCCCTGGCGCAGACTGCAAGCAAGCCAGCCATGCTCAGTCGCATCGTCGTCGAGGGCCAGGGGCTGGTGCCCGAGAACAGGTCGTCACGCAAGGCTACAGCCTCGCTCGAAGATACCCCGCAAACCATCACAGTCATTCCCGAGCAAGTCTACAAAGAGCAGTCGGCGCGCAACCTGTCCGATGTGCTGCGCAACACTCCGGGCATCACCTACAACGGCGGCGAGAACGGCTTTGCCACAGGGGCGGCTAATTTCTCCATGCGCGGCTTCGAGAGCGGCAGCAATGTCTTTATCGATGGCGTACGCGATTCCGGTAACTACAACCGCGACATCTTCAATCTGGAAGCGGTCGAGGTGGTAAAGGGCCCGGCGGGCGAGAATGGCCGCGGCGGCCCGGGCGGCTACGTGAACCTGGTCACCAAGACCCCGAAGTCCACCGATGCGTACCATGGTTCGCTGAGCTACGGCTTTGATCGCTACGACTCCAAGCCGCGCCTGCGTGCCACCTCCGATATGAACAAGGTGTTCAGCGATTCAGTGGCGGCACGGTTGAACCTGATGGTGGAAGACGGCGGGGTGGCCGGCCGCGATGTGGCCAAGGCTCGCGCCTGGGGCGTTGCGCCGTCGGTCACGTTTGGGCTGGCGCCGCGCACAAGCGCCACGCTGGCCTATTCGCACCTGGAAACCCGCGACCGGCCCGACTTCGGCGTGCCCACCTCGGCTTTGCCGGGGTTCGAGCCCAGCGCCAATGATCTGCGCCACAACGAGATCACGCAGCGCATCGACCGCGACAATTTCTACGGCCATACGTCGGACTTCGACAAGGTCAAGCAGGATGCGCTGTCGGCGCGCATCCGTCACGAGCTGTCGCCGTCCACCTCGCTGGAGAACTTCACCCGTTACTCCGATACCGATCGCAATGCCATCTATACGGTGGTCAGGTCGGTCAACAAGGCGGGGATGGTGACGCCTAGCCGCCAAGGCTTCAGCCGCAAGAACACGGTGCTGTCTAACCAGACCAATCTGCGCACCACGTTCGAGACGGACACGCTGAAACATACCCTTAGCACAGGCCTGGAACTGTCGCGTGAAGAATCGAAGTCTGGCCGCGAATTCACCTTGCGCGGGCTGTCCGACGCCAGCGTCTACGGTCCGGATCCCGGCCGACCGCTGAACTCAGGGACGGATCAGGGGCCAGCGCAGCATGACACAGTGCGCGTGGACACTATTGCCGCCTATCTCTACAACACGGTCGAGTTCAGCCCGCAATGGCAGGCCACGGGCGGCGTGCGTCTTGAACGCTACAGGTCTCGCATCGACAGCACCGATCCCAGCTACCCGGCCAACAACTACAGCCGCACGGATACCAACCTGAACGGCAGCCTGGGCGTGGTCTACAAGCCGCAGGACAACGCTAGCATCTATACCAGCGTGGGCCTGTCGACCTTGCCGCCGGGGTCGTTCCTGAGCAATCCCGACATTTCCCGCAACGGTCCCAATGCCTTCCCCACACTGGCGGGGCAGAACAACCCCGATTCCAAGACGCAGCGCGCCATCAATTACGAGATCGGCACCAAGTGGCAGTTCTTCGAGAAGCGCTTGAGCGCCACGGCCGCCGTGTTCCACACCGAGCGTCGCAACGTGGCCATGACCAACGGCACCCAGCTGCTCGGCTATGGCAAGCAGCAAGTGCGGGGTCTGGAGCTGGGCCTGGCGGGCTACATCACTCCGCAGTGGGCGGTGTTCGGGGGCGCGACCTTGCAGAAGAGCAAGCGCATCCACAGCGCTGCTATCGATGCCGCCCTGAAGGCAAAGACTCCGGGGGATTTCGGTTCGGCCACATCCACCAGCGGCGACGAGCTGGCTTTCACACCGCGCACCCAGGCCAATCTGTGGACCACGTACAGCTTCCCGGTGGGCCTGACGCTGGGCGCCGGTGTGCAGTACGTTGGATCTTCCTATGTGGGTCGGCCCGACAACGTTGATCGTGTCGTCAAAAATGGCATCAACGGCAAGCTGCCGAGCTACACCGTGTTCAATGCCATGGCCGCCTACGAGGTCAACAAGAACCTGATGCTGCGGCTGAACGTGGACAACATCTTCGACAAGACCTATGCCACCTCAACCAACTGGTCGGCCCGCCGCGTCCAGCTGGGCGCGCCGCGCAGCTTCATCCTGAATGCCGACATGAGCTTCTGATCGGCCACGCAACGGTCCAGGCGCGTCTCGCAGGCGCAGCCTGGGCCGAATTGAGCACGGCCTGGTCAGGCCGGGAGACGCGAAAAAGAAACTCGAACTGCCAACTATGCCAAGGCGCGCCAGCGTAGCGCTGCTCTGCTTATGGATGCCCGGACTGTCTCACCAAGTTGCGGGCTTATAGATCATGGCGCCTTGACCGTCACGCAAAGTAGCAGGAAATTGGCTAGCCGCTAGCGCTCCACCACGGATTTGTTTGATGAAATCCGTATGCGGCAGTAAAGCCCGGCTCGGGTTCTTGTGAGGATTTAGTATTCCTACCTGCTTGCCAAGCTCAGAGCGCACTAGCCGGATTGGTTCGAGCAGGTCAGAGTCATTGGAGATCACTACCGCAATGTCGAAGCGGTCGAGGTGAGCGTCATGGAGTAGATGCGTGGCGAGGTTGACGTCCGAGCCTTTTTCCTCTGTCTTGATGATTCTCACATACGGGCTCTGTCCTGGGCGAGGGTTGGCCAAGCGAGCCTGGATGGCATGAGATAGGTAGTGTCCGCATATCACGGACAAATTGGGCAGCGTTTCCAATGCTCTCAGATAAGCATTCTGGCGAGCAGGCTGCTGAGGATCGTTAGGCCTGGCGCTGACGATCGCGGTGAAATACTTGATGGCGGCAATGTCGTTACCTGGCAAGTATGCACGGCACAACGCATCCAGATTTAGCCAGCGATGGGGGGTACCCTTGAGAGCACCGTAATAGAGATTGAAAGCATCGACATAGACGCTTGTTCTTGGTTTTTGGGCTGCCATGCGTACCACACAAATGCAGAGGCCCCCTTTCGGGGGCCTCGCACCCTAACGTCGAAACGCTAGGGGAGATAAGGATGCAGGGAGCCTTTCGGCTCCCGCGCCCAACGGCCGAAGCCATTGGGGGGATGTAAGGAGATAATACTGGAACATGAGCAGCCAGGTCAATGGCCTTTCACGTCATTGACCTGGCGTGCGGCAAGTGAGCGGGTTTCTGGTCATGAAGGAACTAAAGATTTCAGTAGAAATGAGAAAGGGACCTAGGCGGTTCCTTTTCTTCTTGTCCCAATTTTGTCCCAGAACGGCGGTTTTCTATTCTCGGATTTCTGGAAACCCGCATGAATAATGGTCGGGGCGAAAGGATTCGAACCTTCGACCCTCTGGTCCCAAACCAGATGCGCTACCAGGCTGCGCTACGCCCCGACTAAGCCAGCCACTATAGCATAAAAAACCTGTGCCCAGCCAACTGGGAGCTTATTTCGTCGACTCCAAAGCATCTTTTCATCAATCGCCGGCCAGCGGCCCGTATTCGATGGGTGTCCAGTCATACTTGTTGTTGCCGAGTGCGCGAACGTGGCCGATGCCAGGGAAGGGGAGGTGGGCGCCTGCGATCCATAGCTTCTGGTCGGCTGCCTCGGCCAGCACTTGTTTGCGGGTGGCAATTGCCTGGTTGGCGTCGGAGTCGAATTCGATCGATACCTCGGGGTGGGAGAACTGGATGGCGTGGCTGTGGATAATGTCGCCCCAGAAGAGGATCTGTGCTTGGCCTGTGCCAAAGAGGTAGCCGCCGTGGCCTGGCGTGTGGCCGGGCAGAGGCCAGGATTTGACGCCCGGAAATAATGTGTCGCCGGGCTTGAATTGCTTCAGCCGATTGTTTGCCTCATAGGGGGCAACCGCTTTCTGGGCCAGTGTGAAAAATGGCTGCATGGCCTCAGGCGCCTGTTGGGCAATGTCGGGGTTCAGCCAGTAAGCTGCTTCATCATCGGACACATACACGGTGGCGTTGGGGAAGACGGCGGCGCCTTCCGCAGTGGCGATACCGCAGGCATGGTCGCCATGCAGATGGGTCAGCAGTATGGTGTCGACCTGTTCAGCTTTGTAGCCTGCCGCGTTGAGGTTGTCGGCAAGCGCGCCCGCAGTGGGGCCAAAGCAGGCTGCGGCGCCTGCATCGATGAGCATCAGATGGCTGCCGGTGTTGATGAGATAGCCGTTGACTGCTGTTTGGGTACCGTCGGGCGTGGAAGGCACGAACATGCCGGCAATGAGATCGCTGATGTCTTGCGGTGATGCGCCGTGCAGAATTTTCTGGCTGACGCCCAGATAGCCGTCATAAAGAGCCGTGATTTCGAGCTTGCCGACCTGCATGCGCTGGTAGCCCGGAGCCTGCGTGTAGGAGGGAGCGGGGGGCTGCGCTTGCACGGCGAAAGACGCCGTTGCCAGCGCAAGTGCAATGGCTGGTGCGATTGCATGCCGGGCAGCCCTGGGAAAGCGTAGTGCGAACGTCATTTTTGTCTAACCTCCGTGTTATGCCTGATTGCGGGGCTGCCGCGGCGGGCTGGTCGGCCAGAAGCGGCTGTCGCCTGCGGTGGCGCTGTTTTGCCGAAGACAGCGGTCAGGCCGCTTCGTGCCCTGTTTCCGCCTGGGTTTGGCCGCCCGATGGCCGCAAACCCACCAGCACTTTGGCGATACGGCGGCCTTCGCGTTGCAGAATCTCGAAATGCAGGTCGCCCCGAGGTGTGGATACGACGATGTTGTCGCCGGATTCCGGCAGCCGTCCGAACAGGCTCAGCAGATAGCCGGCTACGGTACTGTATTCGTCTGTATCGTCCATCAGCCCCTCGATCTGTATGGCCTGCTCGAACTGATGCATGTCTGCCGCGCCGTCGACAACCCAGCGGTTTTCCCCATCCGCAATGATATCCGGAGTTTCGTCTTCGTCGGGGAAGTCGCCCGCGATGGCCTCGAAGACGTCGATGGGGGTGACCAGGCCTTCGACTGTGCCGAATTCATTGATGACGATAACCAGCTGTCCTCTGGCGGCCTTGAGCGTTTCCATGAGATCCAGGATGCGTACGGTCTCATGCACGATGATGGGTGGACGAAGCTTGCTTTCGTCGAGACGCTCGTTGAGCAGCAGATCGGCGATCAGGTCTTTGGCGCGGCCTATGCCTATGATGTCGTCCAGCGAACCACGGCACACGGGAAAGAAGCCATGGGGAGAGTGGCTGATTTCCTTGCGGATTTCTTCGGTGCTGTCGTCGATGTCGATCCACGTAATGTCAGTGCGCGGTGTCATGACGGAATGAATGCTGCGCTCCGCCAGGCGAAGCACACCGCTGACCATGTTGCGCTCTTCCACCCCAAAGGGCGCCTCGGAGGGCGCCGGCGCTGCATCGGGAGCGGATTCCGCCGCATTGACCGGCCGTTTGCCCAGCATGCGCAATATGCCTTCGGCCGTGCGCTCGCGCATGGGACGCATGGTTTCCATATGGCGCAGGTTGCGCCGCGCTATCTGGTTCAGGGTTTCGATGATGACGGCAAACCCGATTGCCGCGTACAGGTAACCCTTGGGCACCTTGAAGCCAAAGCCCTCCGCCACCAGGGCAAAGCCGATCATGAGCAGGAAGCCCAGGCAGAGGATGACCACAGTGGGGTAGGCGCTGACAAAGCGGGTGAGCGGCTTGGATGCCACCAGCATGACACCGATGGCAATGACGACGGCCGCCATCATGACCTCCAGCTGGTCGACCATGCCGACAGCGGTAATCACTGCGTCAAGCGAGAAGACCGCGTCAAGGACGACGATTTGCGTGACGACGATCCAGAAGCCTGCATAGACAGGCGAGCCCGAAGCGCTGTGGGCCTTGCCTTCGACCCGTTCGTGCATCTCCATCGTGCCCTTCAGTATCAGGAAGAAGCCGCCCAGGATCAGAATAAGGTCTCTGCCCGAAAAGCTGGCTGGCCCAACCGAGAACAGCGGTTCGGTGAGCCGAAACATCCAGGAAATAGCGGTCAGCAGTGCGAGTCGCATGACCAGCGCCAGGCTCAGCCCTATGATGCGGGCCCGGTCGCGCTGTGACGGCGGCAGTTTGTCGGCCAGGATGGCGATGAAGATGAGGTTGTCGATTCCCAGTACGATCTCAAGAACAACCAGGGTCAGCAGGCCGATCCAGGCAGTGGGGTCGAACAGGATATCTATCAGGCCTTCCATCAGGCCATACTCCTTATGTGGCGGGGAAAAAGCACTGCGAGCGTCATGTCTGCAGATGGGGCAGGGTATATGCCCGGTTGTTGTATGCCCAATTCGGCCAGAGCACATGGGCGAGCGCCTCGCGCGCAAGACCCTGATCCAGCGGCTGCGGATCGTAGGTTTCGGGGGCGGTATAGCGGAATTGCGAAGCGCCGCGGTGCGGCTCCAGCACAATGAGCTGGTCGCCGCGCAGGTAGCCATAGTTGTTCTGGTATTGCATCATCACGCGGTTGCCGCCTTCACGGGTAAGATCGTGGCCGATCATGGGGTGTTCGGCCTCGATGCCCATCAATGACAGCAGCGTGACAGGCAGGTCTATCTGGCTGACCAGCCTGTCGTCGCTGCGCGGCTCGACATCTGCGCCGAAGATGAGCGCGGGGATGTGGAAGTGGCGCATGGGCACCAGCGAAGCGCCGAAGACGCGCGAGTCGTGATCGGCCGCCAGCAGGAACACAGTGTTGTCCCAATAGGCTGATTGGCGCGCCTTGTCCACATACTGGCCGATGGCCCAGTCGGCATAGCGCACGGTGTTTTCCACTGTGCGGGGGTCGCCTTGCGGTGTAATGCGCCCCTCGGGGTATTCCCAGGGAGAATGGTTGCTGACGGAAAAAGCCAGGGTGAATGTAGGCTGGCTGGCATCTGCCTCAAGGACCTCGTGCAGCTTGCTGAACATGTCTTCATCGCTGGCTCCCCAGGTGCCCACGAACGCGGGGTCCTTGAAAGAAGGCAGGTCCAGTACCTCGTCGAAGCCATTGCCGAGGAAGAAATTCTTCATGTTGTCGAAATGGGCTTCGCCGCCATAGATGAAACGCGAGCGATAGCCCTGCTGGCGCAGCAACTGGGCGAGCGTGAAGAAGTTGCTCTGGGCGCCCGACAGCCGCAGGGCGGCGTCGGAAATGGTGGGCGGGAAGCCGGCCGACAGGGCTTCCAGCCCCCGGACTGAGCGCGTTCCGGTGGCATAGGCGCGCGTGAAATTCCAGGCTTGTCCGGCTATGCGATCAAGGCAGGGGGTATAGCCCGCGCCGCCGAGGTTGCCCACGTATTGGGCGCCCAGGCTTTCTTCGACGATGATGACAAGGTTCAGGGGACGCTCCCGCTTCACCGCCGGAATCTGGCGATGCAGGGTAGGGATGCGCGACGGCCCGGCTTCAATACCCGCGCAGCGCTGCACGATGAGATTGATTTCTTCTTCCCCGAGCGCGCCATACACGCGCGTGGCCGAGCGCTCGTTCTTCATGCTGTAGATGGCATAGCAGACGCTGTAGAGCGAGTTCAGCGGCAGGGTATTGAGCATGCTGTCGCCGCAATACGCCACGGTGGACGGGTTGATGGGCCGGTGCTTGAGCGTGCCCCGTATGGCCATGAACACCAGTGCGGCGGCGGCCAGCGAGAAGAGTGCTCGTGCCCACCAAGCCATGGGCGTGTCGGGGTCGGCAAAATCGAACAGCTCATCCGCAAACCAGACGAGGCCGGCGACGACCAGGATGCCGATCACCAGCATGGGTTTGTACCCTTTCCAGAGCATGCCGAAGACCTCGCGGGGGTGCTTCAGGTATTCGACATAAAGCCGGTTGGGGCGGGTATCGTATTCATCTATGAACTGTGGCGTGGATACCTCAAGCAGCACGAGCAGCGTCCAGGCCAGCAAAAACCAGCATTCCGCGGTATCTATGGCCAGTTCGTAGCCGCCGAGCCAGGGCGACAGGACCAGCGGAATGCCCGCCAGCGTGGCGATGCCGTTTGCATCGATACGCAACCCGCCACGGATAATTGGCCAGAGCCCGCCTGCGCGCCTGACCCGTTCGTGCTGCCAAAGGGCAAGCATGAGGCGGCTGAGTGTAAGAAATATAAAACTGCAGGCTATGAATAGAAAGGTAAGTTCGCGCATGGGCGCCGGAAATGGATGCAGGAACGGCTAGTGTAAAGGGTTTGGCCTGTTTTTGCGCGCAAGGCGGGAGGGTGGGGGCGGCAAGGCCGGAGAGCGGGTCAAAAACGGGGTTTGCCGGTGCTTGACGGCCAATTATGCTCACTGTTAGCATAATTGGAGGCTGCCGCCTCCGGCAGCTCGTGTGCGTCCGGCATCCGATATGCGCGCCAGCCAGCTACTGTACGGGATCCATCATGCTTTCTTTCCATTTTCGCGCCAGGATGTTTACGGCAGCCCTCTTGTCGGCAGCGTCATGCGTCGCAGCCCCTGCCGCCGTCGCCCAGGACACGATCCGCATAGGGGAGCTGAACAGCTACAAGACCCAGCCTGCTTTCCTGGGGCCATACCGCAACGGCATGGAGCTTGCCGTGGAGCAGGTCAACAGCGCAGGCGGGGTGAATGGCAAAAAGCTCGAGCTTGTCATCCGTGATGACAACTCCAATCCGGGTGACGCGGTTCGGGCGGCGCAGGAGCTGATCGCCCGCGAGAAAGTGGATGTGCTGGCCGGCACCTTCCTGTCGCATATAGGCCTTGCGGTGGCCGATTTCGCCGGTCACAAGAAACGCTTTTTCCTGGCCAGCGAGCCGTTGACGGACAAGATTGTCTGGGCCGATGGGAACCCCTACACCTTCAGGCTGCGCAACTCTACCTATATGCAGGTCGCCATGCTGATTCCGGCGGCGGTCAAGATGAACAAGAAACGCTGGGCGCTGGTGTATCCGAATTACGAGTATGGCCAGTCTGCCGTGGCGACTTTCAAGGCCTTGCTCAAGCAGGCGCAGCCTGATGTTCAGTTTGTTGCCGAGCAGGCGACCCCGCTGGGCAAGATTGATGCCGGGAATGTGGTGCAGGCGCTGGCGGATGCCAAGCCCGAGGCCATGTTCAATGTGCTCTTTGCCACAGACCTTTCCAAGTTCGTGCGCGCGGGCACGCAGCGCAATTTTTTCAAGGGGCTGGAGGTGGTCAGCATGCTGACCGGCGAGCCCGAGTACCTGGATGCCCTTGGTGCGGAAACGCCAGAGGGGTGGGTCGTAACGGGCTACCCTTGGTACGCCATTGATACGCCCGAGCACAAGGCTTTCCTGGACGCCTACCAGCAGCGCTTCAATGATTACCCCAGGTTGGGTACGGTGGTGGGCTACAACACCATTCTTTCGCTGGCGGCAGGCATTGCCAGGGCAGGCTCCACCGACTCAGACAAGCTGGCCGAGGCCTTCAAGGGGCTGGAGGTGGACACGCCGTTTGGCCGCATCCAGTATCGGGCGCTTGATCATCAGTCGACCATGGGGGCCTACGTTGGCACGCTGGCCGTCAAGGATGGCAAGGGCATCATGACCGATTTCAAATATGTGGACGGGGCCAGCGTCCAGCCGACCGACGAACAGGTCAGGCAGTGGCGCCCGGCGTCCGCCGACTGAGCCTGCGCGCTGTGGTGGCAGGGGCGTGCGCTGCCTCGGGTAAGGCTGATGCGGGCAGGCGGGCAACTGGCCGGGAGGGCGCGTTCGCTGCCTGCCGGGCTATCCCGCCCATGCCGGCAGCAGAGGCGATGACGCGGGCATGCTCATGAGCGGCTTTCTTGTTCACTTTCTGAATGGGCTGGCCGAGGCATCCTCGCTCTTTCTGGTGGCTGCCGGCCTGTCACTCATTTTCGGTGTCAGCCGTATCGTCAATTTTGCCCACGGCTCACTGTATATGCTGGGGCTGTACGTTGCCTATACGCTGGTGCGGCAGTTCGGACAGGGAGCGGTCGGTTTCTGGGCGGCATTGTTGTGCGCCGCCCTCATTATTGCCCTGCTGGGCGCCCTGGTGGAAATTCTTCTGTTGCGCCGCATTTACGCGGCGCCGGAGATGTTCCAGTTGCTGGCGACTTTTGCCTTGGTGCTTATCTTCAACGATATGGCGCTGTGGCTATGGGGGCCGGACGATTTGCTCGGGCCGCTGGCGCCGGGGCTGGATGGATCGTTGCCTATCCTGGGCCGCTATTTGCCTGTCTATGACGTACTGCTCATTGTTCTCGGGCCTTTGATGCTGTTGTTGCTGTGGCTGGCGCTTGCCCGCACGCGATGGGGCATGCTGGTGCGGGCGGCCACCCAGGACCGGGAGATGCTCGGAGCGCTCGGGGTAAACCAGGCCTGGCTGTTTACCGGCGTGTTTGCTTTCGGGGCATTTCTCGCCGGCCTCGGCGGCGCATTGCAGATTCCACGGCAACCCGCCGCCCTTGGGCTGGACTTGAGCATCATAGGGGACGTGTTTGTGGTTGTCGTGGTGGGGGGCATGGGGTCGATTCCGGGCGCCTATCTTGCGGCGCTTGTCATTGCCGAACTCAAGGCCTTGTGCATTGCGCTGGGGGTGGTGGACCTCTGGGGGCTGACAATTGCCTTTCCACGCCTTACGCTGGTGGTGGAGTTTGTTTTCATGGCATTGGTGCTGGTCTTCAGGCCGTGGGGGCTGTGCGGCAGGCCGCTGTCGGTTTCACGGTATATCGGCATGCCTGATGCGCCACTCAAGCCTGCGACGCCTGCGCTGGGGTGGCTGGCCGTTGCTGTCGCGGCAGGGCTGGCTCTGCTGCCTTCCTTGGGGGACTCACTTCCCTACGGCACAGTGCTGGCGCAAGACGTGCTGGTGGCCGTGGTATTTGCCGTCAGCCTGCATTTCATGATGGGGCTGGGCGGCATGCCTTCCTTCGGCCATGCCGCCTATTTCGGCCTGGGCGCTTATGCGGCGGCCATGCTGTTTCAGTCTGCGGGGCTGGGCATGCTTGGATCCATCGCCGTGGCGCCGCTGGTAGCCGCCTCGGCGGCAGTGCTGTTCGGCTGGCTGGGCGCGCGGCTTTCGGGGGTTTACCTGGCGATGTTGACGCTCGCCTTTGCCCAGATTATCTGGTCCATCGCCTACCAGTGGGATGCCGTGACCGGGGGTTCCAACGGGCTGTTCGGCATCTGGCCCGAGGGCTGGCTTGAGGGCGACGCTTTTTATTACTTCACCCTGCTTGTGTCTATCGTCGTCGTACTGCTGGCGCGCCGGGCCGCTTTTGCGCCCTTTGGGCTGGCCTTGCGCGCCACGCGCGATTCCGCCTTGCGTGCCGATGCGCTGGGGGTGGATGTGAGGCGTGTCCAGTGGGCGGCATTCGTGCTGGCCGGCTTGGTGGCCGGTGTGGCGGGGGCTTTGTATGTGTTTGCCAAGGGAGGGGCGTCCCCCGAGGTCATGACGGTCGGCAAATCAGTCGACGCGCTGGTGATGGTGTTGCTGGGAGGCATTCAGTCCCTGGCCGGCCCGGTGGTGGGTGCGGCAGCCTTTACCGCGCTGCAGGATTTCTTTGTGGGGGTTACGGAATACTGGCGAGCGCTGTTTGGCGCCGTCATTCTGCTGATGGTTCTGGCGCTGCCGCGCGGCATTGCGGGGTATGCCGGCTTGCTGCAAGGAGGGCGACGCACATGAGCCTGCTGCGGATCAGCCATCTGGTGCGTGATTTTGGCGGCAACAGGGCCGTGGACGATGTCAGCCTCGAACTCGAGGCTGGCGAACTGGTCGCGCTGATCGGGCCGAACGGCGCGGGGAAATCTACAGTTTTCAATATGCTCGGCGGCCAGATCCAGGCCACCTCTGGCTCGGTTCTGTTTGATGGCCAGAGCGTGCTGGGGCAGCCATCGCATCGAATTTCCCGCATGGGTATTGGCCGCAGCTTCCAGATTGCCGCAACCTTCGCATCCATGACGGTTCTGGAAAACATACAGATGGCGCTGCTTGCCAGCCATCGGCGTATCTGGTCTTTTTGGCGGCCGGCAAGCGCGCAGTATGAAGATGAGGCGTTGGATCTTCTGGAGCAGGTGGGCATGCGTGATCAGGCGCGGCGTCCCTGCAGCGAGCTTGCCTATGGCGATGTAAAGCGCGTGGAACTGGCTGTCAGCCTCGCGGGGCAGCCCCGGCTGCTATTGATGGACGAGCCAACCGCGGGCATGGGGGCCGCCGAACGCAATGCCCTGATGGCGCTTGTGAAGCGTCTCGTGGCCGAGCGCGGGATGGCCGTGCTGTTCACGGAGCACAGCATGGATGTCGTGTTTGGCTATGCTGACCGTATTCTCGTGCTGGCACGCGGGCGGCTGATTGCGCAGGGAGATGCACAGGAGGTGCGCTCGCATCCCGAAGTGCGCCGAGTATATTTTGGCAGTGGCGCGACGTTCAGCGGGGTGGCAAGCCCGGAGGCGGATATTCTGCTGTCGTCTGATGACCGGAGCGCTATCGGGCGCAGTGATACAGCGCCGGACGAGACGCTGTTGCGAATCCAGGGCTTGAATGCCTGGTATGGCGATGCGCACATTCTGCGCGATGTATCTCTGCTTGCGGGGCGGGGCGAAGTGGTTGCCCTGATGGGACGGAATGGGGCCGGTAAGTCTACGACGATGAAGGCCGCAATGGGGCTGCTGCGGCGGCGTACCGGCCTGATCGATTTCATGGGGGCCGATATTTCGGCCAGCCAGCCGTGCGACGTGGCTCGCCTGGGCTTGGGGTATGTGCCAGAAGACAGACGCATTTTCACGGATCTTACGGTGACCGAAAATCTGCTCGCTGGCCGCCAGCCTCAGCGTGAAGGCGCGCCGGGCTGGTCGCTGGACGAGGTTTTCGAGCTGTTTCCGCATCTGGCGGGGCTGCGCCGCCGGCGGGCGGGTGAAATGAGTGGCGGCGAGCAGCAAATGCTGGCTGTGGCCCGCATCTTGATGGGGAATCCGCACCTGCTGTTGCTGGATGAGCCTTCTGAGGGCGTGGCGCCGGTCATTGTGGAGCAGATGGCCCAGATGATTCTTGCGCTCAAGGGCCGGGGCGCCAGCGTCTTGCTTTCAGAGCAGAACCTGCATTTTGCCTGCCTGGTATCGGATCGGGCCTATGTGCTGGAGAAGGGCGTCATCCGCTACGAAGGCAGTATGGCGGCACTGGCCGGTGACGATATGTTGCGCAGCAAATATCTGGAATTGTAAGGCGGGCAAGACTCGGTATGATGTGACTGTGGGGCGGCGCGGGGCCGCCATCATCACGGGGGATCGTCACTCATGCGCCATTCTCAGCCATTTCCGAAACTGCTTGCCTTGATCGCCGCCGTAACGTTTGCCGGGGCGGTTTCCATCGCTGCGCAGGCGCAGCCATCCCAGCCGCAGCGCTTCCAGAGCCAGCATGGCGCGGTGACTATCGTCGAGCTGGCCAAGCAACTTGAGCATCCCTGGGGCATGGCCTTTCTGCCAGATGGCGCGGGGGTTCTGATCACAGAGAGGCCGGGTCGACTGCGCTTGTGGCAGGAGGGTAAAGGGCTTTCCGAACCGATTCGTGGTGTGCCCGAGGTCTATGCGCGCGGGCAGGGCGGGCTGCTCGATATTGCCCTGGCGCCGGATTTTCCTCAATCGCGGCGTGTCTACCTGTCCTACGCGGAAGCGGGTGAAGAAGGGCAAGCCAGCACGGCGGTGGGGTATGGAACGCTCAGCGCCGATGCCCGCGCGCTGGAAGGTTTCACAGTCGTGTTCCGGCAGGTGCCGCGCCTGTCAACAGGTCACCACTTCGGCTCGCGGCTGGTGTTCGACCGGGACGGCTATTTATTCATCGCGCTGGGGGAAAACAACCAGCGGGCAACTTCGCAAAAGCTCGACATGTTGCAGGGCAAGGTTGTGCGCATCCTGGCTGACGGGCGTGTGCCGCCGGATAACCCCTTTGTGAAGACGGAGGGCGCGCGCCCGGAGATCTGGTCCTATGGGCATCGCAATCAGCAGGGGGCTGCGCTGAACCCCTGGACTGGGGTGCTATGGACCAATGAACATGGCCCGCGCGGCGGCGATGAGATCAATATTCCGCAGGCAGGCAAGAATTATGGCTGGCCGCGTGCCACCTATGGCATCAACTATTCAGGCTTACGCATACCCGAGGCCGAGGGTAGCCAGGTGGAGGGCACGGAGCAGCCTGTTTTCTACTGGAAGGTGTCGCCCGCCATTTCCGGCATGGCTTTCTATGATGCGGGCCGTTTCCCCGCCTGGCAGCATTCGCTTTTCATAGGCGCGCTCAAGGAGCAAGCGCTGATCCGCCTGGAACTCGATGGCGACAGCGTCAAGTCCGAGGAGCGGCTGCTGGAATCATTGCACGAACGTATTCGTGATGTCAGGGTGGGGCCGGACGGCTATGTCTATGTGCTGACGGATGATTCCGAGGGCAGGCTGCTGAAGGTAGGCCTGGCAGGCTGAGACGAGGGGCGGGAGGGCTTTGATGCGGGCGCCCCCAAGCCAGGGCGCCCGCGATGGATCAAGCGTTAATGGCTACGCCGGGCTGGGACGGCTGCGGGTGGCGGTTCCGGTAGCTAGCCAGCAGCTCGCTGCGTCTGGCCTGCGCCGCCTGGACATTGGCTTCTTTGACATGGCCGAAGCCGCGTATGTCGTCTGGCAGCCTCGCCAGCTCAATGGCCACAGCCAGGTTTTTCTCAGTGACGCTGTCTGCCAGTTCGTTGACCAGGTCCATATAGTCGGCAATGAGCTGGCGTTCCATGCGGCGCTCTTCTGTCTTGCCGAAGATATCTAGCGGCGACCCACGTAGTCCCTTGAGTTTTGCCAGCACGCGGAAGGCTGACAGCATCCAGGGGCCATAGCTGCGCTTGATGAGCTGTCCTTTCTCGTTCTTGCGGGCCAGCAGCGGCGGCGCTAGATGGAAGGTCAGTGTGTAGTCCTTGCCCGGCTCTCCGTCGAATTGCTCGCGCAGGCCGGCTGTGAATGCGGGATCTGTGTAGAGGCGGGCAACTTCGTATTCATCCTTGTACGCCATGAGCTTGGCCAGGTTGACCGCGACTGCGCGGGTCAGGCGATTGGCGTTTCCTGGCTGCAGGCTGGCTTCCCTGGCGCGAATGCGTTCGACAGCGGTGGCATAGCGCTTTGCGTAGCGGGCGTTCTGGTATTCCGTAAGCCACTGCTGGTTGCGCGCCACGATCTGATCAAGGGTTTCAGGCATGGGGATGATGCGAGCCGCTGCCGGGGCGCCTGCCTTTTGCGGCATGACAGCCTGTGCGCCGAGATGGGCGGTGGCGCGGCCCCATTCAAAGGCGGCCAGGTTCTTATCCACCATGACGCCATTGAGTTCAATGGCGCGGACGAGTGCCTCGCGCGACAGTGGGATCCAGCCCTTTTGCCAGGCATAGCCCAGCAGCAGCGGGTTGGCATAGATGGCATCGCCCAACAGCGCGACCGCCAGGGCATTGGCATCGACAAATTCGCAGCCGTCGCCCATGGCTTTGGTGAGCAACTGGTTTGAATCCGCCTGCGGGAACTGCCATTTGGGGTTGTGGATGACGGCGGCGGTAGGTATGGGGGCGCTGTTGACGATAGCGCTCGTATGCCCTTTGAGCGCTTTGGCAAGCACATCGGGCGCGGAGGTGACAATGGTGTCGCAGCCTATGATGAGGCGGGCCTCGCCTGTCGCGATGCGTGTGGCATGCAGATAGGCGGGGGAGGGGGCCAGCTGTACGTGGCTGAGCACCGCACCGCCTTTCTGCGCCAGACCTGCCATGTCGAGCACGGTGACCCCTTTGCGTTCCAGGTGGGCAGCCATGCCGAGCAGGCCACCGATCGTAACCACGCCGGTACCGCCGATGCCAGTCACCAGTATGCCGTAGGTCGCGTCCAGGGCAGGCAGTTGCGGCAGCGGAAGGTCCATGGTCGGGCCATTGTCCGCTCCTGCCTGTGCAGGCTGGCTTGCGGGCCGGGGTTTTTTCACCTGCGCGCCTTCCGCAGTGACGAAACTGGGGCAGAATCCGTTGACACAGGAGAAGTCTTTATTGCAGGATGACTGGTTGATGCGGCGTTTCGAGCCACGCGGTGTTTCTACGGGCTCAACCGACAGGCAGTTGGATTTGACCGAACAGTCGCCGCAGCCTTCGCACACCGCTTCGTTGATGTAAACGCGCCGTGCGGGGTCCGGGTAGGTGCCGCGCTTGCGGCGGCGACGTTTTTCGGTCGCACAGGTCTGGTCGTAGACCAGCACCGTCGTTCCCTCGATGTCGCGCAACTCGCGCTGGACACGGTCGAGCTCGTCGCGATGGTAGACGGGCGCGTTGCCGGCCAGGGCGACGCCCTTGTATTTCTCGGGTTCATCGGTGACAACCACGATCTTGCGCGCACCCTCGGCGTGGACCTGCGCAATGACATCGGTGACCTTGAGGACGCCATCCACGGGCTGTCCGCCTGTCATGGCGACGGCGTCGTTGTAGAGGATCTTGTAGGTGATGTTGGAGTTGGCCGCGATCGAGGCGCGCAGGGCAAGTATGCCGGAGTGAAAGTACGTGCCGTCGCCCAGGTTGGCGAAAATGTGTTTTTCGCTGGTGAAATGGCGTTGGCCTATCCAGGCCGCGCCTTCGCCGCCCATGTGGCTGAATGTCGCCGTGTTGCGGTCCATCCAGATGCTCATGTAATGGCAACCTATGCCCGCCAGCGCGCGCGAGCCTTCGGGCACGCGGGTGGATGTGTTGTGCGGGCAGCCGGAACAGAACCAGGGTTTGCGGTCGGCGGCAGTCGTCGGGGCGGATTGCTCGCGTTCCTTGGCCTCAATGATGGCAATGCGAGACGCAATGCGGGCGCGCAGCTCCGGCGACAGGTCCGCCTTGTCCAGCCTGCGGGCGATGGCGCGGGCAATGATGGCCGGCGAGAGTTCTCCGCGCGCAGGCAGCAGCCATTGGCCGCGCGGCACGGACCATTCTCCGCCGTCATTGTCTTTCTGGTCGAACTTGCCGTAAACGCTGGGGCGTACATCATCGCGCCAGTTGTACAGTTCTTCCTTCAGCGCGTATTCGAGGATCTGCCGCTTTTCTTCGACGACCAGTATTTCTTCCAGCCCGGTTGCAAATTCGCGCGCATCCTGGGCATTGAGCGGCCAGACGCAGCCGATCTTGATCAGGCGTATGCCAAGCTGCGCACAGGCGGCTTCGTCCAGGCCGAGTTCCAGTAAAGCCTGGCGGGTATCCAGGTATGCCTTGCCGGCAGCCATGATGCCAAAGCGTGCCCGAGGGGAATCCATGACGATGCGGTTCAGCCCATTGGCACGCGTGTAAGCCAGTGCGGCGTACCACTTGTAATCCATCAGTCGGGCCTCCTGATCCAGGGGCGGATCGGGCCAGCGTATGCCCAGGCCACCGGGAGGGAGGGTGAAGTCGTCAGGAATGATGATGCGCGTGCGGTCGGGGTCGATGTCGACCGATGCGGTGGATTCGACCACATCGGTGACGCATTTCATGGCGACCCAGAGGCCTGAGTATCGGCTCATGGCCCAGCCATGCAGGCCGAAATCCAGGTATTCCTGCACATTGGCGGGATACAGGACCGGTATGCCCGCAGAGATGAGGTCGTGCTCGGATTGGTGCGCAACGGTGGATGATTTGGCTCCATGGTCGTCGCCGGCCAGCACCAGCACACCGCCATGGGCAGACGTGCCAGCGGAATTGGCGTGCTTGAAGACATCCATCGAGCGGTCTACCCCAGGACCCTTGCCATACCACATGCCGAATACGCCCTCTCGGGTGGCATGCGGTGTAAGAACCGTCTGCTGGGTGCCCCAGACGGATGTGGCGGCCAGGTCTTCATTCAGCCCTGGCTGGAAGATGATGTCGTTGTCCGCAAGGTGTTGCTTGGCCTTCCACAAGGCCTGGTCCAGGGCGCCCAGCGGCGAACCGCGATAGCCGGAGATAAAGCCCGCGGTGTTCAGGCCGGCCGCCCGGTCGCGGGCTTTCTGCAGCATGGGCAGGCGTACCAGCGCCTGTGTGCCGCTCATATAGGCGCGGCCCTTCTCAAGCGTGTACTTGTCGTCTAGCGTGACATCAGCGAGCGCCTTCAATACCGCCTGGTCTAGGGGGGCATTCATGCGGTGGTCTCCTGTTTTCTGTGTAATTGTTGCCGCTGCAAGCAGTGCGCGGGAATTTGCCGCGCATTGCTTGGCTATATGCAAAGTGTAGGTGCTGGCATCGATATCGTAAAATCAGATTTTCCATTACCTGATATCAAAAAAACAGAATGAAAAGCGAGGTGACCTTCAGGCAGTTCCGCTATTTCATTGCGGCCGCCACGACCGGGCGGTTTTCATCGGCGGCTTTGCAGGAGCATGTGTCGCAGTCGGCCATTACCAGCGCGGTGCAAAGCCTTGAGCAACAGCTCAAGGTCAAGCTGTTCGACCGCCTGCCGCATGGCGTTGCGCTCACGCCCACGGGGCAGGTGTTTTTTCACCACGCCCGGCACGTGATGGATTCCGTCAATGACGCCATGCGGCATGCAAGTCTCATTCCCCAGGCCGCGCGCGGCACGATCCGCATCGCTGCGACCTATACCGTCCTGGGCTACTTCCTGCCTGATCTGCTCAGCCGTTTCAAGCGCAGCTATCCTCAGGTGGAGATTGATCTGGTTGATATGGACCGGCGGACCCTGGAGCTGGCCCTGGAGCAGGGCAGCATCGATCTGGGGATCGGGCTGCTGTCGAATATCGAGTCGGGCACACGCCATGGGCGGCATTTGCTGGTTCGGTCACGCCGCCGGGTGTGGGTGGGGGCGGATCATCCGCTGGCGGGTGAGCCCATCGTCAGCCTGGAAGAGATTGCGCGCCATCCGTATATTCTGCTCACTGTGGACGATGCCGACACGGCTGCGCTGCGTCACTGGGCGGGAACGCGGACCAAGCTCAAGATTGCCATGCGCACAGGTTCCCTCGAGGCGCTGCGTGGCCTGGTCGCATATGGTTTTGGTGTTTCCATTCTGTCGGACCGGTCTATCGGCCATGGTCGCTGGAGGGCAAGAAAATTGTCGGGATTCCGATCTCGGATTCCATCGCGCCCATGGATGTGGGGCTGGTATGGCCCGGAGCCCGCGAGCCGCAGGGGCTGGCCGAAGCCTTCAGGCAGTTCCTGATCCAGGCCTGCGAAGGGTTTGGGGAAAGCACCCAGGTGTCCTCAGCGCCGGTGCCTGTGGGCCGGCGCTGATCTAGGCGGTTCGCGGCGGTTCGCGGCGGTTCGCGCGTCAGGGCACAAGCGCCAGACCCACGCGTACTTGCGAGCCCGTCTTGCGGTCATATTCGAGCAGAGTTTCTCCGTAGCCCTTGCGGAACTGGGCGTACAGATAGCCGTTCATTTTCAGCGGGGTACGCTGCAAGGGCCAGGCTGCCTCGACCTGCGTGGCGTAGCGGCCACCGTCCCCATGGCGATACAGGCCCGAGAGCACCAAGCCGTTGTCCTGGGCCCAGCGCAGCCTCCAGTCGACATGACCCATGTAATCGGCATAATCGGGGTTCTCGTCCATGGAGAAATATGCCTTCACACGTGGGCCGAAAGTGAGCGTGCTGCCGTCCCCAAAGCGGTAGTTCAACTCTGGCTGGAGATAGTAATGGTTGAGAGAGCGAGTATCGTCGCCGTCCTTGCCGTTGGATTCGTGTTCGACACCTGTTTGCAGCCCCACAAACCATTGCTTGCTGGGCGACTCCCACAAGGCGTCCTTGCGCCAGAAGAAGCTGGGCTTGAAAGATGTATCGACGAAGGGCGACGAGTCTGACTCCAGGTCCCACAGCGAGGTCTGGGTGTAGGCCAGGTAGAAATGATCCTTGAATTCGGGCTTGGCGGGATCCTTTGGTCGGAACAGCTGGTATTTCAGGCTGACCTGGAAGCGCGCATTGCGCTTGCCATTGTCACCGTAGGCAAAATAGACTGGCTCGTAGGGTTGGATGGCGCTGCGGAAATTGTCGAAGGCCGAGGGTGATTCGTCAGGCCGCGCAGATGCCGCGGGGGCGGGGCCGGCTTGCGGCGAGGCGCCCGCAGCGAGCACGAGGCTTGCGGGCAGTTCGGGGTCGGGCGTGCCGTTGCCGCCCGCCTTGCCAGCGTCAACGACCGGGCCGATCGCCGGTGCGGCGGCCACCATACCGTTGCCTGGTGCGCTGGCGTCCAGGGCCAGCAGCGTCGAGTCGCCTTCCACATTCACCGCCTGCAATCCGTGTACATCACTGGGAACTACGGCGTTCCAGGATATCTGCACGAAATTATTGACGGGCACAGTGAAGCTGCCCTGGCCTTCGGAGATATAGGCCATGCTGCGGGTGGCCTGTCCGTTCGGGCCGCGCCATTGGATGATCAACTGGGGCGGCGCATTCCAGGTCAAGGCGGAGCCGGTATCGTTGAATACAACAGCCGTAATGCTTACCGTCTCGCCAGGCGCCGCCTGCGTCCTGGACAATTTGTAGCTGATCCCGGCAAATGCGGGGACCGACAATGCAAGGGCGCCAACCGCCAGCATGGCACGGGCCAGCCACCGGGGCGACAAAGAGAGATTGTGCATGGTTTGAGGGTTAATCCGGATAACCTGCAGACTGTAACATCATGCTTGCGAGATGCACGGCAACCAAACGTAAAGGTATGTTGAGGCAATGGTCAACAGTGGTTTATGGGGCATATTCAGTGGCTTTTCCGCCACGCGGCCTCCTGTGGCGGGCCGTGACGGCACCGTTGCGCATACTGTTGCGTGTAACGATATAATCTATGATTCTTCGCAGCAAGCGAACCGCCCTTAGCTCAGTTGGATAGAGCACTCGCCTTCTAAGCGAGCGGTCACACGTTCGAATCGTGTAGGGCGGGCCAGGTTTTCATATGGGCCGGTGAACGGAGCCAGGCAGGGCACCGTCGGCTAGGTCGTGGTCCAGAGTTCGGATCGAATGCTGTTGCGCTACCCGGAAATGATAGGAATCAGGGATGCAACCAGAAGAGCCGCCATCACCCCATTAAAAATGCGAAGTGAGCGGCTCGACGCAAGGAAGCGTCCCACATAGGCGCCAAGCGCCGCCCAGCCCATTGTGCTCACGAATGCCATGGATCCGAAGATGAAGGCGAACAGCAAGGCGACCGTGAGCCCGTCAGCCCGTCCAGCCGATTGCCCGTAGGTGACCACAGCACCGCTCACCATGACCCATAGCTTAGGGTTGACGATCTGAAAGGTCGTGCCTTGAATGAACGAAAGAGGGGTGCTTTTCGCTGGGCCCGCCGTGCCAGTATCCGCACGCCTGGCTGTTGCGATCTTCCAGGCCAGCCACAGCAGGTACAGGACCCCAATCCACTTGAGAGCGCCTCCAATTCGTGGGGCGGCAACAAGGGAAGTGCCAAACGCGGCGACTACCAGCATGATCACCGCCACGCCTACCCCTATTCCCGCCACAAGCGGCAGAGACCGGGCGACCCCAAAAGAAGCGCCAGAAGCAGCAACAATTGTGTTGTTTGGCCCCGGTGTCGCAGACATGGCAAAAGCAAAGCCTGTCACCCCCGCAAACCACGTAACGTCCATCATTTATTCCTGTTCCAGGTTTGAAACAGGATATCAATCTTTGCCCGCGAGCAGAGGACGAGGCGACAGATAGCGCCGCAGCCAGCCGGCCCCTCCCGGCTGGTATCGCGCATGAGCGGTTTTCCCAGCAATGTTTTCCGACAAGGTCTCTATAAAATGACTATAAAAAATAGTCATTTCTGATAAAATGACTATCTGGAATCACTGCTTGGAGAGGGCACCATGTACAGCCAGCAAGTATCGAAATCCGAGTTCAAGGCTAGGGCACTTGAACTTTTCCGGCAAGTCGAAGCCACGGGTGAACCTATCGTCGTGACCAACCACGGCAAGCCTGTTCTGGAAATTCGCCCGTATCGGGCTGTGCTGAAAAGGAATCCGCTGGAGGTGTTGCGCGGCTCTGTTTTGCGGTTCGATGACCCGCTCTCGCCTGTGGACGACGATAGCTGGGAGGCAGCGCAATGATCGCGCTGGATACACACGCGCTGGTGTGGTGGGCATCGGGAGATTCCCAGCTTAGCCGTCCTGCTCGGGACGCGATCGAAGTTGAGGCGGGGGAAGGCGAAATCCTGGTGTCTGCGATCAGTGCGTGGGAGGTTGCAATGCTGGCCAAGGCGGGACGTCTTGCGTTGACCATGGACGCTGCGGAATGGCTGGAGACTGTTGCCCAGGTGCCTGCTGTCCGGTTTGTGCCCGTGGATGTGCACATCTCGGTCCACTCCGTAGATCTGCCTGGAGCGTTTCATAAGGATCCGGCTGATCGCATCATTGTGGCCACGGCGCGTCATTACTCGGTACCTTTGATCACTGCTGACTTGAAGATCCGCGATTACCCCCACGTCCAGACTCTTTGGTGAAGCTTCATGTCTACGGTTTGCTGATGGCCGCCGAAACGACCTGTTCACCGGGGCAGGCCATGACCAGCTGTCGGGCTTTATTCCCCCTATGTGCATTCGACCACCAGCAGTGCGCTGACGGGTTTCTTTCCTTCGTTGGTGATGGTGTGACGCACATCAACGGGATACCGCGCGGTCTCGCCCTGTGAGAGCGTCTTGCGCGTGCCCGCCACATCCAGGGCTACCTGGCCGGCGAGCACTGAAAGATGTTCCTTGCTGTTCATCTGGTGCGGCTCGGATGCGAGTACGCCGCCAGGTTCCATTTGCAGTTCGTACCATTCGATGTGGCCCACCATTTCCACCGGGCCCAGGATGCGGAGCACGCACTTGCCATCCGGGCTTTTTATCTCTGGTGTTGCGTGGGGCGAAATAACGGAAACAATGGGGGGAGCGATTTCGTGCTGCTCCACGGCCAGGAATTCGGCCAGCGCGACGCCCAGGGCATTGGTCAGCCGCCAGAGTACGGCGACGGTTGGGTTCGCCTCGTTTCTTTCTATCTGGGACAGCATCGACTTGGATACGCCGGCCATTTTCGACAGCTCGTCCAGCGATAGCTTGCGGGCTTTGCGCAGCGTATGCAGGCGCTGCCCGACAGCAGGAGGTTCTTTCTTCGAGTGATGTTCAGTCTTGGCTGGCATGGTGTTCGTTATAATGGAATTTATTATCCAAAATATTGGATTCTGATGAATTTTTCCGATATAGTGGAATTTACCGCAGATTTGCAAAAGATATTCAGGACAGGGCCTGTCACATGCCAACATCACCGGATTTTTACTCATCAGTGCGCGCCGAACTGGCGGCAATAGCGCAAGCGGGGCTTTTCAAGCAGGAACGCATCATCGTGACGCCTCAGGGCAGCGAGATCAAGACTGCCGATGGCCGCAGCGTCATCAACCTCTGCGCCAACAATTACCTTGGCCTTTCGTCCGATCCCTCGGTGGTCTCGGCGGCCCGGCGTGTGCTTGACGAACGGGGCTTTGGGCTCAGTTCGGTACGCTTCATTTGTGGAACACAGGACAAGCACAAAGAGCTTGAACGTCGCCTGTCAGCATTCCTGGGCACTGAAGATACGATTCTCTACGGATCGGCGTTTGACGCAAACGGCGGGCTGTTTGAAACCTTGTTTGGCGCAGACGATGCCATCATCAGTGACGAGCTGAACCATGCATCGATCATAGACGGCATCCGGCTGTCGAAGGCCAGGCGCTATCGCTACCGGCATGATGATCTTGAAGATTTGCGGGCTCAGCTTGCCCAGGCCGACGCAGATGGCGCGCGATTCAAGATTGTTTTTACTGACGGCGTATTCTCGATGGATGGCACCATTGCCAGGCTGGATGAGATACGCGCAATCTGTGATGAGCACGGCGCTTTGCTGGGTGTGGACGATAGCCATGCAACAGGCTTTCTGGGGCCGCGAGGGCGGGGCACGCATGAGTACCGTGGCATTTTCGGCAAGGTGGACATCATTACCGGTACGCTGGGCAAGGCGCTTGGCGGTGCTTCCGGGGGCTTCACCAGCGCTAGCGCTGATGTTGTGGCGTTGCTGCGCCAGCGTTCGCGCCCGTATTTGTTTTCCAACACCGTAGCCCCCGCAATTGTCGGGGCCACGATTGCCGTACTGGATATTCTCGAGGGCGGGACAGCGCTGCGCGACCGGCTGGCAAGCAATACCAGGCTGTTCCGCAGCGGCATTGCCGCGCTTGGGTTTGATGTCAAGCCTGGAGAGCATCCCATTGTGCCCGTGATGGTCTATGACGCCGAAAAAGCCCAGAGGCTTGCGGACAGGCTGCTTGAGCTGGGTGTTTATGTGGTGGGCTTTTTCTATCCGGTCGTGCCCAAGGGGCAAGCCCGGATCCGGGTTCAGATCAGCGCGCTGCATACCGAAGCCGAGCTTGAGCGGGCGCTCGAAGCGTTTGGGCAGGCGGGCCGTGAGCTGGAGATCATTCAATGAGCAATGCGAAGATACTGATTATTGGCGCGAACGGCCAACTGGGCACGGAGCTCGCAGCCGCGCTGGCGCTGCGCCACGGCGCCCGGCAGGTCATCAGCAGCGACATAAGCGCCATCGGCCGGCATGCCCATATCCGTCATGAAATGCTTGACGTGACGGACGCGAATCAGCTGTCTGATCTGGTCAGAAAACACGGCATCACGCAAATCTATCACCTTGCCGCGACCTTGTCCGCAGTGGGTGAAAAAGCGCCCGCCCGAGCCTGGCAGCTCAATATGGGCGGCCTGCTCAATGTGCTGGATGTTGCTGCCTTGCATAGCCTCGACAAGGTGTTCTGGCCCAGTTCGATCGCCGCGTTCGGCCCGACCACGCCATCCGATGCCACCCCCCAGCGCACAGTCATGGAGCCTACGACGGTCTACGGCATATCTAAGCTCGCGGGCGAAGGATGGTGCCGCTGGTATTTCGAGAACAAAGGCGTGGATGTGCGCAGTCTGCGCTATCCGGGGTTGATCTCCTACAAGACGCCGCCCGGCGGAGGCACGACAGACTATGCCATCGAGATATTCCATTCCGCCCTGCGCCATGAAACGTACAACTGCTTTCTTGCGCCGGACGAGGCATTGCCCATGATGTACATGCCCGATGCTGTACGGGCGACGCTTGAGCTGATGGACGCGCCTCGAGATCGGATCAGCGAACACGGCAGCTATAACCTGGCTGGCATATCGTTCACGCCGCAACAGATCGCCACCGAGATCAGAAAGCATTATCCCGATTTCAAGATTGCCTATGCGCCTGATTTCCGCCAGGAAATCGCGCGGGGCTGGCCCAATTCAATCGACGATTCCCTGGCCCGATCCGACTGGAACTGGCGTCCAGCCTACGATCTTCCCGCCATGACCCGTGACATGCTGGTCAATCTGGCGCACAGCGTGGGGAATCTGGCGCAGGCTGCGTGAGTTTTGCTGGGCGGTGGTCTTCAGGCTGGGGATTATTATTTCTGTTATTCCGAAATATTGGCTTGTAAATGGCGATAGGAGTGTTTATTTCGTAATATCAGAAATAAATATTGAGTATCCCGTTTGGCTGTGGTAATTTCGGAATACCAGAAATTTATCTATGGTCAGGCCATGTCGAAACAAATTATCCCCGGCGCTGCACATGGCTTCAAGCCCGTCAATGTGCCGGCGTTGCAGCCTGTCGAGGCTTTGCGGGATATCGGGATGCAGATCCGTGCGGCGCGTCGAAATCAAGGTCTTCGAATAGATGATGCCGCCAGTTTGTGCGGGGTTTCGGTCGATTTGCTATCCCGGCTGGAGAATGGCAAAGGCGGCATCGGCACAGACAAGGTGCTGCGGGTGATGTCCGGGCTGGGGCTGGAACTGATCGTCGCCCATAAGGGCCATGCAGGCTTGCGGGCATTGCTGCACGAGGAGGCGCGTCATGGCTAAGCCCGCGACGCTGGAGCTTTGGGCTGATGCTGACCATGTCGCTGCCATCATTAATCTTCCGTCGTCGCCACGGGCGTGTCGTCTTGCTGGCTCCATTCGCTCCAGGAGCCGGGGTATAGGCTTGATCCGGGCAGGCCGGCAATTTCCATGGCAAGGAGGTTGTGGCAGGCGGTGACGCCCGAGCCGCATTGATGGATGATGGATGATGGGTCGCGGTCGGCGAGCAGTGTGGTGAATTCCTCGCGCAGTTGTGCCGGGGGCTTGAACCTGCCTTGCGCATCAAGGTTGCCCATGAAGAAGCGATTGCGTGCGCCTGGTATGTGGCCGGCCTTGGGGTCGATGGTTTCGTTCTGGCCCCTGAAACGATCTGCGTTGCGCGCGTCGATGAGCTGGCGCTCGCTGCTCTGCAGGTTGGCGCGTACTGCCTTGTAATCTACGCTGCCATGCAAAGAAGACCGTTGCGTGAAGTCGCCGCGCGAAACGGGAAGGGCTTGGCCCTTTTCAATGGGCAGGCCGGCATTTTTCCAGGCAGTGATGCCGCCATCCAGCACCTGTCGGCGTTGATGGCCCATCCAGCCCAGCATCCACCAGAGCCGCGCCGCGTACATGCTGTTGGCGTTGTCGTAGGCAATGATCAGCGTATTGTTGTCCGCGCCTAGTTCGGCCATGCGATTGGCAAAGATATTGGCCGCGGGCAGCGGATGGCGGCCATTGCGTCCAGAGCGCGGCGCGCTCAGGTCGTCTTCGAGATGGACATAGACTGCGCCCGGAATATGTCCCGCCTCGTAAGCCTGTCTGCCCGCTTCAGATCTGGCGAGGTCAAAGCTGCAGTCGCAGACAAGAATTTGCTTGCCCCGGCGTTCGCCCAGCAAAGTGTTCAGTTCAGTAGCCTGTATCAGCATCGGTTCGCTCATAAGATCCTCCAGTTGGAATTAGTTTAACGGAGTTGCCGGCAGGCATCGTTCCTGTGCCGGCGAGCCGCAGGGGATAAAATCAGGCTTTTTTCGGGCAGCGCGAGGCGGACAACAATGGCAAGGCGGGACGAAAGCACGGAGGATGCCGCGCGGCGCTCTTCGGCGCGAGGCATGGATGTCGTGCTGGCGCTGGATCTGGGGTCTACCTGGCTCAAGGGCGGTCTGGTGGATCTTGACGGCAAGCTCTTGCATCTTGAGCGGGTGGCCTCTCCCTTGCAGGGGGAAGGGCCGCTGGATGCGGAGGATATCTGGCAGGCAACCGTCGGGCTGCTGCGGCGCCTGTGCAGGCAGACCGGGCCCGCCGCCGCGCCGCTGGCAGTCTCGATAACCGGTGCAACCCGTTCGCATGTGTTTCTGGATGCCCAGCAGCGCCCGTTCGGACCTGTGATGCTGTGGAACGACCCCGCCGGATCTGAGCTGGGCGAGCGGGTATCCAAGGCCTACGGCTTCACGGGCGATACCCCAGGCTTTGGGGCATACCATCCTCTTGCCCGCATATTGCGGGTCGGACAGGATCATGGCGCGATGCCGCATCGGCTGGTGGAGCTGAAGGATTGGCTCAATTATCGACTGACGGGTCGTCTGGCGACGGATGCGGTGGCCTATGGACGCATCGAGCCGGATGCCTCCTCGGGCCTGTCTGTGGACGACATCCTGGCGCGGCTGGCGCTGCCCCGGACAGTCATTCCGCCTTGCGCGCCGCCAGCCAGCATACTGGGCCGGACAGGGGATGGGGGCAGGGCGGATGCGAGCGACAAGGCAGGTGGCGTCAGCCTTGGCCTGCCTTCCGGCATACCCGTTGTCGTTGGCAGTTTCGATACCTGGGCGTCCTGCCTGGGCATGGGAGCGATGCGTGATGGCGGCGTTTACGATATCTCTGGCACGACGCAAGTATTGGGTGCGTTCAGCCGCGCACCGCGTCCTGCGCCGCGCATGGTGTCCATGCGTTGGACGGACGATCTGTGGCAGACAGGCGGCCCCTGCCAGACTGGAATGGGCACGCTGGCGTGGTTTGCCCGTGCGTTCCTGGACAGCGACGATCCAGCCCAGACGCTTGCGGCGGCCCGCGCTTCACGGGCGCGGGACGTGCCATTATGCCTGCCTTATCTTGCGGGTGAGCGCATGCCTTTATGGAGCAGCGCGCTTTCAGCCAGTTTTCACGGGGTAAAATCGCATCACCTTCGCGCGGACCTTGCGCAGGCGCTGGTGGAAGGCCTGGTGCTTGCGCATCGGCTGGCACTCGATGCCCTGCAGGTGCGCAACGCAAGCACCACGCTGCATATGGGGGGCGGCGGAACACGTCTTCCTGAATGGGTGCAGGCGCGCGCGGATGCGTTTGGCATGACTGTCGAGCTGGGTCAGGCCGAAGAGCCCGCATTGGTGGGGGCTGCGCTGGCCGCGGCGACCGCCTTGGGTGCGAGGCCGAGCCTTGAGGCGGCGCAGAATGTGCTCAAGGCTCGCAGCGTGTGCGTGACGCCCCGCACGTCGCGGACGGCCTACTACGATTCCAGGGCAAGGGAATTTTCAATGTTGTTGAGCAGGGATCCATCCTTATCATGAGCAAGACACACTTTCATGTCTGGCTGAGCCGTTACGGAACATGCATCGCCGGCATTGCCCTGTTTGTGTTCTTCGCAATGTGGGCGCCGAACTTTCTATCCGTCCTGAATTTATCCAACATCGTGAAGCAGATCAGCTTCATGGCTGTGTTGGGTCTGGGGTTTTCTCTTGCATTGCTCGTTTCGGAGCTGGATCTTTCGTTTGCCAATGTGTGCAGCCTGTGTGCGGTGTGTGTGGCCTGGTTTGTGCATAACGGACATCCGCCAGAACTGGCTGTGGCAGCTGGCCTGCTGGTCGGCATTGGGGCGGGCGTCCTCAATGGCCTGCTGGTGACGGCGCTGCGCATTCCATCGCTGATCGCAACCCTGGCGACGGCGTCTGTGGCCAATGGTCTGTCTTTCATGGTGACGCAAGGCGTTGCTTTCGTTGGCCAGTGGGATAGCCGCTTTCTCTGGATAGGGCGAGGCACTGTTTTCGGCATGCCTTCGCTGATTTTCTGGCTGCTTGTGGTCAATCTGCTTGCCTGGTTCATGCTGAAGCAGACCCGGCTGGGCTTCCGGATGCTGGCAGTCGGTGAAGCAACCGAGGCGGCGCGCCTTGCCGGCGTGAACGTGCGGGCCATCAAAATCATTGGGCTTGCGCTCTCCGGCCTGGCCGCAGGGGTGACAGCGGTGTTGATGACTTCAAGCCTTGCTTCCGCAGCACCCAATGCCGCTGCCGATCTGATGCTCACAGCCATTGCCGCAGTGCTGCTGGGCATGACCATGTTCGAGCCGGGGCGGGCCAATGTGCCGGGCACACTGGTGGGCGCCATTATCATTGGCATGCTGGGCAACGGGCTGGTGCTCATGGGTGTGGAATACTATTTCCAGGACATCCTGCTGGGTCTCATCATTGTGGTGTCTGTTGCGCTGTCATCGTCCGTGCTGAAAAAGGCAGCTTTTTCGATATGAGCGCGGGCGGGCGCCATTGCCCGCATTGCGCAATTCCAGGTTGATCATCTTCTCTTACTTTCCAGGACAACATCATGCGAACCCCTTTCCTTCGATTCCTGACTGCGACAGTGCTGGCGCTGGGCTGTGCCGGCGTTGCCCAGGCCGCCAAGCTGGCCATCGTTGGCTTCCAGATGTCCTCCGAAACGCATGCGCGTGTCGTCAATGCAGCCAAGGCAGCTGCCGAAGCCAAAGGCTGGGACGTACAAGTCCTGAACAGCAAGGGGGATATGGCCACGCATATCAATCAGCTTGAGAACCTCTTGCTTACCCAGCCTGATGGCATCATTGTTGCGATGGGCAAGCCACTGCAGGCTCAGGAGCAGTTCCGCAAGGCAAAAGAGGCTGGCATTCCGCTGGTGACAGTCATGAGCGGCACCAGCCCTGATGCGCTGGTGGATATTGCGGTAAATGAATATTCCGCAGGTGCGCAGGCTGCCCTGTATCTGCTCGACCATCTGAATTACCAGGGCAACATTCTGACCCAGCGGTTTGAGGGCAATGCGGGCACGCGCATCCGCGGCAAGATACTGGATGTGGTTCTGAGCGAGAATCCTTCGGTCAAGCAGATCGGCACGCATACCATGGCGCGCACGGCTTCCTGGCGCGACGACGTGCAGGCAGGGATGAATGCCTTGCTGCTCAAGAACCAGGGCAAGGTCGATGGCATCTGGGCATCGTTTGATGCGCAAGCCTATATCGTCGACGATATCCTGCGCCAACAGGGGGCGAAGAAGGGCAAGCCTGTGCTGGTCAGCATCGATGGCGGGCCGGAGACCTATCGCCGCATTGCCGATCCAGACTCGCTGCTGATGGCTACAGTCATGATCCCATTCGAGAAAATGGGCGAGAAGGCCGTCGAAGTCATTGAGCGCGCGGGCATCAAGAAGGAGCCTCGGGAAAGCATTGCCCATGGGCCCTATATTTATCTCGATGCCGAGCTGGTCGATGCCGCCAATGTCCAGAGCTATCTGAAGAACTGAGCCGCCGTGAACAAGATTCTGGAGTTGCGCCAGCTGACCAAGCATTATGGCGCCGTGCAGGCCTTGCGCGGCGTGGATGTGGATGTGCATGAAGGCGAGGTGCTGGCGATCTGCGGCGACAATGGCGCGGGTAAGAGCACGCTGATCAAGGTCGTGTCAGGCGCGCACCCCATGACATCGGGGGAACTGCGCCTGGCCGGCCAGGCCTTGCGCTGGTCGTCCCCTCATGACGCCCTGTCCAACGGCGTGGCGACCATTTACCAGGACCTTGCGCTGGCGCCGCGCCTGAGCGTGTGGCAGAACGTCTTTATCGGCGCGGAACTGCGGCGGCGCATCTTTCCTGGCCTGAGGGTGCTGGACAAGCCCGCCATGCGAGCGAAAACGGCGGAGCTGCTGCGGCGCCTGAACCAGGACATCGACGACGTTGATCGGCCCGTGTCAGACTTCTCCGGCGGTCAGCGCCAGGCCGTGGCGATTGCTCGCGCGCTGTTGTGGCAGGCGCGCATTGTCATCATGGATGAGCCAACCGCCGCGCTGGGCGTGAAGGAAACGGCAAGGGTGCTCGCGCTGATCGAGCAACTGAAGCAAGAAGGCGTTACCGTCCTGCTTATCAGCCACAATATGGAGGATGTGGTCAGGGTGGCTGACCGGGTCGTGATCCTCAAGGCGGGAAAAGTGGCCGCACAGGGCGCGGCCAGTGGCCTGGCGCCCTCCGATCTTGCCCAGGCCATCATGACAGGCGTGTGGCCGCAACAGGCTGCATGACAGGCTCGTTAAAAAAATCTGTCGTTCAGGTGTGACGCCCGAACGCATCGGGAGCCGGCGTCGCCCTGCGGCTATGCCCGCTTGCAGAATGCCGCTGCGTCGCCTTTGCTGATGCCGAACCCGAACCCGAACCCGAACCCGAACCCGAACCCGAACCCGGAGCGGTGTCGGAGGGCGGGCCCACGCTTTCGCGCTCCACCACAATGGCCGGCATAGGAGCGGGGGGCTCGACCTGCCTGCCTTCGATAAGGTCGACCATGATCTTCGCGGCCTTGGAGCCTATATCGTGCGCAGGTATGCAGACGGTCGTGATTGCCGGCCGCATCATCGCCGCTTCGTCGATCCCGTCGAATCCGACCAGGGACACTTCCCCTGGCACATCGATGCCTCGCCGCCGGCACTCGTCGAGCGCGCCCATGGCCTGAAGGTCGGTGCCGAAAAATATGACGGAGGGGCGATGCGCCATGCGCCAGTAGCATCGAATGGCATCACGGCCACCTTCATATGAGAAAGGCCGTTCCAATATCCATGCTTGCGGCACATCCAGCCCTGCCTCACTTGCGGCTGCCAGTATGCCGTCACGCCGTCCCCGCGCCCGCTCGTTGCGTGCCGAGGCGCCGCTGCAGATGCCGATCCGCTGATGGCCGCGAGTAAGCGCGCATTGAGCCAGGCGATAGGCGGCGTCGAAGTTTGAGATGCCCACGCAATAAGGGTGGCTGCTTTCATCGACCGACCAGGTTAATACATAGGGCAGGTCACGCAGCCGAAACAGGCTGAACACATCCTCATCGTGATCGGTGCCAACCATGATGATGCCGTCGATGCCGCGCTCCAGCGTGGCGCGAATCAGCGTTGTCTCATCTTCGACATGATATTCATGGCTGACGATAAGCAATTGGTAACCTGATGCCCACAGCGTCTGCTGCATGGAATGGGTGGAGTGTGCAAAAATCGGGTTGGTGAGCGTGGGATAGACAGCGGCAATGGTGCGGGTTCGTCGCGAAGCCAGGGCGCGTGCCGCGCCATCCCTGATATATCCCAATTGGGCAACCGCGCGGTTGACGGCCTGCAGGGTGGAAGGCTTTACCTGGTCAGGCACAGACAGGGCGCGTGAAGCGCTACCCAGCGAAACCCCGGCCAGCTTGGCAACATCGGCCAGGGTGGGGCGGCAATGAGGATCTTTGTCTGGCATAAGCTATCGAGGCCGCTGATGGACGGACATCTTCTTGATTTTAATTATCGATTGGCAGATTCATCTGATAAATGAAACGCTTCAATCATTATAAGCCAGGAAATGCCTCGAAGCGCCACACGGGGCAATAACGGTGTTTGCATAGCGTGTGGCGCTGACGGAACAGGATAAAAACAAACTGTTTTTGAAGCGCTTCATTTTTTGGTACGATAGATGTCAGCGCATTGTCCGGGCACAGGCTCGGGCGGCAGTCAGGCAACAGGCACAGTATTGGCTACACCCAGATCACATCCATCTTGAGAGGACGGCAATATGTTGAAGTTAAAGAATCCAGGCTTGCTCCGGCAGCAGTGTTACATAAACGGACAATGGTGCGATGCCGATAGCGGCGAAACCATTGATGTCACCAACCCCGCCACGGGGGAGGTCATAGGCACCATTCCCAAGATGGGGGCGGCCGAAACACGCAGGGCGATAGAAGGCGCCAACAAATCATGGGGCCAGTGGCGTGCCATGACGGCCAAGCAGCGCGCAGGCATTTTGCGCCGCTGGTTTGACCTGATGATAGCCAACACGGAAGACCTTGCCATGATCATGACGGCCGAGCAGGGCAAGTCGCTGGCTGAGTCGCGCGGTGAAATCGCCTACGGCGCCTCTTACCTTGAATGGTATGGGGAAGAAGGCAAGCGGGCCTATGGCGATACGATTCCGACATCGTCGCCTGATAAGCGCATCGTGGTTGTCAAGGAACCCATTGGCGTATGCGCCGCGATCACGCCCTGGAACTTCCCTTCGTCCATGATTACCCGCAAGGCGGGCGCTGCCCTGGGCGCAGGCTGCCCCATGGTGGTCAAGCCGGCAACGCAGACGCCGTATTCCGCGCTGGCGTTGGCTGTATTGGCCGAGGAAGCGGGTGTGCCTGCTGGCGTGTTTTCGGTCATCACAGGTTCGGCGTCCGCGATCGGCGGGGAAATGACCAGTAATGACCTGGTGCGCAAGGTGTCCTTCACGGGCTCTACCGAGATCGGCCGCTTGCTGATGGAGCAGAGCGCCAGTTCGATCAAGAAGGTATCGATGGAGTTGGGCGGCAACGCGCCCTTCATCGTGTTTGACGATGCCGACCTTGACGCCGCCATTGAAGGGGCCATGGCCAGCAAGTACCGCAATTCCGGCCAGACCTGCGTGTGCGCGAACCGCATCTATGTGCATGAAAAGGTATATGACGCCTTCAGCAAGAAGCTGGTGGCCGCCGTATCGGGCCTGAAGGTGGGCAATGGCATGGACGACGGTGTGAACCAGGGGCCGCTGATCGATAATGCCGCTGTGGAAAAGGTCAAGGAGCACATCGCAGACGCGTTGGAGAAGGGCGGCAAGGTGCTTACGGGCGGCAAGCCGCATGCGCTTGGCCATTCCTTCTTTGAGCCGACGATTGTTGCCGGTGCGACTACGGACATGAAGGTTGCCCGCGAGGAAACCTTTGGCCCGCTTGCGCCGCTGTTCAGCTTCTCGTCGGACGAGGAAGTGATCCGCATGGCCAATGACACCGAATTTGGCCTGGCTGCTTACTTCTACAGCCGCGACATTGGCAGGGTATGGCGTGTGGCCGAAGCTCTGGAATACGGCATGGTGGGGATCAACACCGGCATCGTCTCCAATGAGGCTGCGCCGTTTGGCGGGGTGAAGCAGTCCGGCCTTGGGCGCGAGGGCTCGCACTACGGTCTTGATGACTATCTGGTCGTCAAGTATCTGTGCATGGGCGGGATCTGATACTTTGGGATCACCCGCCCCGGGGGCCGCAGGGCCCCCTTTACATTACCCCTTGTGCCTGGCGGTTTTGCGGTTTTCCGGCAAGAGCAGCGCCGCCAGCCCAAGCAAGGGCAGGTAGGAGCACACGTGGTAGACGAACTCTATGCTGGTCGCATCGGCCAGCTGCCCGAGGGCGGCAGCGCCTATGCCGGCCATGCCGAAGGCCAGTCCGAAAAACAGGCCTGAAATCATGCCTGTCTTGCCCGGCACCAGCTCCTGGGCGTAAACCAGGATGGCCGAGAATGCCGAAGCGATGATCAGGCCGATGATGAAGATCAGCACGATGGTCCAGAACAGATTGGCATAGGGCAGTATCAGTGCAAAAGGGGCCGCGCCAAGGATGGATCCCCAGATGACCCGCTTGCGTCCGATCCGGTCGCCCACCGGCCCGCCCACCACTGTGCCGGCGGCGACGGCAAACAGGAACACAAAGAGGCAGTACTGTGCGTTCTGGATGGATACGTCAAAGCGATGGATAAGGTAGAACGTCAGATAGCTGTGCAGGCCTGCCAGATAGAAATACTTGGAGAAGATCAGGACCAGCAGCAGGCCGAGCGCTGTCTTGACCTGCCGGCTCGTCAGCCCGGTCTCCACCTTGCCCAGGCTGGACTTGCCCCGGTGGGAATGGATGTTGGCCGCATACCACCGGCTGACCCACGACAGAATCAGAATCCCCATCAGGGCGGCCAGGGAGAACCAGGCGACACTGCCCTGGCCCAGCGGCACAATGATCAGCGCGGCCAACAGCGGTCCGAGCGATGAACCCAGGTTCCCGCCTACCTGGAATATGGACTGCGCCAGCCCATGCTGGCCAGCCGAGGCCATGCGCGCGACGCGGGAGGATTCCGGATGGAACACAGAGGAACCCATGCCTATGAGCGTGGCGGCCACAACAACGCTGGCAAAGTTCCAGGCCTGGGAAAGAAGCAGCAGGCCCAGCATGGTAAAGCCCATTCCTACTGGCAGAGAATAAGGCTTTGGACGCTTGTCGGTGAATGCGCCAACCAGCGGCTGGAGCAGCGAGGCGGAAAACTGGAACGCCAGGGTGATGACGCCCACCTGGGCGAAACTGAGCGAGAAATTGCCTTTCAGAATGGGGTAAAGTGCCAGCAGGACGGATTGCATCATGTCGTTGAGCAGATGCGAAACGCTGATGGCCCCCAAAACGCGGTAGGCAACCCCGGTATGGGCGGGCGCCGCAGCCTGGGCCGGCTGGCTGCCTTCGGTGCCGGGCATGGCTGGCGGAGCGGGTGTAACGGTGGCGCTGGCTTGGTTCATGGCGGGCTGTGCGGGCGGGAATATCGTTGAAATCTGAAGTTTAATGAATCAATATAGGCTTGCTTTCTGTGTCTGTCAGTAGAATATAGGACATTCACCCACGAATTTCGGCCAGCCGTCCATGTATCGAAAAATCGACCTTCTCGAAGACGCCGACCGCGATGTGGTCACGCTGGAATCCGATTACCCGGACGGCCATGTGGTGGCGACCCATTCGCACAAGCGCGTGCAGCTGCTGCATGCGGTAAGAGGCATCCTGCAGCTGGAAACAGATGAAGGCACCTGGATCGTGCCGCCGGGGTTTGCGCTGTGGATCCCCGCGGGCATGCGGCATCAGCTGCGCACAACCCAGGTGACGACGCGCAGCCTGTATTTCCGTCCCGAGGCGCTGGAGCAGGTGCCTTCCTCATGCGAGGTGATAGAGGTTTCGCCCCTGTTGCGCGTGCTTATTGACGAAGCCATCCGCATGCCTGTGCTGTATGACACCAATCTTCGGGACGGCGCGGTGATGCGGCTGTTGCTGCTCGAGGCGGGGCAATTGCCGGCTGCGCCGTTTCATCTGCCTATGCCGCGTGACCCGCAGCTTGCCGAGCTGTGCCATGTTTTCTTTCGCTCGCCGCGCCAGTCTGTCACGCCGGCAGAGTGGGCGCGGCAGCTGCACGTGAGTGAGCGCACTTTCTACCGCCGTTTTGTGGCAGCCACCGGGCTGAGTTTCATAGAGTGGCGGCGGCAGGCCTGCGTGTTCGTTGCCATTTCCCGCCTTACGCTGGGCGAGAGCGTTACCAGCGTCGCTCTCGACATGGACTATGAAAGCCCCTCGGCATTTTCCGCGATGTTCCGCAAGGCCACCGGCAAGCCCCCCAGCGCCTATGTGCGCCGCGCCGCCTGAGGGGCGGGTTGCCGGTTTACGACCTGCTACACCTGGACATGGTTGTACGCACACTCCCGCGCGGCGCATGTTACCTCTGTATACGTGTTGATTGAACTATTCGGTGTGCCTGCCGCTGCCTTGCCGGGGCAGGGTGTGCGGGGCGCCAGGGGAGCAGAAGGTGCATGCAGTGTAGGCAGAAGGCATTCAGTGCGGGCATGGATGCGGCGCGGGTAGTTGCCTGTTTCATGGTGGTGCTGCTGCATGTGGCCGCCTTGAACTTCCATGTGTTTGACGATCAGTGGTGGGCCAGCAATTTCTATGATTCGCTCACACGCAGTTGCGTGCCGCTGTTCCTCATGATTACCGGCGTGCTGATGCTGGGCAAGGATGAGTCCCTGCCGGACTTTTTCCGCAAGCGCTTTATCCGGGTATTGCCGCCGCTGCTGTTCTGGTCGCTGTTCTATATGGCATGGAATACCTGGCATGGGGATCGCGAGTATGGGCCCTGGTATGGCTGGCTGCGGGAGCTGCTCAACGGCCCTGTCACTTTCCATCTCTGGTATCTCTATGCCATCGTCGGTATTTACCTGTTCGTCCCTTTCCTGCGCAAGATCTGGAACGCCACGGGGCAGGCGGAAAGAAAAACCTATCTGGCGATCTGGGCATTGGCTTCATGCTGGCCGACCATCAAGGCAGTGGCAGGCATCGATGCCGACCTGCTGGAAGTGTATGGGGTGGGGCCCTTCTTCGGGCTGGTGGGCTATCTTTTCCTTGGGGCCTATGTGCATGAGGCCTATCAGAAGCAGACGGACAAGCGCAGCTATGTATTGAAAAATGTCGGGATGTTCCTGCTGTTCAGCCTGCTGACCATGTTTGCCACCTTCGCTTATTCGCTGCGAGAGGGTGAGCCCGATCCTTTGTTCTACGACTATCTGTCACCCTTTGTGCTGGCATCGTCTGTCTGCGCCTACAACATCCTGTACGGGCTTGGCGCCAAGGCGAGGCAATACGCGGGCCCGCTCAAGCAGGCATCCGCATGCACGCTCGGGGTGTACTGCATCCATATTTTCATTCTGCAGCGCATGGACGAAGCCACCAGCATCATGACGGGCCAAGGCTCGCAGTGGTGGTCGATTCCGCTGATGGCTGTCTGCGTTTTCGGTCTGTCGATGCTCAGCATCATGGCATTGCGGCGTCTGCGCCCATTTACGTATGTGACATAAGCGCAGGCGCCGTCCGGCATCCGCTCAGCCGGCCTGCAAGGCGTTTGTCAGATCGGCCTTGAGGTCTTCGATATGTTCCACGCCCACTGACATGCGTACGAAATTGGGCTCTATGCCTGCCGCCCGCATCTGCGCCTCGGTCATGGTGCCTGCCCACATTGCGGCGGTGTGGACGGCCAGAGTTTCGACCCCGCCCAGGCTGACGGCGTGCGTTGCCAGGCGCAGCGACGAGACGAAGCGGCTGGTGGCATCGAAGCCTCCCTTGATGGAAAAGGCAATCACGGCGCCATAGCCCTTCATCTGCTTGCGCGCAAGCGCGTGCTGGGGATGGCTTTCCAGCCCAGGGTAGAACACCTGCTCTATCTGAGGCTGGTCCTGTAACCATTGCGCCAGCGCCAGGGCGTTTGAGTTGATGCGTTCCATGCGCAAGGGCAGGGTGCGCAGGCCGCGCAGCAGCAGCCAGGCATCCATGGGCGAGAGCACAGCCCCCAGGGTGATATGCATGCCCCAGATCTTTTCTGCAAGCTCGTTGCTGCAGCATACGGCGCCTGCCGTGAGATCATGGTGCCCGCCAAAATACTTTGTGGCGCTGTGCACGATAACGTCTATGCCCAGCGCGTGCGGTTTCTGGTTGAGCGGCGATGCAAAGGTGTTGTCCGCCACCGTGAGGATGCCGCGCGGGCGCGCAAGCGCGGCAATGGCTTCGAGATCTGTCAGCGACAGCGTGGGGTTCACGGGCGTTTCCACCATGATCAATCGGGTATTCGGTTTTATGGCCGCCTCGAAGGCTGCGACGTCCGTCTGGTCGACGATGGTGGATTCCACACCGAAGCGCGGCAGCACCTCCTCGAACAGCTTGGATGTGCTCATGTAGTGTTTGCGCTGGGCGATGACATGGTCGCCGCTTGATACCAGACCCAGTATGGTGGTGCTGATCGCGCCCATGCCTGAGGCCATCAGCAGTGCGGTTTCGGTTTGCTCCAGTTCAGCCAGGATGGCCTCCACATGTTTGTGGACGGGGTTCCCGTAACGCGAATAGAAGTTGGGATGTCTCGGTGTGTTCGCCATGGCGGCGAATTCTTCCGCGCTGTCGGCGCGGGATGTGGCGCTGTAGTAGATAGGCGGAACAACGGATCGGCCCGTTGAAAGCGAGGCATCGCCGTGCAGCACCGTTGTTTCGGTGTGCCAGGAATCGGGAAGGGATGCGAGGGGTTCGGCGGCGGCTTTCATGCGGGCTCCATTCTGGAAGATTGACAAGAGGCGGCGCCGGTCTTGCCAGAGACGGGCGCCTTGGTGTGGCAGGTTCCGATGATACGCCCGTGGGCTTCAGGGGCGGGCGCAGGCATGCGGAACAGGGTGGACTTTCCCATTGCGTTCAGGGGTATAAACCCTGAGCCGGGAAAGGTTGGCAGCCTCCATAATTATGAATTATGATGATCTTCAATGCCGCCGGATTCTGCGCCGGCGGGCAGCTCGGACCGTCGCGGGGGGCGCATGGCATCACGTATCGTTCAGCAGTCGCTGTACCAGGAGGTGGCGGATCGCCTGCGCGACATGATCCAGGCGGGTGAGCTTGTCGCGGGTGAATGGGTCGATGAAACCCGCCTGACATCTGAGCTAGGCATTTCGCGCACGCCCTTGCGCGAGGCGCTCAAGGTGCTGGTGGCTGAGGGCCTGCTGAGGCTGGAGCCTAGGCGCGGCTGTTTTGTGAACCAGCTCTCGGCGCGCGACCTTGACGAAATCTTCCCCTTGATGGCCATGCTGGAAGGGCGCTGCGCCTATGAAGCCGCGCGCAAGGTGACCGATGGTGACCTGCAGCGGCTGGAGCCTTTGCATGAGCGCCTGCGGGAGCAGGCTCAGCTTGGCGACATAGATCAATATTACGCAGCCAATGCGCGCATTCACGAAGCAGTGCAGGCCTTGGCCGACAACCGCTGGCTATCTGAAATCATCGACAATCTGCGCAAGATACTCAGCCTGTCGAGGCACAAGAGCCTTGCGTGGCCTGGGCGCATAGGCGATTCCTGCGCGGAGCATCTGGCTATTTTCGCTGCCTTGAAGGCACGCGACCCCGAGGGCGCGGAAGCGCTCACGCGCAAACATCTGATGCGTCAGCTGGACGCCCTGCACAAGCTGGCGGGGCATGACGAGAAACAGCGGGCGCGGCCATTGCTGGCGCCGTTGGATACAGGAGAGTGACATGGCTGTGCTGGAAAAAGACAAGTCCGGCGCCCGTGGCGGGCGAGTCAAGGATGCCGAGCCCGTCGGTGGTGAGATTGCCGTCGTGGCGCCTGTGACGCCCAAGCGGCAGGATGCCGGGCCGGACGACAGCGTGCTGGGCAAGACCCGCCGGGAGGCTCAGGGCCTGATGGCGCGCCTGGGCCGTTGGCTGGATCGTGACCATGCGCCTACGCAGGATGAACTGCTGCCGCTGTTTACGGCTCGCCTGACCGATGTGGCGGCCAACAAGCTGGCCAAGCAGTGGGGCAAGCGCTACGAGGCTTCCGATGGAAAAGAGCGCCGTGTATTGCTGGCGGGGCTGGCACAGGCCAGCTCGGGGCTGGAGCCTCGGGCAGACCAGGGTTTGAGGCTGTTCAAGCGTCTTTATGCTCAGGCTGAGAATCTTCAGTTGTTGGTGGAGTTGCGCGCCGACATGCTGCGCTGGCGTAACCAGGTGGCGGGGCTCACCGTGATGGAGCGGGAGCTTGAGGGCTTGCTGTCCAGCTGGTTCGATGTGGGCATGCTTGAGCTGCGGCCCATCACCTGGGATTCGCCCGCTTCATTGCTGGAAAAGCTGATCCAGTATGAGGCCGTGCATGAAATACGGTCCTGGGAGGAACTGAAGCATCGCGTGGCGGATGACAGGCGCTGCTATGCCTTCTTTCATCCTCGCATGAGCGGGGTGCCGCTGATTTTCGTCGAGGTTGCCTTTGCCGCCCAGATGGCGGGCAATGTGCAGTTGCTGCTTGATCCGCATGTTCCGGCGGATAGCCCCGAGAAAGCCCGGTGGGCCATTTTCTATTCCATTTCTAACACACAGCCGGGCCTGCGCGGCATCAGCTTTGGAAATTTCCTGCTCAAGCGCGTCATTGATGCTTTGCTGGGTGAGCTGCCCAGGCTGAAGAATTTCGCGACGCTGTCGCCCATACCTGGCTTTACCGACTGGCTGGCCAAACAGGATGGGAAGGCCTTGCGGGAACTCTTGAACGACAAGTCCGACAAGCAGGCTGCGGGCGACGACCCCGACGCGGGCCGCAAGTGGGTACAGCGGCTGCAGGCAGCCGCCGCAGCGGGTCAAGGCGGGGAAAATGGCGTGCAGCGCTCCGGCATGCGGCTGGCGGTTCAGTATCTGAAGACCATGAAGAACGGCCAGCCCCTGGATCCGGTCGCGCGCTTTCACCTTGGCAATGGCGCGCGTATCGAACGGGTCAACTGGGCTGCCGATTGCTCGGCCAAAGGCATGGAGCAGTCCTGCGGGCTGATGGCCAACTATCTGTATGAGCTTGATGAGTTGGACGATAATCTTGCGCAGCTTGCCGCCGGCAAGCCACGAATGGGGTTGAACTTGCGATGGCGCTGAGTCACAGGGAAAACGCCGCCGGGCCGGATGGCGCGAAAGATCTTCAGCGCTCCGCGCCCATGGATGCCCAAGGCCTGGAAAGACCGGCTGGCGCTGGGCGCGTGCATCTGGCGCAAGAAGGTGATATTGCCTTTGTTACGCTTGATCATCCAGGCAGGCTCAACGCCATCAGCGTTGAAATGTGGCGGGAGATCGCACGAATTTTCACCCGGCTGGCGGAGCAGCGCGAGGTGCGCTGCGTTGTGCTTCGGGGCGAGGGAGGCAATTTCGCCGCGGGAGCCGACATCAGTGAATTCCCCCGTGAACGGGCCGATACAGCCGGTGTGCTTCGCTACCACAACGCCATCATTGCTCCCGCCCTGCATGCGGTAGGCGCCTGCCCGCTTCCCGTGGTGGCCCAGATCGAAGGCGTGTGCGTGGGAGGTGGCCTTGAGCTGGCCAGCCAGTGCGATATCCGCATTGCGGGAGAGTCTTCAAGATTTGGCGTACCCATCAATCGCCTGGGCTTTCCCATGGCGCCGCAGGAGATGCTCGGTTTGCTTGCGCTCGCGGGCCGCGCGGCCACGCTGGAGATCCTGCTGGAGGGCCGGGTATTCGGATCGGCCGAGGCGCGGGAGAAGGGGCTGCTCAACCGCATCGTTCCGGATGCCTTGGTGGCGCAGGAGGCTTTGCGCGCCGCGCAGCGGATAGCGCGCGGGGCGCCCCAGGCCGCCCGTTTGAACAAACATGCCGTCACGCGCCTTGGCCCCGCGCCGCAACCGCTGAGCGAGGCAGAGCTTGCCTCCTATTTCAGCTATGCGGAAAGCCAGGACCATCGCGAGGGCGTGCAAGCATTTCTTGCCGGCCGCGAGCCGAATTTCACAGGAGACTGATTTTGGAAGGCAATGCCAATCTGTACGCTTTGCTGGCTTCGGGGTTCCCGCAAGACCGATCGCAAGTCGCAATCGAGACGCCAGAGCGGAACTATAGCTGGAACGACATCGATGAAATGAGCGGACGGCTGGCCGCCTTGCTGCGGGCGCTGGAGCTGCCGGAGGGTGCGCGCGTCGCGGTGCAGGTGGAAAAATCGCCCGAAGCGCTGATGCTCTACCTGGCTACTGTGCGGGCGGGCTATGTCTATCTTCCGCTGAATACCGCATACCGTGCGGCGGAGGTGGAATATTTCCTGACGGATGCGGAGCCGTCGGTCATTGTGTGCGACAGTGCCAACCAGGAATGGATCAGCGAGCTGGCCAGAAAGACCGGCACGCCGCATGTCTACACGCTGGATGCCGATGGCGACGGCAGCCTGCCCGTTGCCGCGGCGAGCCAGGACGAGGCATTCGGCATTGCCCATAGCAAGCCCGACGACTTGGCGGCGATACTCTACACCTCGGGCACGACAGGCCGCAGCAAAGGCGCGATGCTGTCGCATCGCAATCTGGCATCCAACGCTGAGGTGCTCAATGCCTATTGGGGCTGGAGCAGCGATGATGTGCTCTTGCATATGCTGCCTATTTTCCATGTGCATGGGCTGTTCGTGGCCTCGCATGGGGCCCTGCTGGCAGGGGCGCGGATGATCTGGCTGCCCAGGCTGAATCTTGATCAGGCGCTGCGCTATCTGCCCCGCTGCACCATGATGATGGGGGTGCCGACCTATTATGTCCGCCTGCTGGCCGATCCGCGCTTTACCCGCGAGGTATGTGCCGGCATGCGTCTGTTCATTTCCGGCTCCGCGCCGCTCCTGTCGGAGACATTCAACGATTTCCGGGAACGCAGCGGCCACACGATTCTCGAGCGCTACGGCATGAGTGAAACCATCATGCTCACATCCAACCCCTACGATTGCGCCGAGGGCGAGCGTATTGCGGGTACGGTGGGCAAGCCGCTGCCGGGTGTGTCGGTGCGGGTCGTGGACGATAACCTGAAGCCGCTTTCGCCCGGCGAGATAGGCGCAGTGCAGGTGCGTGGACCGAATGTATTCTCGGGCTACTGGCGCATGCCGGAAAAGACTCGGGAAGAATTCACGCCGGATGGCTGGTTCCGGACTGGCGATGTGGGTCAGTGGGGCGGAGATGGGGTGCCCGATGGCTACCTGAGCATCGTGGGGCGCAGCAAGGATCTGATCATCTCGGGCGGCTACAACGTCTATCCCAAGGAAATCGAGCTGGTCATTGACGCCATGCCTGGCGTGGATGAATCGGCAGTCATCGGCGTACCGCATCCTGATTTCGGTGAGGCGGTGGTGGCAGTGGTGGTGCCGCGCAAGGGCGCGGCACTCGACAGCGAGGCCATGCTGGCTGATCTCAAGCAGCAGCTGGCCAATTTCAAGGTGCCCAAGCGCATACATTTTACCGATCAGCTGGTGCGCAACACCATGGGCAAGGTTCAGAAGAACGTACTGAGGGAGAAGTACAAGACGCTTTAATTCTTGGCGCGCCCTGGGCGCGCCTGCTTGCAGGAAAAAACTTGTTTTGCATGCAGTTCTGATTCACAGACATATAACGAGGAGACAAGCAATGCACAAGGTATTTCACTACGCGGCCGCGGCTGCGATCCTGGCCGGCGCCGCCACAGCTTCGGCCCAGACTACATTGCGCGCATCGCATCAATTCCCGGGAGGGCAGGGGGATCCGCGCGACGAGATGGTGCAAATCATCGCCCGCGAGGTTGAGGCCGCCAATGTCGGACTCAAGATACAGGTATTCCCGTCATCGTCGCTGTACAAGGCGACAGAGCAGTGGGGGGCCATCACACGCGGGCAACTGGACATGTCTGCTTTTCCGCTGGACTATGCCTCTGGCCGGGTGCCCCAGTTCTCCGCCACACTCATGCCGGGGCTGGTGCGAAATTATGATCATGCGCAGCGTCTGAACCAGTCTCCCTTCATGGAGGAGATCAAGAAAATCGTTGAGGACAAAGGCGCGGTCGTGATTGCCGACGCATGGCTGGCGGGCGGGTTTGCCTCCAAGAAGGATTGCATCACCAGCCCGGATACGATCAAGGGCCAGGTGATTCGCGCCGCGGGGCCGGCTTTTGAGCAGATGCTGGCGGCGGCGGGGGCTTCGATTTCCTCCATGCCTTCTTCGGAAATCTACACCGCCATGCAGACCGGCGTGCTCGATGCCACCAATACATCCAACGATAGCTTTGTTTCCTACCGCATTTACGAGCAGGTCGAATGCCTGACAGCGCCTGGAGACAATGCGCTCTGGTTCATGTACGAGCCAGTCATCATGTCCAAGAAGGTGTTCGACGGGCTCAAGCCCGAGCAGCAGAAAGCCATCCTTGATGCCGCGAAGAAAGCCGAGGCGTATTTCGTTGGCGAGTCGCGCAAGGGCGAGCAGCGCATGATTGACACCTTCAAGAAAGCGGGAGTCAAGGTGGTCAGCATGTCGCCGGAAGACTACGACGCCTGGATGAAGATTGCCAAGGAGTCTTCCTATAAACAGTTCGCCGAAAAAGTGAAGGGCGGCGACAAGCTGCTGGAAGCGGCCCTGGCCGTCAAGTAACCGAGGCAGCCGGGGCATTCCGCCGCGCCTGGATGGCGCGGGGGCCCCGGCATGATGCCCAAGAGGGCTGCCGTCGCCTTTGCGCGACGCTTCCTGGCGTGTCTGCCAGACCCTTTCAAGGATGATTCATGACCCGCAATTTTGTCAGATACACGGAAACCCTGTCTCGTTTCTGCGGCGTGATATCGGCGCTGCTGCTCGTCTTTGCCATGCTTGTCGTATGCGAAATGATCGTCATGCGATACATATTGAATGCAGCCACGATCTGGCAGACGGAGGCTGTCGTATTCAGCGCCACGGCAGCCATCTTCCTGGGGGCGCCCTATGTACTGCTTACGAAGGGACATGTCGGTGTCGATGTCATACGGCTGCTCGTCAAGCCGCGTACGCGCCTGCGCATGGAGCGGGCCGGGGCGGTCTTCGGCATGATTTTCTGCGTCGTCATGGTCATTGCCACGGCCGTGCATCTGTATGAGGCGATAGAAGGCGGATGGACAACGCCCAGCGTGGCGGCGGTTCCGCTCTGGATGCCGCTTACGCCCATGTTCGTGGGCTTGTTGCTGTTAACCCTGCAGTATGTGGCCGAACTCATCAAACTGGCAGGAGAGCGCGCATGACCCCCACCATGGCTGGAATTTCCATTATTGTCGGCCTGTGCCTTCTGCTGTGCACAGGCATGCCTATTGCATTTGCCCTGGGGCTGGCGGCGGTTGCCGGCCTGCTTCTCGACATGGGGCCTGATGTGATCTATGTCATCACAGAAACCATGTTCGCGGGCATCGCCAACCTTGCCTATGTCGCCATCCCCATGTTCGTGCTGATGGGCGCCATCGTGGCTGGCACGCCGGCTGGCGGGGATCTATACCGGGCATTGGATCGCTGGCTGTACAAGGTGCCAGGCGGCCTGGTGTTATCCAACATCGGCGCCTGCGCCATCTTCTCCGGCATGACAGGCTCCAGCCCCGCAACATGCGCAGCCATCGGCAAGATGGGCATCCCCGAAATGGTCAAGCGTGGCTACCCGAATTCTGTCGCCACAGGCTCCATCGCCGCCGGAGGAACGCTGGGCATACTGATCCCGCCGTCGGTCACAATGATTGTGTATGGCATTTCCACACAGACATCGATAGGCCGGCTGTTTCTCGCAGGCGTGGTGCCTGGCCTGATGCTGACCGTCATGTTCATGGCATGGTCCATCTATGACGCCAAGCGCAAAGGTTTTCGCTTCGGGCTGGTGGATGGCCTGCACTATAGCCTGAAAGAAAAACTGGCCACCTTGCCGAGGGTATTACCGCTGTTGCTGATTATTGTTGGCATGCTGTTTGTGCTGTACGGCGGGGTAGCGACGCCCTCCGAGGCAGCGGGCGCGGGCGCATTCCTGACTCTGGCAGTGGTGGTAATTGTCTATCGCCTGTTCCGTGTCCGCGACTTCACCGGCATTTTTGGCGCGGCCATGCGCGAGAGCGTCATGATCATGATGATCATGGCATCGGCGGAGCTTTTTGCCTTTGCATTGTCGTCGCTGTATATCACGCAGTCGCTGGCGGCAACCATAGCCGAGCTGGAGATCAACCGCTGGGCACTCATGGGCATTATCAATGTCTTCCTGCTGGTGGCGGGCATGTTCTTGCCGCCCGTCGCCATTATTGTGATGTCGGCGCCGCTGCTGTTTCCCATCATCACGCAGGCGGGTTTTGATCCCTATTGGTTCGCTGTCGTGCTGACCATCAACATGGAGATCGGCCTGATCAGCCCGCCGGTGGGGCTGAACCTGTTTGTGATCAATTCGATTGCGCCAGACGTGCCCACCAAGGACATTCTATGGGGCGCCTTGCCTTATGTGCTGGTCATGTTGCTGGCCATTGTGATCCTGTGCATCTTCCCGGGCATTGTTACCGGCTTGCCTGACTGGTTCATGGGGCCTGCAATCTGACTATTGATCTATGCGCGAGAAAGGGCCGGGATGCTGATGCCGGCCCTTTCTCTGGGCGCCAAACCTGGGTAAGCGCTGGGAGCGCTTACAGGTAGGGGCTGGCCAGCCAGATAATGCGATTGCGCAGGCGTTTTCTGAAAGGGATGGCAGCCAGCGATTCGAGCGTTACGGCCTGGGAGTTGGCAATCTCGGCATCGATGAGGTGTTCGATTTCCCTTGCGGTTTCACGGCTGTACAGCTCCATGTCCAGCTCGAAATTGAGCCTCAGGCTGCGCGGGTCCAGGTTTGAAGAGCCTACATAGGACCATGCGCCGTCTATGGTGATGAGCTTGGAGTGGTTGAAATTGCCTCGTGCGCGCCAGACACGGCAGCCATTTCGTATGATCTGGTCCAGTTGGGCCGTCATCGCATAGTTGACCAGCCGCAGGTTGTTCCGGCCGGGGATGACAATGTCTACGGTGATGCCGCGGCGCGCAGCCGTATTGATGGCGCCCAGCAAAACCTGGTCTGGCAGGAAATAGGGCGACTGAATGCGGATGTGGCGCTGAGCCACGGCAAAGGCGCCCAGCAGCATGTTATGGGTGCCGACAATATATCGGTCGGGGCCTGAGCGCACGCAGCGTGCCGGCACGCGATGTCCCGGCGGGGGCGCCCAGGCATTGCATGACCAGTCTAGCGGCGGCAGGGTTTCGCGGGTGGCGAATTCCCAGTCGTGCGCAAAGACAGACATGAGCTGCAGGACCACCGGGCCATCCACGCGAAAGTGCGTGTCCATGGCCGTGTCGTCGCCAGCGGCTTCCCGCACGAAGCCGGCGCGGATATTCATGCCGCCCGTAAAAGCCGTGCAGCCGTCTATCACCAGTATCTTGCGGTGGCTGCGCAGGTTGGCGTAGGGCATGCGTATGCCCCACGGGTTGGCGTTGAAGCGTGCGCAAGGAATGCCGAGGCGGCGCAGTCGGCGGATGATGGAAGGATGGGAATAGCGCGCCCCCACGGCATCCACCAGCACCCTGACTTCCACACCTCGCTCATGGGCACGGAACAGGGCGTCCACCACTTTGCGGCCTTCAGCGTCGTCGTCAAAAATATAGGTCTGCAGGCCCACTGATTTCTCGGCGCGCTCAATGCCGGCGATCATGGCCGGATATGCCTCGTCGCCGCCGCGCAATATCTGGACATGGTTGTCGTCGCGCAGCGGGAAATGGCTGACGCGGTCACCCAGCACCCTGAGGGATTCGAACTGCGGCGCACACAGATCGCCAATGTCTGCGATGGGAAGGTCTGGATTGCTGAAATAGTCTTTGAGGCCTTTGTTCTGCTGGTCGGACAGATGTTCGTAGCGAACGCGGTTGATGCCGGCGATGAGGTAGATCAAGGGGCCCAGGAGCGGCGACATGATGATGACGCCTGTCCAGGCGATGGCGGCCCGGACATCGTTTTTTGTCATGGCCGCATGCACGGCGGCGGTTCCCCCGATGATCAGGCTCATCAGGAATACAAGATGAGGCCAGTATTCCTCGAACAGATATTGGAAGGTAACCCAGCTCAGGACCATGTTGTCGACTCGCAGAAAAAGCGCAGGGGCTCGGCCCGGCCCACTCTGAAGGCGAGAAGCAGGCCAGGGGGAAGTATATAGTCAGGCGCAGGCCCATACCAGTTTTGCTCCGGGCTGTGCGGCAGATTCCGCCGACAGTCATCAAGTTATCAGATAACCTGATATACTCCCGGCATGCAAGTATCCGTACAGACTCTTACCGATCGGGTGGCCGAGGTGCTGCAGCAGCGTATTGCCGCAGGCGCCTACCCAGTGGGCGCGAAGCTGCCCTCTGGCCGTCTGCTTGCCGAAGAATTCGAGGTCAGCCCTGCTGTCATCCGGGAGGCGACGGAAAGGCTGCGCACCAAGGGTCTGGTTCGCAGCCGCCAGGGCGCGGGCTGTACAGTGATCAGCGACAGTATCAACGAAGGGTTCCAGATGTCGCTGCCCGGAGCCCCGGGCCGCCAGGCCTTGCGCCATATCTATGAATTGCGGCTGGATATCGAGGGCGGCGCGGCTGCGTTGGCGGCACGCTGGGCCGATGATGCGGACATTGCGGGCATGCGCGGCATTCTGGCTTCGCTCAGGAAGGCCTTGAAAGCGCCTCGCCGGGCGCTGGAATGGGACCTCGGTTTTCATCAGGCCGTGGCGCTCGCGACGCACAACCCTCATTACCCCCAACTGCTTGCTTACCTGAGCGATCAGTGGCGCCAGAGCGTCCAGGCCGCGCGGCAGCATACTCTGGATATCCAGCGCGCCGAGGCAGGCAGCCGCCTTCTGCACCAGGTACATGATGAACACGTCGCCGTCCTGGAAGCGATTGCGCGGCGTGAGCCCACAGCTGCCCGTGCCGCCGCGCAGGCGCACTTGCATAACGCCTGCCTGCGCCTGGGGCTGGACCTGATGCCCCCGCCACAGGATGAGCCTGTCGTTGCCTCTGCGGCGCTTTCGGCGCAAGACGGCTGAGCGTGGTTGCGGACACCTTTTACATATCTACATAGATCGGACGAACAATATGCAAGATTTTCTGACGGAATTATTGGCACTGCTGGGGCCTGATGTGGTCAAGACCGATGCGGCAGATATTGAGCCCTGGCTGTCCGACTGGCGAGGTGTCTACAAGGGGGCGGCGCAAGCCGTGGTGCGGCCCACTTCGACGGCGCAGGTTGCCGATTGCCTGCGCCTGTGCAACCAGCACAAGGTGCCGGTAGTGCCTCGTGGGGGCAACACCGGTTTGTGTGGGGGGGCCACGCCTGACAGTTCGCCGGCCAATGTCATTCTCTCGCTTGATCGCATGAATACGATCCGGGCGTTGGACACGACGGCCAACACGCTGGTTGCGGATGCCGGCTGCATACTGGGCAATTTGCGCCGCGCGGCTGCGCAAGCCGGCCGCCTGCTGCCCCTCAGCCTGGCGGCGGAAGACTCCTCCCAGATCGGCGGCAATATTGCCACCAATGCGGGCGGTATCAATGTGGTGCGCTACGGCATGGCTCGGGAACTGGTCCTGGGCATCGAAGCGGTGCTGCCGGATGGCCGGGTATTCAATGGCTTGCAGACGCTGCGCAAAGACAATACCGGCTACGACCTGAAACAGCTGTTCATTGGTTCTGAAGGCACGCTGGGCGTGGTGACTGGCGTGGCGCTGCGCCTGCACGCTCCCACGCCAGTGCGGGCGGTTGTGCTGGTCGCCATCGACTCGGCGCAGCAGGCACTGGATCTCTTTCGACTGCTGTTCGGCGCTTGCGGCGCACGCTTGCAGGCCTTTGAATTCTTTACTGATGAGTGCCTCAGCCTGGTCCTTAAGGAGGTCGACGGCCTGCAGCAGCCGTTCGAGCAGCGTTATCCTGCTTACGCCCTCATCGAGCTGGCCGACACCGCGGATGAAGAAAGCCTGAATCAGGTGCTCGAGAACGCCATCGGCCAGGCTCTGGAAAACGGTCATTGCCTGGATGCTGTTGTGTCGGCGTCGTTGTCCCAGCTTCAGGCCTTGTGGCGGCTGCGCGAGGAAATCTCGGAGGCGCAGCGTGCCGATGGGCCGCATCTGAAGCATGACATATCGCTGCCCATCGAGCGCATTCCCCAATTCATGGAAACGGCGGAGCGGCGCCTGCGCGAGGTGTCGCCAGATTGCCGTCTCTTTATCTTTGGCCATTTCGGCGATGGCAACCTGCATTACAACGTGTCGCGTCCCGAATCGGCAGACAAAACCTGGGCAGCCGAGCAACTGCATGCGGTGGGCGATGCCATCTTCGATGAAGTCGTGGAATACGGTGGCAGCATCAGCGCGGAGCATGGCATAGGCCAGCTCAAGCACGATGCCTTTCTGCGCACGAAAGATCCCTTGCAGCTTGAGCTGATGCGCGGCGTCAAGCAGGTTCTTGATCCCAATGGCATCATGAATCCCGGCAAGCTGGTGTAAGCGCAGGCGCCGCTGCGGCGAATCGCGCCAGCGCATCGCTGGGCGGCCTTGCGATGCGCCATCGGCGATGGCCAGCCGGGAGGCACAGGGGCGGGGCTGACTGCTATTGCGAACGCTTGTTATCCAGGGCCTTCATGGCCTGGGCCAGGCTTGCGGCGGATGATCCGTAATCGGCCCAGGGCGCGTTTCCTGCCGGCAGGCGCTCACGGATATTGCCGATATGCCAATGCGCGCCGCTGTCCAGCTTTTCCACCTCATTCCAGCATATGGGCGTCGATACCCCCATGCCTTTGCGGGCTCGCAGAGACCAGGCGCTTACAGTGGTGGCGCCCCAGCCATTGCGCAGATAGTCAATGAAAATTTTTCCGACACGATTGCGTGGTCCGCTCTTTGCCGCAAAACGGTCGGGATGCGTCTTGGCCAGATACTGGACCACAGCCTGGGAAAAGCCCTTTGCGGTATCCCAGCCGTGACGCCGCTGAAGCGGCACCACGACATGCAGCCCCTTGCCGCCACTGGTTTTGCAGAATGGCCGCAGCGATAGTTCCTGCAGGAAAGCGCGAAGCAGCAGGGCGGCTTCCTGCATGGCCTGCCAGCTCGCCCCTTTGCCTGGGTCCAGGTCGAAGATGAGACGGTCAGGCTTGCCGATCAGGGTACGCAATGCATTCCATGTATGGAATTCGATCACATTCATTTGCGCCGCCGAGAGCAACCCCCGCCCGGCTGCGATCTCGATCAGGGGCGCATGCCCCGGATCAAGCGCCTGGGGCAGGGCGCGCACACCTGGCATGCCGGCCGTTTCCATGTGCTTCTGGAAGAACATTTTCCCTTTCACACCATCAGGAGCGCGCACCAGGGATACCGGCCTCTGTTTCAGGTGTGGCATCATCACTGCCGCCGCCTCGGCGTAATACCGGACGACATCCATCTTGCTCGTGCCAGATGCCTGGTCAACGATGCGGTCGGGGTGGCTTACCCTGAGCCTGGCAGGCTGTGGCGTCTTGCCGGTCAGAACTCGTATTCCGTCATGGGGTAACACGTGCCATACCCCTCGCATTTATTTTCGCCGCGCGCTTGGACAATAGATGCCGTGGCGGCCAGAATTGCAACTATAGCCAAGGAAGCCAAGATTTTCATGTGCGTCTCCTGTGTTGTTGTCTGGCAATCGTAGCACCGATGCGCGCAGCCGTACATTGCCCCCAGGGCCTGGGCGAGGACGCCGTTGCTGTACATGATGGTTGCCTGGCTAAACGCCACACTGTTATTGTGCGCAGTGTTCTGTGGCGTAAAAAAGCCCGCTCTATGGCGGGCTAGTGCGGTGCATGTCACCAGGTTCGGTTTATGCCACCTATTCGGGGCTTTGCCAAGCCAGCAAAACCCTCATATTCTTGGGGTGACCGATGGGGCTCGAACCCACGACAACCGGAATCACAATCCGGGACTCTACCAACTGAGCTACGGTCACCACTGAAACAACCTGAGCCAAAAAGTATAGCATGCAGTTTTGCCCACATGCCAGCTCGTCGACTGGAAGCGGGATTCTAGCATGAAACTGAAACGATGTGCGCACGCTGGGCTTGAGCGCCGCAACGAGGCACGACAGGCGTCGCCATGCAAGCGCATCATGACATGTACTAGGTGTGACCGCTGGCCGATCCCGTGTCTTGAGGCCTGGGCGTTTCACCTCTGGCCAGCGTAAGGTGAATTCTTATCCGTTCAAGCAATTCTTCCATATAGAAAGGCTTGACGATATAGTCTGAGCCGCCGGCTTGTAGGCCCGCGATCCTGTCTTCGGCCTGACCAGCCGAGGAGACAAAGATAATCGGTATGTCTCGGGTGGCGGGGAACTGTTTCAGCCTTTGCGCGGCGGCCAGCCCGCTCAGCTTTGCAAGCTGGGTATCCATCAATATGAGGGCAGGCATGTCCGAGATCGCCTTCAGGCAAACATCTTCGCCGTCAGAGGCGATCAGCACCCTGTAGCCTGCGTTGCCCAGTGCCTCCAGCAGTAAGCCTACTTGCTGCTGAGATTCGTCCGCGACCAGAATCTGGCAATGTTGCATTGTTGCGTCTTGTTTATTGATGCCATTGTTTAATTTGCGATCTTCTCAAACTTAACCGATATTGTTCTCCATCCACGTAACAATACGTTTGCCAGGGCGGCCGCAAGACGCTCTCGGCGCAAGGTAATCAAAAGGGCGTGCCTTGACCGACCAGACGGCGCGCGTTGCGATGGGGCGCGGACATTCCGGCGAGCATCGCAAATTTTATAACCGAATATTTCAAAGGGAAGCGCATGACACGGTATATTTCCGCCCTGACTTTAGTGCTGATGCTGGGCATGGTGGTCGCCAGGCTGACCTGCCTGAGGGCCTGAGGGGTCGAGGGATTCAGCTTGGTAAGAAGATACCTCTGAAAGGGGACTACTTCACCAAGATTGACTGTTGGCAGCCCTGATATCCTTCCTGGATCGACAAAAGATACGTTAAATGGCGTAGCATTCGGACACAAGTAAACAAGCAAAGCGCGGGAGGCCAATGTGGCTGGATTCATTACGGGTTTGGTCATTGGTGTCGGGTTGGCCGAGATTGCCTGTCAGTTCTTGGCTGATTTCAGCCTGGTGCGGGCGGTCTGGAAAGCGCTCAGATAATGCGGTGGGCTCCGGGCGCAATGCCGGGGTCAACGAATAGTCGAGGCAACGCGGATTCGCGCTTTCCTAGGCGTTCATCCGCGATGTGTGCGCTCGTGGCCTGTGCACCGTCCAGTCGCAGGGCAGGGTCTTGTTCAGGCGGGAAATAATGGCGTGCCATGACAGACGCCTGAGATACTCGTGCCATTGGTCAGGAGCGATGAAATATTGGTTGTGTCCGGATCTCCAGACGAGCACAACTGCTCCCTCCAGGTTGGCGTCGCATACGCATGCCTGCAGCGCTTTCCTCGTGGCTTCGCGCTGTGACGGCGTTTTGTCGTGAAAGCTGCTGTCCAGAGGAATAATGATCAGGTCTCGCCCCTGTTCCTTGATATGGGCAATTTTGATTTGTGCCATATACCCTCCTGCAGTATTGCTGTGTCTGTAAACAATACTCCAGTCGCATGCCCCTAGCTCCAAGGGTTTTCCTTGTAGACCATATTTCCGATAGGCATGGATGCGGGATTGTGGGCTTACTGGCCTCGTCCTCGCGGGATGATGAGGCAGGATCATGGCTCAATCAGTTGGCGCGCAGGCCGCCTTGTTGCGCAAGCGTTGCGCCCGCCTGTGCATACTTGAGCTGCCTGATGCTGGGGCCCAGCAGCAGCAGGCCCAGCCCCAGCAGGGGAATCATGGCCACGGACAGCAGCACGAACAGAAGCGCCGTGAGGCGACTGTAGCTGTGATAGTTGGGCGCCGCCTCGTTGGTCTGAATGCCGATCAGCCGATCATGCACAAGATACAGGTTGGCGTTTGCCGCGTTGCGAAATGCCCTGGTCAGATACTTGACCAGAGGCTTGGGCACGCTCATCTCGGACACAATCTGGTCTCCGACCTCCACGACGGAGTAGACCACTGTACTTCTCCTGACATGCGTGTAGCCGAGCATGGCCACAACACCTCGAATAATGTTCATGCGATACACCCGGTCGACGGGACTCTCTATGTTGGCGGGGTTAGGTTGAGACAACGAGCAAAAGAAATGCCGGTGTTCTGATTGGGTAATGCAATCTTCTCATTTTGTAACAATAAATTGGTGAATAAGCTGACAAATGTGATATTTGATGTCATTTTAAAGGTTATTTGTTGTTAAATTAATACGCTTAAGTAACTAAAAGCGTGCGCTGGAAAAGGAGTGCTGACCAGCTGTCTTGGGGGCAGGATGTCAGTTTTTTGTTTCAACCATATGCGGCAAAGAGATTGCCCTTGCCTGAACCTCGCATGAGCGCCCCTGGCATGGGGCCCACCGCCCGTGCCCGCCCGTCATCCTGCGCCGGCAGCGCGATTGAAGTGCGGCAAAAGTGCCCTCTCTTTATTGATAGTGAGAATCAATATCATCTATCATCTTGATGATAGCAGGCCATGCCGCAAATTCCCAGCATTGCTCAGGCATGGATGGCCGGCCTGATCCAGGCTTGCGGGCGGCGATGCCAGGCCAGAAAGGTGATCACATCATGTATGCGAACTGTTTCAGAGACTCTTCAGGAGTGTTTTTATGAGTCAGCCAACAAAGCGCGTCAGGTGCGTGCCATTGCAGCAGGTTCGCGCACGAAGCCTCTTGCCTGCATATGGGTTTCGTCGTCCCATCGTGACGCGGGCGGCGGCTTCGCCCGCTCCGTGCACCGTAGTGCGCCCGTTCATTGGGCCGCGCGTTACGCGGGCAAACATCCCGTCAGGGCGTCCCCGGCTGCCGCGTCTGCGGCTTCGCTTCCGGCGCGGACGTTCTGGCGGGTGAACCAAGGGGGCCGTTATAAAACAAGGGCTTGCCTAGGCAAGCCCTTGTTTCCGGTATGGAATCGCTGAGTTCCGGTATGGAGCCGCTGGGTTTTGCCGAAGCTCAGTTCGCCGCACTGATATGGATGTGGCCCGCCGCCCGTACTGCCCGTTCGCGGGCAGCCTCAATGCTGGAGTCATAGGCCAGCGCGACACCCATGCGACGATGCACATAGCTTTCAGGCTTGCCGAACAGGCGCAGGTCTGTCTGGGGGATGCGCAGTGCGTCGGCAGCGCCTTCGATGGTTACGGCCCCCGCATCGACCCCGCCATAGATGACTGCGCTGGCGCCAGGGCTGCGCAGTGCGGTGCTCACCGGCAAACCAAGTATTGCACGGGCGTGCAGCTCGAATTCGCTTTGCCACTGGCTGATGAGCGTAACCAGGCCTGTATCGTGGGGGCGAGGGCTGACCTCGCTGAACCAGACCTGGTCATCCTTGATGAATAGTTCTACGCCGAACACGCCTTGTCCGCCCAGGCTGTCGGTGATGGCCTGGGCGACCTCGCGAGACTTTTGCAGCGCTTCCGGCCGCATGGGCTGAGGCTGCCAGCTTTCCACGTAGTCGCCTGCAACTTGCCGGTGGCCTATCGGCTCGCAGAAATGGGTTTCCACCTGCCCTTGGGCGTCAAGAGCCCTGACGGTCAGCAGAGTGATTTCGTAATCGAATTCAACAAAACCCTCGACGATCACGCGGCCATGGCTGACGCGGCCGCCTGCCATGGCGTATTCCCAGGCTTTGTCGATGTCTTGCGGACCATCCAGCTTGCTCTGGCCTTTGCCGGAACTGCTCATGACCGGCTTGACGACGCACGGGTAGCCTATGCCGCCTTCGATGGCGCTGCGCAGCTCTTCACGCGAGTCGCAGAATTTATAAGGGCTGGTCGGCAGGCCCAGGGTTTCGGCCGCCAGCCGGCGTATGCCCTCGCGATCCATCGTAAGCCGCGCGGCCCTGGCTGTGGGAATCACCCTCGCGGCGCCTTCGGCTTCCAGGGTTTCGAGCATGGGCGTTGCTATCGCCTCGATCTCAGGCACGACCAGGTCAGGCTTTTCTGCCTCGATCAAGGCCTTGAGCTGGGCCGCGTCGCTCATGTCTATCGTGCGGGCATGGTGGGCCACCTGCTGGCCTGGGGAATTCTCGTAGCGATCGACGGCGATCGTTTCGACCCCCAGGCGCTGCAGGGCAATGATGACTTCTTTACCCAGCTCGCCCGAGCCAAGCAGCATGACGCGGGTTGCCGAAGGGGACAGGGGAGTACCTAACGTTGGCATGGCGATGTCCGTAGAGCCTGGAAACCCGCATTGTACGTGCAGCCGGGCGTTGTTGCGCCAGTGGGGCCGCAGGCGCTATGCCGTGGCTTCCTGGACCCTGTCCTGATAGCTGCCCGCGGCGGTGAAAAGCACGTCGGTGGACGAGTTCAGTGCGGTTTCGCTCGAGTCTTGCAATACACCGATGATGAAGCCGACGCCCACCACTTGCATGGCCAGCGTGTCGGGAATGCCGAACAGGCTGCATGCCAGCGGGATGAGCAGCAGGGAGCCGCCCGCCACACCGGACGCGCCGCAGGCGCAAACAGATGCCAGGATGCTCAGCAGCAAGGCGGTTGGAATATCAACATGAATACCCAGTGTGTTGACTGCGGCAAGCGTCAGCACGGTAATGGTGATGGCGGCGCCGGCCATATTGATGGTGGCGCCCAGGGGGATGGATATCGAGTAGGTGTCTTCCGGAAGGCCGAGCTTTTTGCATAGCGCGAGATTGACGGGAATATTGGCCGCCGAGCTGCGCGTAAAGAAGGCTGTGATGCCCGATTCGCGCAGGCAGGTGAAAACCAGCGGGTAGGGGTTGTGGCGTATCTTCAGGAAGACAATCAGCGGGTTGACGGCCAGCGCGACGAAGATCATGCATCCGATCAGCAGGGCGAGCAGTCGGGCATAGCCCGCCAGCGCCTCGAACCCTGTGGCCGCCACACTGGCGGCGACCAGGCCGAAGATGCCCAGCGGGGCGCACCGTATGATGCCTCTGACCACTGCCGTGAGTGCGCTCGATATGTCGCCAAGCAGACTCTTGGTGGCGCCGTGCGCATGGCGCAGGGCCAGGCCCAGTGCGATCGCCCATGCCAGGATGCCCATGTAATTGGCATTCATGAGCGCTGCCACGGGGTTGTCGATAATGTTCTTGAGCAGTGTGCCCAGAACCTCGCCGATGCCGCCCGGAGCGCTGAGCATTTCCGATGTCTGCGTGAGGGCAATGGTCTGCGGGAATGCGAAGCTGGCTATGACGGCCACCAGTGCGGCCAGAAAGGTTCCCAGCAGATACAGCAGCAGAATCGCGCCCATGCGTGTCTGCTGGCCTCGCCTGTGGTTGGCGATGGATGCCATGACCAGTACGAACACCAGAAGCGGTGCGATAGATTTGAGCGCGCCGATGAATAGCGTGCCCAGAAGGCCGATATTCATGGCCAGCTCAGGGAATAGGGTCGCGAGCAGGACGCCGGCGATCAGGCCGATGACAATCTGTGTGACCAGACTCCCATGTTTGATGAAGTGAAGGACGGGATTGGGTTTACCCATGTGACGCATTGAAAGGCTCCGGAAGCGGGCTGTCCGCTTGAGTGAAAACATACCCCCCGCCCTGGCCGCAAAAACGGAAGGGGCGCGGGCCGGCTGTGATGCCGGATTGGACGCCGCGATTACCCTGCGAGCGCAGCAGGGCAGAGGGGTTGCCGTAATGCTGGGAGAGCCCTTTGTGGGGGCCGGAGCCAAAATGAGGAGCTTTTCCGATGAAGGAATATGTCATCGAAAGCTAGTCGCGCATTTTAGCATCCTGGGCGATGCCTTCCGTGTTGGCCAAGCCTGCGCGGGCACATTCTGTATGCGTCCGGCACATATTGTCGCCTTGCCCGCGCGGATTGCTTGGCAAGCTCGGGGAAGTTGTGCCAAGCTCTGAACCGGTGGTTCCGGTGGTTCCGGTGGTTCCGGTGGTTCCGGTAGTTCCAGTTATTCCGGTTATGCCAGTTATGGCGGGGATTGTTGTTCTTTTGTGTGGGGTTTTTTCGGATGAAGCGTGAATTCTCGTTCAGGCAGGTGTGCGCCTGCCTGCTGCTTGGGGTAGTGGGGCTGCTTGTCCTGCCGCCCCATGCCGGGGCGCAGTCTGCCGCCGCATCCGACGTGCAGGAGGTCGATGCGCGGCTGGACAAAATCCAGAAGTCCGTCAGCAATATTCAGGATCGTTTGCAGAATCACCTGGACGCGGTGGACGATGCTGAACTGGTCAGCATGCGCGATGCCTTGCAGCAGAGCCAGGCCGCGGCTGACGATATGGCTGCAAAGCTCGAGCCTGAGCTGGCGGGTGTGCAGGCACGCCTGAAGGAGCTGGGCACGCCAGCCGCTGATGCGCCGGAGCCGCCCGATATTGCGCAGCAGCGGGCGCAGTTGACCAAGCGCCAGACTCTGCTCGATGCGCAGCTGAAGCTGGCGCGCCTTACGGGCGTGGAGGCCCGCCAGGGCCAGGATCAGGTTTCGCTGCAGCGGCGCGTCCGTTTCCGCGCCGAGTTGGGCAAGCGTTCCCAATCGCTTTTTTCCGCTGATTTTCGCAAGGATCTTCTGCGCGACCTGCCGCGTGATTTGCGCCGGCTGGGAACCTTGGGCGATGAGCTGAAAGAAGGCATGCGGGCCGTCCCCGCGAGAGGCTGGGGGCTGGCCGTTGTGCTCGCCCTGGGCGTGCTGGCCATTGGTGCGGTATTGATGCGCGGCCTGGGCGCCTTCACTGTCCGCCATACCGCGCCCACCCGCCTGAGACGCTCTATTTTCGGGGTCTTGACGGTTGTGCTCTATACCCTGACGCCGGGGCTCCTGGCGTCGATTCTGCTGTTCACGCTGCACTGGGACGGCAAGCTGGGCGCCGGCATGGATGCCTTCCTGACCCAGTGCGTCATTGCCATCTATGTGGCTGGCTTCGTCGCAGGCTTGGGAACCGTGCTGCTGTCTCCAAACCGTTCCAGCTGGCGCCTTCCCGCAATAAGCGACCGGCTGGCCCGCAAGCTGGCCAGGGTGCCTGCGGCGTTCGCGGTGGTCATGTCACTGGCCTGGATGGCGGAACGGCTGCTTGAACTGGTCAATGCCACCTTGAGTACGACGTTGCTTGTCAACGGCTTGATGACAGTCGCGCTCAACATCCTGATCGGCTTCACCGTCTGGAAGATGCGATCCAGCGTGCGCAAACAGGCCCAGCAGGTGGCCGATGACGCGCTGGCGGCCTCGCCTGTGTCGGCCTGGGCGCGTACGACACCCTCGGTGCTGGTGCTGGTCATCGCCGTGAGCCTGCTTGCATTTCTGTCCGGCTTTATTGCGCTGAGCAGCCTGATTGCGCAGGAAATCATCTGGCTGGCCATGGTGGGCAGCACCGCGTATCTGCTGGTGGTGCTGGTTACCGATATATTCGACAGCCTGGTGGCGCGGGTCAGGGCGGAGCGCGAGGCGGGAGCGCTCAATGATTCGCAGGCGTATGCGCGCAGCCAGTTGCTGGTGCTGGTATCGGGCATGCTGCGCTTGCTGCTTATCACGCTTGGCGTTGCCCTGGTCCTCCTGCCTTTTGGCGAAGATCCCAGCGAGTGGCTGCAGCGCCGCCTGGGCTTCATCACGTCTGGTTTCAAGGTGGGCGAGGTGCTGATCAGGCCGACCTCCATCCTGCTGACCATGGGGGTGCTGCTGATCGGCATTTACGCGGTGCGGGTGCTCAGGTCATGGGTGAAGGATCAATTGCTTCCCGTCACGCGCCTGGACGAAAGCATGCGCATGTCCACGGCCAATCTGCTCAGTTATCTGGCCTATTTTGCGGTCTTCATGATTGCGCTGTCGTCGCTGGGGCTTGGGCTGGAGCGCATGGCCTGGATCGTGAGCGCGTTGTCTGTCGGCATTGGTTTCGGCCTGCAGGCGGTAGTGCAGAACTTTGTATCCGGCGTTATCCTGGTCGCCGAACGGCCCATCAAGGTTGGCGACTGGGTGAGCCTTGACGGGGTGGAGGGCAATGTCCGCAAGATTAATGCGCGCGCCACTGAAATCGAGCTTTTTGACCGTTCCACCATGATTGTGCCGAACTCGGAATTCATTACCAAGAAGGTGCGTAATGTGACCATGGCAAGCCCGCTGGGTGTCGTTACGGTCAAGTTCAATTTGCCGGTCGATACCGATGCCGCTGCGGTGCGCGACATGATGATGGCGTCCATGGAGGCGCAGTCCGAGGTTTTGGAGAAGCCTGCGCCGTCGGTGACGTTGGATGGTTTCACTGCGACCAGCCTGGTGTTTTCGGCGAGCTGTTTCGTAAACTCGCCACGGAGTGCCGCCCGGATGCGCAGTGAAATAACCTTTGATATCCTGGCGCGCTTGCGGGAGGCAGGGCTTGCCTTGAGTTCGACGCAGCAGGTAACAATATTGCAGCAGCCGGCGCCGCATTCGTCGGCATCGCCGGGCGCGGCCCCAGCGGAAGATGGGCCGGCGCCGTTTGGCACTTCAGCATAAAAGGGGAGAGGCAATGCGCGCAGGCGCATTGCTTCCTGGGCCAAAAGGAAAAGGCTGACTGCCTTGCGGCAATCAGCCTTTCATATTTGGTGCCCAGGAGAGGACTCGAACCTCCACACCTTGCGGCACATGGACCTGAACCATGCGCGTCTACCAATTCCGCCACCTGGGCATAAAGTTGTATGCTAGCGGTTTATGGTTACCACCGTTTGCGCTACAACTTTAGGAGGCGCAAAGTATAAACCAAATTTTTAGAGAATGGAAATAACTTTTGGCTAAAAAATCGAAAAATGAGTCGGACAGTATTGACGCCGAGGTAGGACAGCAGCAGTTGCCCCCCGATTTTGATCCTGATGTCCCCACTCGGGAAGCCATTCTTCAGCATCTGCGCGCTTTGGACAAGCCGATAGCTCAGAAATCGCTTGCGCGCGCATTGGGCGCAGCCCCCGCGTCGATCGGGTTTGAGCGGCGCGTCAAGGCCATGGAGCGTGACGGGCAACTGCTGATCACGCCGAAGGGCCAGGTCATGATGAACAAGCAGCTCGACTTTATCGCAGGCAAGGTACAAGGCCATCGCGATGGCTTTGGCTTTCTGCTGCGGGACGATGGCGGGCCTGACCTGTTCCTGGCGCCGCGTGAAATGCTCAAGGTGCTGCACGGGGATCGCGTCCTTGCCAAGCCCGACGGCGAGTACCGGGGCAAGCAGGAGGCCACGATCGTCGAGGTTGTCGAACGGCGCACCAACAAGCTGGTCGGGCGGTTCCTGAAAGAGCGCGGCGCTTACATCGTGGTGCCTGAAGATCAACGCATCAAGCACGATATCCTGATACCGGCTGCCGATGCGGGCGGGGCGGAGAATGGCCAGGTTGTGACGGTGGAGATTGTGCGCCAGCCCGGCCGGCATATCCAGCCTGTCGGGCGCGTGGTCGAAGTCCTGGGCGAGATCGATGATCCCGGCATGGAAATCGAGATTGCGGTGCGCAAATTCGATGTTCCGCACGAGTTCTCGGATGCGGCTCGCAAGCAGGCTGAATCCCTGCCTGCCGTGGTGCGTAAGTCTGACCTGAAAGACAGGGTGGATCTGCGGGATATTCCTTTCATCACCATCGATGGCGAAGACGCTCGCGATTTCGACGACGCGGTGTTCTGCATGCCGGTGAACCTGGGAACAGAAAAGCGCCGCCGCAATGGCTGGCGGCTGCTGGTCGCCATTGCCGACGTAAGCCACTACGTCAAGCCTGGCGATGCGCTGGATCAGGATGCTTTCGAGCGGGGCACCAGCGTGTACTTTCCGCGGCGCGTAATACCGATGCTGCCAGAGTCGCTCTCGAACGGCATGTGCTCGCTTAATCCAGAGGTCGACAGGCTTGTTCTGGTTTGCGACATGGTCATCGCGGCCTCGGGGGCGAAGGCTGGCACCATTTCCGCCTATCAGTTCTACGACGCAGTCATCCATTCGCATGCCCGCACCACCTACACCGATGTGTGGGCCGCCTTGCAACAGCCCAGCGGGCCGGCGGCGCAGTCCATGCGTCACGTCCTGCCGCATGTGCGGGATCTCTACGAGCTATACCAGTTGCTGGCCACAGCCCGCGTTCAGCGAGGCGCCATAGATTTCGACACGACTGAAACCCGCATCGTCTGTAACCCTTTGGGCAAGATCGAACGTATCGAGGCTTATACGCGCAATGACGCGCACAAGCTGATCGAAGAGTGCATGCTGGCTGCCAATACGTGTGCCGCTGAGTTCATGAAGCGCAACAAGCGCATGGGGCTGTATCGCGTCCATGAAGGGCCTACCCCCGACCGGCTGAATGCGCTGCGCGACTATTTGCGCAATCTGGGGTTGACGCTCGGCGGCGGGGATTCCCCGACCACGCATGATTACGCGCTGCTGCTCAAGGCGGCGCATAACAGGCCTGATTACGAGATTATCCAGACGATGTGCCTGCGGTCTTTTCAGCAGGCGATCTATAGTCCCGAACAGGTAGGCCACTTTGGTCTGTCTTACGAGCATTATGCGCACTTCACGTCTCCCATACGCCGCTATCCCGATCTGCTGACGCATCGGGTGATCAAGAGCGTATTGCGCAAAGAGCGTTACCTCCCGCAGGTTGACGATGTCAGCGGGGTGGCCGCGCTGCCCAGGCGCGAACGCGAACATGCGGCATGGGAAAAACTGGGTGTGCTGCTGTCCGCCCGCGAGCGCCGCGCCGACGACGCATCGCGCGATGTCGAGGCCTGGCTCAAGTGCTGGTTCGTCAAGGAGCGGGTAGGCGAGGTATTCAGCGGCCGTGTGACGGGCGTGGCCAGTTTCGGCATATTCATTACCCTCGATACGCTGTTTGTCGAGGGAATGGTGCATGTGTCCGAGCTTGGTTCGGATTATTTCCAGTACAACGAATCCATGAACGAGCTGCGCGGCGAGCGCACGGGCATGCGCTATCGCCTCACCGACGCGGTGCAGGTGCAGGTTTCGCGGGTCGATCTCGAGGCGCGGCGCATTGAGTTTCGGCTGGTCAAGGGTACCGGCTTCAAGGCGCTGAAGGCGGCGATCGAATCAGAGTCGGCGCCAGCCGCCCCCCGCAAGGTCAAGCGAGCGGCGCCGGCCAAGCCTGCCGAGCTCAAGGGAACTTCGCGCCAGCGCAGGGCGCAGGCCAAGCGCGCCGCCAAGGCGGAGACCGCGCCGCGCAAATCCAGCAAAGGACGGCCGCGTCGCTGATTCGTTCGGGTGTGCCCTGCGTCGCGCATATGCAAAGACGCGGGGCCGCTATATTTTTCCTGGTTATGTCGCAGCCGCGGCGAGGCTGTGCGCGGGATTACAATTGCGTCCAATGCCTATTAGTGAAAGGAACAGCATGTCTTCCCATCAGGTCCTGGCGGGCTTCCACGCCGTGGTTGCCCGCTTGCGCCACGCGCCAGACTCCATCAAGGAGCTTTATATAGAAGCCTCGCGCCGCGATAAACGGATGCTGGGGTTTATTCAGCAGGCCGAGGCGGCTGGCCTGAAGCCTCGCCCTGTTCCGGCTGACAGGCTGGACGGCCTGGCGCGCGGCACACGGCATCAGGGTGTGGTTGCCCTGGCTCAGGCGCGTGAGCTGGCCATTGATGTTGACGAAGTGCTCGATGGCCTGGAAGACAGTGGCGAGCCGGCCCTGTTTTTGATTCTGGACGGCGTGACGGATCCCCATAACCTGGGCGCCTGCCTGCGGACAGCCGATGCTGCCGGCGTACACGCGGTCATCGCGCCGCGTGATCGCGCGGTCGGCCTGAACCAGACCGTGCAGCGGGTGGCTTGCGGCGCGGCCGAGACGGTTCCCTACATTATGGTCACCAATCTTGCCCGCACCATGCGCGCCCTGAAAGAGCGTGATGTCTGGCTTGTCGGCACGGATGACCAGGCCAGCGCGACGCTTTACCAGGTTCAGGCGCGGCGCCCCATGGCCTGGGTCATGGGGGCTGAGGGTGAAGGCATGCGCCGGCTGACCCGCGAGACGTGCGATGAGCTCGTCAATATTCCGATGCTCGGCTCGGTCGAAAGCCTGAATGTCAGCGTTGCAAGTTCCGTATGCCTGTATGAGACGGTGCGTCAGCGCCAGGTCCGCCAGGCATGACAAGATTGTTCTGATTATTTTTTATCGGTGTTTCATCATGGCTAAGAACGGCTTTACCACATCCATCGTCCACTCGGACCGGCGCTCGGGTGTTGCTCACGGGGCAATCCACAAACCCATGCATCCGTCGACCGAGTATGCGTTTGCCGACTCGCGGGAACTGGCGGCTGTATTCCAGGGCAAGGCGGGCTTTACGTATTCGCGCCAGGGCACGCCGACAACGGCATCGCTCGAAGAAAAAGTGACGCACATGGAGGACGGCGCTGGAACGGTAACTTTTGCCTCTGGCATGGGCGCACTGGCTGCCACCTTTTTTTCCCTGCTCAAGGCAGGCGACCATCTGATCAGCAGCCAGCACATTTTTGGAAACACTAATAGCTTGCTGGGCACCCTGGAAGGCCTGGGCGTGGAGCTGTCCTTTGTCGACGCAACCAGCGCCGACAATATCCGCGCAGCCATCAAGCCGAACACGCGGATGGTGTTTGTCGAAACGCTTGCCAATCCGGGTACGCAGGTCGCCGATCTGCAGGGGATAGGCGAGCTTTGCACCGAAAAGGGGCTGGTCTATGTGGTCGACGGCACGCTGACATCGCCGCTGCTGTTCAAGGCGCGCGATGTGGGGGCCTCACTGGTGGTCAATTCGCTCTCCAAGCATATCGGCGGACATGGCAACGCCCTGGGCGGCGCTGTTACGAATACCGGCCTTTACGATTGGTCTTCCTACGTCAATATCGCTGAGCCATACCGCAAGGGCAATCCTTTGAGCTGGGGGCTCACGCAGATCAAGAAAAAAGGGCTGCGGGACATGGGCGGTACCCTGTCGTCCGAGGCGGCGCACCGTATCGCGGCAGGGGCCGAGACGCTGGCCATGCGTATGGACCGTATTTGCGCCAATGCCCTGGCGCTGGCCAAGTATCTGGAAAGCCACCCTAAGGTGCACAGCGTCCGCTATCCCGGCCTGCCGTCGCATGCTCAGCACGAACGTGCCCGCGAGCTGTTCGGCAACCGCTTTGGCGGCCTGATGGGCATTGAGCTGGCCAGCGATATCGATGTGTTCGATTTCCTGAACCGCTTGCAGGTGCTGGCGCTGGCGACCCATTTGGGCGACAACCGCACGCTGGTGCTGCCCATGGCCCAGACTATTTATTATGAAATGGGGCCCGAGCGCCGTGCGGAAATGGGGATTTCCGATACGTTTCTGCGCATGTCGGTGGGTATCGAGGATATCGAAGATCTTATCGGCGATTTCGAGCAGGCGCTGGCGAAAAGCTGACCTAGCATAAAACTGTCTCGGGCAACAGGGTTTCCGGCAAAGATTGCAAAAATTGAATCCCCTGTTGCATAACTTCAGAAAAGTGAGGAAATATGCGGGTTTTGAGCGTTCTTCCTCTTGACAGGCCTTTTATTCAAAGGCTTAATACGCGTTAGTCAATCGGCTAGGGCGCGAGTGGTTTTATTGCCTGGCCTCCGATTGGGCTCGCGCAGGATGTTGGCGCGGCAATACACGATGTCAGCATCGTGGTCAGTATTTATCAATCAAGATGCCAAGCCCACCTACCGGTGGTCTTGGAGAAAATAATCTTCTAGGGGTAATCCTTAAATGAACAAAACAGAGCTTATCGAACATATCTCTACCAAAGCCGATCTGTCGAAGGCTGACGCCGGCCGCGCGCTTGAGGCTTTCATTGGCGCTG
>Ga0182738_1000348_pt1 | contig 68228 bp, 71 predicted proteins | sample eDN5th30CBELigMG_FD_128876 | JGI IMG/M metagenome (GOLD analysis project Ga0182738, IMG submission 128876) | Enriched Miracle-Growth compost microbial communities from Emeryville, California, USA - eDNA 5th pass 30_C BE-Lig MG (version 2)... ... | reverse complement strand
GCCGCCCAGCACCTTGCCGCGCGGCCAGTGGTCGGCGTTGCCGGCCAGACCGGGGTCCGGCTCCGTCCTGTAGTTCCAGTTGACGGCGGGGTCGAAGAAGCATTTGCCGTAGCCGAGCGGCATCTGGACATAGAAGCGCCGGTCGCTGCCGCCGGCCTCCAGCACCAGCACCGAGAAGCGGCCCGAAGCCGACAGCCGCTCGGCCAGCACCGAGCCGGCCGAGCCGGAGCCGACGACGATGAAATCATAGGTCTGCATGGTCGCGACGGCGGCTCCGGAGGTTTCGGCCAGCCTAGACACGGTGCCGCACAGCGTCACCGGCGGTTGCGTCGCCGCTTGTGAAAAATACGACGATCTTGCTGTCAGGAAGCGGGCGTTGACGCCCCCTCGTCACAGGGCTACGGCATGAAGACAATCAGCAGGGGAGATCGGGCGGTATGGTGCATTACGTAGACGGCACGAAGCCGCATGGCGAACTGACGCTGAGGACGCTGGCCATGCCTTCCGATGCCAACGCCGCCGGCGACATCTTCGGCGGCTGGGTGATGGCGCAGATGGACCTTGCCTGCGGCATCCGCGCCGCTGAACGCGCCAAGGGGCGTGTGGTGACGGCGGCGGTGAAGGAGATGGCCTTCGCCAAGCCGATGAAGATCGGCGACACGCTGTGCATCTACTCCCACATCGCGCATGTCGGCCGCACCTCGATGGTGCTCAAGGTCGAGGCATGGGCGCAGCGCTACCTCTCCGACCTGATGGAAAAGGTCACCGACGCCGATTTCGTCATGGTGGCGCTGGACAAGGACGGCAAGCCGACGCCGGTGCCGTCCGAAAGCTGACCTCAGGCGGCCGCGGCCGTATCGAAGCGTGCCCGCGCCTCGTTGATGCGGCCGCTGTTGGCGATCGCCCATTCGGCGAGGCCTCGCACCGGTATTTCCAGTTCCCGGCCGAGATCGGTCAGTTCGTAGTCGACGCGCGGTGGGATAGTTGGGAAAACCGTGCGCGTGACGAAGCCGTCGCGCTCCAGGGTGCGCAGCGTCACGGTCAGCATCTTTTGCGAAATGCCGCCGACGGCGGCGCGCAATTCGTTGAAGCGCATCGGTCCGTCGCCCAGCCGGCGCACCACCAGCAGCGACCACTTGTCGCCGATACGCTGGAGGATTTCCGAAACGGCGCGGCAGTCCTCGGTTGCATGAAGGTGACCCGATTTCAAAAAAGTGCCTCCTTGTAATTCACTGGACCGGTCTCTCATATAGCGTCGGTATCTAACGGATACCAGAGTTTCCAAAGGAGAGCCCCAAATGTCCAAACCCAGAATCGCCATCGTCGTCGGCTCGACGCGTGCGGCGCGCTTCGCCGACGCACCGGTCGAATGGATCGCCAAGATAGCCCGCCAGCATGCCGATATCGAGGTGGAGGTCGTCGACCTGCGCGATTTCCCGATGCCGTTCTTCGAAGAGGTCGCTTCTTCCGCGTGGGTGCCTTCGGAGAACGAGGTGGCGCAGCGCTGGCAGAAGAAAGTCGCCGGCTTCGACGGTTTCATCTTTACCGCCGCCGAATACAACCATGCGCCGACCGGCGTGCTGAAGAACGCCCTCGACTATGCCTATACCGAGTGGAACAAGAAGCCGGCCGGCTTCGTCGGCTACGGCGGCGTGGGTGGCGCGCGCGCCATCGAGCAGCTGCGCCAGATTTCCGTCGAATTGCAGATGGCGCCGGTGAAATCGGCCGTCCACATCACCTTGGGTGATTTTCTCGCCGTCCGCCAGGGCGAGAAGAAGCTCGAGGAAATCGATCATCTCAACCAAGCGGCACATGCGCTGGTCAATGACATCGTCTGGTGGGCCACGGCGCTCAAGAAGGCGCGCGACGCCGAGGTTGTGGAGGCGGAAGCCGAAGCCGCCTGAGCGGTCCAAAGATTCCTCCCAGGACGAAGGGGCGGCAGCGATGCCGCCCTTTTTCGTCGCGATGGATTATTCCGGCCGGGACTACCGGACGATCTCGCGATGGCCGGCGGGCAGGCGGGCGGCGATGACCTTGTCGATGCGCCGGCCGTCCATGTCCACCACTTCGAAACGCCAGCCCTGGGCGTCGACCGTCTCGCCGGTGCCAGGCAGATGGGCGAGGTGGGACAGCACATAGCCCGCCACCGTCTCGTAGTCGCGGTTCTCGGGCAGCTCGATGCCAAGGATGTCGGCCATCTCGTCGGCCGGCATATAGCCGGCGAGCAGCCAGGAACCGTCCTCGCGCTGCACGGCGCTGTCCTTCTCGTCGTCGGCATCGAGATCGGAGCGGAAGACACCGGTGATCGCCTCAAGGATGTCCGCCGGTGTGACGACGCCCTCGAAGTGGCCGTACTCGTCGTGGACGAGGGCCATCGGCATGTCCGCTTCTTTCAGGCGGGTCAGCACGTCCAGCGCGTCCGCCTGGTCGTGGACGATGGGTGCGGCGCGGACATATTTGCGCGGGTCCAGTGCCTTGCCGGCGAGCAGGGCAGCCAGCACGTCGCGGGTCTGGACGACGCCGATCATGGCATCGACGCCGTCGCCGGCCGGCAGGCGCGAGTGCTGCGTTTCCATCAGAAGCCTGCGGTTGGCCGCCTCGTCGGCCTGCAGGTTGATCCAGTCGACGTCGGTGCGCGGCGTCATCACCGCGCGCACGGCGCGGTCGCCCAGCCGCATGACGCCGGCGATCATGCGCCGTTCGTCCGATTCGATCGTGCCATGATGCTCGGCCTCGGCCACCAGCATCTTGATCTCGTCGTCGGTGACCTTTTCCTCGCTTTCGCCGCGCTGGCCGAGCAGCCACAGCACGAATCGGCCGGAAAAATCGAGCAGGAAGACAAGCGGCGCCGCGATCTTCGCCAGGGCGGCCATGAACGGGGCCGCGCGCGCCGCCACCTTCTCGGGATTGCGCAGGGCGATCTGCTTGGGCACCAGTTCGCCGATGATGAGCGAGCCGTAGGTGATCAGCGCCACCACGATGCCGACGCCGAGCGGGTGGGCGACGCTGTCGGCCACACCTTGCGTCGCCAGGAATCCGGCCAGCCGCTCGCCCAGCGTGGCGCCGGAGAAGGCGCCGGACAGCACGCCGACCAGCGTGATGCCGATCTGCACCGAAGACAGGAATTTTCCCGGATCGGCGCCGAGCGCCAGCGCCTTGGCCGCGCCGCCGACGCCGCGGTCGATCATCGTCTTCAGCCGCGCCGGCCGCGCCGAGACGATGGCGAGTTCGGACATCGCCAGAAGACCGTTCACCAGGATGAGCGCGACCACGATGGCGATTTCGATGTAAAACATGGCGAGTCCTTAGCATCCGGACCGCCATCCCGGAAGCGACCAAATGCACGATCCCGGATGTGCGGTCAGGGTGTGGCCCGCAGCAGGCCGACGACCGCCTTTCCGTCGGTAAAATAGGGATCGCCTTCGCCGTTGCGGCCATTCTGCGTCGCGCCGACGCCGTCGATCTCGACGGTGGAGGTGAGGACGCCCGCCCTGGTGAGGTCGCCGATCAGGAAGGCGCGCTCGGCATCGATGTCGGGCGCGATATGGTGGGTGATGGCGCCGGTGTCGTGGCTCAGGCCGACGCCGCGATCGAAGCTCGCCGAGCCTAGCCATAGCGACCGGCCTTCCGGGTCCGTTTCCGCCGTCCGCCAAAGCCGCACGTGATGGCGCTGGTCGGCGCTGCCGCCCAGCGGCTTCTCGAAGGCGAGATCCTGCGGCCGTCCATCGAACAGCAGCGTGCTCACCGGCGCATCGGGATAGGGATGGTCGAACAGAACGCTCTCGCCGATCTCGACGGCGGTCTTCAACGTCACCGCATCGGCGGTATCCCATTTCGCTCGGCCGAAGGCGCGGATGACGTCCGCCCGGCTGCCGACAAGGCCGACATTGATGGGGTCGCCGGCGATGCCTTGCGGCGTGCGCGTCACCATTTCGCGAACGGCTGCGCCGTGCTCGCGCCACTCCCATAGGGCGGGCAAGGCGAAGTAGGCGAGCCCGAGGTAGAGCCCGCATAGGATGGCGAACCAGTTCGAGGCTCGTCGCAGGCGCCTTCGCCGGCTCATGTGCACCCCCGTGCGAGACCGGCTATCCTATGCCGTTCAGCGGCAGGCGCGATAGCCGCTGCGGCGGTTCTTCACGTCGAAATGGAAATGGTTGCGGTGATCGTAATTGTAGCCGGGGCCGAGCACGGTGGTGAAATACTGGCAGCCGTCGGCGCGCACCGTGTTCAGGAAGCCGCGCGTTCGGAATGCGAACAGGCCGGGCTTGCGCACGTCGATCTCCTCGCCGTTGGTGAGTTCGATACTCATGACGTCGAGCGCATTGCCCTTGCCGTGCTCGGACAGCGCGCCTTCGCCGGCAATGTTGCGGCAGGAATAGCTTGAGCCTTGGCGTATGGTTTTGACGCCCGACCAGTAGCGCCAGCGGGCGGCGGGAACGAGTTCGCTCTTCGTCCAGGCGGCGAAGGAGGCCGCCATGTTGCAGGTCAGCGTCGCGGCCGGCTTCATCTTGACCGAGCCGATGGCAGACACCTTGACGGGATGGTCGATGCCGCACTGGCCTTCATGGATCGGCTCGACTTCGGTGAAGGCGACGCCGAGGCGTTTCAGCTCCTTGCGGCAGTCGACCTCGTCGGCCGGCATCGGCTCCGGTCCGAAGGCCGGTTCTTCCACACGCGGATAGCCGATCGCCATGGCCGGGCCAGAGATCGGCGCCGGGTTGGAGACCGGCGGCTGCGCGACAGTCGCGACGGAATAGGACGGGACGGCGGCCGTCTGCGTGCCGACATCGACCGGCGGCTGTAGGTCGAGCACGCCGCTGCTGGTGCAGGCGGAGATCGCACCGGCTGCCGAAAGCACGAGCAACCAGCGCGCCGTGTGCAGGCTCCGCCATCGACGCGCGACAGATGCGGCGGAAGGAAGTTGCGCCATCCGTGTGGTCCCGGTCCCTTGAACAGTCGAGGATAGGGCGCATCGGTAAAGGAAAGATCAGCGGGGCCGTTCACTCGTGCGGCGCAAATGCGGCGCGGACGGCCTCACTGGCAGAAGGTGGCGCCGTTGCGACGCGGTTCGAGGTCCAGATGGAAATGGGCGGCATGGTCGGCATCGCTGCTTGGGCCGAGCACCGTCTTGAACGGCCCGCAGGCGGCCTGCCGCAGTCTGGCGAGGAATTTCGCCTGCTTTTCGGGAGGGGCAGGCCCGATTTCGATGCGGGTGCCGTCGTCGAGGACGAAGGCGGAAATGTCCAGCGCATTGCCGAAAGCGTGCTCGGACAGTTTCTGGCCGTTGTGGCGCGGGCGACAGACGAAGGCCGAGGCCTGCTCGACCGATTTCAGTCCGCTGCCAAGATCGGATATGGCTGCGGAGTTCACCACGACCATCAGGAAGCGCGCGGCGGCCTCGGCCATCGCGCAGTTCATCTCGGCGTCGGGGGCGAGTTCGACGGCGCCCAGTTTTTTGACGGCGACCGGATAGGGCATCGAACAGCCGATGGCGGCGTCATGTTCCGCCTTGCGATTCTCGAAGGCGACGCCGAGGGCATGCAGCCTCATGCGGCAGGCGATCTCCCCGGCCGGCAAGGTGTCGGCGGCGCTTTCGTCCGAGCGCGGATCGGGCTTAGGCTTCGGTTTCTCCGGTTCCGCGGTTTTGTCCTGCGCATCCGGCGGCGCATCCGGCGTTTGCGGCTTGGCCGGCGCGGCCTCGCTTGGAGCGGGTAAGGGGGCGGTCGGCGGCAATTTCGGTGTCTTTGCCCACGGTTGGCCACCGGACCAGGTCAGTGCGGCGAAGGCCAGGGCGGCGATTGTTGCGAAACGGATTTCCCTCATGCCGCCTAAACGGCAGGGTAGCGCACGGGTTGCCTCGGCAAGGCCGGCCGCCGATCAATCTGGGTTACGGCGCTGTCACGCACCGATCGCTTCCAGCCCTTCTTCCAGCCAGTCGGCCAGCGTCGGCATGCCGAGCAGGTACTTCGCCGTGCGGCGATGCGGCCGCTCGCGCGCGGCCGCAAGAGCGTCGGCCCATTCCGACGCGTCGTAGTCGCCGCGCCCAATCCAGGCCAGCGCGACCAGTTCGGCCGCCTCGTCGACATTGAGGTCGCCGATCAACTCGCGCAGTTCCTTCTCGGTCAGGTCCTCCGTCTTTTCCTCGGCGAGCCCGTCGTGACCGTGCCGGTCGTGACGGTCGCCGTCGAACTCGACCTCGTGCTCGGCGCCGTCGGCGTAATCGTCGTTGACGGCCGCGCTCAGCGCCTTGGCCTTGAGGATGAACAGGCGCACCGTGTCGGGGCCGATGGCCAGTTCCCATTCCTTGTCGCGATGCCGTTTCACCGCCGAGCCTCCTTGCTGCGGCGATGATAGCGGATTGGCGGCGTTCGTCACCACTTGCAGTTTGCGCCAGTCGGGATATTGGAATCGGCGGCGTCGCTGCCGCATCCCCGTTCCTTCCAGCTCCGGTTCTCGTCATGGACACGCTTCTTTCCGCCAGGGTCCTGCCCGTGCTGATGCTCGTCGCCTCCAACGTCTTCATGACGTTCGCCTGGTACGGGCACCTGAAGTTCAAGACCTCGCCGATCTGGATGGCGGTTATCGCCAGCTGGATGATCGCCTTCTTCGAATATTGGCTGGCCGTGCCAGCCAACCGCATCGGCAGCCAGGTCTATTCGGCGGCGGAGCTGAAGACGATCCAGGAAGTGGTGACGCTGACGGTGTTTGCCGTCTTCTCGGTGCTCTACCTGAAGGAATCGCTGACCTGGAACCATGCCATCGGCTTCGCGTTGATCGCCGGTGGCGCGGCTTTCATCTTCAAGGGCTGAACGGGTGAATGGGGATTTTCGCTTTTTGAGCGTGAAAAACCCGCAAAGCTTGCTATATTCATGAGTTGGAAGGTCTGCGGTTCCACCAGCCTATGGCTGGCGGGCCGTTTTCTTTTTGACTCAAAGAGGATGTTTCCCTCCCCGAAAGCCGGGAGGGCGGCAGGAAAGGCGAGACTGAGATCATGAACAAGGTCCCGATGACCGCGAACGGGTTTTCCACGCTGAAGGAGGAGCTGCGCTGGCGCCAGCAGGAAGAGCGGCCGCGCATCATCGAGGCGATCTCCGAGGCGCGCTCGCACGGCGACCTTTCCGAGAACGCCGAGTACCATGCCGCCAAGGAAGCGCAGAGCCTCAACGAAGGCCGCGTCGCCGAGCTGGAGGATCTGATCGCGCGCGCCGAGGTCATCGACGTGACCAAGCTGTCGGGCGACAAGGTCAAGTTCGGCGCGACGGTGGTTCTGGTCGACGAGGACACGGAAGAGCAGAAGACCTACCAGATCGTCGGTGACCAGGAGGCGGATGTGAAATCCGGCCGCATCTCCATCTCCTCGCCGATCGCGCGGGCGCTGATCGGCAAGGAAGTGGGCGACGCCATCGAGGTCAACGCGCCGGGCGGCGCGCGCGGCTACGAAATAATGGAAGTGCAGTTCCGGTAAGGGGCGGGCGTGCGGGCGCGGGAGCAGGGCGGCATGGCCGCCGGCGAGAGCCCGGACGTCAACATGCGCAACGTCGAGGTGGTGGCGCCGAATTTCAAGCGCCGCCTCTCCGGCGTCACCAGCACCATCATCCAGCTCGTGCCGTTGCAGGCGACTGCGTTCGGCATCGCCACGTTGGGGCCGGGCCTGCCGGACGGCCTGCCGAAAATGCGCTGGTCGCAGGTTTTCGGCCTGCTGCGCCGGCCCGCCAGCGGCCGTAACCGGATCTGGCACGCACGCCGCAATGTCGAGATGCTGGCAGGCCTGGTGCTGCGGGATATCCTGCGCGCGCCCCTGAAGCTCGTCTTCACCTCCGCCTCGCAGCGGCGGCACAGGCGCTGGACGAAGTTTCTCATTCGGCGGATGGACGCGGTCATCGCCACCAGCCGCAAGACCGCCGCCTATCTGGAAGTGCCCAACACGGTCGTCATGCACGGCATCGACCTCGACCGCTTCCATCCGCCGGTCGATGGCGCGACCGCGAAGGCCGATCTCGGTCTCGATCCGGCGCAGGCCTATGTCGGCTGCTTCGGTCGGGTCCGGCACCAGAAGGGCACCGACCTGTTCGTCGACACGATGATCTCGCTTTTGCCCTCACGGCCCGGCTGGTCGGCGCTCGTCGCCGGCCGAGCGACGGCCGAACACAAGGGTTTCGAGGCGGAGCTGAAGCAGCGGGCCGAGAAGGCAGGACTTGGCGATCGGATTCTGTTCGTCGGCGAGCATAAAGGTATCGAGCGCTGGTACCGGGTGCTGTCGCTGTTCGTCGCGCCGCAGCGCTGGGAAGGTTTTGGCCTGACGCCGCTGGAGGCGATGGCCACCTGCGTGCCGGTGGTGGCGGCCGATGTCGGCGCCTTTTCGGAGCTGATACCGGAGGAGGCCGCCGGCACGGTCATCGCGCGTGACGATCTCGCGGCGATGATCGATGCGACGGCGCGCTTCATGGACGACGGGGCGTTGCGGGAACGCGCCTCGCAGGCCGCGCTCGCCCATGTTCAGGACCGTTTTTCGCTCGAGCGCGAGGCCGAGGGCATCCGTTCCGTCTACGAATCGGTCTGGAGCAGACGCTGATCAGGATTCCTGACCGCTCACCACCACCAGCCCTTCATCCTTGACCTTGCGAATGGTGAGCGCGGTGCGCACCGTGTCGACGTTGGGCGTCGAGGTCAGGGCCTCGATGACGAAGCTCTGGAAGGTGGCGAGGTCCGAGGCGACGCAGTGCAGGAGGAAGTCCGATTCTCCCGATACCATCCAGGCGCCGCGCACGATCGGCCAGCCGCGCGTGAGGTCGGCGAACGCCTTCAGCTCCGTTTCAGACTGGTGCTTGAGGCCGATCAAGCAAAAGGCCACCACGTCCATGCCCAGCGCCGGCGCGTTGAGCAGCGCACGATAGCCGCGGATGATGCCCGCCTCCTCCAGCCGCCGTACCCGGCGCAGGCAGGGCGGCGCGGAAATGCCGACCCGGCGCGACAGCTCGACATTGGTCATGCGGCCGTCTTCCTGGAGTTCGCGCAGGATTTTCCAGTCGATGGTGTCGAGATCGGCCTTGTGGAGCATGGGCGCCTTTTCCGTGCGCAAGATTCTTTCGCGCCTTAGTCATTAAACGACTTTTGGCTGCGCGCCAGTCCCCGGCATGCGGGATTCTGTGGTCCGTCCGACCTGTCAGCCCGATGCAGCTTTCCGGGGACACTGCGCATGCGTCCTTGCTGGGGTGGCGGGCAGCCCTTACATTACCGCCCGATGCCATGTTCCGCCGCGTTCGGCGGTTGTTTCCTGTGGGGCTCCATGACCACCAAGCACGCGCCAGTCCTCATCATCGGTTCCGGCCCGGCCGGCTATACGGCAGCGATCTATGCCGCCCGCGCCATGCTGAAGCCGATGCTGGTCGCCGGCCTGCAACAGGGCGGGCAGTTGATGATCACCACCGATGTCGAGAACTATCCGGGCTTCGCCGACCCCGTGCAGGGGCCGTGGCTGATGGGCGAGATGCAGAAGCAGGCCGAGCATGTCGGCACCGAGATCGTCAACGACATCATCACGGAAGTCGACCTCGACGTGCGGCCGTTCGTGGCGCGCGGCGATTCGGGCACGGTCTACACCGCAGACGCGCTGATCATCGCCACCGGCGCGCAGGCGAAGTGGCTGGGCATTCCTTCCGAGCAGACCTTCATGGGCTTCGGCGTGTCGGCCTGCGCCACTTGCGACGGCTTCTTCTATCGCGGCAAGGATGTCGCGGTGGTGGGCGGCGGCAACTCGGCGGTCGAGGAAGCGCTTTATCTCGCCAACCTGGCAAAAAGCGTCACCGTCATCCATCGCCGCAGCGAATTCCGCGCCGAGCGCATCCTGCGCGAGCGGCTGCTTGCCAAGGAAAACGTCCGCGTCATCTGGGACACGGTGGTGGACGAGATCACCGGCCGGCCGGGTAAGGCGCCGCTGCCGCCCTCGGTCGAGGGCCTGAAGCTGCGCAACGTCGCGACCGGCCAGGAAAGCCTGCTCAAGGTGGACGGCGTCTTCGTCGCCATCGGCCACGCACCGGCGGTCGAATTGTTCACCGGCAAGCTGAAGCAGAAGGCCAACGGCTATCTGTGGACGGCGCCCGATTCGACACGCACGGACGTTCCCGGCGTCTTTGCCGCCGGCGACGTCACCGACGATATCTACCGCCAGGCGGTGACCGCGGCAGGCATGGGTTGCATGGCGGCGCTGGAGGCGGAAAAATACTTGGCGGGAGTAGAGGTGCACCGCGAAGCGGCGGAATGACGCGGCTCATGAAAACGGTGAGGTAAGCCGCGTAAAAGCCTGATTCCGCATTCAGACGCCAAAACCATAACGAGGGGAAACCATGGCGTTGGATTGGGACAAGTTGCGCGTGTTTCACGCGGCGGCGGAGGCCGGGTCGTTCACCCATGCCGCCGAGACGCTGCATCTGTCGCAGTCGGCGATCTCGCGGCAGGTGAGCGCGCTGGAGCATGATGTCGGGGTGCCGTTGTTCAGCCGGCATGCCCGCGGGCTGGTGCTGACCGAGCAGGGCGAGATGCTGTTCCGCACCGCCCACGACGTGCTGATGAAGCTGGAATCGATCAAGAGCCGGCTGGCCGAGACCAAGGACCGGCCGTCCGGCGTGCTGCGCGTGACGACGACGGTGGGGCTCGGCACCGGCTGGCTGACGGAGCGGTCCAAGGAATTCCTCGACCTCTATCCGGAGATCAACCTGCAACTGGTGTTCACCAACGAGGAACTGGATCTCACCATGCGGCAGGCGGATTGCGCGGTGCGCCTGCGCGAGCCGTCGCAGCCGGACCTGATCCAGCGGCGGCTGTTCACGGTGCACCTGCATGTCTTCGCCGCGCAGGCCTATCTCGACAAGCATGGCACGCCGAAGTCGGTGGCCGATCTGGACGACCATCGCATCGTCACTTTCGGCGAACCGGTTCCGCATTATCTCGCCGGCCTCAACGCGCTTGAGACGGTCGGCAAACCCGAGGGGCAGAGGCGCACCTCAGTGCTGCAGATCAACGACCTGATGTCGATCATGCGGGCGGTGCGGCGCGGCGTCGGCCTGGCCATGCTTCCCGATTACATGGCGGGCAAGGATTCCGGCCTGGTGCCGGTGCTGTCCGAGCTCGAGGGGCCGTCCTTCGATACCTTCTTCGTCTATCCCGAAGCGATGAAGAACCAGGCGAAGCTGAAAGTCTTCCGCGATTTCATGTTCGTCAAGGCGCGCAACTGGACTTATTGAGCGCTGCCGCACGAGCCATGCGCGCATCTTTGGCACCGCCCCCCCGGCGGCGATGCGGGCGGTCTCCCGCAATGCAATATGCTTGTCCTGGAAGCAATTAATCGGTTTGAGTGCCCGGATTCTGGCCTACTGATCGTAAAATGTGCATTGGACCACAGGTCTCGTCTTTTTGCATGTGTGCGTTGCAAAATAGATGCTTGTTTCTTGGGCAGGGTGAGCCCATATACAGATCATCTCCTGAGCGCGTTCTCCTCCCATTAGCGCTCACGAGTGTTCCCCTCTGGAGGTTTAGCCTTTTAGGCAACTCCATCAACTCAGCCGGATCTTCTTGGATCCGGCTTTTTTGTTGCCTGCGCTAGGGCCGATGCGAACACATCGGTGTCCGCTTCTTCTCGTCGATAGATCGAACAAGCCGCCCTCACCGTTTTTCGCTTCTGTGCAGGGAGAGCGCGGTTTTCCCGCGCGTAACGGTGACGTGTAACATCAGGTAACGTGCATATGCGCGGTCTATCCGGCTAAGAAAAAATAGGACGCGGTGTGGCGATCCGGGAGATGGGGGCATCACTCGGAAAGCCGGGCTCAGGCGGCGACCGCGTCCAGCCTTTTCTTGTCGGGGGTTCCTTCAGGCGAACCCGGCGATACGGTGCGGCGGACCTGCCGTTTTCCTCCCGGAAACGGTCCGCAACGAACGGCGTCCGGTTTTTCCGGGCGCCGTTTTCTCGATCAACTCGATATCATTACGCAGCCTTGCCGGCGGCGTTGGTGGCGGCATCTGCCAGCCGGCCGGTGAGTTCGGCCATGTGGTCGAACACTGCCTGGTAGGTCGCCACGCCCGCGGTGGCGGAGCGCAGTTCGATGATGAGGTCGCCGATCTCGGCCTGTGGCATCGTCGCCTCCACCACGTCCCAGCCCGGCCAGCCGTCGCGGGCGTCGTAGCCGAGAATCTGGCCGCGCCGCTGCGGCACCAGCGCGATGATCCTGGCGGTGGCGTCGGAGGGGGTGACGATGGTGACTTTCATCACTGGCTCCAATAGCACAGGCGAGCACTGCGCCATGCCTTCCTTCATGCCGAGCTTGGCCGCCATCTGGAAGGCCATGTCGGAGGAATCGACCGAGTGGTACGAGCCGTCCGACAGGTTGACGGCGACGTCGACAACCGGGAAGCCCAGCGGACCGTTCTTGAGATAGTCGCGCACGCCGGCCTCGACGGACTGGATGTAGGTCTTGGGCACGACGCCGCCGGTGATGGTGTCGGTGAACTCGAAGCCGGAGCCGCGCGGCAGCGGCTTGATCTGCAGGACGACGTCGCCGAACTGGCCGTGGCCGCCCGATTGCTTCTTGTGGCGGCCGCGCTGCTCCACCGGCTTGCGGATGGTCTCGCGATAGGGAACGGCCGGCGCGTGGCCCTCCACGGCGATCTGGTTCTTGCCTTCCAGGCGCTCGCGCACGACCCGCAGGTGCATCTCGCCGTGGCCCGACAGCACCGTCTCGGCCGAGTCCTGGTTGTGCGTCAGGGTCAGCGACGGGTCCTCTTCGGCCAGCCGCTGGATGGCCGCCGACATCTTGACGTCGTCCTTGCGCTCCTTGGGGCGCAGCGCGACGGCATAGACCGGCGCCGGCGGCTCCAGCCTCACAAGCGGCTTCATGCCGCCCTTGGCCGAGGTCAGCGTATCGCACGTCGCCACGCGATCCAGCTTGCCCAGCGCGATGGTGTCGCCAGCCGCTGCCGAGGAAACCTTGGCCTGGTCCTTGCCGAGCATGCGGTAGATGCCCGAAACCTTGGCGGTCTCGCCATCGGACAGATAAAGCTCTGCGCCATCGGCCACCTGGCCCGACAGGATGCGCGACACCGAAAGCTTGCCGCCATGCGCGGTGTAGACGGTCTTCATCACCTGCACGACCGTGGCGCCGTCTTCGGCGACGCCGAGCCGCTTGCGGGTCGCCTCGATATCCGGGGCGTCGTGGCGGATCGCCTTCAAGAGGCGCAGCACGCCATTGCCTTTCTCGGCGGTGCCGATCAGCACCGGGGTGACGGTGCCGTCGCGCAGGTCGGCGGATAGGTCGTCGAACACCGCGTCCTTCGGCGGCTCGATCTCCTCCAGCAACTGTTCCATCAACTGGTCGTCGTGATCGGCCAGCGTTTCCAGCATGGAAAAGCGCGCTTCCGTCTCGCGCGCCTTGTCGTCGCCGGGAATGTCTATGACTTCGCTCTCGGCATATTCGCGATAGACGTAGGCGCGCTCCAGCGCGAGGTCGATGGAGCCGATGACGACGCCGTCCTTGCGCAGCGGAATCTGGCGCAGGAGCAGCGGCACCGAACTGGTGGGCTGGAGCATCTTCAGCGTCTCGCGAACGCCCGAGATCGCCTTGTCGACCTTGTTGAGGAACAGGATGCGCGGCACGCCGAGATCGTCCAGCTTGCGCATGATGAGCTGCAGGGCCGGGATCTTCTTCTCGTCGGCCTCGGCGACGACCACCGCGACATCGCAGGCGGCCAGAACCGGCTCGGCCTCGAAGGCGAATTCGATGGAGCCGGGGCAGTCGACGAAGGTCAGCGTATCGCCCATGAACTCGGTGGTGGCGAAGGTCGCCTCGACGCTCATGGCATGGGCGCGGGCTTCGGGCGAATGGTCGGATACGGTGTTGCCAGAGGAAACCGGGTTCTGCCGGGGAATGGCGCCCGTCCGGGCGAGGATGGCTTCTAGAAGTGTCGTCTTACCGCTTGCGAAGGGACCGATGATGGCGATGCATTTCGGTCCCGTGCGTCGTCCTCCGGCGCGATTACCCATGGCTGACCTCCACTCGCGTTTCTCAGCGGTGCTGCCAGCAAAACGGGCCGTGCTTCGCAGACCGCACCCTTGTTGAGCGGCGGCCGGCCTGCGGCCGTCGCGGCCAAGCGGCTCTCCGCGCATGGCCAAGGATATCGTCACACGGGTTCGCGGGCAGGGCAAGGGAAATAGCGGGTGCGTCCTTGCGTAGAGCGCGGTGGTGGCCTCATCATTAGGACAGCAAGGAGAACCGCCATGAAGATCATTGCCTGCGGCAGCAAGCCGAGCGCTGCCGGACCCGACAGCTATTTCACCGGCAGGGTCCGCATCGATCCGATCATCGACACCGAAGCCCCGGCCAGGCTGCGCGCCGCATCGGTGAGCTTCGAGCCGGGCGCGCGCACCGCCTGGCACACCCATCCGCTCGGCCAGACGCTGCATGTCGTCTCGGGCGCCGGGCGCGTCCAGGTCTGGGGCGGTCCGATCCAGGAGATCAGAGCCGGCGACACGATCTGGTTCGAGCCCGGCGAAAAGCACTGGCACGGCGCCGGGCCGAAGACGGCCATGACCCATATCGCCATGCAGGAAGCGCTCGACGGCTCGCCCGTCGACTGGCTGGAGAAGGTTTCGGACGAGCAGTACGGCGGGTGATGGGGCAGGGCCGGCGCGCCGGGATGCCGCCGAGCCTGCCGGATGGATGTGTTACAACAGGCCGGTCACCAGCCTGTCCATCCTGGTGCCCGCCCGATAGAGCTGGCGCACAAGAATGGCGGCGAAGATGCCGGTCGCGGCGTCGCCTAGAATGTCGGTCGCGTAGTGCGTCCCGACATAGACGCGGGACAGGCAGACGGCCAGCGCAGCGACCAGAAACGCGCTTCCGCGTCCCTTGAAGCCGTGCAGCAGGAAGGCGGCCGCGATCGCGAAGGAAGCCGTCGCATGGTCGGAAGGAAACCGCTCAAGGCGAGACCATGATCGCCGGGGTTGCGGTTCGGCTTTGCGCTCCAAACGGAAAAGCCCGGCGCTAGGCCGGGCTTCTCAAATCTTTGGAATCGCTTGTCCGGATCAGTTGAGGCCGGCCGTGAAGCGCTGGATGCGCGTGCAGGCTTCCTCCAGCAGCGCTTCCGACGTCGCGTAGGAGATGCGGAAGTTGGGGCCGAGGCCGAAGGCCGAGCCGAACACCACCGCCACGCCCTCGGCCTCCAGCAATTCGGAGCAGAAGGTGGCGTCGCTGTCGATGACCGTGCCGGCGGCCGTCTTCTTGCCGATCAGCGCTTCGCAGGAGGGATAGACGTAGAACGCGCCCTCGGGCGAGGGACAGGTAATGCCGCGCGCCTGGTTGAGCATGGAGACGACGAGGTCGCGGCGAGCCTGGAAGATCGCCTTGTTCTTCTTGACGAAATCCTGCGGACCGTTGAGCGCTTCGACCGCCGCCCACTGCGCGATGGTGCAGGCGCCGGAGGTCTGCTGGCCCTGGATCATGTCCATCGCCTTGATGAGCGGCAGCGGGCCGGCGGCATAGCCGATGCGCCAACCGGTCATCGCGTAGGCTTTCGAAACGCCGTTCATGGTGAGCGTGCGCTCGTAGAGCTTCGGTTCGACCTCGGCGATGGTCCTGAAGACGAAGTCGCCATAGGTCAGGTGCTCGTACATGTCGTCGGTCAGAACCCAGACGTTCGGGTGCTTCAAAAGCACGTCGGCCAAGGCGCGCAGTTCGGCCTCTGTGTAGGCGGCGCCGGAGGGGTTCGACGGCGAGTTCATCACCAGCCACTTCGTCTTCGGCGTGATCGCCTTTTCCAGCGCTTCGGCGGTCAGCCTGAAGCCGTTGGCGATGGAGGTTTCGGCGAAGGTCGCGGTGCCGCCGCAGAGCGCCACCATCTCGGGGTAGCTGACCCAATAGGGACGGGGGATGACGACCTCGTCGCCGGGGTTCAGCGTCGCCATGAAGGCGTTAAACAGGATCTGCTTGCCGCCGGTGCCGACGATGGTCTGCGCAGGCTGGTAGTCGAGGTTGTTCTCGCGCTTGAATTTTTTCGCGATCGCCTCGCGCAGCGGCGCGATGCCGGAGACCGGCGGATACTTGGTCTCGCCGCGGCGGATCGCCTCGATCGCCGCGTTCTTGACGTTGTCCGGCGTATCGAAATCCGGTTCGCCGGCACCCAGCCCGATGATGTCGCGGCCGGCGTTTTTCAGCTCGCGCGCCTTCTGCGTCACCGCGATGGTCGCGGAGGGCTTTACGCGCGAAAGGGCGTCGGCGAGGAAGGCCATGACTGTTCGTCTCCAGAAGATCGCGCGGCCAGGAGCAGCCGCGCGCTTCTATTGTCGCATCGGGGAGGCGAGTGCAAGCACGGACGGCTGAGCCAGCGCGCCGCCGCGCCGCATTAACGAGCGATAAAACCTGATCAGCTAAAGTGACGCGGTTTCGGTCGATCCGGCGAGGGAGCCTTGTCGCGCAGCATCGGGCTCGCCCACATCATCCGCCATGACGACGGCACCTCCAGCGGTGTGTGGGGGGTCTATGCGCTGAAAAGCGCGTTCCAGCCGATCTTCGCCTTCGATGACGGCAGGTTGGAGATCGCCGCCTTCGAGGGCCTCATCCGGCCGTTCCGCGACGGCGAGCCGCAATCGCCGCAAAATTTCTTCTCCACCTGCCCGGCGCGCGACCGGTTGCATGTGGAGACTTTGACGCGCACGCTGCATCTTCTCAACGCTGGCGCATGCTTGCCTGTCGAGGCGGCGGTATTCGTCAATTTCGACCCGTCGGTGTTCGTGGATCGCGCCATTTCCGACCAGGCGCTGCGCGACATGCGGCTCGTGCTGCACGAAGCGGGGATCGATCCTCGCCGTGTGGTGTGCGAGGTGACGGAGCAGCGGTCGACTTCGCAAGAAACGCTTTTCCAGTTCGTCGACGCGCTGCGCGCCAGCGGCTTCCGCATCGCCGTTGACGACTACGGCGCCGACGATTCCGACATCGGCCGCATCAAGGATCTGAAACCAGACATCGTCAAGTTCGACGCGCAATGGCTGACGCGGCTGATGGATTCCGGTCCCGGTTTCGCGCTGCTGGCGACCATGGTGCGCACTTTCGAGGAACAGGACATCCGCACCGTCTTCGAGGGCATCGAGGAGAGCTGGCAACTCGACCTCGCCGAGAAATCCGGCGCCTCGATGGTGCAGGGCTACGCGCTGGCGCGGCCGGAAGTCGTGCCGACCAGTTTTGGCGCATTCGGCCCGGACGGGGCCAAGACGGCAGCCGCCGAGGCCGGAGAACCGCGTCCCCAGTTGGCGACAGCGCCGGCGAACGGCCGCCGTGCGAGGGCGTTTGGCCGGCGGGTGGCGCAATGAGCGCTGTTCGCGAAAGGCGCCGCGATATCGGCCAATCGATCTTTGCCGACGAGATCGGCCTGGAATACGGCATCTACGGCGAGTACCGGCTGCGCAGCGCCTATCAGCCGATCTTCGCGCCGCGCGGCGGCTGCCTGGTGCCGGTCGCCATCGAAGCGCTGATCCAGCCGCAGGTCGGCGGACAGCCGGTGCCGCCGCGAGCGTTCCTGGAGGGCGTCCCGGCAAAGGACAGGCTTTATGTCGAGTCCCTGTGCCGGGCGCTGCATCTGCACAATTTCCAGTTCCTCGGCGTCGACGGGCTCACCCTGTTCTTCAATTACAATCCGCAGGTGAACGACCATTTGGGCCGGGCCTTGGCCGAGATTCGGCTGATGGGCCGCCATCTCAGCAGCTTCGGCCTGAAAGGCGACATGCTGGTGTGCGAGATCACCGAGCAGGCGGCGAGCGACGAGGCCGTCCTGCAGCGCGTGGTCGCCGAAATGCGGCGCAACGGACTACGCATTGCCATCGACGATTTCGGCGCCGGCCATTCGACCGAGGAGCGGCTGCGCCTGCTCGAACCGGACATCGTCAAGATCGACGGCGGCTGGTTCGCGGACGTGTGCCGTCATGCCGCCGCCGAGAAGCTGTTCCGGCCGCTGCTTTCGCTGCTGCACGACCATGGGGCGCAGGTTCTCGTTGAGGGCATCGAACAGCCGGAGCAGCTGCGCGTGGCGCTGGACGGCGGCGCCGACCTCCTGCAAGGCTTCCTGATGGCGAAGCCGGCGCTGGTCGGCACGATCTTTCCCGACAAGCCGCTGGCGCTCGATGCGCTGCTCAGGCCAAGCGCCAAGGTGATTCCGCTGTTCGGCCGGACCGGAACCTGATCCATCATCGACGCTGATGGATAACGGTGAAAACAAATCACTGGATGGATCGGCGGCCGAGGAGCATGCTGCCGCCGCAACACAGGTGGAACGATGACGATCCTTTACGGCATGACCGACAGCGGCAATTGCTACAAGCCGCGCCTGCTGATGGCCAAGCTCGGCGTCGCCTTCACCAATATCGAGGTGAGCTCGCATACCGGCGACACCCGCAAGCCCGACTATGTCGCCAAGAATCCCAACGCCATGGTGCCGCTGCTGGAACTGGACGACGGCCGGCGCATCGCCGAATCCAACGCCATCATGCTCTATCTGGCCGAAGGTACCCGCTTCCTGCCGGCCGACCGCTACGAACGGGCTCTCGCCTATCAATGGCTGTTCTTCGAGCAGTACAGCCACGAACCCTACATTGCCGTGCGCAAGGCGCTGCTGACCTTCCCCGAGCGTGCCAGGGACGCAACGCCCGAACGGCTGGCGCTGACGCTCGAGCGCGGCAACAAGGCGCTCGGCGTCATGAACAAGCGGCTGGAGCAAAGCCCCTTCTTCGCCGGCACGGCCCTCAGCGTCGCCGACATCGCACTCTATGCCTACACCCACACGGCCGAGCAGGGCGGATTCCAGATCGATGCCTATCCGGCCGTTGCGACATGGCTGAAGCGCGTCGAGGCCGATCCGGGCCATGTAACGATCGAGTGGCTGCCCGCCGCCTGATCGACGGCGGTGCGATTGACGAGACGAATCGGAAAATCCGCGCATGATCCTGATCGGCCAATATGATTCCTCTTTCGTTCGGCGCGTCGGCATCGCCTTGACGCTCTACGGCCTGCCGTTCGAGCACCGGCCCTGGTCGTCCTTCGGCGATGCCGGGCAAATCCGCGTCCACAATCCGCTGACGCGGGTGCCGACGCTGGTGCTCGACGACGGCGAGGCGCTGGTCGAGAGCCACGTGATCCTCGACTATCTCGACGGCCTTGTGCCGGCCGAGCAGGCAATGTTCCCGCGCGCCGAACCGGATCGCCACAAGGCGCTCAGGATAGCCGCGCTGGCGACCGGGATGGCCGACAAGGCGGTGGCGTTGTTCTACGAACTGCACCTGCACGAGACGCCGTCGGAGGTGTGGGCCGGGCGCTGCCGCGGGCAGATCGAGGCCGCTCTCGGCGTGCTGGAGGAGGATCGGGCCAGGGGTAGCGGCCCCTACTGGTTCGGCGCGCGCATCGGCCATGCCGACGTCGCGGTTGCCTGCGCGCTGCGCCATCTCAACGACGCGCATCCGGGGCTGGTGGCGATGGACGCCTATCCGGCGTTGAAGGCGCATGCCGAGAAGCTGGAGGCGCTGCCGGTGTTCCGGGCGATCTCGCAGCCATTCATCGCTCCGGCCTGATATCCGGCAAGGGTGGCTGGGCGCGGCAGGCAACAAAAAAGGCGGGACAAAGCCCGCCTTCCATGCTCGGTAGCCTGATGGGAACGTTTCGGCCGGGCCGGCGGCAATCCGCCGCTTCGACTTGTCGGGTCCGTCCCGTTCCGGCGCGCTTGTCGCGCGGCCGCCAGTACATCCGTGACTTGCCGGGCGCTGCGGATGCTATCCGCCGCGCGCCTTCGTCAAATCAGGCTGCCTTGCTCAGAGATCCAGCGGACGACTTGCCGGTACGGCGGTCCTGCTCGATCTCGAAGTTGATCTTCTGTCCCTCGACCAGCGAGGTCATGCCAGCGCGCTCGACGGCGGAGATGTGGACGAAAACGTCCGCGCCGCCATTGTCGGGGGCGATGAAGCCGTAGCCCTTGGTCGAGTTGAACCACTTGACGGTTCCGGTAGCCATGCGATTTTCCTTAAGTTCACTTTACGTTGACGTGTCGGGCCATAAGCCCGGCTTGGTATCGAGATTTTGCAGAAAGACGTCAGCGAACGCGAAAACCGCGAGGCCCGGATCGATCGGCCGAATATCAATGTCCCGTATATAGAGGTGGTATGCGTCGAAAACAAGGCCATTTCAACGCGGTGGCGAACCGGTGCGAAAAGCGGCCTCAATCTTGTGGAACCGTTGCCGGCGGCCGGCGTTGCGGCGGGCATGGACGGCCGAACCTGCGGAGAAGCGCGATGAAAGCCCCTGTAAAAGCCCTGCTGATTGCCGCGTGTTTCGGCCTGCTTTCCGCCGACGCCTGGGCGATCTCGCGCTACGATCCGACCCGCATGAGCTGCGATCAGGTCCACGCCGCCATCGAAAGAAACGGCGCGGTCATCCTGCGCTACCGCTCACCGCGCAATCGCTCGCTCACGCTGTACGACCGCTATGTCGCGTCCGAGCGGTTCTGCGACATGGGCGAGGTGAGGGCGTGGAGCTATGTGCCGAGCGCGGACCTGAAATCCTGCCCGGTCTACAAATGCAAGCAGGTCGATTTCGACGATCCGCGCCGGCGTTTCATCTTTCCCGGCGACTGACGGTCTCTCAGAAACCGAACGAAGCCTGCGCGGCCGGCGGCGGGCCGACGCGCACGCCTTCCAGCCCGAGCATCTTTTCCTTGGTGGCCGAGCCGCCGGGTGCTGAGAAGCCGCCGATCTTGCCGCCGGCCGCGAGGATGCGGTGGCAGGGGATGACCAGCGGCACCGGGTTGGCGCCAAGGGCAGCACCCGTCTCGCGAGCGAGGCCGGTATGGCCGGCGAGGCTCGCCAGTTCGCCATAAGTGACGGTTTGGCCGAAGGCGAGCTTGCGGGCGGCATCATAGATGGCGAGCCGGAAATCGTCGACGCCGGCAAGGTCGACCGGCACGCCGGAGAAGTCGACCGTCTCGCCCCGCGCATAGGCGCGGACAGCGGCGACCAGGTCGACCACCCATTGCGGCGGCGTTTCGCTGTCAGGGCCGGCAATGTCGTCCAGCCGCAGCAGCCGGCGCTCCACCGCCTCGCGGCTCGACTGCGGCAGGCAGAGCCGCGTCAGTCCGGTCGAACTCCAGGCAAGGCCCATGAAGCCCAGTTGCGTCTCGAATATGATGTGGCCGACAGCGTGCGTCATGGCGATTCCTCGCAGTCATCTCTGGTACAAACCGCGAACAATATCGCATTTTCACGGACGGCTCGCCACCCGAAAACCGCCACCCGCCCCGGTTGCTCCGGCAAAACCTGTGGTGTAAGGACTCCGTTAACAAATCAGACCAACGGACTTCGACCGCGGCTTGCCAGCAAGAGCTTCCCTTACCCTGATCGGCATGGCCCTGTGCGGCGCAACCCTCGGCGGCTGCACCTCGACATCGACCGTTGCGCCGGCGCCGGGTTTCGCCGGTCCGACGGTGGGGGTGACGGAAACGACGGTGTCGGGGACGACGGACGCCGGCTTCGCGCTGACCCTGCCGGAGACGGTGGCGGTGCTGCCGGAACCGTCCGCGCTGGCGCCGGTCCAGGCTGCGGCGCTCGAGACGCAGCCGGCTGCCTTTGCAGGGGCGGCACCCTTGGCCGCCCCGGCACCCGCCGAGGTGGCGGCAGCAGATGCGGCCCAGCCGGCGGTCGCCACGACCGCATCCAAGCCTGACGCCGCGCAGCCGGACGCCGCCCGTTTTGCAGGCGACGCGGCGAAGCCGGATCTCACGAAAACCTTCCCGGCCGCGCCGGTGCTCGTCGCCTCGGCCGCATCGAGCCTGCCGGTGACGCCGGTCGCCTATAGCGGGACGGTGCCGGCCTATCTGGCGCCGGCGGTCCTGAAGACGGAGCCCCCGGACGGCGACCTGCCGCGCACCGCCGTGCGCGGCCGCGCCGACGTCGAGACGCTGATTTCCAAATACGCGGCCCTCTACGAAGTGCCGGTCGAACTGGTGCGCCATGTCGTCAACCGCGAGAGCACGTTCAATCCCAAGGCCTACAACAACGGCCACTGGGGGCTGATGCAGATCAAGCATGCGACGGCGCGCGGCATGGGCTACAGCGGCTCGGCCAGCGGCCTGTTCGACGCCGAGACCAACCTGAAATACGCGGTGAAATACCTGCGCGGCGCCTGGCTGGTTTCCGGCCGCAACGCCAAGCGCGCCGACTGGCTGTACCAGACCGGGTATTACTATGAGGCCAAGCGCAAGGGCATGCTGGAGGAGACCGGCCTTGGCAAGGACCGCAAGCGGCGCCGGGCCGGAGCGGAGGTGACGCTCGATCCCGAGGGAATCGTGCATCCGCCGGTGGTTCCGGTCGGCTCCGAGAGCTGAAACCGGCCGCAACCGGCGGCGGTGCGGTCGCGGCAAGACCCCTTGACCATCCGTCCGCCGGCGGCCGAAAACATAAATTGCGACCGATCTGGCTTACCTGCTCCTAACGGCCGGTGTGCTTGAAGGCCGCATGACCAAATCGCCTGCCAGATCCGCCAAGCCCGCCCCTTCCAAAAAAGCAGGCGATGGACCGAAGAAACGCTCCGCCCTGAAGCTCGCGCTGCTGGTGCTGGCGCCGCTCCTCCTTGCCGGCGGCGGCTATGCCGGCTGGATGCTGCTGGCCGGCGCCGAGGCCGGCGCGGTCGCCCGCGCGGCGGACGGCGAAGACGGGCAGGGCAAGGACGCCATGCAGGTGTCCTCGATCTCGACCGAACTCGCCGCCGAGACCTCCTTCACCCACACCTATGCGCTTTCGGTGCTGATCGCGCCGCGCTGCGGGGTGGCGAACGCGCCGGCGCTGAAGGCGGCGAGCGACGCGGAGGCGCATGCCGACGGCATGCTGGCGACGCTGTCATGGCAGTCGGCCGCCCGCCGCGCCGCCGCGACCACCGAGAAATCCTGCACCTTCCTGCGCGAGGAAGTCACCGAGGGCGAACTGCGCGCCATGGAACTGGCGCAGAAAAAGGGCAAGACCGCCGCCGCGCATTGAAGGCGGCGCGCTTCCAGCCCTCGGCCACGGCTCCCAAGCCCTCCGGGCGTTCAAGACCTTCAAAACGTCCACCGGACGTTCTGATTCGCCCGAGGGCGAACCGGTCTTTCACCATTCGTCGTTCGAAAAGCCCATTCAGGGGCTTTTCATGCGCCATGCGCATCACTCCTCATTGCCACGCCCGGATTTTTGTCCGTCTGGCCATTGATCGAAGAACGCTCCCCTCGCGCCGAGGGGAGAAGGTCGGGAAGCGGGCGTGGGATGCCGTGCCTTCCGAGTGTAAACGTGCGGCGCGGTTTCCCACCGGCCCTTCGCTACGGCTCAGGGCGTTCGAACCCTTTGAAAGGTCCACTGGACCTTTCACTTCGCCTGCGGCGAACCGGGTTCTCACCCCAGCCGGCGATTTCCGTTCCCGTCCGTTCCGCTTCACCACGGCACACGATGAGGGCATTTGCGCCATCACCGGCCGAAGCTTGCAGCGCTCGTCCAGCGCACACGGGCCGTAATACCCGTAGGGGAACCCTTGGACGGAACCTCCCCGGCTGATCGCCTACGTTTGACGACCAGCGGAGGCGCCGGTCCCTTCCCACACGTCCACCGTCGCGACCGGTGTTCCCATGGAAGGAACTGCGGAGAGTATGGGGCAGGCGGGGAGGGGTGTGGATAGATTTTTCTGCGCTCTTGATCCGGGCTACAGAGAGTAGCCGTCGCAGGCACTTTCCATTAGCATCAGACGACAATTCAACACGTTGGAATGAGACATGGTTGGCGCACTATGTTCTCACTGCCGCCGAATTAGGTGAATTATGCGATTTATATCCAAAGTTAATTTAAGGTATTATAAAAGCATTGGCTCCTGCAGTGTAGATCTTTCGGATCTAACAGTTCTGGTGGGTCCGAATGGAAGTGGAAAAAGTAATTTTATTGATTCTCTATTTTTTGTCTCGGACGCTCTTAATGCAACATTGGATTATGCAATTAGGCAGAGGTCTGGAATCAATGCTGTTCGTAAGCGTTCAGGCGGGCATCCAACGAATTTTGCGATTAGTCTCCGTCTTCATCTCCCATCGGGAAGCAATGCAATATATTCGTTTCAGATAGGTGCTGAACGCGATGGCGGTCATAGCGTACTAAAAGAATATATGCTTGTATCATCTGATGAGATCATTCCTAGTGAATTTTTATACGAAAATGGGAAACTCAAGAGGTGCTCGTCTGATATAGTGTTGCCGCCGTCTGTATTGGGTGATCGCCTTGCAATTCAAATTGCTTCCGGTCAAGAGCCCGTTAGAGAGGTTTTTGACGTCCTGTCTGGCGCCCATTTTTATAATATTTATCCAGAGGATTTCCGTCTCCCTCAGCAGCACGATAATGGAGATTACCTTTTAAGATCAGGAAAGAATATTGCATCGGTGGTAAGAAATCTGGAAAATAATTATCCAGAGCAATTCGATCGGGTGCGCGCCTATCTCCGCCAAATAATTGAACCCCTTCAAGGGATTTCTTATCGGAGCTTAGGGCCGGCTGAAACTATAGAATTTCTCCAGCGAGTTGCCGGGCAAAAGCATTCGTGGAAATTTTTTGCTTCTCAGATGTCTGATGGGACCTTGCGATCGTTGGCTATTTTGGTCGCGCTTTTTCAGGTCAATCCATCTAAGGAGTCTGGGCTTGTGCTAGGCATTGAGGAGCCTGAAGCTACAATTCATCCAGCGGCCTGTGCTGTACTTACCGATGCGCTGATCGAAGCCTCAAAATCAAAGCAGGTAATTGTAACTACACATAGCCCTGAGCTTTTGGAGCATCCTGGACTCAATATTGATGATTTAAGAATAGTGGAGTCCTTTGATGGGGACACTAGAATTTCTCCTGCTGATCCTGCAAGCAGAAGAGTTGTCAAAGAAAAGCTAATTTCAACTGGAGAGTTGTTAAGAAAGAATCAATTGCAACCTGATGTGAATTATCGTGAGCAGTTTTCTTTTATGGATAAACTGTGATGCTTTATATATATTGTATAGTTGAGGGTCATGGAGATGAAAGAGCTTTTCCTGAATTGATCAGGAACTACATATATAATATTTGTCAGTTTATAATTTCAGTGTACTAAGACCTTATCGTCTTCCTAAAGATAGAATAATGAAAAGAGAGTTTTTGGAGCCTGTTGTCAAATATGCTGAATCTAGAATTGTTGAATTGATGTCCGATGGAGATCGCGGTCTTATTCTCGTGACTCGTGATTCCGATGGGGAATGCCCTGTTTATATAGGAAACCAGATAAATGACATTGCAGGTATTTCTGACGACAGAGTGATGCTGGAGGTGGTAGTCTGCAATAGAGAGTTTGAGGCTTGGTTTTTGGCTGGATCTTCCGCATATGGCGGCATGAACGGGTGTGTGCTTAACCCGCCTGTGTTTTTTGACGCCGACATCTTAGCAAATCCAAAGGCAACTTTTGAGGCGCAAATTTTATCTTCTGGGACTCAATATTCTGAAACGATTGATCAGCCTCGATTTGCGAGTACTTTGGATTTTACTCAGCAGCCGCAACTGCATTCACGATCCTTGAGAAGGTTTACTTCGGTTTTAGCGGCTGCCACTAACATGTGTATACAGGTCTGACGTTCTTTGCTCCTGACAGGGAATTCCTACGCGGGAAGCTAAAGATGTATGCTTCAAAAATACTCCTGTAGCGGCCGCACTTCCAAACTTCCCGCCTTTAGCGCCGCAATCGCTTCCGCCACCGCAGCCGCCCCCGCCAGCGTGGTGTAGTAGGGCACCTTCTGCATCAGCGTGGCGCGGCGGAGCGATTTTGAGTCCGACAGCGCCTTCTGGCCGTCCGTGGTGTTGAAGACGATCTGCACCTGGCGGTTGCGGATGGCGTCCTCGATGTGGGGGCGGCCTTCCAGAACCTTGTTGATCTTCTCCGCCTCGACGCCGTTCTCCTTGAGGAAGCGCGCGGTGCCCGAGGTCGCCAGCACCTTGAAGCCGAGATCGGCCAGCCGCTTGACGGCGGGCAGGATGCCTTTCTTGTCCTCGTCGCGCACCGACACGAACAGCGTTCCCGAGCGCGGCAGGTCGATGCCGGCGCCGAGCTGGCTCTTGGCGAAGGCCATGGCGTAGTCGCGGTCCAGCCCCATCACCTCGCCGGTCGACTTCATCTCGGGTCCGAGCAGGATGTCGACCCCGGGGAAGCGGGCGAAGGGGAAGACGGCTTCCTTCACCGCGATGTGGCCGGGCGTGCGCGGGTCGGGCTTGGCGCCGTAGTGGGCGAAGGCGCCGTCCAGCGGCTCGCCGGCCATGATGCGGGCGGCGACCTTGGCAATCGGCTTGCCGACGGTTTTGGCCACGAAGGGCACGGTGCGGCTGGCGCGCGGGTTCACCTCCAGCACGTAGATCGTGCCGTCCTTGATGGCATACTGCACGTTCATCAGGCCGCCGACCTTGAGCGCGCGGGCGAGGGCGGCGGTCTGGCGTTCCAGTTCGTCCACCGTCTCCTTCGACAGCGAGTGCACCGGCAGCGAGCAGGCCGAGTCGCCCGAATGGATGCCGGCCTCCTCGATGTGCTCCATGATGCCGGAGACGAACACGTCCTTGCCGCCTCCCGCCGCATCGCACAGGCAGTCGACGTCGACCTCGATGGCGCCCGACAGATAGGTGTCGAACAGCAGCGGGTTTTTTCCCAGCAGCGTGTTGATCTGGCCGGTCTTGTCGTTGGGGTATTTCTGCTTGATGTCCTCCGGCACCAGGCCGGGCACGGTGTCGAGCAGGTAGGTCTGGAGCTGGCCCTCGTCATGGATGATCTGCATGGCGCGGCCGCCCAGCACATAGGAGGGGCGCACCACCAGCGGGAAGCCGAGTTCGGAGGCGACGGTGCGCGCCTGCTCGACCGAATAGGCGATGCCGTTCTTCGGCTGGGTGAGATCCAGCTTCTGCAACAGCTTCTGGAAGCGGTCGCGATCCTCGGCGAGGTCGATGGCGTCGGGCGAGGTGCCGAGGATCGGGATGCCGTTCTTCTCCAGCGCCTCGGCGAGCTTCAGCGGGGTCTGGCCGCCGAACTGGACGATGACGCCGACCAGTTCGCCGCGCGTCTGCTCCATCTTGAGGATCTCGATGACGTCCTCGGCCGTCAGCGGCTCGAAATAGAGCCGGTCGGAGGTGTCGTAGTCGGTCGACACCGTCTCCGGGTTGCAGTTGATCATGATCGATTCGTAGCCCGCCTCGGCAAGCGCGAAGCAGGCGTGGCAGCAGCAATAGTCGAACTCGATGCCCTGGCCGATGCGGTTCGGCCCGCCGCCGAGGATGACCACCTTCTTGCGATCGCTGACGCCGGCCTCGTTGGCCGTCTGGCCGGCGAAGGGCACCTCGTAGGTGGAATACATGTAGGCGGTGGGCGACGCGAATTCGGCCGCGCAGGTGTCGATGCGCTTGTAGACGGGCCGCACGTCCAGCGCGTTGCGCAGATGCGCCACTTCCTTGGCGGTCCTGCCCGTCAGCGAGGCGAGGCGGGCGTCGGAGAAGCCCATCGCCTTCAGCATGCGCAGGTTCTGGGCGTCCTGAGGCAGGCCATGCTCGCGGATGCGGGCTTCCATACGAATAATGCCGGCGATCTGTTCGAGAAACCACGGGTCGATCTTGCACATGGCGTGCACGTCTTCCAGCGAGGTGCCGAGGCGGATCGCCTGCGCCACCATGCGCAGCCGGTCCGGCGTCGGCGTGCCGAGGGCCGCGCGGATGGCGTTCTTGTCGTCGCCGCTCTCCATGCCGGGAATCTCGATCTCGTCGAGGCCGGTGAGGCCGGTTTCCAGCCCGCGCAGCGCCTTCTGCAGGCTTTCCTGGAAGGTGCGGCCGATGGCCATGACCTCGCCGACCGACTTCATCGCCGTGGTCAGCACCGGCTCGGCGCCGGGGAATTTCTCGAAAGCGAAGCGCGGGATCTTCGTCACCACGTAGTCGATGGACGGCTCGAAGGAGGCGGGCGTCGCGCCGCCGGTGATGTCGTTCTCCAGCTCGTCCAGCGTGTAGCCGACGGCCAGTTTCGCGGCGATCTTGGCGATGGGGAAACCGGTCGCCTTGGAGGCGAGCGCCGAGGAGCGCGACACGCGCGGGTTCATCTCGATGACGACGAGGCGTCCGTCCGCCGGGTTGACGGCGAACTGCACGTTGGAGCCACCGGTCTCCACCCCGATCTCGCGCAGCACCGCGATCGAGGCGTTGCGCATCATCTGGTATTCCTTGTCGGTCAGCGTCAGCGCCGGCGCGACGGTGATGGAATCGCCGGTGTGCACGCCCATCGGGTCGATGTTCTCGATGGAGCAGACGATGATGCAGTTGTCCGCCTTGTCGCGCACGACCTCCATCTCGTATTCCTTCCAGCCGAGCACCGATTCCTCGATCAGCACTTCGGTGGTCGGCGAGGCGTCGAGGCCGGACTGGACGATGGCGAAGAATTCCTCGCGGTTGAAGGCGATGCCGCCGCCGGTGCCGCCCAGCGTAAACGACGGGCGGATGATCGCCGGCAGGCCGACATGGTCGAGCGCCTGCGCCGCGACGCCCATGGCGTGGCCCATATAGCGCTGCTTGCGGTCGCCTTCGCCGAGGTTCCAGCGGGTTTCGAGCGCGTCCAGCTCGGTGTCGGAGGCGTTCGCCTCCTTCAGCGCGGCGCGCTCGGCCTCGTGCTTCTTGCGATCCTCGTCCTTCACCGAGGTGGCGTTGGCGAGCATCGACTTCGGCGTCTCCAGCCCGATCTTCTTCATCGCCTCGCGGAACAGGGCGCGGTCCTCGGCCTTGTCGATGGCGTGCGCGTCGGCGCCGATCATCTCCACGCCGTAGCGTTCCAGCACGCCCATGCGGCGCAGCGACAGCGCCGTGTTGAGCGCCGTCTGGCCGCCCATGGTCGGAAGCAGCGCGTCCGGCCGCTCCTTGGCGATGATTTTCGCCACCACTTCCGGCGTGATCGGCTCGATATAGGTGGCGTCGGCCAGTTCCGGGTCGGTCATGATGGTGGCCGGGTTGGAATTGACCAGGATGACTCGGAAGCCCTCCTGCCTGAGCGCCTTGCAGGCCTGCGTGCCGGAATAGTCGAACTCGCAGGCCTGGCCGATGACGATGGGGCCGGCCCCGATGATCAGGATCGACTTGATATCGGTGCGTTTTGGCATGTGTGGCGGTCCGTTCGGCAGGCTGCGCAAAAGCGCGACAGGGGTTCGGCCCGGCCGCTGCGCAAGGGGATTCTGATCTGTGGCTAGGCGGGTCTTATAGGGGAGGAGGAGGTGCTATGTAACCCCGAAAATGCACGATTTCCCGCTGGAAATTCGACCCCGGTCCGGGAGTTCCGCTCACTTCCCGAAAGACAGCGCGTCGGTGATCTCGAAGCGCTCGGATTGGCCGATGCGGATCATGTTCAGCGTACCCTCGCGGGTGAAGCGGAATTCGCCGGTCGAATCCGAACCGGCAGGCTTGCGGTTGCGGAAATTGATGATGCGCGTGCCGCCGTCCGGCCATGTCACGGTCACGTCGGCAGCACCTTCGCCCTTGTGCGCCACAGAGATCGTGCAACGGGTCATCGGCTGGCCGACATAGCGGGCGCAGGGAATGTCGCCGCCGGCAGGTGCGGGCGAGCCCGTTGCCGACAAGGCCGGCTCCTGCGTCCGCGCAACCATGATCGCGGCGTCGGTCGCCTCGCCGGGCCGCGGCGTGGGCACGGGAACGTCGGCGGTCGTGGCTTCGTCGCTGCCGGCGTCTGAATCCGCTTCGACGCCTTCAATTCCGTCGTCCGGCAAAGACGCGTCGTCGTCTTCCGCGGCCGGTGCGGTTCCGTAGGCGTCCTGCATGGCCTTGCGGATCGCCGCCGATTTTTCCTCCGCATCGTCGGCGGGAGCCGGTTGCGCCTCGCCGAAGCGTGCCGCGAGGTTGGGCGGCACGGCAAGTTGCCCTTCCTGCGGGTTTCCCGTCGTGCCGGTGGCCATCGCGGGCGCGGCGGCGTCCACCGGCCCGGCGTCGAGCAGGTAGCGGGCCGGCGCCCAGCCGCGCATCTGCGGATTGGCGATGTCCTGCACCTCGCACCACTCGTAGCCCTTGAATGTGTCGCAGCCTAATTTCTTCAGGGCCGTGCCGTTCGGCAGGCGAGCCGCGACCCGCCCGGTGGGGGAGGCGCTGGCACGCACGTTGAGCATGTCACCTTCAGCGAGCCCCTGCACGACGGCCATCGAAGCCTGCGGCTCTGCCGCTGTCGGTGTCGGGCCGGCGAGAATCAGGATCGCCAGTGCAGGAAATGCGGGTCGAAGCATCCGCCGGCCCCTTCAGCGGCGGGCGGGGCGCGACCAGGCCCCGACCGAAGGGATTGGTATCGGTTTCGATATCGTCAACGTGTCCGCTCGTCTGTTCTGCCCTTGGAGCCGGCGCGCAGATTGCACGAGCAGTGTGGCGATTGAAAGTCTCGTCATGCGGAGCCCGTGCCGCTTCCGCTCCCGGCCGTGGCATCGGCAGCACAGATGACGGAACGTCAGCTCAACGTCCGGCGCCGCTCGATTTCGGCCTCGCTCGGGTTTTCGTGCCCGAAGGAGCCGGTGGCCACCGCACCGGCCGGCTCGTAGCGCGCCGCGATCACGCCGGTTGAAAATGTCCTTGTGCCGGCGACGCGGAAGGTCCGGGGCGGGGTGCCGCCGTCGAACAGCCGCTTGCCTTTGCCGAGCACCAGCGGGAAGATCATCAGCCGCAATTCGTCGATCAGCTCGGCGGCGAGCAACTGGTGGATCAGGTCGCTGGAGCCCTGGATCAGCAGGCGCGGCCCGTCCTGCGCTTTCAGCGCGCGCAAGGCCGCGACGATATCGGCGCCGAGCGCCTCGCTGTTTTCCCAGGCCAGGCTTTCGGGGCGGTGGGTGGCGACGTATTTCCTCGCCGGATTGAAGGCTTTCGCAATCGAATCGTCCTTGTCCGCGTAGGGCCAGTAGGCGGCGAAGATATCGTAGGTGCGACGACCGAGCAGCAGGTCGAAGGGTTCGGCGAAGATCTCGCCCACGGCCTCGCCCGAGGCCTCGTCCCAGAAGGGAAACGTCCAGCCACCGAAGGCGAAGCCGCCGGTCGGGTCTTCCTCCGGCCCGCCCGGGGCCTGCATGACGCCGTCGAGGCTGACGAAGGTGGCGGCAACGATCTTTCTCATAAAACTCTCCCTTGATCCTGCGCTTGCCGGGGTTCAGGCGCGCTCGATGGACCAAGGACGGCCGGGCGGCAGCGATGCCGACATCGATGAGACGGAAAATAACGTGTGCGGCGGCTTATGCCGTTTGCGCTCCGGATTCGTCTGCGGTCGATGCGCCGGCGATGACTGACGCCAGAAGATCGGGGAAACGCTGGTCGAGATCGGCGCGGCGCAGCGTGGTGAATCGGCTGGTGCCGCTGACTTCCGTGCGGGTGACGCCGGCCTCGCGCAGCTTGGCCAGGTGGTAGCTGAGATTGGTCCTGGACGTGAACATCAGGAAATGACTGCAACTCACGGGTCCGTCGCCCTTGCGCGCCAGCTCCGCCACGATCGCCAGCCGCGTCGGGTCGCCGAGAGCGGCGAGCACGTTGGAAAGGCTGATCTGGTCGACGGCGGGGTGCTGCGGGTTCATGGCCTGGTCTTGCTTTCCTTTCGCGTCTGGTCCCGTTCCTGCCGCGCGGCAGGCCGGGATACAATGCCGTGGCCCGGCGACACCGGCAAGTTGCCGCGTCCGGACGTGGCCTCATGGCATGAGACTGGCAGGAGCGTTGTGGCATAGAATTGACAGAAGGCCAACAGAAGTCCAATTGTTCAATGAATTTTGAACAAAGGCATTTCCCATGGACAGGCGTCTGTTGTGGTTGTCGGTCGGCTCGTTCGCCATGAGCACGGTCGGTTTCGTCTTTTCCGCGCTTCTGCCGTCGATCGCGGCCGATACGCATATCTCCATCCCCAGCGCCGGCTATCTCATCACTGCCTTCTCGCTGGCCTATGCGGTCGGCGCGCCGACGCTCTCGGCGCTTGTCGGCGCGGTCGATCGTCGCCGCGTGCTGGCGGCGGCGATGCTGCTGTTCGTCGCCGGCAACTTGTTCGCTGCGACCAGCACGTCCTTCGCCATGCTGCTGGCGGCGCAGCTGGTGATGGGGGCGGCCGCCGGCCTGTTCGCCGCGACCGCGCAGGCGACGGCCGTGGCGCTGGCCGGGCCGGAGCACCGGGCGCTGGCGATCTCGGTGGTCGTCGGCGGCACGACGTTCGCCGTCGCGCTCGGCGCCCCGCTCGGTTCGCTGATCGCCGCCTTTTGGGGCTGGCGCGGCACCTTCCTGTCGGTCGCCGGGCTCGGTTTCCTGACGGCGCTGGTGCTGTGGTGGCGGCTGCCTCGCGGCATGCGCGGCACCCGGCTCACCTTGGGCGAGCGCTTCCTGGCGATCACGCGGCCCGGCGTCGCGCCGGCGCTGTTGGTGACGCTGCTCTACCTCACCGGCGCCTTCGTGGTGATCTCCTATATGGCGCCGCTTGCGATGCAGGGCGCCGGCCTGCCGAAGATGGCGCTGCCAGGCATGCTGCTTTCCTTCGGCATCGGCGCGGTGATCGGCAACCTGTCCAGCGGCTTCCTGGCCGACCGCATCGGCGCCGGCCGTGTGGTGGTACTGTCGCTGCTCCTGTCGATCACCATGTGCCTGCTGATCGCCTTCGATCTGAAGCTTTTGCCGCACCAACTGTCCGGCCCGCTGCTGATCGGCCTGATGCTGCCCTGGGGCATCATCGGCTGGGCGTTCCCGCCGGCGCAGGCGAGCCGGGTGGTGAGCTACGCGCCGGATGTCGCGCACCTGACGCTGTCGCTCAACGCCTCGGCGATCTATTTCGGCGTCGCGCTGGGAACGGTGGTGGGCGGCCGCGTGCTGGAATACGCCACGCCTTCCGATCTCGGCCTGGTGGCGGGCGCGCTGCCGCTGGCGGCGCTCGGCGTCATGCTGGCAGGCAGGCTGTCGCAGCGGCGGCTGGCCGCCGAGCCAGCCGAATGACGGTCGCCTACAGGCCGTAGAAGGTGTCGTAGAGCAGCTTGACGTTGAGCGCGACGATGACCGTGGCGACGATCCAGGCAAGCACGCTGACCCAGCGTGCGATGGCCAGCGAGCCCATCTTCTTCCTGTCAGAGACGAAGTGGACGAGCGGGATGACGGCGAAGGGAAGCTGCATCGACAGGATGACCTGCGACAGCACCAGAAGCTCGGCCGTGCCCTTCTCGCCGTAGAGCCAGGTGACGACGACGACCGGCACGATGGCGATGCCGCGGGTAATCAGCCGGCGCGCCCATTGCGGGATGCGCAGATGCAGGAAGCCTTCCATGACGATCTGGCCGGCGAGGGTGGCCGTCACCGTCGAGTTCATGCCGGAGGCGAGGAGCGCCACCGCAAACAGGACCGAGGCGACGGACAGGCCGAGCAGCGGCGACAGGAGTTCGTAGGCCTGGCCGATCTCGGCCACGTCCTCATGGCCGGTGCCGTGGAAGGCGACGGCGGCGACGATGAGGATCGAGGCGTTGACGAACAGCGCCAGCATCAGCGCGATGGTGGAATCGGCGGTCGCCCATTTGATGGCGTCGCGCCGGCCTTCCTCGGTGCGCTCATAGGCGCGGGTCTGCACGATGGAGGAGTGCAGGTAGAGGTTGTGCGGCATGACGGTGGCGCCGATGATGCCCATGGCGATGTACAGCATCGCCGGATTGGCGACGATCTCGGGCGAGGGGACGAACATGCCGCCGAGAATGCCGCTGACCGAAGGCTGGGCGGCGATGATCTGCGCGGCGAAGCAGCCGAAGATGACGATCAGCAGCGCGACGACGAAGGCCTCCAGGAAGCGGAAGCCCTTGTTCATCAGGTAGAGCAGCAGGAAGGCGTCGAGCGCCGTGATGATGGCGCCGGCGATCAGCGGGATGCCGAACAGGAGATTAAGCGCGATGGCCGTGCCGATGACCTCGGCGAGGTCGCAGGCGATGATGGCGAGTTCGCAGGCGACCCACAGCGCGAAGTTGACCGGGCGCGGATAGTAGGCGCGGCAGGCCTGGGCGAGGTCGCGGCCGGTGGCGATGCCGAGCCGCGCCGACAACGCCTGCAACAGGATCGCCATCAGGTTCGACAGCATGATGACGAACAGGAGCGTGTAGCCGAACTGAGCGCCGCCGGCGAGGTCGGTCGCCCAGTTGCCGGGGTCCATGTAGCCGACCGAGACCATGTAGCCGGGTCCGGCGAAGGCGAACAGCCGGCGCAGCCATGTGGCGCCCTTCGGCACCGCCACGGAAGCGTTCACCTCCGGCAGGCTGGGGCGGTTCTCGCCGGTATCGCGGAAGAAGCGCCATTGCCTTTGCGAAGGCAGGGTAGCTTCGGCTTCGGACGGCGAAGGGGTCATGGTCACGTCTCGTAGCTTGTCGACGCCAATTTATGCAAAGGCTTATCATTATGCAATAGGCTATATTTCATTGTCTGTGCTTCTTTGGAGGGAGAGCCGAAGGTCGGAAAACGATTCAAGCGGCGGCTGGAAACTGTTGATGTGAAAGGTTTTGCCGGGCGTGTGGCGGGATTTGACCGAAGCGGGCGATGGCGTTCGACGGTACGAGGATAAACTTTCCCGAAGAATCAAAGCCCGTGCTATGAAAGTGAAAGGCATCGCTGGACCAGGGAGAAACGCGTGGCGGCCAGATCGAAACCTGTCCGGCGCGACGAGCCGCTGCCCGATGCCGAGGTGCATTCCGAGGGCTTTCGGCAGACGCGCGAGGCGCGCCGGGGCGCGCTGGTCGAGGACTATGTCGAACTGATCGCCGACCTGATCGAGGATGGCAACGAGGCGCGCCAGGTCGACATCGCCGCCCGCCTCGGCGTGGCGCAGCCGACGGTGGCCAAGATGCTGGCGCGGCTCGCCGCCGACGGGCTGGTTTCGCGAAAACCCTATCGCGGCGTGTTCCTCACCGAGGCCGGCCGCAAGGTGGCCGAGGAGAGCCGCATCCGCCACCAGACGGTCGAGGCCTTCCTGCGCTCGCTCGGCGTCTCGGCCGAGACGGCGCGCATCGACGCCGAGGGCATAGAGCACCATGTCAGCGCCGAGACGCTGGAGGCCTTCCGCCGCGCCATGACGAAGGACGGCTGATTCACGCCATGGGAACGCGGGGCCGGAACGCAGGGCCCGCTGGCGCGTTGATGGCCGCCGCGACGATTGTCGCCGCGGCCTTCGATGGAGGAAAGCATGGGCGTCGAACAGGCACCGGCCGCAAAGGGCAAGAAGGCGGCCGCGGGATTGAAGGCGGCGGCGGCGAAGGACGAGAAGAAGACGGAGCGCGCCATGGGCAAGGACCTGGCCAAGGGCGCGAAACGCTTCGACGAGCGCTCCAGAAGCTCGGACGGCAAGAGCGCCGGAGCAAAGCAGCGGTATTGACCTGCCGGATTTCGCCGAGGGCGCTTGCGGACGCCATCGCCGGCGCGCCGTTCCTGCCGGGACGGCGCTTGGCGGCAGGCAATGACGCTCGGTGCGAAAAATCCCTGTGACTTGGCGCAACCCTTGCGATAATTGTTGCGGGAAGGGCACGACCTACCACGAGGAATTGCAATGCTTTGGAGAGGCCGGCGGCAGAGCGATAATGTCGAGGACGACCGCAGCAGTACGGGCGGCGGGTTCGGCGGCGGCGGACTGGGAGGGCCGGGCGGTCAATTCCGCATTCCCATCGGCGGCCGCGCCGGCGGCGGCGGGCTATCCACCATCGTCATTCTCGTGGTGCTCTATTTCGGGCTGAAATTCCTCGGCATCGATCCCATGCAGGTGCTGGGCGGCGGCGGGCTGCTGGACGGCACAGACAGCAGCGGCCAGATCACCGACAACAGCGGGCAGGGCGGCAGTGCGCCTGCCAACGACGAGATGAAGCAGTTCGTCTCGACGGTGCTGGCCGAGACGGAAGACGTCTGGAACGGCATCTTCCAGGCCAACGGCATGAAGTACGAGGAGCCGACGCTGCTGCTGTTCTCGGGGCAGGTGCGTTCGGCCTGCGGCTTCACCACGTCGGCGGCCGGGCCGTTCTACTGCCCGGGCGACCACAAGGTCTATCTCGACACCGATTTCTTCAAGCAGTTGTCGCAGCAGTTCGGCGCGTCCGGCGACTTCGCCGAGGCCTATGTGATCGCGCACGAGGTCGGCCACCACGTGCAGAACCTCACCGGCATCCTGCCGAAGTTCAACCAGATGCGGCAGTCGATGAGCGAGGCGGACGCCAACCACATGTCGATGCAGGTCGAGTTGCAGGCTGACTGCTTCGCCGGCGTGTGGGGCCACTTCACCGCGCAGAAGGGCATTCTGGAAAAGGGCGACCTCGAAGAGGCGCTCAACGCCGCCCAGCAGATCGGCGACGACACGCTGCAGAAGAAGATGCAGGGCTACGTCGTGCCCGAGAGCTTCAACCACGGCACCTCGGAGCAGCGCGTGCGCTGGTTCAAGCGCGGCTTCACGTCCGGCAAGCTTTCGGATTGCGATACCTTCAACAACCCGATCTGAGGTTGGTCGCAGCGACGTTGCTTTCCTCTCTCCGTAAGGACTGGGAGAGGGGCATCCACGCTGCGGCTTTCCGCGATGTCGGCTGGTGTCAGGATGAAAGCCGGCGTTGCGATGGGTGATTGTTGCGGCAGGGCGGCTCGCCTATAAACAGCGCCCCGCCGGCACCGTTTGATGCCACGCGGCCAAGCAAACGGAAATCGGCCATGATCGACGAAAAGACCGCCAAACGGGGCCTTGCGCTCGTCTTCACCACGCTGCTGCTCGACGTCATCGGCTTCGGCATCATCATGCCGGTGCTGCCGGCCTATCTGCAGGAATTGACCGGCGTCGGCGTTAGCGAGGCGGCGATCGAGGGCGGCTGGCTGTTCTTCGTCTATGCCGCCATGCAATTCTTCTTCGCGCCGGTGATCGGCGGCCTGTCCGACCGCTTCGGCCGCCGGCCGGTGCTGCTCGCCTCGGTGCTGACCTTCTCCGTCGACAATCTGATCTGCGCGGTGGCGTGGTCCTATCCGATGCTGTTCATCGGCCGGGTGCTGGCCGGCATTTCCGGCGCCAGCTACTCCACGACCTCGGCCTTCATCGCCGATATCTCGAACGACGACAATCGGGCGAAGAATTTCGGCCTGCTCGGCATCGCCTTCGGCGTCGGCTTCGTCATCGGCCCGGTGCTGGGCGGCCTGCTCGGCACCTTCGGGCCGCGCGTGCCGTTCTATTTCGCCGCCGCGCTCGCCTTCGTGAACTTCCTGATCGCGCTGGTGCTTTTGCCGGAAACGCTGGACCAAAAGCATCGCCGCCGTTTCGAGTGGAAGCGGGCGAATCCGATCGGCACGCTGCTGCAGATGCGTAATTATCAGGGCATCGGCTGGATCGGGCTGGCCTTCTTCCTGATGACGCTCGGCCACATGATGTATCCGGCGGTCTGGTCGTTCGTCTCGACCTACCGCTACGGCTGGAGCGAAACGCAGATCGGTCTGTCGCTCGGCGCCTTCGGCCTGTGCGGCGCCGTCGTCATGGCGACCGTGCTGCCGCGCGTCATCCCCAAGCTCGGCGAATGGCGCACGGCGGCCATCGGGCTCGCCTTCACCGCCGTCAGCGCCTTCGGTTACGCCTTTGCCTGGCAGGGCTGGATGATCTATGCGGTGATCGTCGCGGGCTGCCTGGAGGCGCTGGCCGATCCGCCCCTGCGCAGCCTCGCCGCCGCCAAGGTGCCGCCTTCGGCGCAGGGCGAGTTGCAGGGCGCGATGACCTCGATCTTCTCGATCACCTCGATCATCACGCCGCTGCTCTACACGGCGATCTTCTCGTGGTTCACCGGGCCGGACGCGCCGGTCGTGTTCGCCGGCGCGCCCTATCTGCTCGGCGGCGTCTTCCTGGCGCTCGCGCTGCTCGTCTTCGTCACCAAGGTGGGGAAGCCGACGCCGAAGGAGGTCGAACGTATGCATGCGCCGGAAGCCGCGGGCGCGGGCGGGCACTGAGGTTCTGGCTGCGGCTGTGTAGGCCGCGGCTTCCACATTGCTGCCACGGATTGGTCACGAAATAACCCGGTGGCCGGCAGGCTGAGGACTCATTGTCCCTGTCAGTTGCCCCCCTGCGGGGCCAACTGGAAGGGAAACCCATGCGCAAAGTTTTCATGCTGGCGGCGAGCCTTGCCCTTGTCGGCGCGAGCGCCGCGAATGCACAGACGTCGCCGACGCCATCGCAGCCGCCGGCCCAGCCACAAACCCAGCCACCGGACGCCGCCCCGAAGATCCAGCGTTTCAACGTGGTCGATGTCAGCGAACTGCCGCAGGAGACGCAAAGGCAGGTCGAGCAGGTCGTGGCGCAAGGCAACGACGCCACGCTGAAGGAATTGCACTCGACGATCGACGCCACGCCCGAGGCGAAGGCCGCGCTGGATGCCAAGGGCGCGACGTCCGAGCAGGTCGTGGCCACGGCGATGAGCAAGGACGGCACGCTGACGCTTATAACGAAGAAGAAGAGCTAGGCCCAACGGACTCTGACCCGGGGTCAGACTATCGCATAGGGCGTATTTCCGCTCTCCGTCGCGCTTCGCCCGCCACCTCTCCCCCACTTCGTGAGGGAAGAGGATAGGTGCCGGGCGTTACAGCCAGCTTATCCTCTCCACCCGAAACGGTGGGAGAGATAGCTCGGCGAAGCCGAGACGGAGAGGGGGAAATGCGCCGTATGTGATTGCCCTGTCATCCGGCCGGGCCGTATTTCAGCGTTCGGCCAGCGCCGGCTCGCCCTTCTTCTCACGGATGAGGTTGGCGAAGCGGCGGAACAGATAGTGCGAATCCTGCGGGCCGGGCGAGGCTTCCGGGTGATGCTGGACGGAAAAGACCGGCCGGCCGGTCAGCGCGATACCGCAGTTCGAGCCGTCGAACAGCGAAACGTGAGTCTCCTCAACGCCCTGCGGCAGCGATTTCGAGTCGACCGCGAAGCCGTGGTTCATCGACACGATCTCGACCTTGCCGGTGGTGTGGTCCTTCACCGGGTGGTTGGCGCCGTGGTGGCCCTGGTGCATCTTCTCGGTCCTGCCGCCAACGGCCAGCGCCAGCATCTGGTGGCCGAGGCAGATGCCGAAGATCGGGATATCGGTCTTGAGCAGGTCCTTGATGACGGGAACGGCGTATTCGCCCGTCGCGGCGGGATCGCCGGGGCCGTTTGACAGGAAGATGCCGTCCGGCTTCATGGCGAGGATTTCGTCGGCACCGGTCTTGGCGGGGACGACGGTGACCTTGGCGCCGAGGCCGGCGAGCAGGCGCAGGATATTGCGCTTGACGCCGTAGTCGACGGCGACGACGTGGATGGAGGGTTTCTCCTGCTCACCGTAGCCCTCGTTCCACACCCAGGGCGTCTCCTTCCACACCGAAGACTGGCCGGAGGTGACGTCCTTGGCGAGGTCGAGGCCAACCAGGCCCGACCAGGCGGCTGCCTGCCTCTTCAGGTCCGCGATGTCGAACTTGCCGTCCGGCGCATGGGCGATGACGGCGTTGGCGAGGCCCTTTTCGCGGATCAGCGCGGTCAGCGCGCGGGTGTCGATGCCGGCGAGCGCGACGATGCCGCGCCGCTTCAGCCAGCGGTCGAGATGGTCCTTGGCCCGGTAGTTCGACGGTTCGGTGACGTCGGCCTTGAACACGGCACCGACCGCACCGGCACGCGCCGCCGGGTTGAGGTCCTCGATGTCTTCCTCGTTGGTGCCGATGTTGCCGATATGCGGGAATGTGAAGGTGACGATCTGGCCGGCGTAGGACGGGTCGGTGAGGATTTCCTCATAGCCGGTCATGGCCGTGTTGAAGCACACTTCCGCCACCGCCGAGCCGGTCGCACCCAGGCCTCGCCCCTCGATCACCGTGCCGTCGGCCACCACCAGCAGCGCTGTGGGGATTTCGGTGGTCCAGGGGGCAGTGGCCATGGCGGCTCTCCTTCGGGCGCGGCCGCGCTTCGGCGCAGCAGAAGACGCAGAGCGCCGGCGCCCCGCGTCGTTCATGTAACCGGTGTGGTTGCAAGGCCTGCACATAGGGGAAGGCGGGCGCGGGGTCAATCGGCGTGGACCCTGCGCCCATGAGTATTCCCGGCGTCGTTGCTACTGGTTGATCTCGGGCTCGACCACCTTGGCCAGGTTGCGCAGCGATTCCTGCCAGCCGAGATAGCAGGACTCGACGGGGATGAGGTCGGGTATGCCGGCCTGCTCGATGTTGAGTTCGGTGCCGCACGAGACTTTCTTCAGCGTCACCGTCACGGTCATCTCGCCGGGCAGGTTGGCGTCGTCGAACTTGTCGGTGTAGCGCAGGCGCTCGCCGGGAACGAGTTCGAGGTATTCGCCGCCGAAGGAATGGCTGCCGCCTGTCGTGAAGTTGCGGAAGGACATCCTGAACGTGCCGCCGACCTTTGCCTCCAGGCTGTGGACGGTGCACAGGAAGCCGTTCGGCGGAAGCCATTTCGCCAGCGCATCGGCCTCGACGAAGGCGCGGTAGACCTTCTCCGGGCTGGTGGTGAGGACGCGGTGCAGGCGCACTGTTCCGGGCATGTCGTTTCTCCCTTTGGTTGACTTGGTGACCTTGCAAGGACGGGCGACGCTTCGCCGATCCGACAACCGCACTTGAGATTATAGCCGAAATGCCATTTATCACCGACATCGACAGCAGGAGCAGGTCATGCGCGATCAGGTCATGGACGAAGTGAAGGCCGCCATGAAGGGCGGCGACAAGGCGCGGCTCTCGACGCTGCGGCTCATCCAGGCGGCGATCAAGGATCGCGATATCGCCAATCGCGGCACAGGCAAGGAAGCGGCCAGCGACGACGAGATCCTGCAACTGCTCGCCAAGATGGTGAAGCAGCGCGAGGAATCGGCCAAGGCCTTCGATGACGGCGGCCGGCCCGAACTCGCCGCCAAGGAGCGCGAGGAGATCGCGGTGATCCGCGACTTCATGCCCAAGCAGATGGACGAGGCCGAGACGGAAGCGGCGATCCGCGCCGCGATCGCCGAGACGGGTGCGGCCAGCGTCAAGGACATGGGCAAGGTGATCGCCCGCCTGCGCGAGCAGTTCGCCGGCCGCATGGATTTCGGCAAGGCGAGCGGCATGGTGAAAAGCCTGCTCGGCTGAAAAAGGTTTTTGAAGCCCGCGGAGGTCTGCCGTCAGGCGCCTTTTGCCTTCTTCGGCGCGCGTTTTGCCGTGTTCAGCGCCACGGCGGCGCGGACGAGCGCTTTCAGCGCGTCCTCGTCGATCGCCTCGCCTTCGCGGATATCGACGGCGCGCCGGACATTGCCTTCGAGGCTGGACGTGAAAAGGCCGGCCGGGTCTTCCAGCGCCGCCCCCCTGGCGAAGGTCAGCTTGACGGCGGTCTTGTAGGTCTCGCCAGTGCAGATGATGCCGTCATGCTCCCATACGGGCACACCGCGCCATTTCCATGTTTCGACGACGTCGGGGTCGGCCTGGCGGATGAGGTGGCGCACCTTAGCGAGGGTTTCGCCGCGCCAGTCGCCGAGTTCCCTGATCCGGGCGTCGATCCGCTCGGAGGCGGAGAGATCGGTGGAATTTCCTGTTGCGGTGGTCATCGTGGGTCCTGCCTTGCTTGCGTGCCGTCCGTGAGGCTTTCACATCTTCTCGCCGGGCAGGCGGCTCGCCTGCTCGACCCATGAGACGAAAAGGGCCTCGTCGAGCGTGTCGTCCTCGTAAATGTCGAGATAGCGCACGTCCTTCTGCTTCGATTGGCCAGGCGGGAGCGGGCTCAGCGCCGCGCCGCGGAAGAAGGCCACTTTGACGTATTTCGCGAAGCAATGAAAACTGAGGAACCAGCCCTCGGCGCCGGCGGCGCCGTAGAAGGGCGAGTTCCATTTGACGGCCTTGCGCACGGCCGGCACGGTGCGGACGATTACCGCATCGAGCCGGCGGCCGAGGTCGCTTTTCCAGCCCGGCATGGCTTCGATGTATGCCTGCACCGGCGCGTCGCCGTAGCCCTTGGCGATCTGTGGATTGCCGCCCGAAAGCAGGACAGGCTCCCCGGAGGGGCCGGCCCGCGGCTTCGCTGTTTTTGCAGTCACGCGCTCATCCCGTCTGCGTTGCACGGCGCCTCGTCACATAGGGTAGCGCAAACATATAGAGCCCGCTGAACAGCAGCAGGAAAAGCGGCGGCAGCGGCGAATATACCACCCAGGCGGGCGGTTCGCCCAGCGCCATGGCGATGAAGTTGGCGGCGACGGTGGCCGTGAAGATGATCGAAAGCCAGCGGTGAACCTGCCGGATGCCCTTGTTCCAGTTCAATATCGTCTCCCTGAGGTCTTATCGATGAAGCGGGTGGGAATGCCTGAGCGCCGAACGTTCCATCGGAATGGCCCGCGGCTCTATCTCTTGCCTGAGCATCGGGTTTTTCCAAAAACCGCTTCGCACTTTCTGGCCCGATGCTCAGGGCATCAGTCCATTGTAGCCAGCACCTGTTCCAGCTTTTCCAGATAAAGCGGCCAGCCGGCCTTGGCGCCACCGTAGAAGCGGGGCTGGTCGCGCCGGAAGCCGCTCTGTTCCATGCGCAGGCGTGTTCCGTCGGTGGTGGGGGCGAGCGTCCAGGTGACGACGCTCTTCAGTTCGCCGGCGTCCCACGTGTAGGCAAGCCGCCTGTTCGGCTCGACGGCGCGCACCTCGCAATCGACGGCGCCCCAATCGGCGCTTAAGTTGAAACGGTGGCCGACGGTGGGCTTGAACTCGTTCTTCATCAGCCATTCCGCGATGAGATGCGGCTGGGTCAGCGCCCGCCAGATCTTTTCCGGCGGGAAGGGGACGTCACGTTCGACGACGACGGAGCGTGTCTCGGTTTCGGCAGCGGTCATTGGTCCATCCTTTTGAGCAGGTCTTCGAGGTCGTCGAACCGGCCTTGCCAAAACCCGGTCATCTGTCTCGTCCAGTCGGCCAGCGGCGCCAGCGCATCGCGTTGCGCGCTATAATGCGTCTGGCGGCCCTCGTGGCGGTCGCTTACCAGGCCGGCCTGCCTCAGCACGCCAAGGTGCTTCGACACGGCCGGCTGCGAGACGCCCGCCCACGCCGTCAGGGCGCCGACGGTCTGTTCTCCTTCACGGCACAGGCGCTCGAAGATGCCCCGCCGCGTCGGGTCGGCCAGAGTCTTGAACAGCAGGTCCTCGGTGTTCGACATCGTAATCAATAGCCGGTTGGTTATGAGAAATCTATAACCAGCTGGATATGAATTGGTCAACAAGGATTGTGACGCGTTCAGCCGATTTCGGCGGCCTCGGTCACGTAGGGCGCGAAATAGAAGTCGCGGATGCGCACGATCTGGCCGTCGCGCCAGTCGAGCAGGATGAAATTGGTCGGTGTCGGCGAGTTGTTCTCATGCGACAGCACCGCAGGCCGGCCATCGACGCGGCCGACGGCGAGCCGCCAACCGTCCCGGCCGCCGTATTTGGTGAAATACTTGCCCACGAACGGCTTGCCGACGAGGGACTGGCGGGCGACGAGGTCGAGGCGCGCATCCTCGGCCAGCATGTCGCGCACGGTGTCGAAATCGCGCGCGTTGAAAAGTTCGACATAGCGCTCGAGGCGCGCCTGTTCCGCCCGGGTCAGCGGCGTTTCCTCGACTTCGGCCGCATCCTGAAGTGTTGCCAGCCGCGCCCGGCCCCGGTGCAGGGAAGCCTTGATGGCGGGGATCGTCGTGCCCATGATGTCGCCGATCTCGCGCAGCGAATAGCCGACTACATCCATCAGGATGACGCTGCTGCGCTCGGCTGGCGAGAGTTTCATGAACGGGCGCAGGCCGATCGCGGCGTTCTCGTGGCGGGCGACCTCGTCCGTAGGATCGGCGATGTCGATGTCCTGTTCGGTGGTGCTCAGAGCCTCCAGGCGGACGCGCTTGCGCAGAAAATCGAGCGCGGTGTTGTGGGCGATGCGAAACAGCCATGCCTCCAGGCTGTCGACCGTTGTGCCGCGCTCGTAGGCCAGCATGGCCTTGAGCAGCGTCTCCTGGACGATGTCTTCGCCGTCGATCGAGGAACCTGCCATACGCGCGCAGTATCGGTGCAGCTTGGGCCGCAGGACGCGGACGATGTCCTCGAATTCCTCCCGGTTCCGGTCGATCGGCTGTTCGTTCATGTGCGGGTCCTCGCTGCTGGCATAGCAAGGACGTTTGGCGAAGCCAAAAGGATACGCGGACACAAAATATTCTTGTCGCCGAATCCTTTGCGCCGCCCCGTTCGTCTTGGCCATGACCCCAACAAAGGAGCTCGGTCATGCAACTCTACACGCTTCCCGGTTCGCCCAATTCGCGCAAGGCGGTCGCCGTCATCCGCCATCTCGGCCTGACGGCGGATATTCGCGCGCTCGACTTCGCGCGTGGGGAGACGAGAACCCCGGCCTTTCTCGCGCTCAACCGGAACGGCATGGTGCCGGTGCTGGTCGACGGAGACTTCGTTCTGTGGGAATCGAACGCCATCTGCGCCTACCTCGCCGACAAGGCGGGCGACTCATCGCTTTATCCGCGAGAGTTGAAAATCCGTGCCGACGTCAATCGCTGGCTCTATTGGGAGCAGGCGCATTTCAACCGCGCCTTCGGCACGCTGATCTTCGAGAGCATCATCAAGCCGAAATTCGGCATGGGCCAGCCGAGCCAAGGGCTGGTCGACTTCTGCCTGGCGGAGACGGGAGTGCGCGCGCGGGTCCTCGACGACCACCTCGCCGGGCGCGATACGCTGGTGGGCGACGCCGTGACCATCGCCGATTATGCGATGGTCTGCCTTGAGAAATACCGCGACGCGACGGCGTTCGACTGGACGCCCTTCGCCAACGTCAACCGCTATTTCGACAGCATCCGCCAGACCGAAGCCTGGGTGAAGGCCGCTCCGCCGGAAACGGCGGTTGCTGTGCCGGACCTGATCCCGGCGTAAGCCCACGGCGGTTGGGCGGCCGCGTGTTGCAGCCGCCCGCTACCATGGAGAACTATCCGGATGTGGCTGGAAGGGGTGGCCGTCCACCGTTGCGCCGCTCGGCGGCGTAGGACAGGCAGGCGGTCACCACCGCGACCGCCATCGCCGCGACGCCGACCAGCGGCAGGCTGCGGTACGAGAGGCCGACGTTGAGCATCGTCGCGCCGACGAAAGCGGCCAGAGCGATGCCGACGTTAAAGCCTGACGGGATGAGCGAGGAGGCGAGGTTGGGCGCATCGGCGGTCCAGCGCAGGATGCGGGTCTGCACGGCGGTGCCGATGGCGAAGTTGACGCCGCCCCAGACGACGATGACGACGACCATCGGCAGCGGATAGGGGCTTACGGCATACATGGCGGCAAGGACGATGCCTTGCAGGGCGAGCATGGCGACAAGGGCCGCCATCAACCGCGGGCCGGCGAGCTTGCCGCCGATGAAGACGCCGAGCGTAGAGCCGATGCCGCTGGCGAGCAGCACCCACGGCACGGCTTGCGAGGTCAGGCCGCTGACTTCTTCCAGCAGGGGGGTGATGTAGGTGTAGGGCACGAACTGTCCCATCATCAGCATCAGCATGACGATCAGCGAGGTCCAGACCTGCTGGCGGCCGAGCACGCCGATCTCGCGCCTCAGGCCGGCATGCGGTGCGGTGACCACGCGCGAGGATGGAATCAGCAGGGCTATCGCGGCGGCGGCAAGCACGCCGAGGGCCGTCATCGTCCAGAACGTGGCGCGCCAGCCCCAGGCGTTGCCGATCGCCGTGCCGGCCGGCACGCCGACGATGCCGGAGACGGTCAGGCCGGCCAGCACCAGCGCGACCGCCATGCCGCGCCGCTCCTCGCTGACCAGGCTGGTCGCCACCACCATGGCGACGCCGAAATAGGTGCCGTGCGCCACGGCCACCGCGACGCGCAACGCCAGCATCGAGAAAAAGTCGGGCGCCAGCGCGCAGGCAACCTGGCCGAGCGTGAAGACCAGGGTGAGCCAAAGCAGCAGCGTCTTGCGCGCGACCTTCGGCGTGGCGAGCGTCAGGAGCGGGCCGCCGATGGCGATGCCGAGCGCATAGCCGGAGACGAGATAGCCCGCCGTCGGCACCGAAACGCCAAGGCCGCCTGCGACCTGCGGAAGCACGCCGGCGATGACGAACTCCGTCGTGCCGAAGGCGAAGGCGGCGATGAACAGGGCAATCAGCGGAAGCGGCATGCGACGCGGCCTGTGCAGGGATTCGAGGATCGCCGAAAGACCACGAATGCAATGCTGCGGCAATCGCGAAAATCTGCAGCACGGTTCAAGCCGCCTGCATGGCGGCGGCTGGCTGGCGTTGTCCGGCTCGCTGTTGCTCTTGTAACTTCGTTTGTTCTGTAATAAACGAAGTTACATGAAGCGAGACAGCCGCCTTTCCTCCGTCCTGCACGCTCTGTTGCACATGGCCTCGCACGAGCGGCCGATGACGTCGGAAGCGCTGGCAACCTGCATGGGCACCAATCCGGTTGTCGTGCGCCGCACCATGGCTGGCCTTCGCGAGGCCGGTTTCGTGCGCTCGGTAAAGGGACACAGCGGCGGCTGGTCGATCGCCTGTGATCTCGACGCGGTGACGCTTCGCGACATCCACCTGGCGCTTGGGGAGCCCGCCATCTTCGCCATCGGCAACCGCAACGAGACGCCGGCCTGCCTGGTCGAGCAATCCGTCAACGCCGTGCTGGAAAACGCCTTTCTGGCCGCGGAGGCGCTGCTGCTGGACCGCTTCGGCGAGGTGACCCTGGCGGCGCTGGCTGAGGATTTTGCGCGCCGGTTCAAGGCTCATATGAAAGACAAGGACCATTCCCATGTCCCATGACGGAACGCCCCATGACGTCATCGTCGTCGGCGGCAGCTATGCCGGCATGGCCGCCGCCCTCCAGCTTGCGCGCGGACGCCGCCGGGTGATGGTCATCGACGCCGGCGAGCGGCGCAACCGCTTCGCCACGCATTCGCACGGCTTCCTGTCGCGGGACGGCGCGAAGGGAGCCGAGATCGCGGCCATTGGCCGCCGGCAGCTCGAAACTTATTCCAACCTCTCATGGCGGGAAGGGCGCGCAACGCGCGCCGGCAAGACGGCAGACGGCTTCCGCGTCGTGACGGACGACGGTGCCGAGCACGAAGCCCGGCGCCTCGTTCTGGCGCTCGGCGTCACCGACACCTTGCCCGAAGTCGAAGGCCTGGCGGAACGCTGGGGGCGGAGCGTCTTCCATTGTCCCTATTGCCACGGCTATGAACTCGACGAAGGGGCGATCGGCGTGCTCGCCGTGGGCGCGGTGTCGATGCACCATGCGCTGCTGCTTCCCGAATGGGGCCGGACGACCTTTTTCCTCAACGGAGCGTTCGAGCCGGATATGGATCAGCTCGCGCAATTGCAGGCGCGCGGCGTGGCCGTTGAGCGGGCGTCCATCGTGCGCATCACCGGCAATGCCGACGTCGAACTCGCCGACGGACGCACGATCGCGCTTGCCGGTCTGTTCACGGCGAGCCGTACGCAGCCGGCAAGTTCGCTCGGCACGGATCTTGGTTGCGACATGGAGGAGGGGCCGCTTGGCGCTTTCCTGCGGACCGGTCCCACCAAGGAAACAAACGTGCCCGGCGTGTTCGCCTGCGGGGATGCGGCGCGGGCTGCCGGATCGGTTTCGCTTGCGGTCGGCGACGGGGCGATGGCGGGCGGTGCGGCGCACCAGTCGCTGATTTTCCGGTAGGGTTCAGCTTGCCTTCAGGCGCGAGCCGCGCAGCAGGCCGCGCTCCTCCAGCACCGGATAGGCCATCGAGGTCAGAAGCGAGTTGATCTGCTTCAGGTCGCGGATGGTGTCGAGGTGGATGGAGCTCGTCTCGATCGACTTCGGCGTGCCGTCGCGCAGGCGCAGGAAGTGGCTCTGGCTGGCTTCCTTCTCGCTGTCGCGCAGTCGGTCCTTCTCCAGCACGAGCTGGCGCGCCGTCTCGGCGTCGCGCGAAACCAGCACATTGAAGGCCATGCGGGCGTTGGCGAGCACGGCGGCATGGAAGGCGGTCAATTCGCGCCAGCCCTCGTCGGTGAAGGCGAGGCCCTGCTCGAACTTCTTGCGGACGTGGACCAGCATATTGCGCACGATGATGTCGCCGACCTGCTCGAGCTTGACGCAGGCGCCGATCAGCTCCTGGCAGCGGAGCGCTTCCGCTTCGGTCAGCGAATTCTTGGTGAGCTTGGCGAGATAGATCTTGATCGCCGCGTGCTTGGCGTCGACGCGATCGTCGAGGGCGGCCAGCGCGCGGATCTTGTCGGCGTCGGCGTCCTCGTAGAGCTCTATGATGCGCTTCAGCATGATCTCGACCGTCTCGCAGACGCGCACGACCTCGCGCGTGGCGTTGGCGAGCGCCTGCGAGGGCGTGCCGAGCGCCTTTTCGTCCAGCGCCGAAAGCTCGGTGACATGCAGCGCATCGGCTGCTTCCGGCTTGACGCCGAGCGCGACGATCTTTTCGGAAGCGCGGTAGACGAGACCGGCCAGCGGCAGGCCGGCGATCAGGATGATGACGTTGAACAGGATATGGGCGTTGACGATCTGGTCGGAGGCGGTGGCGCCGAGGAAGCCGACCGTCGGCTTGACGATCATCATCAGCACCAGCATCACCAGCGAGCCGAGCCCGCGCATCAGAAGGTTGCCGACGGGCACGACGCGCACGCCGGGCTCGGCGCCGCGCGTCAGCATCGGCGCGATGACCGAGGAGCCGAGGTTGACGCCGAGCACCAGCACGACGCCGAGCTCTGGCGTGATGAGGCCGCGGCCGGCCAGCGTCGCCATCAGCAGCACCGCAGCGATGGAGGACTGGAACAGCCACGTGATCAGCGCCGCCAGCAGGTAGGCGGTGAGCGGATCGCCGGAGAAATAGTCGATGATGACCGGCATCAGCTGGCTGTCGCGCAGCGGCTCGGAAGCCTGGCCGATCATCTCCAGCGACAGGATCAGCAGGCCGATGCCGACGAGGATGCGGCCGACCTGGCGCCAGTCGCGCCGCTCCGTGGCCATGAACATGAAGGTGCCGGTGATCAGGCACAGCGGCACCAGCAGCGTCAGGTCGAAGGTGAGCAGCTTGGTGACGATGGCCGAGCCGATCTCGGCGCCGCGCACGGCCAACTGGCCGGCGGCGCCGGAGACGATGCCGGCGCCGGCGAAGGAGCCGACCAGAAGGGTGACGGCTGTCGAACTCTGGAAGGCGATGGCTAGCCCGGTGCCGGCCAGCACGGCCAGGATCGGGTTGCGCATGGTGGCGCGCAGGCGGTGGCGCAGCACGTCGCCATAGGCGCGCTCGACACCGGTCTTGACCATGCGGGTGGCGAACAGCATCAGCGCGACGGCGCCGGCAAGGTGCAGGAGGACGACGGAACCGCTCATGACGACGCTCCGCGGCGAGGGCCGCGCGACGGCGGCGCCACGTTCCAGAGAATCGAGAGGAGGTTGCGAATCACACCCTGTCCTTCAGTCGGCCTATCTTAGCCGGTTAATTTTTTCGACCAAAGCGAACCGCAGGCAATACAGCTTTTCATAAGCCCGCGCAAGCGCGGTCACGGACACATAAGCTGCGGTAATAATTGTATAATTCCTATATCTCCTTGCGTGCTCGCCGGCGAATGTCGAAGGCGCGGCTGCCCCAGTCGTCGGATCGTTCTGCCGGTACTCTCGGGCGTGGTCCTGCATTAGGATCGTCGTGCCGGATCTGTCGGCGAACTCAACGGACCAGAGGGGAACGAACATGAAAGTCTGGAGCATTCTGGCGGCGGCGCTCAGCCTTGCCGTGACCATGCCGGCAATGGCCGAGGAGGCCAAGAACCTCAATCCCGGCATCAGCACGGACGAGCTGATGCACACGGCGCCGGTGCATTGGGTGTCCATCGACCAGATCGAGGCGAGCCTGGAGGGGCAGGCGCCCATGGTCGTCGGCTTCGACGTGGACGACACGCTGCTGTTTTCCAGCGCCTGCTTCTATCATGGCCGGGAAAAATACTCGCCCGGCAGCGAGGACTACCTGAAGAACATCGAGTTCTGGAAGGAGGTCAACGACGGCTGCGACGAATACTCCATTCCCAAGCAGGTGGGGCGCAAGCTTATCGACCTGCACCAGAGGCGCGGCGACGACATCTATTTCATCACCGGGCGGACGGCGACGGAAGGCGAGAAGCTGTCCAGCATCCTCGAAAAGACGTTCGGCATCAAGAAAATGCACCCGGTCGTCTTCACACAGGGCAGCGATGCCAAGACCTCGTTTATGCGCGAGCATGCCATCAAGATCTACTACGGCGACGCCGACAGCGACATGCGCTCGGCGCTGGAAGTCGACGCGCGGCCGATCCGCGTGCTGCGGGCGCCCAACTCCACCTATCTGCCGCTGCCGAAGAACGGTTCCTTCGGCGAGGAGGTGATCATCGATTCCGCCTATTGAGACGGTCGCGGCTGTGCGGCCGGCGGCGCATTTGGTTGCCGCCGCGCAGACGCGTCGGTCCATATTAGCCGAAGCTTGTTTAGGAAACGCAATCAAGTGGAAGTAATCATTACAAAAATGTAAGATAGCCATTCAGTTTCGGTTCATCGATCGGGCGTTACTCCTCATGGCATCGACAACCAAGGAGTACCTCCCATGAAGCGTCTTGTTCTTTCGGCTCTCGCCATTTCGATGCTGGCGGCTTCGGCAATCTCGGGCCAGGCAGCACCAATCAGCCAGCCGGCCGCGCCGCAGGCGAACACCGTCCATGTCGCCTGGAAGAAGCCGGACCACCGCAAGGTCGAGAAGCGCGTCATCGTCAAGAAGAAGTTGGTGAAGCGCAACCAGTGGAAGCGCGGCCAGAGATATTCCGACTGGCGCCGCCACCAGCGCGTCGACTGGCAGCGCCACCATCTGCGCCGGCCGGGCCACGGCCAGCAGTGGGTGCGCGTCGGCAACGACTACCTGCTCGTCTCGGTGCTCTCGGGCGTCATCGCCGGCATCGTCGCGGCGAACTAAGCATCATCCCCCAGGACGGAAAGGCGGCCCGCAAGGCCGCCTTTTTCGTTTGAGCCTGTGAAAACCGGGCATGTCTGACGATAGGGCTCGTCCGGCTGGTCGCGCGTGGTTATATGGGAGGCAAACGAGCCTCTGCGATGCGCTTCCAGCCTTCCTTCCTCGACGAGATCCGCGATCGGGTGCCGATCTCCGCGGTCATCGGCGCGCGCGTGTCGTGGGATCGGCGAAAGACCAATGCCTCGAAAGGCGACTGGTGGGCCTGCTGCCCCTTCCATGGCGAAAAGAGCCCGTCCTTCCACTGCGAGGATCGCAAGGGCCGCTACCACTGCTTCGGCTGCGGCGTATCGGGCGACCATTTCCGCTTCCTGACGGAACTCGATGGCCTGAGTTTTCCCGAGGCGGTGGAACGCATCGCCGACATGGCCGGGGTACCGATGCCGGCGCGCGACGAGCAGGCGGAAGCCCGTGAAAGACAGCGCGCCAGCCTGACCGACGTGATGGAAATGGCGACCGTCTTCTTCCAGGAGCGGTTGCAGGGTAGCGACGGCGCCAAGGCGCGCGCCTACTTGCGCGACCGCGGCCTGACCTCGGCCACGCAACAGGGCTTCCGGCTGGGCTATGCGCCCGACAGCCGCAACGCGCTGAAGGAGCATTTGGCATCCAAGGGCGTCGAGAAGGCGCAGATGGAGGCTTGTGGGCTGACCGTCTTCGAGGACGTTCCCGTCTCCTACGACCGTTTCCGCGATCGCATCATGTTCCCGATCCCGGATTCGCGCGGGAAAATCATCGCCTTCGGCGGACGGGCGATGTCGCCGGATGTGGCGGCGAAATACCTCAACTCGCCGGAGACCGAACTCTTCCACAAGGGCAACGTGCTCTACAATTTCGCCCGCGCCCGCAAGGCGATGGGTAAGGAGGGGACGATCATCGCCGTCGAAGGCTACATGGACGTCATCGCGCTGGCGCAGGCCGGTTTCGAGAATGCGGTGGCGCCGCTCGGCACCGCGCTCACCGAGAACCAGATGGAGCTCCTGTGGCGCATGGCCGGCGAGCCGGTGTTGTGCTTCGATGGCGACCAGGCGGGCCTGAAGGCGGCGTGGCGCGCAGCCGACCTGATCCTGCCCTCGATCCAGCCCGGCCGCACGGCGCGCTTCGCGCTGCTGCCGGAAGGCAAGGACCCCGACGATCTCGTCAAGGCTGACGGGCCGGACGCTTTTCGCGCCGTGCTTTCCGAAGCGCGGCCGCTGGCCGATCTTTTGTGGATGCGCGAGACGGCCGGCGGGGTGTTCGACACGCCGGAGCGCCGGGCGGAACTGGAAAAGCGGCTGCGCGAGCTGACCGGCCGTATCCAGGATGAAAGTGTGCGCTACCACTACCAACAGGAGATGCGCAACCGCGTGCACTCCTTTTTTGGGGCACAGCGTGGCGGTGGCCGGGAGCGTCCCGGCGGGCGCAGCCAGAACCAGGGCTGGAAGCAGGGGCAGGGCGGCCAATGGTCGCGCGGCGGCGCTGCCGGCGGGCGCGGGGCGATCACCGAAAGCCTCGGCCGCTCGGCGCTGGTGCGACGGGCCGGCGAGGCGATGTCGGTGCGCGAGGCGACCATCGTGGTGGCGCTGGTCAACCATCCCCTGCTGATCGACGAGAATTTCGAGCATGTCGAATTCCTCGACCTTGCAAACGGCGATCTGCGCCGGCTGCACACGGCGCTGCTCGATGCGCTGGCGCATGACCTCGCTACCGACCGCAATGCGGTGATCGAGGCGATTGACCGGGCCGGCTGCCGCGATGTCTGGGAGCGCGCGGTGGCGCTGGTGCGGCGCACGCGCCAATGGCCGGCGCTCGAGGCGGCTGCGATCGAGGATGCCCGCGACGCCTTCACCCAGGCGCTGCACTTGCACCGCAGCGCGCGCACCTTACATAGGGAGCTGAAGCAGGCGGAAGCAGCACTTGCCAGCGATCCGACCGACGAAAATTATCGGCATCTGGTCGAAATCCAGGCGCAGTTCCGCGACGTGCAGGCCACCGAGGCGCTGATTGAAGGCTTCGGCGTGTCTTCCGGGCGAGCTGGCCGGGTTTGAGTGCGAGCGGGCATTTGATTCGCTTTTTTGGTGCGAATCATGCGACAGGCGCTTGACCTTCCAGTGGAATGACGGAATCAGGACGATTCGAAACGTTAACCCGCATCCGGCATCGACGGGGAAAGAGCGATGTGGAGCACAAGGACTGGACGGGATGAATTCCCGCCACAGATATCAGGGTTAATCTGGACTTAACGCAGAGGCATATACTGGCTTGTCGGCGCGCGTGAGCGATTGCAACTGATTTGCCCGATCTGACAGCGACGCGGCCGTGACAGGGCCGCATGGAGACGACAAAGAATGGCGACTAAGGAAAAGGAAGAGGTCGAGAACGAACGCGAGGCCACGAGCGACGGCCCGCTGCTCGACCTTTCCGACGATGCCGTCAAGAAGATGATCAAGGCCGCCAAGAAGCGCGGCTATGTCACAATGGACGAATTGAACTCGGTGCTGCCGTCGGAGGAAGTGACTTCCGAGCAGATCGAGGACACGATGGCGATGCTCTCCGACATGGGCATCAACGTCGTGGAGGACGACGAGCAGGCCGAGGAAGCCGAGGCCGGCGACTCGCAGGCGGACGCGGAGGAGGACGCCAACGAGATCGCCGAGCAGACCGGCACGGCGGTCGCGGCTCCGGCCAAGAAGGAACCCACCGACCGCACCGACGATCCGGTGCGCATGTACCTGCGCGAAATGGGCTCGGTCGAGCTCCTGTCGCGCGAGGGCGAAATCGCCATCGCCAAGCGCATCGAGGCCGGCCGCGAGACGATGATCGCGGGCCTGTGCGAATCGCCGCTGACCTTCCAGGCCATCATCATCTGGCGCGACGAACTCAACGAAGCCAAGATCCTGCTACGCGAGATCATCGACCTCGAAGCCACCTATGCCGGCCCCGAGGCCAAGCAGGCGCCGGTGGTCGAGCGTGTCGACGAAGACGCCAAGCCGAAGCAGGACGAGCCGCGCGGAGCGGTCCGCCGTGCTCGCGGCGAAGAGGAAGACGACATCACCAATGTCGGCGGCGAAAGCCGCGTCGAGGACGACGAGGAAGACGAGGACGAGGCGAATCTTTCGCTGGCGGCGATGGAAGCCGAGCTTCGCCCGCAGGTGATGGAGACGCTCGACGTCATCGCCGACACCTACAAGAAGCTCAGGAAGCTGCAGGATCAGCAGGTCGAGAACCGGCTGGCCGCCGCCGGTACGCTGTCGCCCAGCCAGGACCGCCGCCTGAAGGAGTTGAAGGACCAACTCATCAAGGCGGTGAAGTCGCTGTCGCTCAACCAGGCGCGCATCGAGGCGCTGGTCGAGCAGCTGTACGACATCAACAAGCGGCTGGTGCAGAACGAGGGCAAGCTCTTGCGCCTCGCCGAGAGCTACGGCGTGCGCCGCGACGAATTCCTCAAGGAATACCAGGGCTCCGAGCTGGACCCCAACTGGACGCGCTCGATCGCCAACCTGACTTCGCGCGGCTGGAAGGAATTCACCCGCAACGAAAAGGACACGATCCGCGACATCCGCGGCGAAATCCAGAACCTCGCCACCGAGACGGCCATTTCGATCCTGGAATTCCGCAAGATCGTCAACCAAGTGCAGAAGGGCGAGCGGGAAGCGGCCATTGCCAAGAAGGAGATGGTGGAAGCGAACCTGCGCCTCGTCATCTCCATCGCCAAGAAGTACACCAACCGCGGCCTGCAGTTCCTCGACCTGATCCAGGAAGGCAACATCGGCCTGATGAAGGCGGTGGACAAGTTCGAGTATCGGCGCGGCTACAAGTTCTCGACCTACGCGACATGGTGGATCAGGCAGGCGATTACGCGTTCGATCGCCGACCAGGCGCGCACCATCCGCATCCCGGTGCACATGATCGAGACGATCAACAAGATCGTCAGGACCTCGCGCCAGATGCTGCACGAGATCGGTCGCGAGCCGACGCCGGAGGAACTGGCGGAAAAGCTCGCCATGCCGCTGGAAAAGGTGCGCAAGGTTCTGAAGATCGCCAAGGAGCCGATCAGCCTCGAGACGCCGGTGGGCGACGAGGAGGATTCGCATCTCGGCGACTTCATCGAGGACAAGGGCGCGATCCTGCCGATCGACGCGGCGATCCAGGCCAACCTGCGCGAGACGACGACGCGGGTGCTCGCCTCGCTGACGCCGCGCGAGGAGCGTGTGCTTCGCATGCGCTTCGGCATTGGCATGAACACCGACCACACGCTTGAGGAAGTCGGCCAGCAGTTCTCGGTGACGCGCGAGCGTATCCGCCAGATCGAGGCCAAGGCGCTGAGGAAGCTCAAGCATCCGAGCCGCAGCCGGAAGCTGAGGAGCTTCCTCGACAGCTGAGTCAGCTTCACCGCTCTCAACTTGAATCGAAAAACCCGGCCAAGCGATTGGCCGGGTTTTGTTTTTGGCCCGCATGGATCGTCGCGTCAGTCCGGCTTGTATTCGTTCGACGACGGCTCGGCGCGCGGGTCGCGGGCGTCGGCTTTGCCGGTCCGCTGGGCCTCCGCCTCCGTGTCGCCCCGGCGCGCGCGTTCGGCCGCCACCAGCACGACGGGAGCCTCGCACCTGGCGACGACGCCGGCAGCCGTCTCTCCCAAAAGCAGTTCCTTGCCGGAACGCTGGGTCACGCCCATCACCACGACGGCCGTGCCCCTGGCGGCTTCCTTGCAGATGGTCTCGGCGGCGGCGCGGCGGGTGCGCAAATCGGTCTTGACGGCAACGCCGTAACGTTCGGCCATGTCCGACACGTCCTTCAGCGTCGCTTCCTCGTGCCGGTGCGAGAGCGAGGTGCCGGAGCCGCTTCCCTGGCCGGTGAGCTGGACATAGAGCGCGCGCACGTTTGCGCCTGTCGCACGCGCCATGGTGAGCGCCACGTCGGCGGCGCGGCGTGAGACCTCCGTGCCGTTCACCGGCACGAGAATGGTCGAGCCCTGATCGAGAACCGGGACCCTGGCGCCCTTGCTCTTGCCCTTGAAGACGAGACAGAGCGGGCCGTCGAAGCCGCTGGTCAACTCGTCGAGCTTCTTCGAATAGGCTCCCTTCGGCGTCAGCGCCCTGTCGATGCCGACCAGCATCAGGTCATAGCCCTTGCGCGCCTCTTCGGCGACCGATTCGGCGGTGGCCGAGCGGTCGGTGCGGGTGGTGAACTGCATGTGGTCGACGGACAGGTTCTCGCTTTCCATGGCGGCGTTGGCGCTGACCCTCGCGCCATGCTTCAGCGCTTCCAGGTGGTTGTCGGCGGCGCTTTGCGGGTCGCTGCGCGCGGCGAGCGGCAAAAGCGTGGTCGGCATGCCCCTGGCGCCGCCGAGCAGGCCCGCAAGCTGGGCGGTGAAGCGGCCGATGGCGCTGTCGTCGGCGACCAGAAGCAGGCGTTTCAGCCGGGCGACGAAACCGCGCTCATCGAGCGCCTCGCGCTCCAGCCGTTCCTTTTCGGCCGGATGCAGCGGGATGCGGGAGAGCGCCCAGCGCAGCATGGGCGGCATCATCAGCGTCGTGGCCACCGCCATGGTGACGATCATGGTGAAAAGGTTGTGCGACAGGATGTTCATCGACAGGCCGATGGTGGCGACGATGACCTCGGTGGAGCCGCGCGCGTTCATGGCGCTGCCGACGGCGAAGGCTTCCTTCCACGACAGCTTCGCCAGACGGCTGCCGGCGAAGGCGCCGCTGAACTTGCCGACGCTTGCCACGATTATGAGACCGAACGTCAAAAGGGCCAGCGTCGGGTCGGTGAGCACCGTGAGATCGGCTTCGAGCCCGGCCATGCCGAAGAAGACGGGCATGAAGAGCGCGGTGATGATGCCGCGCAGCTGGCTTTCGATGCGGTCCGACAGGATCGGCGATTCGCCGACGAGGATGCCGGCGACGAAGGCGCCGAGCACTGTGTGCACGCCGATGAAATTGGTGATCAGCGCCATTGCGCCCATGATGATGAGGATCACCGTGATGACGGCGTATTCGGAGCGCAAGGTGTCGTTGGCCCAGCGGATCAGCACGAAGACGATGCGCCGGCCGACGGTGAGGCTGAGGACCATGAACAGGATGGTGCCGCCCACCGTCGCCAGCAGCGACAGCGGTTCGAGCGTGCCGTTGGTGGCGATGCCGAAGGTCATGGCGATGATGACCCAGCCGATGGTATCCTCGATGATGGCGGAGGCGACGATGACCTGACCGAGGTCGCGGCGCATGAAATTCATCTCGCGCACGACGATGGCGACGATCTTGACCGAGGAGATCGACAGGGCGGTGCCGAGGAACAGGCCGGCGACGAGCCGCTGGTCCGGCCGCGGCAGCAGCGAATCGGGAAGCAGCTGGGCAAGGCCGAAACCGCAGGCGAACGGCAGCACGATGCCGGTCGCCGAGATGGAGAAGCAGGCGGCGCCGACGCGCCTTACCAGCCTGAGGTCGGTTTCCATGCCGGTCAAAAGCAGCAGCATCAGGATGCCGAGGTCGGCCACGGCGACGGTCATGCTCTTCTGCGTGGCGTCGGCGGGGAAAATGAAGTGCTGCGCCTCCGGCCACAGCCAGCCGAACAGCGAAGGTCCGAGCAGGATGCCGCCGATGAGCTGGCCCATCACCGCCGGCTGACCGAGCCGTTCCAGCAGTTCGCCGAAGCTGCGCCCGACGACGAGCAGGAGCAGGATCTGGGCGATGAACAGGGCCTCGCTGGCACCGGCGGACTTTTGTCCCTCGGCAGCCCATGCGACGGAAGCGGCCGTCACGGCGGCCATGCACAGGAGGGCTATGAGGGGCAGCGCGCCGAGGCGCGGCCTTGAAGACGTATCAGCCTGCATCAATCCCCATGACGGTCGGCGCCATCTGTTCGATCATCCGGGCCCACTGTTGCGTGTGGCGCATGCAAGGGCAACCGTTTTCCATTGCGGCTGCCGCTTTACCTCGCCACAGGCGCAGCTATTGTTGCGTGTTCCGGAGGCGATGCAATGTCCATTGAATTCCTCATCACCACGCTTGTCGTCGTGGCTTCACCCGGAACGGGCGCGCTGTTCACCATCGGCGCTGGCCTGTCGCGTGGCGGCAGGGCGGGCATATTGGCCGCCTTCGCCTGCACGCTGGGCATCGTGCCGCATCTGATCGCGGCGCTGACCGGCCTTGCCGCGCTGCTGCACACAAGCGCGTTGGCCTTCGAGATCGTCAAATACGCCGGCGTCGCCTACCTGCTCTACATGGCCTGGGGAACGCTGCGTGAGCACGGCGCGCTGAAGATCGAGGAGAGGCCGGACGCACGCAGCGCGGTTCAGGTCATAACCGACGGCATCCTCATCAACCTGCTCAACCCGAAGCTGTCGATCTTCTTCGTCGCCTTCCTGCCGCAGTTCATCGCTGTGGGCGAGCCGCATGTGCTGGCGCGCATGCTGGAACTGTCCGGCATCTTCATGCTGGCGACCTTCGTCATCTTCTCGCTCTACGGGCTTTGCGCGGCGGCCATGCGCGACCGGATCGTCTCCGGCCCCCGCATCATGATGTGGATGCGGCGCACCTTCGCCGCCGCCTTCGTGGCGCTCGGCGCGCGCCTTGCGGTGCAGCAGCAGTAGGAACCGGGACGCTGGTCGGCACGCAAACGTTTCTGACAATCGCCACCCGCGGGCAGGGGCTTTACGAGTTCACCGACGAGGCGTGTCGCTTTGTCGACGGCGCCGGTGTCGATACGGGGCTCCTGACGGCCTTCGTTCGCCACACGTCCTGCTCGCTGCTCATTCAGGTGAACGCCGACCCCGATGTCCGGCGCGATCTCGACGCCTTCTTCCGGCGACTCGTTCCCGATGCCGATGCGCCATCGATGGCCTATCTGGTTCACCGCGACGAGGGGCCGGACGACATGCCGGCCCATATCAAGGCGGCGCTGACGGCTGTTTCGCTGTCCGTTCCGGTCTCGGCCGGGCGGTTGGTGCTCGGCACATGGCAGGGGCTCTACCTGTTCGAGCATCGCAGTCGGCCGCACCGGCGCGAGATCGTGCTGCATCTGGCCTGACGGGATCAGGCCGGCTGCGAGTGGCAAAGCAAGCCGACGATGCGCCTTACCGCCGGCAGGACCGCCAGCAGCGTCGGAAAGGCGACCAGCCAGGACAGGCCCCAGGCCGCCATCCACAGCGATACGAAATCGGGCCGCAAGCCGACGCCCTTCAGCGTCGAGATCAGCGAGACGACGAAAGTCATCAGCACCGAGAGCACGAGCGGGCTGACGAAGGCGGCATAGCGCGCAGGCAGCTTCCTACGTCGAAGTTTGGAAGTCATGGGAATTTCCTCGAAGCGTTCCGGTCGTCACAGGGCATCCTTGCCTCTGGGGCAGGCCCGGCGGGCGGCCGGGGTTGGATGCGTTGCCTGACGTCACACGCTTACGGAAGGCGGTGCCTTCGCGGGCTCGTATAGAGGCTTCGCCTGCAGGATGCAACCCAAGACGATGTATCGTAAGATATATCTTGAGTTGGCGCGCGACTGCCTTTATATGAGATATATCGTAAGACATATCGAAAGGAGTTCCGATGTTCGGACACAGACATGGACACGGTCCCTGCGGCGAGGCGCCGTTCAGGCACATGGCGGGACGCTTCGGCGGCCGGGGCGGCGGCTTCGGCCCGTTCGGCGGCCATGGACCCGGAATGCGCGGGGGCGGTCGCGGCGGCCCGGCCGACATGCTGCGCGCCGGCCGCATGCTGGCCGACGGCGACCTCAAGCTGATAACGCTGCTGCTCCTGTCGCAGACGCCGCGCCACGGCTACGACATCATCAAGGCGCTGGAGGAAATCTCGAGCGGCGTCTACAGCCCGAGCCCCGGCGTGGTCTATCCGACGCTGACCTTCCTCGAGGAGGCCGGCTATGCCGTCTCGGCCACCGAAGGCACCAAAAGGGTGTTCTCGATCACCGAGGCGGGGCAGGCGCATCTGGATGAGAACCGCGCCATGGTGGAAGGCGTGCTGGAGCAGATCGAGCGCTTCGGCCGCAAGATGGCCAAGGCGCGCGAGTGGTTCGGCTGGGAGGACGACAAGGAGGAGCGGCGCGGGCGCCACGCGCGAGATCCGCGCTTCCGGGCGCTGCGCCACCGCCTCAAGGCGGCGCTGGCCGATATCGCCGATGCGCCGGCCGAAAAGCAGGCCGAGGCGATCGCCATCCTCGAAAACGCCATCCAGGCGATGGAAGCCCTGTCGCGCGACTGAACGCGCGCGGGAAGATATACCATTGTGCGCCGGCTTCCGTCATGGGACCGGCGCATGATGCTTGCGGCATGGCATCCGGTCTGCAACAAAGCGGTTGCATCGGGCCGGCCGGGTCCGCCATTGTGGATGCCGAGGAGAATGGCATGTCTTTCCTGAAACGTCTTTTCGGCGGCGGCGGTGCGAGCGAGAGCGCGGATGCCGACGCCAAGCCGGTCAAGCAGGTCGAGCACAAGGGCTTCGTCGTCAGCGCGACGCCCTACAAGGCCGAGGGTCAGTACCAGACCTGCGGCGTCATCACCAAGACGGTCGACGGCGAGGCGAAGGAGCACCGTTTCATCCGCGCCGACCGTTTCGCCGGCCTGGACGACGCCGCCGACATCGCCATCAAGAAGGGCATCCAGCTTATCGACGAGCAGGGGGAGCGGCTTTTCGGCTGAGTGGCCGGTGAACCCGGTCCGTGGGCCGGTTCAAAATTTTCCCAATCCCTCGATCAGGGCAGCGATGACCTGCCGGTGGTCGTCAGCGGGAACGCCGGCATCCGTCGCCAGCGCCGCACGATCGAACAGTGCCGCCAGCAGCAGCGTCAGCGCATCGACCGGAAGTTTTCTGACGGCGCCCGAGCGCATGGCGGCGACAAGTCCTTCGCGCAGCGTGCGGTTGCCGTGGCGGGCGTCGATCTCGTCCATTTCGGCGCGACCGAGCACGGCCGGCCCGTCGAGCAGCAGCAGGCGGGTGCGGCCCGGCATGCGCATGGCGGCCAGATAGGCGTCCGAACCTGCCATCAGCGCGTCTCTCGGCGCAAGCGTTTCGGGCGCGGCCGCCTCGATCTCGGCGGCTACCGCCTCCGCCTCCCTCTCCACCACGGCGCGGAATAGCGCCTGCTTGTCGGGGAAATGGTGATAGAGCGCGCCGCGTGTGACGCCCGCCGCCGCGACGATCTCGGGCGTGCCGGTCTCCGCATAGGATTTCTCGACGAACAGGGTGCGCGCGGCCGCGATCAGGTCGGCGCGGGTGGCATCGGTGCGCTCGCGATTGGAGCGTCGCGGCTTTTCATCTTGCATACATGCAGCCTGTATGTTAATTCGTATTTACATGCAGAATGTATGTTTTTTGATAAAGGATGGAAAGCCGTGAAAACGACCAGCTACTATCCGGTGCTGATGACCGGCGACGTCGCCGCGACGACGTCCTTCTATGTCGAGCATTTCCGCTTCAAGCCACTGTTCGAAAGCGACTGGTACGTCCATCTCCAGTCGAGCGAGGACAAGCGCGTCAATCTCGGCATCGTCCAGGGCGACCACGAGACCATTCCGGAAGCCGGCCGGGGCAGGGCGGGCGGCCTGCTGATCAATTTCGAGGTCAGGGACGTCGACGCCGTCCATGCGCGCGTGAGTGCCGCCGGGCTGCCGATCCTGCGTTCCCTGCGCGACGAGCCGTTCGGCCAGCGCCATTTCATCACGCAGGATCCGAACGGCGTGCTGATCGACGTCATCAAGCCGATCCCGCCGAGCGCGGAGTTCCTTGCCCAATACGCGCCCGAAGCAGTCGGCGCATAAGAGGCGACGCAGCGTAACCGACACGAGCCTCGTCACGGGCTTGCACGGCGGTATGGGAGCGGGCAAGGATCGGCCATCGAGGATTGGAGGCCGATCATGTCGCTTAAGGGAAAGACGCTGTTCATCTCCGGCGGGTCACGCGGTATCGGCCTGGCGATCGCGCTGCGCGCCGCGCGTGACGGGGCCAACGTCACCATCGCGGCCAAGACCGCCGAGCCGCACCCCAAGCTGCCGGGCACCATCTACACCGCCGCCGAGGAGATCGAGAAGGCCGGCGGCAAGGCGCTGCCGGTGCTGTGCGACATCCGCGAGGAGGAACAGGTCGCCGCGGCCGTCGCCGCGACGGTCGAAAAGTTCGGCGGCATCGACGTCTGCGTCAACAACGCTTCGGCGATCCAGCTCACCGGCACGCTGGAAACGGACATGAAGCGCTACGACCTGATGCACCACATCAACACGCGCGGCACCTTCCTCGTTTCCAAGACGTGCATTCCGCACCTGAAATCGGCCGCCAACCCGCACATCCTCAACCTGGCGCCGCCGCTCGACATGAAGGCCAAGTGGTTCAAGAACCACGTCGCCTACACGATGGCGAAGTTCGGCATGTCTATGTGCACGCTGGGCATGAGCGCCGAATTCGCCAGGGACGGCATCGCCGTCAACTCGCTGTGGCCGCTGACGGCGATCGATACCTCCGCCGTGCGCAACCTTTTGGGTGGCGAGACCGTAGCCTCGATGAGCCGTTCGCCCGACATCATGGCCGACGCCGCTTACGCCATCCTCAACCGGCCGTCACGCGAGGCGACCGGCAACTTCTACATCGACGAGGAAGTGTTGCGGGCCGAGGGCGTCACCGATTTCTCGCACTATGCGCCGGGCGCCAAGGGACCGCTGGCCGGCGATTTCTTCGTGCCCGACGAGGTTTTCGAGCGCACCGACACGAAAGTCGGCAGCCTGTTCTGATCGATGGCGAAAAAAGTAGCCCGGCCGGCGAGGGGGAACCGACCGGGCCGTGTCCCGCGGGGTGCGGGACGGGGCAGGGAACCCCACCCATAGAATCTAAGGCGGCCGGCCCGCGATTCAATGGTCAGACGAATCGCGGGCCTATTCCCTGGTTTTTCGCAATTCCGGACGGAAACGGGGTCCGACTTTTCCTGGAATTGCCTTATTTCGCCGAGGCCACCGGCGCCACCAGCGGCGTGATGCGGCGGATGGCAACGCGTCGGTTCTCCCGCTCGGCGCCTTCGGTGTTCACCTTCAGGTAGCGTTCGCCGTAGCCCTGGGTGGTCAGGTTCTCGGCTGGGATGTCGAAGACGCTGGTCAGCGCCTCGGCAACCGCCTGCGCCCGCTCGTCCGACAACACGAGGTTGGACTCGTCCGAGCCAACCGCGTCCGTGTGGCCTTCGATCAGGAAGGTTTCGGCCGGGTTCTGCTTCAGGATCTTGTTGATGGCATCGCCGAGCGCCTGAAGATGGTTCACCTGATCCTCGCCGATCTCCGCCGAACCGGTGTCGAAGGTGATCGTGTCGAGATCGACGCGGCGCACCTTGTCGCGGATACGGGCCGAATGCACCACTTCGTCGATGGAGTAGATGCGCTCCACCGGCTCGACGGGCGGTGCGTCGAGATAGGTGTAGTAGTCGTCCGGCTCCGCATACTGGGCGTCCAGGATGTACTGGTCGGCCGGAATGTCGAGCCTAAGCGGAGGCAGGTCGGCGCCGGCGTCGTAGTAGCCGCCCCTCAGGCGGTCGTAGTCGGACTCCGGCACATAGTAGAGCACGACCTCGCGATCGTCCCGCGTGATCCGCGAGCGGCGCACGATATCGCCGTAGGAGTTGCGGATGGTGACCACGCGCGTGCCGTCGTTCTTGACGATGGTGTATCGGCTGAAGTCGTCCGGCAGTTCCTCGACATAGGAATCGCGGGCGTTACGCTCCAGCCGCACGTTCACGTCGCGGTTGTCGACATAGATGTTGTCGCCTTCCTTGATGATGATGCGGTTGTTGACCTCCTTGACGACCTGGCCGTCGTTGCGGCTGCGCTGTTCCTCACGCCGCTTGCGCCATTGCTGCTGCCACTGGTCGCGGTCGACGCGCTTGCCTTCCACGGCCTCGACCGATTCTATTCTGTCGATCTTGCCGATCCTGGTCTGTGCGGCCGAATCCGAATCCGGCACCGCTTCGGGCTTGCCTTCCGCCTGGCCGGTCGCCGGCTGTTCGGCCTGTTCCTGGCCGGCCTGCGGCACTTCGCCGGAAGGCTTGCCGTTGGCGCCGGCCTGTCCTTCCGCGCTGCCGGCGCCCTTGGCGCTGTCAGGCAGCGGAGCGGCGTTTTCCGGCTGCGGCCTCGCTTCTGCCTTGCCCTCCGGCATGGCCTGCTCGCGGGTGTTGGTGGGAAGCTCGGGCTCAGCCGCCGGCTTGGCCTCGCCTCCAGTCTTGTGGTCGGTGGCGGGCTGCTCGGGCTGGGCCTGATCGGCAGGCTGGCCTTCCTCGGCGGGCTTGGCGTTTTCAGCCGGCTGTTCCTCAGCCGGGGCCGCTTCGCTGCCGCCCTGCTTCTTCTTTTTCAGGTAGTCGCGCAGCTTGTCCTTTTTGGAACCGGTTTCGGCCCCCTGGTCTGTCGGCTGCTCCCCCTGCGCCGGCGGCTGCGCGGCCTCGGCGGGCTTCTGTTCGGGCTGGGCCTCGGCGGGCTTTTCTTGCGGCGTCGGCGCTGCTTCCTCGGCCGGCTTGGCCTGCTCGGCAGGCGCTTCCTCGCCGTTCTGCTTCTTCTTCAGGTAATTGCGCAGCTTGTCCTTTTTGGAACCGGTTTCGGCTCCCTGGTCAGCAGGCTGCTCGGTGCCTGATGGCGCGGCCTCGGCGGGAGCCTGCTCGGCTGGCGCTGATTCCTGCGCGGGAGCGGCATTGTCCTGCTGTTCCTGGCTCTTGCGCTTCTTGCGCGGCTTCTGCTCGGGTTCGGCGGGGGCCGCCTGCTCGGCGGGAGCCTGTTCGGCCGGTGCCGCTTCCTGCGCGGGGGCGGCGTTGTCCTGCTGCTCTTCGCTCTGGCGCTTCCTGCGCGGCTTCTGCTCGGGCTCGGCAGGGGCCGCCTGCTCGGCGGGTGGCTGTTCAGCCGGCGCTGCCTGTTCGGCCGGTGCCACCTGCTCGGCGGGCGCGGCGTTTTCCTGCTGCTCTTCGCCTCTGCGCTTCTTGCGCGGCTTTTCTTCCGGCTGGGCCGCGTCCGGCGAGGCCTCCTCGGCAGCCGGGGCGCAGGTTTCACCCTCGGGGCAGTCGGTCTGGGCCCTGAGCAGCGGCAGGCTTCCGGTCGTCTCCGTTACGGGGCTGGCGACGCGGTCGAGCGGCAGGGCGCTCAGCGGCGCGGATGCCATCAACAGGGCAATCGCGCTGCCGGCCAGGATTTGTGATTGGCGTTTCATCCGAAATCTCCTCTCGCACGCCCCTTCGCCGCCCAAACCGCTCAGAACCGCATTTGGTTCCGACGCGCCGGCCACCGAATGGCAACCGCACAAGGCGAGCGAAGGGCGGTTTGGTGGTCATACCGGGGCGAGCCGGGGCCGTCGGCTTGATTTCGCGATGCGTCGGGCGCACATGCGCCATATGAATGAGCCGTTCTGGAAGACCAAATCACTGGAGGCGATGAGCCCTGCCGAATGGGAATCGCTGTGCGACGGCTGCGGCAAATGCTGCCTGTCCAAGCTTGAGGACGAGGACACCGGCGAGATCTACTGGACGAGCGTGGCCTGCCGCCTGTTCGACGCCGGCAGCTGCCGCTGTGGCGACTATGCCAACCGGCTGCAGCGCGTTCCCGATTGCGTGGGCCTGACGCCGCAGAACGTGCGCACGCTTCGCTGGCTGCCGGCGACCTGCGCCTACCGCCTCGTCGCCGAAGGGCGCGATCTGTTCTGGTGGCACCCGCTGGTCTCAGGCAGCGCCGAGACGGTGCATGAGGCCGGCATATCGATGCGCGGACGCGTGCGCGCCAGCGAGAGCGACCTCGCAGAACCGGAAGATTATTTCGACTACGTGCTGGAGGAGGAGCCGTAGTCCGAAGCGACCCGAAAGCCGGAACCGGCGTGCGGGCACGGCGTTCCCCGCCGGCCGCGTGAACGGCAGGTGAACGGCCGATTCCCGAACCGTTCAGGGGCGTGGCCTTAGGTTTCGGGCATCGCTTCGGCGAAACGCTCGAAACGCCAACAGGAGAAGACAGATGTTCAAGACCCTCAAGACTGCGGCCCTTTCGGCTCTCATCGGCCTCGGCGCGCTGGCCGCCGTTCCCGCCGTCGCCCAGGCGGACGGCATCTACCTCAATTTCGGCCATTCCGGCCCGCGCTTCGGCACCTATGATGGCGACCGCGAGCGTGTCCGCGATTGGCGCCGGGAGCGCGACTGGCGCCGCGGCTGCTCGCCGGAGCGCGCGCTCGACAAGGCCGAGCGGATGGGGTTGCGCCGGGCCCGTGTCATCGACGTGAGCCGCCACACGATCAAGGTGGCCGGGCGCAAGTACAGCGACAGGGTCGTGGTGGTGTTCGGCCGCGAACGCGGCTGCCCGGTCGTCTATCGCTGATTCGCGTTGGCGCGTAACGCGCCTGCATCGGCTAAGGAAAAGCCCCGGAGGATCGATCCTCCGGGGCTTTCTGTTTTCTGGGACCGTGTCCGGTTCTATTTCAGCTCGAAGGTGACGGTGACCTGCACTGTGTAGGAATTCTCGCCGGCCTGCACGGGCGCGGCAGCGCCGGCAGCGTCGAACGCCTTGGCCTGGATCGGCATCGGGGCCGGCCGGGTGTTCTGGTCGCTGATCTCGATCACGCGCCCGAGGCTGACTCCGGCCGCCTCGGCGAGCGTCCTGGCCTTGGCCATGGCGTCGGCCACGGCCTTCTTGCGCGCCTGGGTGAGGGTGGCGGCAGGGTCCTCGTTGGAGAAGGTGATGTTGCCGCCCTGGTTGACGCCGAGGGTGACGGCCTTGTCGAGGATTTCGCCGGCCTTGTCGATGTCGCGCAGGCGCACCGACAATGTGTTGGTGACCTGGTAGGCGACCAGCTCGGCTTCCTGGCCACCGTCCTTGTTGTTGGTGTAGTTGTAGCGCGGGCTGATCTGGATGCCCGCCGTCTGCAGGTCGCGCTCGGCAATGCCGAACGCCTTCATAGCCGCGATCACCGCCGCCATGGCGTCATTGTTGGCGTCCATGGCCTCGCGGGCGGTTTTCGCCTCGCGCATGACCGACAGCGAGATCAGCGCCATGTCGGGCGCAACGGTGGCCTCGCCTTCGCCCGAAACGGTGACGTGCGGCGGCGGCACCGGCTCGGCCGCCCTGGCGGCGGCGGGCAAAGCGAGCGCGGCTGCGAGCGCCAGCGGCAGGAACTGTTTCGGCATCTGTATCTCCATCATGCGAATGCTTGCCCACGCCCACTATGGACGCACTGTGGCGCGATTAAGGGCTGGGTTGGCGACAGCAACGTATGGTAGCTGAAAGCCTTGTGCAGGGAGACGAAAAACTCTAAGGCAGCCGCGTGGGGCCTGTAGCTCAATGGTTAGAGCCGGCGGCTCATAACCGCTTGGTTGGGGGTTCGAGTCCCTCCGGGCCCACCAAAGTCATTGAAATCATGAGCAGCCAAATTAATTTTGACGCGCGCCATAATTTGATTTGACGCAGGGTGCCGTTAGAGCATGAGATAAACATCTGATTTATAATGAAATATTCGTTTTCTCTTCTGCCGTATTTTGTGTCGAGCCTCAATTCTGCCATATAAAAGACCGGATCGCTGCCTGTTGCAAATCGCTTGAATCAAAGTTCATGTTCGCAATGTAGGCTATACGCCTCGGACTTCGACTAGGCGGAATCAGCGCTGACAATTTTTCGTCAAAACCTCAGTCCACGACCTTGAGCAAGATCGCTCCGGACTTGGAACCATGGTCTGGATGTCCCATCATCGAGAAGGAAGGTGATGCCCGCCTTCTCGAACGCTTCCTGAAGTCGCCTCCGTAAAAAGGACTAGGCGGTGTCGACGAATTAGTCGTCTCGAATCTGGAATCCGATCTTCTTGACGACGTTCTTGCCGACCCGCATCGCCGGGCCGTGCGATTTCGTCTCGGGAAGGAACTCGACGCCGAGTTCCTCCAGAGCTTTCTGAACCCTCAGGCTGATCTCGAGCCCGACAGGTTCGCGCGCTTCTATGCGGACGATCGACCGCTTGCTCACCTTGGCCTTTTCGGCGAGTTGGCCCGGGGTGATGTCGAGGAGCACGCGCGCGGCGCGCAGAAAGTCGTAGGATGCCTGCATGGGAACGTTCTAGCCGGAGCGATGGGAGAACGCCAGCCTTCTAGTCGTGAGGCGTCCAGACGCCTGTAATGACCTGTGGACGCCCGATGCCCGACGCCGTATGCCTGTCCTGCTGATTCCAGCGAATCGCAAGGATCCAATTGCGACGGATCCTTGGCCGGACAGACGGAGGCTTGCAGATGCTGCTGTT
>Ga0182738_1000347_pt1 | contig 68228 bp, 62 predicted proteins | sample eDN5th30CBELigMG_FD_128876 | JGI IMG/M metagenome (GOLD analysis project Ga0182738, IMG submission 128876) | Enriched Miracle-Growth compost microbial communities from Emeryville, California, USA - eDNA 5th pass 30_C BE-Lig MG (version 2)... ... | reverse complement strand
GCCCGGTGGCATCGACATTGCGTGTCGAAGTGCCCGATCTCACATTGATCGCCCGCCGTCATGGCGGTACGTTCCCGCGCGATCTCATCGAACGCGTCATTGATGGCAGGCATATTCTCGGCGTCCATGGCACCCGCACCATGCCCATTTGGGGCGAGGAACTGGCGCGTTCTCGGATTGGAGATCCCGATGCAGAGGGTGTCACGCGAACCGTAACGACCCGCCTTGCCGACTACGTCTGGTCGTTACAACGACCTTCCAGCTCGTCGCAGAGTGCCGTCGAACACAAGGATGAGCCATGAGCGCAATGCGCTTGAGATCGCGCAGGTCTTCCAGCAAGGAAATCTGAAGGTGTATCACCTCGCTGTTTGGTACGTAGGCAAGCGCGGCAATCCACGCTGAAATGCCGAGGCAGCACGCGGATGATCTGCGCGACGCAACTCGGCCATCGACATTCGAGAGGGAGAACCGACATGTATCGCAAGATCCTCGTTCCCGTTGATGGCAGCCCGACCTCCAAGCTGGGTTTGCAGGAAGCGATCGAGCTCGCCAAGGCCACCGGCGCGGCATTGCGTATCGTGTACGTGGCCAATGAGTTCATCGTCGATGGCCGCTATCTGACGCCGCAGACCTACGCACTGCTGCTCGAGGGCTTCCGCATCAACGGCCGCGAGATTCTGGATGACGCACAGAAGATGGCCAGCCAGGCCGACGTCGAGTTCACGACGGATCTCATCGAAACCGTCGCCGGCCGGGTTTGGGAGCTCATCCTCGAGGCGGCTCGGCAATGCTCGGCCGATCTGATCGTGATGGGAACGCACGGACGGCGGGGCCTGAACCGGCTCGTGCTCGGCAGCGATGCCGAGATGGTGCTGCGTTCGGCCCCGGTGCCGGTACTCTTCGTGCGTGAAAAGTCCAAGGACGAGTAACACGTTCGATCGGCGACCCGCGCATAGTGCTGCATCCCAACGACAGGGTTGCTTCGGGCGTGCGCATTGCGGTGCACAGAACGCCATGAACCAGGACGGATCGCGCGACGCCATGGAGTCCCTGGTGGCGCCGGATGCCAGCAGTGCGCTGCCTCATCGATGGATATGGCGACGTGCAGTGCTGCTGCTTGCGTTGTGCCTGATCCTCTTTCTGATCGTTGCCACCGATCGCTTGCACGCAGCACTGGTACAAGTGTTGTCGACCGTTCAAGGCATCATCGCGGCGAATCCAGTTTCGGGCACGGTGCTGTTCGTGGTCATCGCGGCAGTAGCCGCAATGGTGACGTTCGTTTCAGTAGGTGTGGTGGTGCCGGCAGCGGTTTATGTCTGGGGCCCGTCGCTCACCTTGCTACTGCTGTGGAGCGGCTGGATCCTGGGCGGGGTGGTCACCTACGGCATCGGCAGATATCTAGGTCGCCGAGCGGTTCTTTGGCTCACCGCCAGCGATGTGTTGTCCCGCTTCGAGAAACGAGTCCAGCGCGATGCGCCATTCGGTGCGGTGCTGTTGCTGCAGGTCGCGCTCCCCTCGGAGATTCCTGGCTATGCACTGGGCCTGGCTCGCTACCCGTTTCCGAAGTACCTGCTCGCATTGGCGATTGCCGAGCTGCCGTACACGGTTGCGACGATCCTGCTTGGGGAGAGTTTCGTGGAGGGACGCGGCGGTTTGCTCGTCGTCATGGGGGTGCTGCTTGCCTGCCTGAGTGTGGGGGCGTTTCTTCTCTTGCGTCGCGTTATGAGATTGCACTCGGCGGCTGCCCGGCCGAATGTGCTGCATTGCCAGTAGTCCTGGCGACTTACGCGGATGTCCGAATTCGCTCGCTGTCGGCGTTGAGAAAAACTCCCTCGCACGACCGGCCGGTCGTACTTGAGACATTGGAGGCCCTATGAACCTGACACGTTGGGAGCCTTTCCGGGAAATGGAGGAGATGCTCCGCCAGTACTCGCCGTTCCTGTCGTCCTCCTTGCGTCGCCGCGGCGAGGAAGGCAGGTGGGTGCCGGTGGCCAACATCGTCGAAACGGACAGGGAGTACTTGATCAAGGCTGAGCTTCCGGAAGTGCGGAAAGAGGATGTGAAGATCATGCTCGAGGATGGCGTCATCACCATCAGCGGCGAGCGCAAGCACGAAAAGGAGCACAAGGATGCGAATGAGATTCGCGTGGAGAGCTTCTATGGCTCGTTCTCGCGCAGCTTCTCGCTGCCGGAGAACATCGACGCCAAGAACATTCATGCAGAATCCAAGGACGGCGTATTGAAGGTGCACATCCCCAAGACCGAGGCCGCCAAGGCGCACCCGATTGCGATCGAAGTGAAGTAGATGGAGCGGGATCAGCCGGGACGCCTCACGTCCCGGCGCTGCTCTGGCGGAGGTTTCCATGAGCAAGGTCAGAATCCCGCGCAAGCCCAGGTCGGCCAAGGCCGAGGCGGTACCGGTGGTCGTCGGGCTGTTGAGTTGCACTGATGCCTGAATCTCGCTGGCAATAGGAGCTGGTATGGGCCTCGGCGATCCAGCTAGGTCGCAGAGCAATCCTTTGCTGAGGCTGGCGGCATTCGGCCAGAGCATCTGGCTCGACTATATCGAGCGGGGCTTCGTCCGCGGGGGACAGCTAGCGCTGCTGATCGCGCAGGACAACGTGAGCGGCGTCACGTCCAATCCCGCGATATTTCGCCAGGCCATCGTTGAGCATGGAACGTACGACGATGCGATTGAAGCCTGGGCGCATGCGGGACTGGCGGCGCATGAGATTCAGGAAACGCTGATCATCGAGGACATCCGCGAGGCGGCGGACGTGCTGGCGAACGTCTACGAACGTACCAACGGCCGCGATGGGTTCGTGAGCCTGGAAGTCTCGCCCCACTTCGCGCGCGACACCGAAGGGACGTACTGGGAGGCCAAGCGGCTGTGGGCGCTGGTTCAGCGCGAGAACCTGATGATCAAGGTGCCGGGAATGAAGGAAGGTATCGGCGCCATTCGCAGCCTCATTGCCGATGGTATCAATATCAATGTCACGTTGCTGTTCAGTGTAGAGCGGTATGCCGCGGCAGCCGATGCCTACATCGCCGGTCTGGAGGATCGCGTCGCGCGTAGGAAGCCGATAGAGCGCGTTGCGTCCGTGGCCAGTTTCTTCCTGAGTCGCATCGACACCCTGATGGATCAGCGGCTGGCATCGGTCGCTGAGCCGCAGTTGCGGGCGATGCGAGGCGAGCTTGCGATCGCCTGCGCCCATGCGGCGTACCTGCACTTTGTCTTTACGACAGCGGGCTCACGCTGGCGCGAGCTGACATTCCGTGGCGCACGCCCGCAACGTTTGCTGTGGGCCAGCACCGGCACCAAGGATCCGGCCTGCAGCGATGTGAAGTATGTCGATGCGTTGGTCGGACCGGATACCGTGACGACATTGCCGCTGCCAACGCTCGGTGCCTATCGAGATCACGGTGCACCGGTCAGGCGCCTGGGCGGCAGCCAGCGACCGGATCTGGATGCCATGTTGCGTCGTCTGGCGACCGTCACGGACTGCGGCCCGGCAGCATTCGCCGCAGCACTGTATCGCGATCGAAGAAATGGTGCTTCAGTGCGGCGAGCAGATGCAGCGCCGCCAATGCGACCAGAATGTTGAACAGCGTCTCGTGCAGCGCTTCGAGGCGATCCTCGCTCCACAGCGGACCTGGAACCCGAAGTGCCGGCAGATTGAACAGGCCCAGATAAGGCAACAGTTCATCTTCGATCGTGGCCAACGCCCAGCCGCTCAGCGGGATCGAAAACAGCAGGGCATACAGCGCAACGTGTACCGCTCGGGCAGCGACGATCTCGTAGCCGCGCATCGTGGATGGCGGCGTCGGCGTGGCCTGCGGCAGGCGCCATATGAGCCGGATCAATGCCAGCGCCAGGAGCGTTACACCCAGCGATGAGTGCCATTGCATGGCATCGAAACCGGATTCCGCGGCCTTGCCTTCACCCTCGCCGGCTTCGGCGAGGATGTACTGCGCGATGATGCCAAGGACGATGCTCCAATGCAGGACGATGGAAACGAGACCGTATCGAGACGTGCTGTCGCGCCATTGCATGGCGGATGTCCTCTGATGCAGGGCTTGCTCGAATTACGCGCGCTGGTGCAGAAGCCCAGTATCGTGAAGTCCTCGTAGTCGACCTCGGAAGCTCTCGTTGTAGGGGTCTACTGCAGCCGGTACGGCACACCGGCGGATTTCAGTAATGATTCCGCATCCCGGACCTCAACCCCGTAGCGCCTAGGGCCATCCCCGCATGGCAAGCGGGGTGCTGGGCCTGAACACTGTGGGCAATCCATCTTCGATCAGGTGAACATCATGAAGGTCGGCGACTATTGCAAGCGGGCGGTTGTCTCGATTGACGACGGCGCGGATATCGTCGAGGCGGCCAGGCTGATGCGCGAACGGCACGTCGGGTTTCTCGTGGTGACGCACCAGGCGGATGACATCCGCCGCCCGGTCGGCGTGTTGACGGATCGCGATATCGTGCTGCAGGTAACAGCGCGAGAGGTGGATCCGCATTCGGTACGTATCGAGGACGTGATGACTCGAAAACCGCTCGTTGCCAACGAAAGCGAAGAGCTGGGCGATGCGCTGCAGGCCATGCAGTTGTCGGGCATTCGCCGAGTACCCGTGATCGACACCCGTGGCGCGTTGAGCGGCATCTTTGCCATCGATGATGCGATCGATCTCGTTACCGGGCTGCTCGGCAACATCTGCGGGTCGATCAAGAGCGAGCAGCGGCAGGAATGGCGTACCCGGCCCAGTCGGGCCTGATGTCAGGCTTGACGCGGGTTGAGGTGACTATGCCGCGGTGACGGCCGGCAGGCGAAACCAGAAGCGTGCCCCGCCGGCCGGCAGATTCTCGAACCCGATCGTGCCCTCGTGGGCCTCGATGATCGCGCGGCTGGAGGCCAGCCCAAGCCCTGTGCCATTGAGCTTGGTGGTGAAGAATGGATGAAACAGATTGTCCCGCACCGTCGCGGCGACACCGGGCCCGTGGTCTTCGACCGCGATGCAGATGCCATAACGGTCGCCGGTGATCTGGACTCGTACCTGGGGGACCGCTCCCTGATCGTGCTGCGCTTCCAGGGCGTTCTGCACCAACGTGAACACCACATGCTGAATGCGTAGTCGATCAATCGATACGTCGGGCAGGTCCGGTTGCAGGGACAGACCCAGCTCGGACCCCCATCGATTCGCCAACAGATGCAGTACCGGCATGAGCTCCATGACCAGGTCGGCCGGCTTGCTGGGGCTACGGACCGACTCCGGGCTGTTGAAAAGATCGCGAATCCGGCGAATGCCCTGGCCGGCGTTCATCGCCTGGTCGCTGATGTGCTGCAGGACCTCCACGGAAGAGGCAACCATGGGCGCGGGCCGATCGAGCATGCGCTGTCCGGTCTGCGCGAATGTTGCAATCGCGCCGATCGATTGGTTGAGCTCGTGGGCAATACCGCTTGCCATCTCCTCCAACGCCGAGAACCGCGCGAACTGCAGGAGTTTCTCCAGCAAGGGTGCTGCGCTGGTATCGCTCGCCCGGAAGGCGGAGGGTTCTTTCACGGGATCGGCCATCGAGTGAGCGTTCGCCTTCTGCGCGGTGTGGGCCTGAAGGGCTTCGAGGGTCCTAAATGTCATGATGGCGACAGACTGCCCCACGCCGATCCGGTCCACACCCGAGAAATCCACGCAATGCCGTGCGCCTGCCCCTTAAAGACAAGCCGTCGGCGTGCGCCCATTGTCGAGGCGAGAATCCCCGCAACCGGTGACTCGGCAATGAACGCGCAGATCGTCAGGAACCTCACTCGAATCAAGGGGCAGCTGCTGGCGCGTCGCGCCGATCTGGAACGTCGGCGCGGTCGGGTCGAGCAGGATCTGGAGCGTAGCCACGAGCCGCTCGTGGCCGATTTCGCCGATCAGGCCATCCAGCGGCAGAACGATGAGGCGCTGCAGGCCATCGGGGAAGCCGCCGACGAGGAGATGGCGGCGATCGACCTCGCGCTGCAGCGGCTGGAGTCGGGGCACTATGGGATCTGTATCCGCTGCCAGCGGGCCATCGAACCGGCACGGCTCCTGGCCGTGCCTCATGCGGTCACCTGCGCTTCTTGCGTATGCGGCTGATTCCAGAGGTCGATCAGGATTGCGTGCGCTGCGGGCTGACGAACTGGCGGATGCGCTCAGCGATCAGCGCGGCGTGGCCTGACGGTCTCCTGGCATCTCTGTTCGGTCACATCGGCGCGGTGGGGGATCTGCGAGCGGCTTAAGCGGAACCCCCGATTTCTTCTGCGCTGCCCGGCGACCGAGACTGCGGCTATGAAGGCGCAATACTCGGCCGCTGCGAAACCGCGGGAACGATCGGTCATCTGCACCCTCGTCGCGTTGACGGCTTGGGCCTGGATGCTATCGCCCGTACCGGCGATCGCCTCGGCAACCCGGGTTGATCAGCTCATCCAGACGGCGCTGAATCTCGATCCGGATTCACGTCACGGTGCCGCCGTGTACAAGCAACAATGCGAGCGTTGCCACGGGAGCGGGGCAGTGGGCAGCGCGTCAAATGTCATTCCGGCACTCGCCGGCCAACGCGAAGCCTACTTGGTGAAACAGCTGGCCGATTTCACCGAGCTCGAGCGCGACAGTCCCGAGATGCATGCGGTGGTTGCCAAAGCCGCGCTGTCCGAGCCGCAGGTATGGGCAGACGTCGCCCGGTACCTGGGCAACCTGCCGTTAGCGAAGCTTGTGGAGACGGGCGACGGTGGCGGCGTGAATCTCGGTGAGGCCATCTTTCGCGAGCAATGCGCTTCCTGTCACGCAAGCGATGCCGGCGGCGACGATGACGGGTTCGTGCCATCGCTGCGCAACCAGCACTATTCTTACTTGTTAGAGCAGATGCGCGGCCTGGCGTCATCGCATCGGCACAATGTCGATGACGACCTGACCCGCTTTCTCGACAGCCTGGAGGTCGAGGAGATGACGTCCGTCGCCGACTACCTGTCGCGACTGCGCGGCCCCGCGCAGGATCGCGCCCGTTTGCGTGACGACGGCATCCTGCGCAACTGACATTGAAGGGGCGAGCTATGAATCCGGTGCGTAGCATCCTGATCATCGTCGATCCAACGGCTGAGCAGCATCCCGCAGTGACCAAAGGCGCACTGCTGGCGCGGAAGTTCGGTGCGCGGCTGGAGCTATTCATTTGCGACACCAAGGCCTCACGTGAGGCCCGCATGACCGCCCAAGCTCGTGCGCAACAGCGCGGTCCACTGCGAAGCGTCGAGAGCATCCTGGAGTCGCTGGCGGAGCCCTTGAGGCAGCAAGGGCTGGATGTCAGCACGCAAGCCCAGTGTGCGAATCCCTTGTACGCCGCACTGGCAGAGCGCGCCAAGAACTGCACGGCCGATCTCGTCGTGAAGGATATGCATCACCATTCCGTGGCGCGTCGCACGTTTCTGACCAATACCGATTGGCAGCTCATCCGCGTCTGCCCGGTCCCGCTGCTCCTGACAAAGGCTACGTCCTGGGCGCAGGTGCCGCAGGTTGTTGCGGCGGTCGATCCCGGGCACGTCAATGACAAGCCTGGATTGCTCAACGAGGAAATCGTCGAGTACGCAGCCGCCCTGAGCAAACGGCTCGATGGCCGGCTGCATCTGCTGCATGCCTTTGTTCCGACCGCTGTTGCCAGTGCCGCGACGGCGGCCGCGGTGGTGCCCTCAGTGCTGGTCGACGACCTGATCAAGGAAGAGGAGGCCATCCGACGCGAAATCGCGGAGTTGGCTGTCAAGTTCGACGTTGCAGCGGCGCATGTTCACCTGGAGGCGGGTGGTCCCACGGAGGTGTTGCCGCGCCTGGCTACCACGTTGCTGGCCGACATCATGGTGTTGGGAGCGATCTCGCGCAGCAACCTGAAGCGCGCGTTCATTGGAAGCACGGCCGAGGATGTGCTCGAGTACCTGCCGTGCGACATGCTGATCGTCAAGTCGCCCAACTTTGCCGAGCTGCTGCCCTTCTGAGCGACAGGGCTGTCTCGTTTCTCCATCCGACTGCAGTGGAGCCCGTGTCATGAAAGCACTCGTTTATCACGGTCCCGGCCAGAAGGCGCTCGAAGAGCGTCCGAAACCAACCCTGCAGGCTGCCAGCGATGCGATCGTCAAGCTGACCAAGACGACCATCTGCGGCACCGATCTGCACATCCTCAAGGGCGATGTCGCCACCTGTAAGCCAGGTCGCATTCTCGGCCATGAGGGCGTCGGGATCATCGACAGTGTCGGCAGCGGCGTCACGGCGTTTCGGCCAGGCGACCGGGTGCTGATCTCATGCATCTCGTCCTGCGGCAAATGCGACTACTGCCGTCGCGGCATGTATTCGCATTGCACCACCGGCGGGTGGATTCTCGGCAATGAGATCGATGGCACGCAGGCGGAGTTCGTTCGTACGCCGCATGCCGATACCAGCCTCTATCACATTCCGAAGGGCGCGAACGAAGAAGCGCTGGTGATGCTCAGTGACATTCTGCCGACGGGCTTCGAATGCGGCGTTCTCAACGGCAAGGTCGCACCGGGCTCGACGGTGGCAATCGTTGGCGCAGGGCCGATCGGCCTGGCTGCCCTGCTGACGGCGCAGTTCTACTCGCCCGCCCAGGTGATCATGATCGACCTGGATGAAGGGCGTTTGGAGGTGGCGCGGAAGTTCGGTGCAACCCATACGCTGAACAGTCGCGACACTCGGCTGGTCGAAACGGTGAAGGCGATGACGGCGAATCGTGGTGTCGATACGGCCATCGAAGCCGTGGGAGTGCCAGCCACGTTCATGTTGTGCGAGGATCTCGTCGCGCCGGGCGGTGTGATCGCCAACGTCGGTGTGCACGGTCGAAGCGTCGACCTGCACCTGGAGCGGTTGTGGTCGCAGAACATCACGATCACGACCCGCCTGGTGGATACGGCGACGACGCCGATGCTGCTGAAGACGGTCGAGTCAGGAAAGATCGACCCCGGTCGCCTGATCACACATCGCTTCGCCCTGGATCAGATCCTCGACGCCTATGAGACATTCGGCCAGGCGGCCAAGACCGGTGCTCTGAAGGTCATCATCGACGTGTGACGGCATGGACGCCGCGGCAGATCCGATCGGCTCTGTGCAGGGATTCGATCAGTGCAAGCTCAGACCGATCGCCCGTCTCGCAGGCAGCGCAGATAGTGGCGAAAGTTCAATGACATCTTCGATTGCAAATGACGCGCGCGTAGGAACAGATGCCTTGCGGCCGGTGCCGGGGCGTGAGGAGCAAAGGCGTAGAGCAAGTCGTTGTCATTTGCCGTCACGTGCGTCAACAGCGCGCGGTCGCCGAATACCGTGCACGCCTGCTGCAAATGCTCGGAGAATCGCTCAGGATCGCCGTGCAGATTCATGATCAGCACGCCAGTGGATGAGAGCAGCCGTGACGCCCCGTGAAAGAAGTCCCGCGTTGCGAGAGAAGGCGATACACCCGCCTCATCGAATGCATCGACCAGGATGGCGTCCGCTGGCTGCGCCTGTCTCGCTACGTATCGAGCGCCGTCGTCATGAACGACGTGAAAACGATGATCGTCCGCCGGTATGTAGAAGGCGTCACGCAAGGCGATGACGCGTGCATCGCTTTCCACCACCGTAATTCGCGTGTATGGCAAGTGCCGATAACAGAACTTCGCCATCGACCCGCCTCCCAGCCCGATCAGCAGGATGTGTTCCGGATCCGGGACGAACAGCAGGAACGACATCATCTGACGCGTGTAAGGAGCGATCAGAGCGTACGGATCGTCGAGACGCATGCGACTCTGCAACGCGTTTTCCGAGAATTTCAGAAGGCGCTCGGACTCCGTGTCCACGATGACCGGTATCGTGCTGCACGTCGTCTCAGGACCGCTTCGGCGCGCTGGCTCGTTCTCGACACAAACGGCGGTCTCGGGCCACGACGCAGCAACCACGGTAGACCGCTGCACATGGCTCGGCCGCATACGAACGCGGCGAGCTGCCGTGCGTAGCCCCATCTCCTGCAGTGTAATTGCCAGATATTCGCGAATGATGGCGGCGACCCTCAAGTCAGAACATGTCCCTGGCATATTCGACGCAGATACCGCGGGAACTCCAGGGCGAGTCGCCTCTGCAGGCGTTGAGCACGCGACTCATACTGTGCTGTCGTCGGCAGCGGGATTTGCCGCTTGAAGGCGAAGACCAGTAGATTGTCGTTCTCGACTACCGGCACAAGCAGCATGCTGCCTGCGAAGGCAGTGCGAATTCGTCCGAGATGTAGTCCATACCGCTTGGGTTCTCCCGAGAGATTCATCACCAGTATGCCGCTGGCTGACAACTGTTGAGCTGCTCGCACATAGAAATCCGTGGCGGCCAGCGCCGGAGCCACGCCAATCGCGTCGAAGGCATCGACAATGAGTACGTCGATGCGTTCCGAGAAACCAGCGAGGTATCGCGCACCGTCATCGCACACGATTCGAAAGCGATGATCGTCCGGCGGGACGCAGAATTCCTCTCGCAGCGCGATTATTCTCGCGTCAATCTCAACGACTGTGATCTGTGCCCTCGGCAGATGACGGTAGCAGAACTTCGCCAGGGAGCCACCGCCCAGGCCGATCATCACGATATTCCTGGGGCTGGGGTTGAATAGTAGAAACGCCATCATCTTGCGCGTATAGGCATAGATGAGTGCGTCGGGCGAATCGAGTCGCATCGCGCTTTGCACGGAATCGTGTGCAAAATGCAGACGCCGTTCCGAATCATTCTCCAGAATGTAGGGCTGCCTCAGCTCGCCCTCCACCAAACGCCGGACGATCTCTTCTTCGCTCACACCCTGCGGTGGCGACGGCAGTCGAACGATGCCTGGGTCGAAGAAAAACGGACTCGAGAACTGCAGGAACGAGAGATTCTTCTGATTCATGGGTGGTGAAAGAGATCCTCAGAACGAAGGACGGGTACGCGCCTGAAATGCATTCAGACGATCGACGAGATCTTCGGCAGCGATGGGCAGGACCACGCAGGCATCGCCCCCGTACCGATGGATGAGATCGCACGTCGGGGCGTCGCACTGGGGAGCGGCGACGATCATCCAGGATCGCGGCGCCCGACGTCGAAGCGTCGCCAGCGCCACCAGACAGGACGGATCGGTCAAATCGGCGACCACGATCAGCGCAAAGAAGAATGCCCTGCGCAGCGCCTGCAATGCAGCGTCCAGGTCGCCGCTGGTAACGACTTCGAAGCCTGCTGAGTCCAGCAGAGAAGCAAGCTCCGCTGCGCTCTGCGGACTCGGGTCGAGCAGCAGCAGGGGGAGCACACGAGTTGTTTCGCGTCGCAATCGCATGGGTATCACCTCGGCGAGCTTGCGAAGAGATCAAAAGGCGATCCGCGTGACTCATAAGTTGGTGCACTGGGCGTTCACGGCGCGTTGCGAGAGGTCGAGGCGGCAGGCGCAGCGCCCGAAATTGCAGTCAGAATGCCCGCGAGGATCTGCCGCGGGCTGGGCGGACAGCCTGGCACCGCCACGTCGACCGGGATGACGTTTGAAACGCGCCCCCGCGTCGCGTAGCCCTCACCGAAGATTCCTCCGCTGCAGCCACAGTCGCCGATCGCGACCACCAGCTTCGGGTCCGGCGTTGCCTCGTACGTTCGGCGCAGCGCCACTTCCATGTTCCTCGACACCGGGCCGGTGACCATCAGCAGGTCGGCGTGCCTTGGACTGGCGACGAATCGAATTCCAAGCGCCTCGATGTTGTAGAGCGGATTGCCTAGTGCCTGTATTTCGAGCTCACAGCCGTTGCAGGAACCGGCGTCAATGGCGCGAATGCACAGCGCGCGACCCAACACTTCGGCGATGCGTGCCTGCAGCGCCTCAGCAACACGCAACGTCTCGTCGACCGATGGGGCCGGTTCCGTGGGGATTCCTGCGCGCTGAATCTGTCGAAGCGTTTTCCACATGGCTATAAGTCGTGTCCGCTGTAGGACAGATTGAAAGACTTGTTGATGAGTGGAAAGTCCGGGACGATGTTGTCGATGATGGCGTGCTCGAGCACCGGCCAGTTCTGCCAGGACGGATCGTGCGGATGACATCGCCGGATGCTTCCCGCATCGCCAGCTTCGAGCGCCAGCAGCACCGGCCCGCGCCATCCTTCGATCAGGCCGAGGCCCCAGTCTCCTGACTGCGGCGCTGCGACTGGCCAGTGATGACCACCGTCCGGCAACTGCTGCACGACGTGCGTGATGAGCCGGATGGATTCAGTGACTTCGTCGAACCTTACGGCCACCCGCGCCGCAACGTCTCCCTCGGTGCGCACGAACTTCTTTGGCGCGAGATCGGTATAAGGCGCCCACGGCAGATCACAGCGCAGATCAAATCCCTGACCGCTGGCGCGCCCAGCCAGTCCCATCACCCCGAGCTTGGCGGCTAGTGTCGGTGTGACAATCCCGGCGCCGACGAATCGATCGCGCACCCCCGCGTGCTCGTCATAGATCGTCCGCAGCGTTGCCACTTCCGCGGCGATCGAGTGGATGCAGTCAACTATGCCTGTGGCGCCGCTAATGGATAGATCGACTCGCGTACCGCCCGGCACGACTAGGTCGAACAGATAACGCTGCCCGAATGCCTGCTCGGTCGCGCGCAACAGTTGTTCCTTGAGCCGCGAGAACTGCGCGAGCCCGACGGCAAAGCCCGCGTCGTTGCCCAGTGCGCCCAGATCTCCCAGATGATTGGCAAGACGCTCGAGTTCCAGAGCCAGCGCTCGCAGCCAGAGAGCACGTGGCGGTACGCGCGCGGCGCTCATCCCCTCCAGCGCCTGGCAGTAAGCCCACGAGAACGCGACAGTAGAATCCCCGCAGACGCGCGCCGCTAGTCGGTGGCCTTCGAGCAAGGGCAGTTCGGAGAAACGTCTCTCTATGCCCTTGTGCGTGTACCCCAGGCGTTGTTCGAGTCGGAGAACCTTTTCACCCACGATGGAGAATCGGAAATGGCCTGGCTCGATGATTCCCGCGTGTACCGGACCGACCGCGATCTCGTGGACACCTTCGCCTTCGACCGGCACGAATGCGTAGTCGTCGATCGCTGGCGGCGATGCCAGTACTGGCACGACCGCATCACGCAATGGCTGGAAACTCGCAGGCCACGCCACGTGCCGCAGCCAGGGACGCGGGTCCACCCCGGTGCTGCGTAGTCCACAGAGATCGGCGATGGCACGCTGCATGCGCATGGCGGCGGGGAACGCGTGTTCGATACCCGGATAGCAGGGGTCAGACCGATCCAGCGGCAGACGCAAGACGAGCAGCCCGGTGTCAGCAAGGAACGCAGCGCGCACCGTGCTCTCGCCTGATTCGCCGTTACTTGCCCAGAGCGCTATCAGTCGGCCGCCGCCGCTGGCCATGTTTTCGGTCGCCTGCCGCCACTCTTCGCGCGTGACGGCCAGCTCCCAGGCATTCGCAATGCCCGCAATCGCGGCTGCACCACTCGTTCCGGCGCGCCGGGCAGCCTGGTCGAACCACCACTGCAGCACCACCTTATTGCCCCCCGATCAAGCGCGCCGCGGCGCGATACCAATCGGCGAGATAGGGCGGGATGAATATCCCAAGCATCAGCACCAGGGCGAGATGCGTAAACACCGGCAGCAGCGCCGGCGGATGCGGCAGTCGCTTCGCAGTCGTTTCGCCGAACACCATCGGCTGAACGCGGCCGAAAATTGCTGCGAAAGCCACACCGAGCGCCAGCAGCAGAATGGGCGTGGCCCACGGCTGCTGCTTCATCGCCGTGGTGAGAATCAGGAACTCGCTCGCGAACACACCGAACGGCGGCATGCCCAGAATCGCCAGCGACCCCATCATCAGGCCCCATCCCACGGTGGGGCTGAGCGTGATGAGGCCGCGAATGTCGTTCATGAGCTGCGAGCCCGCCTTCTGTACTGCGTGTCCAACCGCAAAGAAGATCGCCGACTTGGTCAGCGAGTGCACCGTCATGTGCAGAAGCGCGGCGAAGTTCGCCACCGGGCCACCCATGCCGAAGGCGAACGTGACGATGCCCATGTGCTCGATGGAGGAGTACGCGAACAGGCGCTTGATGTCGCGCTGCCGCCAGAGGAAGAACGCGGCGAGCACGACGGACAGCAGGCCGAACCCCATCAGCATGTAACCTGGCAGGCTCGACCGCAGCGACCCTTCGACCAGCACCTTGCAGCGTACCACTGCATACATGGCTACGTTGAGCAGCAATCCGGACAAGACCGCGGAGATCGGCGTCGGACCCTCGGCATGTGCATCTGGCAACCAGTTGTGCAGCGGCGCCAGCCCCACTTTCGTGCCATAGCCCACGAGCAAGAACACGAATGCCAAACTCAACACCGCCGGCTCCAGCTGCGTCTTGACGACGTTGAGATGTGTCCACAGCAAGGCACCGACGCCCTCGGCGCCGAGTAGCTTCTCTGCGGCGAAGTACAACAGGATGGTGCCGAACAATGCCTGCGCGATGCCCACGCCGCAGAGAACGAAATATTTCCAGCCCGCCTCCAGGCTGGCGGGCGTGCGATACAAGGTCACCAGCAGGACGGTCGACAGTGTCGCCGCTTCCATCGCCACCCACATCAGCCCCATGTTGTTCGTCGTCAACGCGATCAGCATCGTTGCCATGAACAGCTGGTACATGCTGTGGTACAGACGTAGCTGTGCCGGGCTGACGCGTCCGCGTTCGGCCTCGATGCGCATGTACGGGCGAGAGAAAAGCGCAGTGGTCAGGCCGACAAACCCCGTGAGCGTCACCAGAAACACGTTGAACGCATCGATGAAGAACTGCTCCTGCATCAGCACCACGTTGCCCAGAGCGATGATGCGGGAGGTCAGCGCACACGCCGCCAGGAACGTGATCAGCGAAAATACAACGTTGAGGCCTGGCGCCCAGCGCTTGGCGCCGGCTACACCCAGCACCACTGCGCCGAAGAGCGGCGTGCCGAGCAGGACCGAAGCAAACAACACGCTGGACACTTACTGGTCCTCCTTCAGCGACTCCAGGTGTTTCAGATCCAGGCTGTCGAACTGCTCGCGAATCTGGAAGAAGAACACTCCCAGCACGAGCATCGCCACCAGCACGTCCAGCGCCACACCGAACTCCACGATCATCGGCATGCCGTAGGTTGCACTCATCGCACCGAAGAACAGGCCGTTCTCCATGGACAGGAAGCCGACCACCTGTGACATGGCCTTGCGGCGTGTGATCATCGTCATGAACGCGATCAGGACCACGGCTACCGCGATGCCGATGGCATTGCGGGTCGCGGTGCTGGCGAGGGCTGAGATCGGCTGCGCGAGCCCGAACGAAAACACCACGACCAGCACGCCGATCAGCATCGTGCCGGTAGTGTTGATCAACGGATCGGTATCCCAGTACACGCCGAGCTGTCGAATCAGCCGATGCAGGAGCCACGGCAGAAAGATCACCTTCAGTGTCAGCGTCAGCGCCGCGGACAGGTACAGGTGATGAGCGCCGGTTCGCCACGCGAGCAGCACCGTTGCAACACACAGCAGCGCCCCCTGTACCGCCAGAAGATTGACCAGACTGACGATGCGCCGCTGCGAGAGCATGGCAAAGGAGATCAGCAGCAGCAGCGCGGCAAGCGCATTGAGTATCTGCAGATCAAATGGCAGCGCCTCCATGCTCATGCCCCCAGCAGCAGGTGGACGAGCAGCCCGAGCACAGCCAGCAGAAAGGCCGTTGCCAGGAACTCCGGTGCCCGGAACACGCGCAGTTTCGCCGAGACGGTTTCGATCAGCGCAATGCCCGCCCCGGCAATCAGCAGTTTTGCACCCAGCAACAACGCTGATGTCACCAGAGCAAACGGGGCATGTTGGGTGGTCAGCCCCCAGGGGACGAACAACGCCAGGCCAATGCACACGTAATTGAAGAGCTTGAGCGCCGCAGCCCATTCCATCAGCGCAAGGTGCCGCGCGGAGTACTCGAGCAGCATGGCTTCATGAATCATGGTCAGCTCGAGGTGCGTTGCCGGATTGTCGATCGGGATGCGGGCGTTCTCGGCCAGCAGCACCATCGTGAACGCGACGGCGGTAAAGGCGAGGCTCGGATACAACGCGAGCGTCTGTGTTGCCAGGAATTCAGAAATCGCCGGCAGCGCCGTGCTCGTACTGATCAACGCCGCAACGAAGATGACCATCAGCAGCGCGGGTTCGGCAAGGAAGCCGATCATCATCTCGCGTCGCGCGCCGAGCGTGCCGAAAGCCGTTCCGACGTCCATCGCCGCCAGTGACACGAAGACGCGAGCAGTGGCAAACAACCCCACCAGCGCAATGGCGTCTGCGGCCCGGGTGAACGGCAGGCGGGTGGCGATCGAGGGAATGATCGCGGCGGCGGTCACCATCGCGGCGAAGACGACATAGGGAGCGAGACGAAACAGCGGCGAAGCATTGGCAGCAATCACCGCATCCTTGTAGAAGAGTTTGCGGATCCCGCGATACGGCTGCATGAGCGGCGGCGCCGACTTGTTCTGCAGCCACGCGCGGCACTGATTCACCCAGCCGAGAAAGAGCGGCGCCGCTGCAACGGAGCCGACGATGCCAAGCGTCTGCGCGATCCAGTCGAAGGCGGTCATAGCATCAGCGCCAGCAGAATCACGAGTGTGACGAAACTGTAGAGCAGGTAGGTCGAGATCCGACCCTGCTGCACCCATGCGACGGCATCCGCGACTCGGCGAACCAATGCGCCCAGCGGCAGATACGCGCCGCGCCAGATGCGATCGCCAACGACCACCCGATAACGCGGCGCCGGATCGAACGGAGTCGGCAGCTCGCGCTGCATGGCAAAGAAAGGCTGAAACAGATGGCGGATCGGCTGTCCGAAGCCCTCGGCCGTATCTTGCATGCGACTGTTGAGGCGGCCGAATCCGCAGTCCCACGGTTCGCTTCGACGAACGCGCTGATGATAGAAGAACCGCACCGCGACGATGGTCACCACGACCACAACCAGAATGACGGTGAGGAATGCCAGCGGAGCATAGGACGCCTGACGCTGTGGCAGCGGCATGAGTAGCCACCAGGATCGATCATCCGGTTCGAGCCCGCTGAATCCGAGCGGCTGAATGATCCTGCTCAGGACCGAGACAACGTACGTCGGGAATAGCCCGAGCGACACGCAGGCGAGCGCGAACCACGCAAGTCCGATGCGCTCGGCGAGGCCGGCGTCGTGAGCGTTGCGCAGCGACGCTTCGCGCGGCTGACCCAGGAAGATCACGCCAAAGAACTTGACCATCACGTAGCCGGCAAGGGCCGCAGCCAGCACCAGCAGCGCGGCGCCCAGCGGCAACAGCATGTTGACGAACGGCCGCGGCAGCTCGTGGGCGAACAGGAAGGATTGCAGCAGCAGCCATTCCGAGACGAAGCCATTGAGCGGTGGCAGTCCGGCGATGGCGAGGGCTCCAACGAGCGTCAGCCAGGCCACCCACGGCATCCTGTGGATCAACCCACCGAGGCGTCCCAGATTGCGCTCGCCGGTGGCATGCAAGACCGCACCCGTGCCAAGAAACAGCAGGCTCTTCATGAACGCGTGATTGAGTGCGTGGTACAGCACCGCGATGAGGGCAAGGGATGCGGCAGCACGCATCCCTGTGCCGGCGAACACGATGGCGAGCCCGACGCCTGAGAAAATGATTCCGATATTCTCGATCGAGGAGTACGCCAGCAGGCGCTTCATGTCGGTTTGGGCAGCCGCGAATATGACCCCGTACAAAGCAGTGAACAGGCCCAGCGCAAGCAGGATCAGTCCCCACCACCACTGCGGCTCGCCGAGCAGATCGAACGTGACTCGCAGTACGCCGTACAGCGCCGTCTTGAGCATCACGCCGCTCATCAGCGCGGATACCGGCGAGGGCGCCGCCGGATGCGCCTCGGGCAGCCATACGTGCGTCGGCACCAGCCCCGCTTTCGCGCCGAATCCAAACAGTGCCAGCAGAAAGGCGGTTGCCGCCCATGCCGGTTCGAGTTGCGCGCCGCGCATCGCATCGAACGTGAACTGCCAGCTGCCACCCTGCATGACGCCGAAGCTCAACAGGATGGCGATTGCGCCCACGTGGGCGATGAGCAGGTAGAGGAAGCCGGCACTGCGAATTTCCGGAATGCGATGCTGCGCCGTGACCAGGAAATAGGACGACAGCGCCATCGTTTCCCACGCCAGCATGAAGCCATACGCGTCGTCCGCCAGCAGCACGAACCCCATGCTGGCGAGAAACAGGTGATATTGCAGGCACAGCAGACCGGGTGGCGTGCCTTCACCCTGCCGGAAGTAGCCCGCGGCAAAAATGGAAATGCCAGCCGCGGCCGCGCCCAGCAGAAAGAGAAACGCGCTCGACAATCCATCGAGGCGCAGGTGCAGCGGAAGATCGGGCAGCCCGATCGGCAATACCAGCTGCTGCGCTGGTGCGCTGAGATTGGCGCCAGCTACACAGGCGAGCGCAACACCCAGCAGTGCGCCCAGTGGAAACAGGGTTCGACCCACGAAGATGACGCTGGTCGGCCGTATCAGCCCGGCAAGACCCACGGCACCCCAGGCGCTCAATAGAAGCGAGCACCAGATCAATGGCGAATTCAACGCCAGCGTCACGGAGCACCGGCTCTTGTTGGCAGGGGCCCGGTCACGACTTGCATAGATGGTCGGATGGCGTGATTGCGACGATGTGCATTTCATTATAATGTGATGCACATCAAGTTGTCATCTAATGAGACTGTCGTTGGCCATCGAAGATCGTACTGCCCGCTTGACCATCCTGGTCGACCCGCGAAAGAAGGAGCTTTTCGAGCGGTTGTGCGCGGAAGAGGACGCGACCCCCTCGCAAGTCGTTCGACGTCTGCTGCGTCGTTACATCGAGGAGCGCACCGGCAAGCCCTGGACGCCGGATGAGGAAGACCACGGGACGGTGCGACGGCGCAGTTCCGCTCGATGATCCGCGGTCAGTGGCTGGCTACGCAGCCCATCCCCATCGGCTGGTGCGCTTGGCGGATTCGATCGCGAAATGCCAGATGTCGAGCACTGGAATCTTCGGACGCTGGTCGCGCCGAATGAAATATTCGTCAAGCTCTCATCATCTGTAAGACGCCGCTCGCGCCTTCACAATTTCGAGATGAGACGAAGCTCGCGACGGGCGGTGCGCGCTTCTTCAACGATCCCTGAAACGGCCGCGTACCGCCATCCGCCTGCTTTCTGGCCCTGATCGTCGCCATGGTAATCTTGCCTGCGGGGCACAAGCTGTTTGTGTCCCCTCGGCAACTCATAGACTCCCCGGAATTCCCAGAAATCCCGCAGAACGCCCGTGACGGAAAAGCCTGGAAAAATAGGTATTTTGACCGAGAGTTCCAGTGTTTCGCTGGATCGCAGGGTCAGTGTTGCCCCCATGATGGACTACACCGACCGCCACTGCCGCTACCTGCTGCGACTGCTGAGTCCTGGTGCGTTGCTCTATACAGAGATGATTACCTCGGCGGCGATCGTGCGCGGCAACGCGACACGTTTGTTGGCGTTCGATCCTGCGGAGCATCCGGTGGCGTTGCAGTTGGGCGGCAGCGATCCGGCCGAGTTGGCAACGGCGGCGCGTGTCGGCGCCGATCTCGGTTACGACGAGATCAATCTGAATTGCGGTTGCCCCAGCGATCGCGTGCAGAGCGGGCGTTTCGGTGCGTGTCTCATGGCGGAACCGGAGCTGGTCGCGCAATGCGTGAGTGCGATGCGCGCGGCGACCGACATTGCAGTCACGGTCAAGTGCCGCATCGGCATCGATCCGATGCCGAGCGCGGAGAAGCCGGAGTACGAATTTCTGCATGACTTCGTGGACACCGTCGCTCGCGCCGGTTGCGAAGTGTTCGTCATTCATGCGCGCCGCGCCGTACTGAACGGGCTCAGCCCAAAAGAGAATCGCGAGATTCCGCCATTGCGATACGACGTGGCTGCGCGGCTGCGTGGCGATTTCCCGAACCTGCGGTTCATCGTCAACGGCGGTGTGCGCACGGTGGAAGAGGTGCGCGGCCATCTCGAAAATTTCGATGGCGTGATGCTGGGGCGCGAGGCGTACCACAACCCGTACATCCTGGCACTGATCCACCAGGCATTGATCGATCCGCAATGGGAATTGCCTGCCCGCGAAGTAGTGGTGGAGCAGTACACGCAGTACGCGAGCGCACGCATGGCCGAGGGGCATCGGCTGCGTACCATGGTGCGCCACATCCAGGGTCTGTACGCCGGCTTGCCGAACGTGCGCGCCTGGCGACGTTTTCTGTCCGAGCAGTCTGCACAGCCCGCTGCGAACGCCGAGGTGCTCATGGATGCATTGCGGATCGTGCGCGACGCGGCCTAGCAGGCTGTTGAAGAACTTCAACGATCGATAGGGGGGATGGTCATGAGCGTGTTTCGCGGAATATTCGGCGTGCTGTCGCTATGTATGTTGAGCACGACCTGGGCCATGGCCCAGGATCTCGATTTGCTCAATGCAACGGTGATCGACGGCACTGCGGCGCCGGCTCGCCAGGTTGCGGCTGTTCTGGTTCGTGGCGGAAAAATCACAGCAATCACCGATCGTGCGCCCGCGGCTGCGGCCGGCGTGAAGCGTATCGATCTGACCGGTCGGTACCTGTTGCCGGGCCTGATCGACGCACACAGTCACATTACTTCTCCCGATGCGGCGGCACGGGCGCTGCAGTCCGGAGTCACCACGGCGCGATCGCTCGGAGATTCCTATCACCAGGCCCAGGGAACGCGGGACCTGATTCGCGCCGGACATGTTCCGGGGCCGGAGCTGCTGGTTGCATCGAGCATCATCCGGCCGAAACCGGGCGCAGGATTCTTCGTGACCTACCCGCAGTTCGGCGCCTACTACGCCAGCGAACTGCGCGGACCGAAACTCATTACCGAAGTCACGCGAGCAATGATCGACAGCGGGGTCGACGTCATCAAGGTGTCTGCGAGCGAACGCGCCGGCTTGCCGACCACCGATCCCAGGCGCAACGAACTGACCGAAGAAGAAATGCACGCGGCGGTGGTCGAGGCGGGCCGTTCGGGTCGATACGTGGCGGTGCATGCTCATTCGCGCAGCGGAATCGCTGCTGCGGTCAAGGCAGGCGTTCGCAGCATCGAGCATGGCGTCTACATGGACGATGAGACGCTGGCGGAGATGAAACGCCGTGGCACCTTTCTCGTGCCGACGCTGGCGGTGCTGAGCCCGATGGCAGATTCAATGGGCACGAGTGCTGCCGATGTCGCGCTGCAGATACGCACGCTGCAGATGATGGAGCCGATCCGTTCGGTGGTGCGCAAGGCAAAAGCCATGGGCGTCGTCGTTGCAGCTGCGACCGATGGCAGCTATGGGGACGGTGATTCGACCGCACGCCTGCGGGTCGCCGACGACATGACCGTGATGGTGAAGGATTGCGGTTTCACGCCGCTGGAGGCGATTGCTGCTGCGACCTTGAACGGCGCGCGCGTTCTCGGCATCGAGGCACGTACCGGCACCATCCGCACCGGTATGGAGGCCGACCTGATCGTGCTGGAAAGAGACCCGCTGCAGGACTTCTCGGCCATGTTCGAGCCGATCCAGGTCATATCGAACGGCCGGGTCGCCGTCGAGCGGCCATAGCAGACGATGAGCCACGAACGCCGAAGTGCCTGGAGGCACTTCGGCTCGTTCGTGGCGTCTGCAGCCGAGACTTCAGCGCGTCGACGTTTCCGTCGGTAGCCGGCCGAAGTCGCCTTGCTTGTTGGCGGCGAGCCAGGCAGCTGCGGCGTAGGCGGCGACCGACTGGTCCAGCGTCTTCGGATCGATCTTGGCCAGCGTGTCGTTCACCGTGTGATGAATGTCGAAATAGGCGGTCGCATCCAGCGACAGGTCCATCACCGGCACGCCGGCCATGCGCAGCGGTCCGATATCCGAGCCGCCCGAAGCGGTGTTATCGCCGCTTTCGATCTCGAGCGGCGCCAGCACCTCGTGCATGGTGGCGACTGCGGGCAGCGCTTCTTCACTGACGCGTGACTGCAATCGCCACACCGGACCGGCACCCAGATCGGCTTCGAAAGCGACGACATGGTGATTGATTTCATCGCCCGCCAGCCGCGCGTATTCCCTGGCGCCGGATAGACCGAACTCTTCATTGGCGAACAGCACGACGCGAATGGTGCGCGCCGGTTTGCGATCGAGCTTGCCGATCAGGCGGGCAGCTTCCATTACGATCGCAACGCCCGCGCCGTCATCCACCGCGCCCTGGGCGAGGTCCCAGGAATCCAGGTGCGCACCGAGCAGCACGATTTCGTTGGCTTTCTCGCCCCCCGGAATTTCTCCGATCACGTTGGCCGACCAGGCCGGCGGCAGCTCGCGCGCCGTGGAGCGCAGATGCATCCGCACTGGCTTATCCGACTTCACCTGGCGGGCAAGGATGTCTGCATCCGGGTTTGAAAGCGCGAACGCAGGAATTCTCGGCGCGTCGGTGCGATAGTTCAGGCCGCCGGTGTGCGCGATGCGATCGGGTGAGGTGCCTGCCGAACGGATCACGAGCGCCACTGCGCCGAGGTTCCCGGCGATGCTCGGGCCCTGCGAGCGCTTGGCGACGGCGGCGCCGTAGCCGCTCACGTCGCGCGTCTTCTGCATGCGTTCATCGATGAAAACGATCTTTCCCGAGACGGTGCTTGCGGGCAGTGCCTTGAGCGCATCGAGCGACTCCACTGCAACCACGGGGGCCTCGATGCCTTCCTCGGATGTTCCGATGCTGCCGCCGATCGACACTGCGACCAGCGGTTGCGGATAGGGGGCGACGATCGAGACTTCGGCGGTGCCGCGGATCCAGCGCGGCACCAGCACGTCCTGAGTGCGTACCTTGGAAAAGCCGTGGGTGCCGAGGCGATTCAGTGCCCAGCGCACGGCTGCTGCGTCGCCCGCCGACCCGGCGAAACGCGGCCCCACTTCCGTGACCAGCGAGGAGACGTGCTCATAGGCCATCGTTCCGGACTGTGCCTTGTCGCGCAGCGCCGCGGCCGTTGCCAGATCCTGTTCCGACCAATCCGCGGCGAAAACCGGCAATGTCAACAGCAGGGCAAGGCTGGCGGGCAGGGCTTTTGTGGGCAAAACGCCGCGAAATTTCCTGGTCATCGAGCAGGCTCCTTGGGTTGCATTCTTGCGATGGCTCGCCGCGGCCGCCGCGAGGCGGCCTAGGTTATGTTGTGTTGTGTATATAATGCCCGGTGCGCCCGCGAGTGTCGGGACGCCGCGACCATGATGGACGCCAAGAGGCCAATGGGTAAAGACATCGAACTCGCCATCCTGTTCGCCGACGTGGTCGGCAGCACCCGCATCTACGAGGTCATGGGCGACCTGCGCGCCCGCGACATGGTGCTGACCTGCGTGGAGATCATGCGTTCGGCCACCGAGCAGAATCACGGCACGGTCATCAAGACCATCGGCGACGAGATCATGGCCACGTTCCCCACGGCCAATGACGCGCTCAACGCCGGCAGCCGCATGCAGCACGACATCCGCATCCACTCCGAACTCAAGGTCGAAGGTCAGCCGGTCGCGATCCGCATCGGCGGGCATTTCGGGCCGGTGGTGCTGGAGAACCGCGATATCTTCGGCGCCGCCGTCCACACCGCCAACCGCATGACCAGCCAGGCCAAGGCCGGCCAGATCATGATCACCAGCGCCATGGTGGAGCGCCTGGCGCCGGAGTGGCAGTCGGCGGTGCGCCAGATCGACGTGGCGACGCTCAAGGGCAAGACCAGCGAAGACGAGCTGTACGAAGTGCTGTGGCAGAAGGAAGATGCCACCAGCATGCTGCCGGCCATCGCGCTGGGAGCCGCGTCGCGTGAAAAGCAGCGGGCGCGGCGTTTGCGCCTGAAATTTCTCGGCCAGGAAATCGTCGTGGACGAGCACCGCAGCGGCATCGCGATCGGCCGCGCTGAAGAGAACGACGTGGTGGTCAAGGGCAACCTGATCTCGCGCCTGCACGCCCGGATCGAGTTCAGCCGCAACAAGTTCCTGCTGGTGGATCAGAGCACCAACGGCACCTTCGTCACCACCCGCGAAGGCGAGGAAGCCTTCGTGCGTCGGGACAGCATGCAGTTGAAAGGCGAGGGCCTGATCGGCTTCGGCCGCGTGCCGGAAGCCGGCTCGTCGCTGACGTTGCGCTACGTGCTCGAGGACTGAGCACGGCTTTGTTCTGAAGCAGGCGTCGCCTCCCCCCGAAGGGAGAGGCGACAGCATTCCTTATCCGAGTCTCTGCGCTACGCCGCGCAGTTCCTCGCGCAACTGCGCGGGGATGTGATCCTTGAACTCGTCCAGGTACTTGCCGATGGATTCGACTTCCTGACGCCAGGCGGTCGGATCGATGGACAGCAGCGTTTGCAGGGCTGCGTCGTCGATCTTGAGGCCGCTGACGTCCAGGTCGCTGGCCTTGGGCAGGTAGCCGATGGGCGTATCCACCGCCTCGGCCTTGCCGTCGCAGCGGTCGGCGATCCAACGCAGCACGCGTAGATTTTCACCATAGCCGGGCCACATGAACTTGCCGCTGCCGTCCTGGCGGAACCAGTTGACGTGGAAGATCTTGGGCAGCTTCGTGGTCTTGCCTTCGAAGGACAGCCAGTGCCGCCAGTAGTCGCCGAAGTTGTAGCCGCAGAAGGGCTTCATCGCCATCGAATCGCGGCGCACGACGCCGGTCTGTCCGGTGGCTGCGGCGGTGGTTTCCGAGGCCATGCCTGCGCCAACCAGCACACCGTGTGCCCAGTTGCGCGCTTCGTACACGAGCGGGGCGACTTCACGACGGCGGCCGCCGAACAGGATCGCGGAAATCGGTACGCCTTCCGGCGCGTCGGCCAGCGAGGAATAGATCGGATTCTGCTTCGCGGAGACCGTGAAACGGGAATTCGGATGCGCCGCCGGGCCGTTGCCCGTGTAGGGCTTGCCCTGCCAATCCGTCACCGGCGTACCGCTGTCCAGGCCTTCCCACCACGGCTGGTTGTCGGCGGTGAGAGCGACGTTGGTGAAAATGGTGTCGTGCTGGATCGAATCGAAGGCATTCTTGTTGGTCTTGCGGTTGGTGCCGGGCACCACGCCGAAGTAGCCTGCCTCGGGATTGATGGCGCGCAGTTCGCCGTTCTGGCCGACGGTCATCCAGCAGATGTCGTCGCCGATGGTCCAGATCTTCCAGCCCGGCATGGACTCGGGCGGCACCAGCATCGCCAGGTTGGTCTTGCCGCAGGCCGACGGGAAGGCGGCGGCGATGTAATGGACGTCGCCCTGCGGGTTCTGCACGCCCATGATCAACATGTGTTCGGCCAGCCAGCCTTCATCGCGCGCCTGCCAGCTGGCGATGCGCAGCGCATGGCACTTCTTGCCAAGCAGCGCGTTGCCGCCGTAGCCCGAGCCCACGCTCTTGATCGTCAGCTCTTCCGGGAAGTGCATGATGAAGCGGCGTTCCGGGTCCAGGTCGCCGATCGAATGCAGGCCCTTGACGAAGGTGCCTTCGCGCTCGATCCGGCGCAGGGCCTCGTCGCCCATGCGCGTCATGATGCGCATGTTGGCCACCACGTAGGGGCTGTCGGTGATCTCGACGCCGCAGCGCGAGAACGGTGAATCGATCGGACCCATGCAGTACGGCACCACATACATGGTGCGGCCGCGCATCGCGCCTTCGAACAGCGCATCGACCTTGCGGTGCGCCTCGGCGGGTTCCATCCAGTGATTGTTGGGGCCGGCGTCTTCGCGATTGCGAGTGCAGACGAAGGTGAGGTGCTCGACGCGGGCGACGTCGGAAGGGTTGGAGCGGTGCAGGTAGCAGTTCGGGTGGGTGGCGGGGTTGAGCTTGATAAGATCCCCGGTGGCGAGCATGGCGTCGATCAGCTTCGAGTTCTCGGCGTCGGAACCGGTGCACCAGTGGATGGAGTCCGGTTGAGTCAGCTTCGCAACTTCCTCGACCCAGCTTTTTAACGACGCATTTATGCTCATTGCAACGCAATCCTCCAGCAGTGGACCGCAATCCACGGTTTCGAGTCGGGAAGCGGCGAAAACAGGCGCGGGATTATACCGGGCAGCGCAACTCTGTCATTGAAATGCCGCGCGGCAGTCTACAATCCCGGTCTTATGTTCATGATTTCCTTGCATAGCCCGCCCTGCAAGCCCGGCATCGCACACCGCTTGCGCGAGCGTGCGGCGACGCAGTTGGCATGCCGGACCCGCAAAAGAGGTATGGACAAGTGGTCGCGGCTCTGTTGCACGGTGCTGTTGGCCACCGTGTGGCTTGCGCCTGCAGTGCGGGCGGCGGAATCGATCGAAACCACGCTGATCGCGGAAGTACGCGAGGAGGCGAACGTCGCGGGTCGGCGTATCGCACGGCTCGTGCCTGCCAAGGTGCTGCACGAAGGCCAGGTGGTCTTCTATACGGTGCGCATCCTCAACCAGGGCTCCGAGCCGGCGCGTGAAGTCGTCGTCGTGCAGCCAGTGCCCGAGAACACGCATTACGTGCCCAACTCCGCCGGTGGTCCGGGCGCCGAGATCACTTTCTCCGCCGATGGCGGACAGACCTTCGCCCGCGAAGGGCAGCTGATCGTGGTCGAGCAGTCGTTGCCGCTCTCGGAGCCAGCCGACGGGGGCGTGCATCAGCCGCTGACGCGGCCGGCGACCGCCGAGGACTACACCCATATCCGTTGGCGCCTGCGCAATCCGTTGGCACCGGGCGCGGTCGCATTGGCGCGTTTTCGCGCGGTCTTCAATTAAGCTCATGCACGAGTGGGATGAAATTTTCGGACCTAACGGGCCACTGGCCGCCGCGGTTCCCGGCTTCACCACACGTCCCGAGCAGATCGCCATGGCGGGCGAAGTCGCGCAGGCACTGCAGTCGCGTGGTCGCCTGGTAGTGGAGGCCGGTACCGGAACGGGCAAGACCTATGCGTACCTGATCCCGGTGCTGCTGTCGGGCCGCCGAGTCATTGTTTCCACCGGTACGCGCACGCTGCAGGATCAGTTGTTTCGACGCGATCTGCCGACAGTGGCGGCGGCGTTGGGAATGCCGGCGCGGGTGGCGTTGCTCAAAGGGCGGGCGAACTACCTGTGCCTGCACCGCCTGGAGCTCGCAGAGCACCAGGCGACTTCGCGCGGATTGCGTCGCGAGGTCGCGACGGCACTCCCGCACGTCCGACACTGGTCGAGATTCACCAAGCAGGGCGACATAGCGGAGCTCGCGCGTTTCAGCGAATCCGATCCCGTCTGGCCTTGGGTGACATCGACGCGCGACAACTGTCTCGGCCCGGACTGCGAGTTCTTCGATCGCTGTCACGTCATCAAGGCGCGCCGCGAAGCGCAGGCGGCGGACGTCGTGGTCGTCAATCACCACCTGCTGATGGCTGACCTGGTGCTGAAAGAGGAAGGCTTCGGCGATCTGTTGCCGGGCGCCGATGCCATCGTGATCGACGAGGCGCACCAGCTGCCGGAGGTCGCGTCTGCGTTCCTCGGCTTTGCGGTATCGGGTCGCCAGTTGCAGGCGCTGGCGCGCGATCTTGCCGCAGAACTCATCTCGGGCGCGCCGCAAACAGAAGTCGCTGCTTCGTTCGCGCAGACTCTGGATCGGCGGATCGTCGACCTGCACGATGCGCTCGGCGCCGCGAGCGAACGGCACGAGTTTGCGCAATGGTCGGCATCGGTCATCGAATCGCTCGAGGCGGTGCAGTTCTCGCTGGCCGATCTGGCGAAGTCCCTGGGCACTGTAGCCGCGGATCATCCCGGGCTGGCCACTGTCAGGCGTCGCGCGGTCGAGCTGAGCGGCCGCATGAGCACGTTGCTGGAGCACGGCGATGACGAATCGCTGGCCAGCGTACGCTGGGCGCAGGTCAGCGGGCAGGGCGTTTCATTTCATTACGTGCCGGTCGATGTCGCTGAGCAGCTCGGCGCGCTGATTGCTTCGCATTCGAGTGCGTGGATTTGCACATCCGCTACGTTGGCCGTTGGCGATGACTTCAGTCATTTCACGCGCCGCGCTGGAATGCAGCAGCCCGTCACCGTGCAGTTCGGCAGCCCGTTCGATTACGAGCGTCAGGCGCTCATGTATCTGCCGACGGGGCTCGACGCGCCGGCTTCGCGACGCTACACACAGCAAGTGGTCGAAGCAGCGTTGCCGATATTGCAGGCCAGCGGCGGGCGCGCCTTCATGTTGTTCACCAGTCATCGCGCGTTGCGTGAAGCTGCGGAGATACTGGCCAGAAAATTTGGCAGCACAGCGCCATTCCCGGTACTGGTGCAAGGTGATGCGCCGCGTGAAGTCCTGCTCAAGCGCTTTCGCGAATATGGCAACGCGGTGCTGCTAGGCACCAGCAGCTTCTGGGAAGGTGTGGACGTGAAAGGTGCGGCCTTGTCGGTGGTCGTCATCGACAAGCTGCCGTTTGCCGTGCCCGATGATCCGGTGCTGAAGGCGCGGCTTGCAGCGATCGAGAAACGCGGCGGCAACGCATTCTTCGAAGAGCAGGTGCCGCAAGCGGTGATCGCGTTGAAGCAGGGTGTCGGACGGCTGATCCGCGATCGTGACGATTTCGGCGTCATCATGCTTTGCGATCAGCGTGTGCGCACGCGGCCGTACGGGCGCATCTTCCTCAAGAGTCTGCCGCCCATGCCGGTTACGAGCCGGCCCGAAGAGGTCATCCAGTTTCTGCAGACACGGCTGGCGGCCATCGGCCTGCTGCCGTCGGACCCCGTGAGAATGAGCGCCCCATGAAGGTACTGGCGATCGATACCGCGACTGAGCGTTGCTCCGTCGCATTGCGAATGGACGGGCAGGCCATCGAGCGCTCGCTCGATATGGCACGCGGCCATGCGGATACGGTCCTGCCGATGATCGAAGCCGTGCTGGGCGAGGCGGGGATTGCGCTGCGCGATGTGGACGGCATCGCCTACGGGCGCGGGCCGGGCGCGTTCACGGGGGTGCGAATTGCGATCGGGGTGGTCCAAGGGCTGGCGTTCGGCGCCGATCTGCCCACCGTGGGGATTTCGGATCTTGCCGCCGTCGCGCAGCAGATCGCACGGCCGGCCGACCGGATCCTGGTGTGCATGGATGCCAGGATGAATGAAGTCTATTGGGCGACCTTCATATGTAATGCGCACGGGTCGGTTGCCGCCAGCAGCATCGAGCAGGTCACGCCCCCTGAGGCCGTGGACATTGCTGCGTCCGATTTGAATGTCGCGGCGGGAACGGGGTTCGCGGCTTATCCGCAGCTTCGTTCGAAATTCGGAACTTTGATGGTGCATGACAGCGTGCTGCCGCGGGCCGCGGAAATTGCGCTGTTGGGTGAGGCAGAGCTGCGAGCCGGCAACGGCCGTCCGGCAGCGCAGGCGCAGCCGGTTTACCTGCGCGACCGCGTGGCGGTGGCGAAACGGTAATGTGACAGCGGTTTTCCGTATTTGCCGCAGGCGCCGCGGCTTTCATCGAACTGTAATAATCCGTTGCTGTAATGCGCCGGACATCACCATCTCCTTGAATAATCTGAATTCATGGCCGCCAGACAAATCCTGATCGTGGAAGACGAGCGCCCCATCCGGGAAATGATTGCATTCGGATTGCGGCGCAGCGGCTTCGAAGTGCGTGAAGCCGCGGATGTGAGTGCCGCGCGCGCCAGCATCGCCGATCGGCGTCCGGATCTGGTTCTGGTGGACTGGATGCTGCCCGAAATGAGCGGCCTGGAATTGACGCGTGCACTCAAGCGCGACAAAGAGACCCAGGAAGTGCCGGTCATCATGCTGACGGCGCGCGCTGAAGAGCAGGACAAGGTCATGGGCCTGGACAGTGGCGCCGACGACTATGTCACCAAGCCGTTCTCGCCGCGCGAGCTGCTGGCTCGCATCAATGCGGTGCTGCGTCGCTCGGCCAACGGCGGCAGCGAGGAAGTGATCGAAGCCGAGGGCCTGGTGCTCGACGCTGCCAGCCATCGCGTCACGGTGGGCGATCGCACCGTGCAGCTGGGTCCCACCGAGTATCGGCTGCTGTCATTTTTCATGACGCATGCCGAACGGGTGTACAGTCGCACCCAGCTACTGGATCGGGTGTGGGGCGGCAATGTTTATGTGGAGGAGCGCACGGTCGATGTGCATATCCGTCGGCTGCGCAAGGCGCTCGAAGCGTTCAGCTACGATCGCTTCATCCAGACGGTACGCGGCTCCGGCTACCGGTTCTCGACACGCGCGGAGTAGGGCGTGAAGTTTCTCAGCGGCATCTCGCCCGCTGGTTGGAAAGCCGTCACCCGGCTCGCCATCGTCATGACGGTGACGCTGCTGGTCGGACTCGTGTTCGGCGTGGCGCGCACGTTTGCCGTGGTGCTGGCGATCTATCTCTTCATCCAGATCTGGAATCTGCTGCGGCTGGATCGCTGGCTGCGGCGCCGGCGCATGGAGATGCCGCCGGACATCAACGGTCCGTGGGGCGAAGTGATCGCCATCATCGACCGGCTGTATCGCCGCAAGCAGTATCACAAGGCGCAGGTGACCGGCCTGATGCGGGAGTTCCGGCGCCTCACCAGCGCCATGCCCGAAGGCGCCGTGCTGCTCGGACCCGAGCACGAAATTCTCTGGTTCAACCGTCGCGCCGCCGACTGGCTCAACCTGCATCGCAAGCGCGACTTCGGCATCCGTATCGAGAACCTGGTGCGGCATCCCGATTTCATCGAGTATATGAAGACCGGCCGCCCGGCCGAGGGCGTGGTGGTCGACGAGCCCGGCGAGAACGGGCGCTGGCTGTCGTTCACCATCGTGAGAACCGGCGGCGAGCAGCGCCAGCTGCTCATCGTACGCGACGTCAGCCGCAAGATGCGCCTGGAATCCATGCGCAAGGACTTCGTCGCGAACGCCTCGCATGAACTGCGTTCACCGCTGACGGTGATCTCCGGTTATCTCGATGCGCTTGCGGACGACCAGACGCTCGATCCGGCCTGGGCCTCGCCGGTGCTGGAGATGCGTCGTCAAGCCGATCGCATGAGCGGCATCATCAACGATCTGCTGGAGCTGTCGAAGCTCGAATCGGGCGATCGCCGTCATACCGAACGTCCGGTGGACATGCCTGGCATGCTGTCGCTGTTGCGACGGGAAGCCATGGCGCTCGAACAGCGCCCGCGTGAGATCGAACTGCAACTCGACAGCGACTGCGTGCTGCTTGGCTCGGAAAGCGAGCTGCAGTCGGTCGTCTCCAACCTGCTGACGAATGCCATCAAGTACACCCCGCGCGACGGTTCCGTGACCCTGCGCTGGTGGACCGATGCCGACGGCGGGCACATCAGTGTCAGGGACACCGGCGTCGGCATCGCTGCCGAACACATCCCCCGGCTCACCGAACGGTTCTATCGCGTCGATTCCGGCCGCGCGCGCGAAATGGGTGGCTCCGGCCTGGGGCTCGCCATCGTCAAGCACGCGCTGCACAGGCACGAAGCCACGCTGCGCATCGACAGCACGGAAGGAAAGGGCAGCACCTTCACCTGCGATTTCCCGCCGCATCGCCTGATGACGCGCGCCGACCTGGAAGAGTCACTCTCGCTGCAGGCCGGCGGTTGAGCGCCGCACTATCCGCGTAACGTAACTGTCACGCGATGGATGCCGGGCTGTAAGACAACCCGATTACGTTTCTCCCCGCAAGAAAACAGTCAAGAGGCAGTCATCGATCGGCTGCCTCCATCAAGCGATTTACGCTCGGGAGAACGTGTCGATGAAACTGAAATACTGGTTGGTGGCTACCGCAGTGGCAGCCGCCCTCGCCGGCTGCGGTGCTGACGAGATTTCCTCGGCCGGAACCACCGGCAACGTAACGGTCAACAATCCGCCGGCCACGACCACGCCGGACCCCACGCCGTCCGAGCCGGAGGACGACCTGGTCGAACCGGCCAGCGGCTGTCCCACCATCGCCGACCCCGCCGGCCTGCGCGACGACGGCACCATCACCGGCCCGACGGGTACCTATCGTGTCTGCGCAGTGCCCAATGAGTTCACTCGCAGCGCGACGCTCGCTCGAGTGCCCGGACTGCTCTACGCGCTCGACGGCCGTGTCGACGTGGGCCCCGATCGCGGCGCCGCGCCGACCGCGGATGCTCCGGTCGTGCTGAGCATCGAACCGGGTGTCGTGGTATTTGCGAAGACCGGCACCTCCTGGCTGGCCGTGAACCGCGGCAACAAGATCAACGCGGTCGGCACGGCGGAAAGCCCCATCGTGTTCACCAGCCGAGACAACGTCCTCGGTATGTCGACCGACGACTCGCAGGGACAGTGGGGTGGGGTGGTGCTGCTCGGCCGTGCGCCGATCACGGACTGCACGGTTGCGCCGGCGGCGGCTCCTGGCACCGAGGCGTGCGAACGACAGACCGAAGGCGCCGTCGACCCGGCCTACTACGGCGGCGCGACGCCCGACGACGACAGCGGTTCGCTCAAGTACGTGCAGATCCGGTATTCCGGCTACGTGCTCTCCGCCAACAACGAACTGCAGTCCCTGACGCTCTCGGGCGTCGGCAGCGGTACGACCATCGACTACTTCCAGTCGCACAACAGCTCGGATGACGGTTTCGAGAATTTCGGCGGCCGCGCCGACATGCGCCACGTCGTCGTGACCGGCGCCGATGACGACAACATCGATCTGGATACGGGCTACAAGGGCACGCTGCAGTACGTGATCGCGGTCCAGAAGACCTCCGGCAATGCCGACTCGATCATCGAGCTTGATTCCGCCAATACGCTGGAAGACCAGGCGCCGCGTACGCACATGAAGATCGCGAACTTCACGTTCGTGCACCGCAATCCAGCCAGCGGCAACAACGCGGCCATGCTGTTCCGCGGCAAGGCGGATGCGACGCTGGCGAATGGCGTGGTCGTCAGCCCGATGGCCTGCCTGCGCTTGAACGGCAGCAACATCCTGACGGCGGATGCCGCCACCGACAAAGTCGGTCCACCGGTGTTCCAATCCGTCGTGATGCAGTGCGCGGCCACGCAGTTCGTCGGCTCCGGCGGCGTCACCGCCGACCAGGTGGCGACGGCCTTCAATGCGGGCAGCAACAACAATGCCTCGTTCACCTCGACGTTGACGAACACGTTCGTCAACGGTGCGAACGAGACGGCTGCCGTGGCCATCGATCCGAAGACACTGGATGCGGCTTTCGACACCACGACCTACGTGGGCGCGGTGAAGGACGCCAACGACACCTGGTATGCGGGTTGGGCCTGCAACTCGGCCACCGCGAACTTCGGGACGACCAGCACAGCCTGCACCTCGCTGCCGTCGCTCGCGGACTGATGAGGTCATCCATGCGGCGGAGACGATCCGCCGCATGGGTGTTTCGCATTCTCAAATCAATGGCAAGAACATCTATGGCCACACCGCGCACCTGGGGCATGGTCCTCGCCGCCACCGCGTTTTCCACGCAGGCGTTTGCTCAATCCACCACTGAGGTCGACGCTTCGGCTGCGCCCGAAGCGGTTGCGACCGTGGCGGCCCTGAAACCGGCGCCGGATGCATCGGTCGACGTGGCGATGCCGGGCGGCATTCCCGGGGTCGTCGTCGTCGGCCAGCGTGAACGCGACGTGCAACGGGAGACGACGCAGGTCATCACGGTGCTGTCGAATGAAGACATTGCGCGCACCGGCGAAGGCGACATTGCAGGTGCACTCGGCCGCGTGACGGGCTTGAGCGTGGTCGGCGGCGGTTTCGTCTATGTGCGCGGTCTCGGCGACCGCTATTCGCTGGCGCTGCTCAACGGATCGCCACTGCCGAGCCCGGAGCCGATGCGGCGCGCCGTGCCGCTCGATCTGTTCCCGACCGACGTGATCGCCTCATCGCTGGTGCAGAAGACCTACTCGCCCAACTTCCCCGGCGAATTCGGCGGCGGCGTGATCAATCTGACCACGCTGGCCATTCCGACCCAGCCCTTCCTCGATCTGAATCTCGGCGCCAGCGGCGACACCGAAACCACTGGGCAGCTCGGCTATGCCTATTACGGCAACAAGTACGATTGGACCGGCTACGGTAACCGCGACACGCCGCCGGCACTCGCCTCGTTCCTGGCGAGCGGGGAGCGCATGAGCGCGGGCAACGTCGACACCGGCAAAATCGCGGGCCAGCTCGTCAGCAGCAGCAATGCCCTGGTGCAGAAGATCGACGAAGTGTCGCCCAACTATTCCGGCACGCTCACCGGCGGCACCAGCTGGCAGTTCGACAATTCCGAACTCGGCTTGATCGCCACCGCATCGTTCAACAACGCCTGGCGCACGCGCGACAACCTGCAGCAGACGCCGGCCAGCTTCGATCTGTCCGTCATCGACAAGGACTTCCGCACCGTGTCGACCGAGAACCGCAGCGTCGCCAACGCGCTCGTGGGTCTGGGATATGAATTCGGCGAAGGCAGTTCGCTACGCTGGACCAACCTGTACATCCACGACACGCTCAAGCGCGCGCAGCTCGGCGAGGGGCACCAGAACAGTCAGCGCCCTGGCGTCGATTTCAGTGAACAGGCCACGGCGTTGTACGAACGCACGCTGATGAGCACGCAGCTCACCGGCAGCTTCGAACTGGACCCCGTGACGCTCGGCGCCCGCGCTTCCTATTCGCGGTCCGAGCGCGATGCGCCGTATGAAACGGAAATCGGCTACTCGCGCAGCAACCAGGCCGCGAGCCCGTACGGCGCCTACTATCTCAATCGCCTCGACAACGGCCAGACTGGATTCGCCAACGTCGCCTTCTCGGAGCTCGACGAGGATCTGTGGTCGGCGGGTGCAGACGTGTCATGGCGCGTACTGCCTCGCATGGTGCTGTCGGCGGGCGTGGACGTCACGGACGCCAAACGCGACTCCATGCGCCGCGCATTCCAGATTGTGGCGCCGTCGAGCCTGCCGAGCGGCGTCGCCATGCTGCGGCCCGACTTCCTGTTGAGTGCGGGGGTCATCGATCAGTTCGACATCGGCATGGTCGAGACCACGGAAACGGACCCGGCCTTCAATGCCACGCTGCGTACCGAGGCAGGGTATGGCCAATTGCAGGCGGAACTGACCGATGGGCTGGAACTGAGCGCCGGCGCGCGCTATGAGCGTGGCGAGCAGAATGTCCGCCCGATCCAGGTGTTCGACACGCTCACCAACTCGGGCGCGTCGACCAGCCTCGAGAACGACTACGTGCTGCCGGCCGCCACGCTCACCTGGAAGTTCCGCGACGACATGCAGGTACGCTTCAATGCTGCCAAGACGATTGCGCGCCCGCAGTTCCGCGAACTGATGTTCCAGCGTTACTTCGATCCAGAGGCCAACCGCACGTACCGCGGCAATCCTCTGCTGGCGGACAGCGAGTTCGCCAATGCCGAGGCGCGCTACGAGTGGTACTTCGCACCCGAGCAGCGATTGTCCATGGCCGGCTTCTACAAGAAGATCGACAACCCGATCGAGGCCTTTACCGGCTTCAACGACAATACGCCGGAAACCAGCTTTGCCAACGCCCCCGAAGCGGTGCTCTATGGCGCTGAGCTGGAAGTGCAGAAGCACTTTCCGCTCGGCGACTACTTCCAAGGGGGGTACTTCAGTACGCGTCGTGCGGTGGTCGTCGGCAACTACACGTATACCCAGTCGAGGATCAATGTGGAGGCGGGCGACACGGTCAGCGTGTACGGCACCGCGGTCCAGCCGGCGAGCAATTTCTTCGTCGACGGCAGTTCGCTGACCGGCCAGTCCGATCACCTGGTCAATCTGCAGCTTGGTCTGGAGAGTTCGGCGCGCCTGTCGCAGCAGACGATCCTGGTGTCCTATGCGAGCGATCGCGTGACCAGCCGCGGTCCGGCGGGCTTGCCGGACATCTACGAATCGCCGGGCTGGCGCGTGGACTTCGTTGCACGCGAGGCGTTCACGCTGTTCGACACCAGCATGGAAGCCAAACTCGAGGTCCGCAACATCCTGGGCACGGGCTACCGTGAGTTCCAGGAGCGCAGTGGCAACGTCGTTTATTACAACAAGTACGACGTGGGGACGCTGTTCTCGGCGTCGCTGACCATGAGCTTCTGAGCCGGATACCTGCGGGCGGCTCTGTGACCCTAACGATTCCGTCATCGACCGTTCACACAGTCGCCCGTTCGGGGGTTCCTGCAATGTTTCTGTAACAAGCTCTCCGTATAACGTGCGCACGACGCAGCGCCGCGAGGTCGCAACGGGCACGATGCTCGTTCAACGGTGCATTTTCCGTCGTGAGTTCGTACAACCAAGAGACTGGAGAGTTACCGTGAAGAACATGCTGATTGCCGCTGCCGTTACAGCTGCGCTGTATCTGCCTGCAGGCGCATTCGCCGCCAACAGCCCGGACGATCTGGCACAGATCCGCGAGCAGCTGCGGGGGCTGGTGCAGCGTGTCGACAAGCTCGAGCAGGAGAATTCGGCGCTCAAGGTGGAGAACGAGCAGCTCAAATCGGAAGGCGATTACCTCAAGGCGGAGACCAAGGGCCTGCGCAAGGACACCGCGACGCTGCAGTCGGATACCGCGAAAGTGAAGGGCACCGACTGGGCCAGCCGCATCGTCGCCAAGGGCGACCTGCGCTATCGTCACGAGCAGATTTCCGATCCGACCCGCCGCACCGGTCCCGGCTTCGACGAAGACCAGACGCGTCAGCGCATCCGCGCGCGCCTGGGCTTCGATGCCAAGGTCACCGACAACATCACGGTCGGCCTGCAGGTCGCCACCGGCGGTGATGATCCGCGTTCTTCCAACCAGACGCTCGGCGGCTCCAGTTCGCGCAAGTCGATCGGTTTCGATCTCGCCTATTTCGACTGGAAGTTCAACGACTGGGGCCACCTGGTCGGCGGCAAGATGAAGTATCCGTTCGTGCGTCCCGGCCAGAGCCTGTTCTACGACGGCGACATCAATCCCGAAGGTCTGGCGGTCACGTTCAACAGCGGCATGTTCTTCGGCAGCGCCTACGGCTTCTGGATCGACGAGCGCAACAACGTGGCGCCCGCTTCGGCCACCGGCGCCACCAGCTGCATCGCGACCAGCGGTCGTTGCAGCGATGACGTGTACGTCTTCGGCGGCCAGTTCGGCGCGCGCGTGCCGGTCGGCGGCTCGACCCTGGTGGCCGGCATCGGCTACTCGGATCTGCAGAACGGGCAGGGCCAGCGGCCGTTCTACAACAACGATCCGAACGGCAACAGCCTGACCGCCAGCGGCACCCTGGGCGGCCTGAAGTACGACTTCAACGTCATCGAAGGCTTCGTCGAGTACAACACCCAGCTCGGCACGCTGCCGCTGCAGTTGTGGGCCAACTACGCCCAGAACCAGGACGCGGACGATCTGGACCAGGCCTGGACCGCCGGCGTGCTGTTCGGCAAGGCGAGCAATCCGCGCACCTGGGAGCTGGGCTTCGCCTACGAGGTGCTGGAGAAGGACGCCATCTTCGGCCAGTTCGTCGACTCGGACTTCAACAACGGCGTGACGGACGGTCAGGGCTGGTTGTTCCGCGCTGCTTACGCGCCGCAGAAGAACTGGTCGGTCAACACCACCTACTTCCTGAACGAGCGCAACATGGACGTGGCCAACGCGACCTTCGGCAGGAAGACCGATTACGACCGGCTGCAGGTCGATTTCAACGTGAAGTTCTAAGGGATGGCTGCGCTTGTCGCAGCAGCAATCGGGAGCCGGTGCCTACGCGCGCCGGCTCTCTTACGTTTGAAACCGTACCCGTCTACACTCCCTACGCCTCGTCCCCAAGCACCTGTCCGGCGAATGTCCATGGAAAAGTCAGACCTCTCGCATCACATCCTGAGCCGCTTCAACGACGACCTGGAGCGCGTGCGCACCAACGTGCTGCAGATGGGCGGCCTGGTCGAGGAACAGTTGAAGCTCGCGGTGGAGGCGCTGGTCGAAGGCGACAGCCGCCTGGGCGAGCAGGTGGCGCACGGCGACGTCAAGGTCAACGCCATGGAAGTGGCGATCGACGACGACTGCAGCCGGATCCTGGCGACGCGCAGCCCGGCAGCATCCGACCTGCGCCTGATCGTGGCCGTCATCAAGACCATCACCGACCTGGAGCGCATCGGCGATGAGGCCGAGAAGATCGGCTACATCGGCTCGCGGCTGGCCGCCGTGGAGCGCCCGGCGGATCGCTACCGGGAGCTCAAGCACCTGGGCCGCATCGTCGGCGACATGGTGCATGAAGCGCTGGACGCGTTCGCCCGCATGGACGCCGAGGCCGCGGTGACGGTCGCCAAGAAGGATCGGCTGGTCGACGAGGAATACGAGGCGATCCAGCGCCAGTGCATCACGTTCATGATGGAAGATCCCCGGACCATTCGCCGCGCGCTCGACGTGCTGTGGGTGGCGAGGGCGCTGGAGCGTATCGGCGATCACGCCAAGAACGTCTGCGAGTACGTGGTCTACATGGCGTACGGCAAGGACATCCGCCATCTCTCGCTGGACGAGGTGGAGAATCAGTTGAAGGCCCGCGCAGCACGGGCGGCCGGCACCGAGGGCGGCGTCGGTTGATTCTCGACCCGGCTCATTCCGGCTACACTGCCGGGCATGACAGCCCTTCCGCTCAACCGCCGGCTCGCTAACGGGCTCGGCTTTCTCGCGTGCGCCGCCCTGATGGGCTATGCGCTGTATGCACAGTACGTCCTGGGGCTCGAGCCCTGTCCGTTGTGCATTTTCCAGCGGGTCGCCGTGATCGCGCTGGGGGTGCTGTTCCTGATTGCCGCGATCCATGATCCCGGCCGCGGCGGCGCCCGCGTCTATGCCGTTCTACTGGCAGTTGCCGCGCTGGCCGGCATCCTCGTTTCCTCGCGCCACATCTGGATCCAGGCGCAGCCGCCGGGCACGGTCGCGGCCTGCGGCGCGGGGCTCGACTACATGTTGGACATCATGCCGGTCACCGATGTCATCACCAAGGTGCTGACCGGTTCGGGCGAATGCGGCAAGGTCGACTGGCGGCTGCTGGGCTTGTCGATGCCGTGGTGGGTGCTGATCTCGCTGGGCGTACTGGCCGCGTGGGCCGTTGCTGTGAATGTGTTCGGCCGGGCTACCCGTGCCGACGAGCTTTCTTTCCGCAGACGCTAAACAATTCCACGCCGCTTCTCTTGTCCCCTCTCCCTTCGGGGAGAGGGCCAGGGTGAGGGTCAGCCAATGTCGCTCGTCGGCTGAATTTCCGGCCACGTTTCCCCCTCACCCGCGCTGACGCGCGACCTCTCCCACGAGGGGAGAGGTGAAGAAACGTCATCACGCAGTTTCCGTCTTCTTGTTCTCTGCCGTGGGAGGGCAAAGGGTGCGGCCTACGCCAGCAGCAACTCCATCACTCGCTCGTACGTCGCTGATATCACGTCCACGTCGGCGACGCGCACGCATTCATTGACCTTGTGAATGGTGGCGTTGAGGACGCCCAACTCCACCACCTGCGCGCCGGTGGGCGCGATGAAACGGCCATCGGAAGTGCCGCCGGTGGTGGACATCTCCGGCGTGCGGCCGGTCTTTTCCTGCACGGCCTGTTGCACGGCGTTGGACAGCGTGCCGGGCGCGGTGAAGAAGGGCAGGCCGGACACGAACCACTCCAGGGTGTAGTTCACCTTGTGGCGGTCGAGGATGCCGGTGATGGTCTGCTGCAGCTTCTCCACCGTCTGCTCGGTCGAGAAGCGGAGATTGAAGCGCGCCTTCAGATCGCCCGGGATGACGTTGGGGGCGCCGGTGCCCGCGTTGACGTTCGAGATCTGGAACGTGGTGGGCTGGAAGAATTCGTTGCCGTTGTCCCAAACGCGCGCCGCCAGCTCTGCCAGTGCAGGCGCGACCGAGTGTACGGGGTTGTCCGCCAGGTGCGGGTAGGCGACGTGGCCCTGGATGCCGTGCACCGTGAGCTTGCCCGACAGCGAACCGCGGCGGCCGATCTTGATCATGTCGCCGAGAGCTTCGGTGCTGGTGGGTTCGCCGACCACGCACCAGTCGATTTTCTCGTTGCGCGCTTCCAGCACTTCCATGACCCGGCGCGTGCCGTCCACTGACGGGCCTTCCTCGTCGCTGGTCAGCAGGAACGCGAGCGTGCCGGTGTGCTGCGGATGCTTGGCGATGAAGCGCTCGGTCGCGGTGATCATCGCCGCCAGCCCGCTCTTCATGTCGGCGGCGCCGCGGCCGTAGAGAATGCCGTCCTTGATCACCGGCTCGAACGGATCGGTGTGCCATTCCTCGCGCGGCCCGGTCGGGACCACGTCGGTATGGCCGGCGAAGCACAGCACCGGCCCCGAGTCGCCGTGCCGTGCCCAGATGTTCTCCACCGGACCGAAGGCCAGCCGCTCCACCTTGAAGCCCAGCGCCGTCAGGCGCTGCGTAATGATTTCCAGGCAGCCCTGATCCTCGGGACTGACGGAGGGGCGGCGGATCAGCTCCCGGGTCAGTGCCAGCGTGGCGGAAACGGCGTCGACCTTGGCGGAAATCTGGCTGCTCATTGCGCGGGACGGCTCCTGGAGGAGGTGAATCGGCAGGGCGCGGACTTATAGCGAACGTGCGCCGCAGCGGCAAGGGTGCACTGTGACGGCTGTGTTGCAGTTCATGCCGCGTCCGGGGTTCCTCCCGGCGTGCGCGGGCTCAGGAATCCGGGCGTCACAAAGCTCTCGTCCGTGTAACACGACTGTCATCGAAGGCCGGCAGACTTGCCGCCGATCGACGAGTGGGGCGAGTTATCCGGCGGCCGTGCCCCGGCCAGTGGTTATGTGACAAGAGGTTCAAATCCATGAAGTTGTGGCACAAATTGGGCGCATCGATGATGCTCAGCGGGCTTGCTGCGGTGGCCACGCCGCACCTGGCGCAGGCGCAGAGCGTCATCAAGATCGACGGCTCCAGCACCGTGTTCCCGATCGCCGAAGCGGTGGCCGAGGAATTCCAGATCGCCAAGCGCGGCAAGGTGCGCGTCACGGTCGGCATCGCCGGCACCGGCGGCGGCTTCAAGCGCTTCTGCCGCGGCGAGACCGACATCTCCAACGCCTCGCGTCCCATCCTCAAGGAGGAGATGGAAGCCTGCCGCGCAGCCGGCATCAAGTACATGGAACTGCCGGTGGCGTTCGACGCGCTGACCGTCGTGGTCAACCCGCAGAACACCTGGGTCAAGTCGCTGACCATCGCCGACCTCAAGAAGATGTGGGAGCCGGGCGCGCAGGGCCGCGTCACCAAGTGGAACCAGGTGCGTCCAGAATGGCCGGCGCAGAACCTGATGCTGTTCGGCCCCGGCGCCGACTCCGGCACCTTCGACTACTTCACCGAAGCGGTGAACGGCAAGGCCAAGGCCAGCCGCGGCGACTTCACCGCCAGCGAAGACGACAACGTGCTGGTGCAGGGCGTGGAGAACAACAAGAACGCGCTCGGCTATTTCGGCTTCGCGTACTACGTGGCGCACAAGGACAAGATGCGCGCGGTGGAGATCGACAACGGCAAGGGCAAGATGGTCGCGCCGAGCCTGGAAGCCGTGATCGACGGCAGCTATCAGCCGCTGTCGCGCCCGCTGTTCATCTACGTTCGCGACACCGCGGCGCAGCGTCCCGAGGTGAAGGACTTCATCAACTTCTACCTGACCGACGGCGCAGCACTGGCGAAGGAAGTGGGTTACGTGCCGCTGCCGGCGCAGGCCTACCAGACGGCGCTGCAGCACTTCAAGCAGAGCAAGCTGGGCACGGTGTTCGGTGGTGTGCCGGAAGTCGGCGTGACCATCGAGAACCTGCTGGCGCGCGAGGGCAAGCTCTAACGCGCGGGCGAGCTGCCGGATCGAGCGGGGCGGGCTTCCCCTTAAGGGAAGTGCCGTCCCGCCACTGCGAAGAAAGCGGCAAACCAGCAGCCACTACGAAGTTCCAGCGGGCCCGGCAAGCCGGGCCTGCGTTGTTCGTCGATCGCGGCGCCGCGCCCCGCAACCATGGGCCGGCAGCGTTTTTCAAGGTCGACGCGGCAGGGGTGAGACATTAAAGTTGCGCCCCGCAACCTGCGGACGGGATCGGATTGAAGGGTTCGCTACATTGAGTCAGACCATTGCCAGTACCGGCCTGTCGCCCAATGCCTTGCGCTATCGCAAGGCGCGCGACCGGATCGTGGAATTCTTTCTGCTGGCGGCGGGGCTGGTGGCGGTGTTCACCACGCTGGCCATCGTGGCCATCCTGGTGTACGAGTCCAGCGCCTTCTTCCAGCACGTGCCGCTGAAGGATTTCCTCACCGACACCATGTGGACGCCGCTGTTCGCGGATGCGCACTACGGAATCCTGCCGCTGGTGGCCGGCACGCTCACCACCACCATCGTGGCGCTGCTGGTGGCGGTGCCGCTCGGCACCACCATCGCGATCTACCTGAGCGAGTTCGCGCCGCATCATGTGCGTGAGACGGTCAAGCCTATCCTGGAGCTGCTGGGCGCAGTGCCGACCGTGGTGTATGGCTATTTTGCATTGACCATGGTGACGCCGGCGCTGCAGCTGCTGATGCCGGAGCTGCCCGGCTTCAACATGTTGAGCGCGGGCCTGGTGATCGGACTGATGATCGTCCCGTATGTCAGCTCGGTGAGTGAAGACGCGATGCGGGCCGTGCCGCGCTACATGCGCGAAGGTTCCTATGCGATGGGTGCGACGCGACTGCAGACGGCGCTGCGGGTCGTGGTGCCTGGCGCGTTCTCCGGCCTGGCCGCCGCTTTCATTCTCGGCATCTCGCGCGCCGTCGGCGAGACCATGGTGGTGGCCATTGCCGCTGGCATGCAACCCAACCTGACTTTCGATCCGCGCGAGCCGGCGGCAACCATCACCGCCTACATCGTGCAGGTGAGTCTGGGCGATCTGCCTCACGGCAGCATCGGCTACCAGAGCATTTTTGCTGCGGGCCTGGTGCTGATGCTGATTACGCTGATTTTCAACGTGGTCGGCTTCTCGCTGACCCGTCGCTTCCGTGAGGCCTACTGATGAGCTCCGCCCACACGGCGTCGTACCGTAATGTCGACGCGCTGCGCGCCGGACTGTCACGTCGCAAGACGCTCGACCAGCTGTTCGTGATCGTCGGCCTGATCGTCATGCTGGCCTGCTTGATGGTCCTGGCCGTGCTGTTCATCGATCTGGTGCGCGACGGCGCGCCGCGCTTCAGCCTGGATTTCTTTACCAACTTCGCTTCGCGCAATGCCGAGCGTGCCGGCATTCTCGCGGCGTGGGTCGGCACTTCGCTGGTGATGCTGGTGACGGCCGTGTGCGCCGTGCCGGTCGGCGTTGCCGCCGCCATCTACCTGGAAGAGTACGCGCCGAAGAACTGGTTCACGGCCATCATCGAGATCAACGTCACCAACCTGGCGGGCGTGCCGTCCATCGTCTACGGCCTGCTGGCGCTCGGCCTGTTCGTCTACCAGTTCGACCTGGGGCAGAGCATCGCCGCGGCCGGTCTGACCCTGGCGCTGCTGATCCTGCCGATCGTGATCGTGGCCACGCGCGAGGCGATCCGCTCGGTGCCGAACTCGATCCGTGAAGCAGCCTACGGCCTGGGCGCGACGCGCTGGGAAGTGACCAAGGATCACGTGCTGCCGTATTCGACCGGCGGTGTGCTGACCGGCATGATTCTCGGCCTGTCGCGCGCCATCGGCGAGACCGCGCCCATCATCACCATCGGGGCGCTCAGCTTCATCGCGTTTCTGCCGCAGTCGCCCTTCACCAGCGAGTTCCCCTTCATCTCGTTCCAGTGGCTGCGCGATCCGTTCACTGTCATGCCGATCCAGATGTTCAACTGGGTGTCGCGTCCGGACCAGGCGTTCCAGGCCAATGCCGCCGCCGCCGGCGCCATCCTGCTGGCCATGACGCTGATGATGAACGGGATCGCCATCTGGATCCGTTACCGCTTCCGCAAGAAGATCAACTGGTGAGGCGGGGCGAGAGGACACAACCGATGCAAACGTCGACCGAATCCGCTGCCGCGGCCAACCCCGCCAGAGTCGCAAAATCCGCGCAGGAGACTGCTTTGCCGAACGAGCCTTCAGGGCGTGCCACGCCGGATGCCAAGCCGGGAACGCCGAAAATCTCGGTCACGGTGGACGACACCCGCAAGGCGCGCGCGCTCAGCGTCAAGGCGGCCGTGGACAATCTCAATTTCTATTACGGTCAGCATCGCGCGCTGAAAAACCTGACCATCCCGATCGCCGACAAGCAGGTGACGGCGCTGATCGGCCCGTCGGGCTGCGGCAAGAGCACCTTCCTGCGCTGCTTCAACCGCATGCACGACCTGCAGCCGGACACCCGTTACGAAGGCAGCATCACGCTGCACCCGGACAACCTGAACCTGGTCGGCTCGGGCGTGGATCCGATCGAAGTGCGCATGCGCATCGGCATGGTGTTCCAGAAGCCCAATCCGTTCCCGAAATCCATTTTCGAGAACGTGGCCTACGGTCTGCGGCTGCGCGGCGTGCGCAATCGAGTCACGCTGGCTGAGGAAGTCGAGAAAGCACTGCGCGGCGCGGCGCTGTGGGACGAAGTGAAAGATCGCCTGGCGGATTCCGCGCTGGCGCTGTCGGGCGGCCAGATGCAGCGTCTGTGCATCGCGCGTGCTCTGGCAACGACGCCGGAAATCCTGCTGTTCGACGAGCCCACCTCGGCGCTGGATCCGATCGCCACGGCCAAGATCGAGGAGCTGATCTCCACGCTGCGCGACCAGGTCACGGTGCTGATCGTGACCCACAACATGCAGCAGGCCGCGCGCGTCTCGGACTACACCGCCTTCATGTACCTGGGCGAGCTGATCGAGTTCGACGAGGCCGCCAAGATCTTCACCAACCCGAGCAAGAAGGCGACGGAAGACTACATCACGGGCCGCTACGGCTGAGGAAACGGTGATCAGCCGTGTCCACGCTCGCGCCGTCCGATCCCACTGAAGGGCATACCGCCAAAGCCTTCGACGCTGCGCTGGCCGAGCTGCGCCTGCAGGTCGTGGCCATGGGCGGGCTGGCCATCGACCAGGTGTCGACGGCGATTCGCGCACTGCTGGAAGGCGACGACGCTTTGGCGCAAATGGTGCTTTCGCGCGAGTCGCGCATCAACGAACTCGAGCGCACCGTCGATCGCGAAGCATTTCGCGTCATCGCCCTGCATCAGCCGATGGCCAGCGATCTGCGAATGGCGAAAGCGGTCTCGCGCATCACCGTGGAGCTGGAGCGAGTCGGCGATGAAGCCAAGAAAATCGCCCGCTTCGCCGGCAGGCTCGCGCAGGGCGAGCCGCAAGGGCCGGTGAGGGCGGTGGCGCGTTACCTGCGCCACATGGCTGAGCTCACCACGAGCATGCTGCGCGAGGCGGTGCGCGCCCTGGACGAGTCGGATCCGGAACTGGCTCGCGGGGTAGCCAGCCGCGACTCGGAGCTGGATGCCGAATTTGCCGCGGCGCTGCGTCAGCTGTTGACGCTGGCGATGCAGGACCAGAAATTCTTCAGCGCCACCATCGACACCGTGTTCGCCCTCAAGGGCCTGGAGCGCATCGGCGATCACGCCAAGAACATTGCCGAGCAGGTGATGTTCGTGGCGAGCGGCGAAGACATGCGGCATCGCAAGGACGCCAAGGCCTGATCGACGCAGCCAGCAGCCCCAACCTTAGTCCCGCAGCAACTCGTTGATGCTCACCTTGGCGCGCGTCTGCGCGTCGACGCGTTTCACGATCACCGCGCAGTACAGGTTGTACTTGTTGTTTCGAGGCAGCGAGCCCGAGACAACCACTGCGCCGGCAGGCACGCGTCCGTAGGTGACTTCGTCGCGCTCGCGGTCGTAGATCGGCGTGCTGGCGCTGAGGAATACGCCCATCGAGACCACCGCGCCGGCCTCGACGATCACGCCTTCGACCACTTCGGAGCGGGCGCCGATGAAGCAGCCGTCTTCGATGATGACCGGGTTGGCCTGCAGCGGCTCGAGCACGCCGCCGATGCCGGCGCCGCCGGAGAGGTGCACGTTGCGGCCGATCTGCGCGCAGGAGCCGACCGTGGCCCAGGTGTCGACCATCGTGCCTTCGCCGACATAGGCGCCGACGTTGACGTAGGAGGGCATCAGCACCGCGTTCGGTGCAATGAAGGCGCCACGGCGCACCATCGCCGGAGGCACGACCCGCACGCCTTCGCTGCGGAAGCGGGCTTCGTCGTAATCCGCGTACTTCATCGGCACCTTGTCGAAGAACTGGGTGAAGCCGGCCTGCATCGGCCGGTTGTCGTTCAGGCGGAACGACAGCAGCACCGCTTTCTTCAGCCACTCGTTCACCTGCCAGGTGCCGTCGCGTTTCTCCGCCACGCGCGCCTTGCCGCTGTCCAGCAGGGTGATGGCCTGCTCGACCGCGTCGCGGACATCGGCGGGAGCATTGGCCGGCGAGAATTCAGCGCGGCGTTCGAATGCGGAATCGATCAGGGAAGCGAGCTTGGCAGTCATGAAGCAGGACGCATGAGAGTTGAGGAAGGCGGGCAGTCTAGCCGCTCCCGCCCGTCACTTTCATCATTCCTGTGTGTCGGCGCGCGACGTGGCCCGCCACCGGGCCCTGTCGCGAAGGATGTCCGCCCTGTCATCAGGGAATGGCCGTCTTCACGATAGCGGTGCCGTTGCGGTGGCTGCTGCCACACTCAACCGCCTCACGTACGACTTATCTATCGTTCGGTGAGGTAGTCGCGAATCCGCTGCGCTGCCTCGACGCATTCGGGCACATTCGCCACCAGCGATATGCGCACACGCCCACGTCCCGGATTGCCGTGCGCCGATTCGCGCGCGATATAGCTGCCGGGCAGCACGGTGACGTGCTTGCGCTCGAACAGCTCACGTGCGAACCGCTCGTCGTCCTCGACGCGCGGCCAGAGATAGAAGCTGGCCTCGGGGGCGGCAACGTCCAATACGTCGCGCAGGATGGGCAGCACCTGCGCGAACTTCTGCCGGTACAGTTCGCGATTGGCGACTACGTGCGCATCGTCGTTCCATGCCGGAATGCTGGCCAGCTGCGTGTGCAGCGGCATGGCGCAGCCGTGATAGGTCCGGTACAGCAGGAACGGCTTGAGGATCGCCGGATCGCCGGCGACGAATCCCGAGCGCAGGCCCGGAACGCTGGAGCGCTTCGACAGGCTATGGAAAACGACGCAGCGCTCGAAGCCGGAATGGCCGGCCGCCAGCGCCGCTTGCAGCAGTCCCGGCGGCGGATAGGCCTCGTCGGCATAGATCTCGCTGTAGCACTCATCCGAGGCCACGACGAAATCGTATTTGTCGGCAAGCTCCAACGCGCGGCGCAGATAGGCGACGCTGGCCACTGCACCGGTGGGGTTGCCGGGCGAGCACAGGAACAGCAGCTGGCAACGTTGCCAGACCTCGGCCGGCACGCCGTCCAGATCCGGCAGATACTCGTTGCTGCGGTCGCTGCCCATGAACCACGGCTCGGCGCCAGCGAGCAACGCCGCGCCTTCGTAGATCTGATAGAACGGATTGGGCATGACGATCAGCGGATCCTTGGCGCGATCCGTAATCGCCTGTGCGAACGCGAACAACGCTTCGCGTGTGCCGTTCACCGGTAGCACCATCGTCTCCGGGTTCACGGCGTTCTGCGGCAAGCTGAACCGACGGGTCAACCAGCCGGCGACGGCACTGCGGAACTGCGGCAAGCCGAGCGTCGCAGGGTAGCTGCTCAAGGTGTTCAGGTTAGCGGTAAGCGCATCCAGGACGAACTGCGGTGGCGTGTGCCGTGGCTCGCCGATCGACATGGAAATATGCGCGAGGTCGCTCGGCGGCTGGGCGCCGGCGAACAGTTTGCGAAGACGCTCGAACGGATACGGCTGCAGCCGCGACAGGGAAGGGTTCATTGATGGAATGGAGCTACTGGCGGCGATCGAGGGTTTCGGTCAATTGGGTGGCAAGCCGCTCGCGCGCCGTTGCGCTCAGCGGACTTTCATTTTCATCGCTCACGTAGAACACGTCCTCGGCGCGCTCGCCGACGGTCATGATCTTGGAGGTGTGGATGTCCACGCCTTCGCTCACGAACACCTTCGCCACCTGCGACAGCAGGCCGGGTCGGTCGCCGGCGATCAGCTCGATGATGGTGCGCTGGTTGAGCGGATCGTCGACGAAGGCGATCTGGGTCGGCGTGGTGAACATTCGCACCTGGCGCGGTGCGCGCCGGGTCACAGTGACGGCGGCGGCGTCCGGACGCGCCAATGCGTGAGCGAGATGTTGTTCGATATCGCGGATGCGCAGCGGATCGGTGATCTCCGCGCCGGTGTCTTCGAGCACGTGATAGACATCGAGGCTGAAGCCGTCGGCGGTCGGCGTGATGCGCGCATCGACGATGTTCAGGCCGAGCTGGTCGAGCACGGCGGTAGTGCGTGCGAAGCTGCGCCGCGAACGCGGCGTATACGTCGTGACTGCAGTGCCGCCGCGACCGGATTTCTGCTGCATCGATACCAGTGAACCTGTTTCGCTGCTTTCGCGCTCGGCCAGCAGCTGCGTGTGCCACGCGATCTCGTCGGCGGTGTGGCGCATGAAATAGGTATCGGTGAAGCGATTCCAGATCTGCGTCACCTTGGCTTCTTGCAATCCGGCGCGAGTCAGCAGCTCGCGTGCGCGTGCCTGCGTTTCCGCGATGAGCTCGTCCTTGTCGATCGGGCTCTCCAGTCCGCGCCGCAGCGTCTGCTTGATGCGCTCGTAGAATTCGGCGAACAGCGAAGCCTTCCAGTTGTTCCACAGCTTCGGGTTGGTGCCGCGCACGTCGGCCACGGTCAGCACGTACAGGTAATCCAGGTGCGTCTGGTCGCCCACCAACTGCGCGAACTCGTGCAGCACCGCCGGATCGGAAATGTCTTTCTTCTGTGCCGTCACCGACAGGATCAGGTGACTGCGCACCAGCCACGCCACCAGGCGGGCGTCGTAGCGCGACAAGCCCTGTTCGAGGCAGAACGCTTCTGCGTCGACCGAGCCCAGCTCGGAGTGGTCGCCGCCGCGGCCTTTGGCGATGTCGTGGAAGATCGCTGCGAGATAAGCAAGCTCGGGCTTGGGCAGCGACTGCATGATGCGCGACAGTGCCGGGAACTCGTGATCGTACTTGGGCATCGCCAGCCGCCGCAGATTACTGACCACGAACAGCGTGTGCGCATCCACCGTGTACGCGTGGAACAGGTCGTACTGCATGCGCCCGACGATGCGGCCGAAAGCGGGGATGTACCGGCCGAGCACGCCGTACAGGTTCATGCGACGCAGTTCGTGCGTCACACCGACGGGCGCGCGCAGGATCTCGGAGAACAACCGGTGATTGCGCGGATGCTGGCGGAATTCTTCATCGATCAGCCACAGATGCCGCGTCAGCTGCCGGATGGTCGAAGCACGCACGCCGCGGATTTCCGGGTGCTGCGCGATCACCACGAACAGTTCCAGCAGGGCGGACGGGTAGCGATCGAAGGTGTCGTCGGCAGTGACTTCGACGTAATCGTTGCGGATCTGGAAGCGCGGATTGACCGGTATGGGCGCGATCTTCGCGTCCGAGAGGATGGCTTCGCGGAACAGCTGCAACAGCATTTCGTTCAGCAGGCTCACGTCCATCGCCGTGCGGTAGTAGCGCTGCATGAACTGCTCGACGGCGAGCGTGTAGGTGGCGTCCTCGTAGCCGAACATCTTGGCCAGCCGGATCTGGTGATCGAACAGCAGGCGGTCCTCGCGGCGGCGGGTCAGGACGTGCAGGGCGAAGCGGATCTTCCACAGGAACGCCTGCGCAGTTTTCAGCTTGCGCAGCTCGCTGCGGGTGAGAAAGCCATGATCGACCAGCTGATCGAGCGAATCGGCGTTGAAGTGCCGCTTGGCGACCCAGCCGATGGTCTGGATGTCACGCAGGCCGCCGGGGCTGGATTTGACGTTGGGCTCTAAGTTGTAGGCGGTGTCGTGATAGCGATGGTGCCGGGCGGTCTGCTCGGCGACCTTGGACTCGAAGAAATTCTGCGTCGGCCACACCAGCTCCGGCGCGAGCGCGCGGCGCATTGCTTCGAACAGCTGCTCCGGCCCGGTCAACAGACGTGCTTCGATGAGTGTGGTGGCAACGCTGACATCGGCGGCGCTTTCGCGCTGGCAGTCGTCGATGGTGCGCACGCTGTGACCGACTTCCAGACCGATGTCCCACATGAAGGCGAGGAAGCGTTCCAGGCTCGCCTGCCAGGGCGCCGCTTCGCTCTTCGGCAGCAGGATCATGATGTCGATGTCGGAGCACAGGTTGAGCTCGCCGCGGCCGTAGCCGCCGACGGCGATCAGTGCGATCTCGCGTGCGTAGGCGCCGACATGCTGTGCCCAGGATGCCTTCAGCAGCGCATCGACCAGCCGGGCGCGGTCGCGCACCAGCCGCTCCACCGGCTCGTCGTCGAGAAAGCGCCGCTTGAGCTGCTCGTCGCCTTCGGTCAGCGCGTTGCGGAACGTCGCCACGTCCCGTGCGCCGGCCAGCGATTGCTGCAAGCTGCCCAGATAGTCCCAGGCGGGATCGCTGGCGGCCGTGGCGATCTCTTCCAGGTCTTCGGGCGTGACGACCGGCATGCTCGTAGGGGCGCGAGCGCTCAGCGCTCGGCCGCGCCGAGCGTGAGCACTTCGTAACCGGTGTCCGTGACCAGCACGGTGTGCTCCCATTGCGCCGACAGCGAATGGTCCTTGGTGATCACCGTCCAGCCGTCCGGCAGCAGCCGCACGTGGCGCTTGCCGGCGTTCACCATCGGCTCCACCGTGAAGATCATGCCCGGCTTGAGCTCCAGGCCGGTGCCGGCCTCGCCGTAGTGCAGCACCTGCGGATCCTCGTGGAAGATGCGTCCGATGCCGTGGCCGCAGTACTCGCGCACCACCGAGAAATGCTGGCCTTCGACGAAGGCCTGGATGGCAGCCCCGAGATCGCCGAGGCGCGCTCCGGGGCGCACCAGCCGGATGCCCAGCCACATGGCGTCGCGCGTCACTTCCACCAGGCGCTGCACCGCGGGGTTCACCTTGCCGACGGTGTACATGCGGCTGGTGTCGCCGTGCCAGCCGTCCTTGATGACGGTGACGTCGATATTGATGATGTCGCCCTGTTTCAGGCGCTTGTCACCCGGGATGCCGTGGCACACCACGTGGTTGACCGAGGTGCAGATGGACTTGGGAAAACCGCGGTAGTTGAGCGGGGCGGGCACCGCGTGCTGCACGTCGACGATGTAATTGTGACAACGCTCGTTCAGCTCGTCGGTGGTGACGCCGGCCACTACGTAGGGCGCGATCATGTCCAGCACGTCCGCGGCCAGTCGGCCCGCTTCGCGCATCTGTGCCTGCTCGGCGGGGGTCTTGATCGTCACCTGGGCCATGCGAGGGTCGTTACCTTGTCGTGAGAGTGGGAAGAGCCGCTGAACTCCGCGAAATTCCTAGGGAAAAATTTTTGGCTGAGCAGCGAGTTTATGGTATAAAGCGCGCGTTTTTTTCGCAACGAAATCTCTTTTTTCAACCACTCACACCGGTCGACACATGCGACGGGGTGCCCGGACGCGAGTCTTCGCGACTTCGCCGGGTCGGCGCATGGGACAGGTGGAGGCTCAACCCCTACCAGGAGACAAGACGATGACCAGCATGTCCATGCGACAGATGCTGGAAGCGGGCGTCCATTTCGGACATCAGACCCGCTTCTGGAACCCCAAGATGGCGCCGTTCATTTTCGGGGAACGCAACCGAATTCATATCATCAACCTGGAAAAGACGCTGCCGCTGTACAACGACGCGGCCACGTTCATCCGCCAGGTGGTCGCCGACGGCGGCAAGGTGCTGTTCGTGGGCACCAAGCGCTCGGCCCGCGAAGCGATCAAGACCGAGGCGATCCGCGCCGGCATGCCCTACGTGAGCCATCGCTGGCTGGGCGGCATGCTCACCAATTTCAAGACCGTGCGCGGCTCCATCAAGCGGCTCAGCACGCTCGATGAAATGGCTGCCAACGGCACCCTCGAGCAGCACAGCAAGAAAGAAGCGCAGGGCCTGCGCCGCGAGCGCGAGAAGCTGGAGCGCAGCCTCGGCGGCATCAAGGACATGGACTCGCTGCCCGATGTGCTGTTCGTGATCGACGTCGGTCACGAGCGCATCGCGATCCACGAGGCCAAGAAGCTGGGCATCCCGGTGGTGGCCGTGGTCGATACCAACTGTGCGCCGGACGACGTCGATTTCGTCATCCCCGGCAACGATGACGCCATGCGCGCCATCCAGCTGTACGGCGCCGGCATCGCCGATGCAGTGCTGGAAGGCCGGTCCTCGCTGCCGGAAGTGCCGGCCGGCGAAGACGAGTTCGTCGAGCTCGACGCCGAAGGCAAGCCCAAGCCGAAAGCCGGTGCGGGTGCCAGCGCAGGCGCCGCGCCGCGTCGCGGTGGTGGCGGTCGCTCCGCCTCGGTGAAGAAGAAGGCTCCGGCCCGCAAGCGCGCCGCGCAGGATGAGTCCGCCGATGCGGCGGTGAATCCGGACGACGTGGATGCGGAGACCAGCGCCGAAGACGTGATGGCCAGCCGTGCGGCTTCGCGCCGCAAGCCGGCGGCTGCCGAGCAGGTTGCCGCTGAGCCGGCTGCTGCTCCTGCTGCCGACAAGGCGGAGTGATCCATGGCCGTTACCGCTGAAGCAGTGAAACAGCTCCGCGAGCGTACCGGCGCGGGGATGATGGAGTGCAAGAAGGCGCTCGTCGAAACCAACGGAGACCTGGACGCGGCTGCCGAGCTGATGCGCAAGTCGGGTCTGGCGAAGGCCGACAAGAAGGCGGCGCGCGTCGCCGCCGAAGGCGTGGTCGTCATCGAGCGTTCGGCCGACGGCAAGCGTGCGGCCGTGGTCGAGGTCAATTGCGAAACCGACTTCGTCGCGCGTGAGAACGACTTCAAGGCCTACGCGGCCAGCGTCGCCAAGGTGGTGCTCGAGCAGCGTCCGGCGACGGTCGATGCCTTGCTGGCGCTGACTGGCGACAGCGGCACGACGCTGGATGAAGTGCGGCGCGTGCTGATCGCCAAGATCGGCGAGAACATCAGCGTGCGGCGCTTCGAGATCGTCGAGTCGCCGGTGGTCATCGGTAGCTACCTGCACGGTTCGCGCATCGGCGCGCTGGTGTCGCTGAAGAAGGGCGACGAGGCCGCCGCCAAGGACATCGCGATGCACGTTGCGGCGATCAACCCGCCGTACCTGTCCGCCGCCGAGGTCCCGGCCGAGCAGCTCGCCAAGGAACAGGAGATCCAGGCCGAGCAGACCAAGGCCGATCCGAAGATGGCCGGCAAGCCCGACGCCATCATCGCCAAGGTCGCCGAAGGCAAGATCCGCAAGTGGCTCGGCGAGATCACCCTGCTGGGCCAGCCGTTCGTGAAGGACGACAAGCAGAGCGTGGAGCAGTACCTGAAGCAGGCCGGTGCCGAAGTGGCCGCGTTCGTGCGCTACGAAGTGGGCGCCGGCATCGAGAAGAAGCAGGAAGACTTTGCCGAGGAAGTGCGCAAGCAGGTCGAGAGCATGAAGAAATAGGCGCCGGATGCGCTTTTACATGGCTCGAATGAACCCCGCTCCGTGCGGGGTTCTTTATAATGGCGTCCAGATTCTTTTTTCAGGCGGGCATTCATGACGGCAACGGGCAAACCTTCGGCCACTTCCCCCAGCGCAGGCCAGCCCGTTGGGCCGGGACTGCGACGCATCCTGCTGAAGCTCTCCGGCGAGGCCCTGTTGGGGCAGGAGGACTACGGCGTCGACCCGAAGATGCTCAAGCGCGTCGCCAGCGAGATCCGTGAGGTCATGAGCCTGGGGCTGCAGGTCGCGGTGGTGATCGGCGGCGGCAACATCTTTCGCGGCGCCGGGCTGGCGCGCTCCGGCATGGACCGGGTGACCGGTGATCACATGGGCATGCTGGCGACGGTGATGAACTCGCTGGCGCTGCAGGACGCGCTCGAATCGCTCGGCATGTATGCCCGGGTGATGTCGGCGATCCGCATCAACGAAGTGTGCGAGGAATACATCCGGCGACGCGCCGTGCGCCACCTCGAGAAGGGACGCGTGACCATCCTGGCCGCGGGCACCGGCAACCCGTTCTTCACCACCGACACGGCAGCCAGCCTGCGCGCCATCGAGATCGACGCCGACCTGCTGCTCAAGGCCACCAAGGTGAACGGCATCTATTCCGACGATCCGATGAAGAACCCGGCGGCGCAGCGCTATGAGCGGCTGACGTTTGACAAGGTGCTCACCGACCGACTCAATGTCATGGATGCCACCGCCATCGTCATGTGTCGTGACAACAACCTGCCGCTGCGGGTCTTCGATCTGACCCAGCCGGGCGAGCTGATGCGCATCGTGCGCGGCGAAGACGTCGGCACGCTGGTGACCAATGGCTGACGCACGAGCGGGCGGCGGGTCGTGCTGGACCGTCGCTTGCGTGCACTGGAGATTTCCATGATCGAAGACATCAAGAAAGACGCCATCGACCGGATGCAGAAATGTGTCCTGGCGCTGAGAAACGAGCTCAAGAAGCTGCGCACCGGCCGCGCGCACCCGAGCCTGCTCGAGCACATCCGCGTCGAGTACTACGGCAACGAAGTGCCGCTCAACCAGGTGGCCAACGTCGCCCTGGAAGACGCGCGCACCATCACCGTGACGCCGTGGGAGAAGACCATGGTGCAGGCGATCGAGAAGGCCATCATGAAGTCGGATCTCGGCCTGATGCCGAACACCGCCGGCACCGTGATCCGCGTGCCGATGCCGCCGCTCACCGAGGAACGCCGTCGCGACCTGACCAAGGTGGTGCGCCACGAGGCGGAGAACGGCCGCGTCGCTGTCCGCAACGTGCGGCGCGATGTCATGAACGATCTGAAGGACATGCTCAAGGAGAAGCTGGTTTCGCAGGACGACGATCGCCGCGCCCAGGAGGAGGTGCAGAAGCTCACGGACAAGTACGTGGCGGAGATCGACCAGATCCTGGCCGAGAAAGAAAAAGAACTGCTGCAGGTCTAGCGGCAGACCTCCCGCCGTGACACAGCTTCGGTAATCAATGCGCTCTTCCGCGGCCAGCTCCAACCCAGCCTCCGCCGCCGTGCCACGCCACGTCGCCGTCATCATGGACGGCAACGGTCGCTGGGCGGCCAAGCGTGCGTTGCCGCGCACCGCCGGTCATGCCATGGGCGTGAAGGCGGTGAAGCGCACGGTCGAGAACTGCACGCGGCAAGGCATCGAAGTGCTGACGCTGTTCGCGTTCTCCAGCGAGAACTGGCAGCGGCCGCGCGAAGAAGTGACGATGCTGATGAAGCGCTTTCTCGAAGCGCTCGACAGCGAAATCGACGAACTGCACCGCAACCGGATCCGCCTGCGCTTCATCGGACAGCTGGAGCAGCTGTCGACCGCTCTGCGCGAGAGGATGGTGGCCGCTGAAGCGCTCACCGCCGAGAACACGCGCATGACGTTGGTAATCGCGGTCGCGTACGGCGGACGGTGGGACATTGCCACTGCCGCGAGGGAACTTGCCCGGCAATGCGTTGCCGGACAGAGGAGCGTCGAGGAAATCGACGAAACGGCGCTGGCCGGGCAGGTGGCATTGGCCGGGCTGCCCGATCCGGACCTGTTCATTCGCACCGGTGGGGAACGGCGCATCAGTAACTTCCTGTTGTGGAATCTCGCCTACACCGAGCTGTACTTCTGCGACACCTTGTGGCCGGATTTCGGCGAGGACGAGCTGGCAGCGGCGCTGGAGTATTTCCGCGGCCGGCAGCGACGCTTCGGACGGACGCCGGACCAGGTCGAGCCGCGCTGATGCTCAGGCAACGCATCATCACGGCCCTGTTGCTGGCGCCACTGGCGTTGGCGGCGATCCTGTGGGTGCCGCACCAGTTCACGACCGGCGTGCTGGCCCTGCTGGTGCTGGCGGGCGCCTGGGAGTGGGCTGCGTTTACCCGCCTGTCTACGCCGCCGCTGCGCGCGTTCTACGTCATCGCCGTGGCTGCGGTGATTGGCGTGCTCTGGTTCATTGGTACCGATCAACAGCGCCTGGACGCGGTGCTGAACGCCGCGCTGCTGTGGTGGCTGCTGGCGCTGCTCTGGGTCGTGTTTTTCCCGTCGCGCAAAAGCCAGTCGATGACCGCCGTTGCCGGATTCCTGGTCCTGGTTCCGGCCTGGCTGGCGCTGGTGCGGCTGCACGAGCGCGCGCCGCAGCTGGTGTTGTTCCTGCTGTTGCTGGTGGTCGCCGCCGACGTAGGCGCCTATTTCGCCGGCCGGCGCTACGGGCGCCACAAGCTCGCGCCGCAAGTCAGTCCCGGCAAGACCTGGGAAGGTGTATATGGCGGATTGGTGGCCGCGGCCGTGATGACCACCATCGGGGTCTTCTGGTTCGGCGTGAACGCACCGACGTTCTTCGCGCTGTGCATGGTGGCGGTGCTGGCCTCGATCGTGGGCGACCTGACCGAGAGCCTGTTCAAGCGCCACGCCGGGCTCAAGGACAGCGGCAGCGTGCTGCCGGGTCACGGCGGCGTGCTCGACCGGGTCGACAGCGTCACGGCCGCCGCGCCGGTTTTCCTGATCAGTCTCGAGCGATTGGGAATATTTTCATGACAGCGTCCGCGAGCTCCGTCCCGGGCCGCATGCGAGTCGCCGTGCTGGGTTCGACCGGCAGCATCGGCCTGAGCACGCTGGATGTGCTGGCGCGCCATCCGGACCGTTTCGAGATCGTTGCCTTGACCGCGCACACCAACGTAGCGCGGCTGCGTGAGCAATGTCTGACGTATCAGCCGGCGTTCGCCGTGATGGCCTCGGAGCACAGCGCCGCGCAATTGGCGGCCGAGCTGAAGCAGGCGGGCTCAGCCACGCAGGTGCTGTCGGGTGAAGCAGCGCTGTGCACCATTGCCTCACATCCGCGGGTCGATACGGTCATGGCCGCCATCGTCGGTGCCGCCGGTCTGGGCTCCAGCCTGGCCGCGGCGCAGGCCGGCAAGCGCATCCTGCTGGCAAACAAGGAAGCCCTGGTCATGTCGGGCCCCTTGTTCATGCAAGCGGTACGCGCGGGCGGGGCGACCCTGGTGCCGGTGGACAGCGAGCACAATGCGATTTTCCAGTGCCTGGCCGGTCAGGGCTCGGCGAACCCACGCGCCGGCGTGCGACGCATACTGCTGACGGCCTCGGGCGGACCTTTCCTGCGCGTGTCCCGTGATGCGCTGCGCAATGTCACGCCGGATCAAGCCTGTGCGCACCCGCGCTGGGTGATGGGACGCAAGATCTCGGTGGATTCGGCCACGCTGATGAACAAGGGCCTGGAGCTGATCGAAGCCTGCCTGCTGTTCGACTTGCCGCCGTCGCAGGTCGAGGTGGTGGTGCATCCGCAGAGCATCGTGCACTCGCTGGTGGAGTACTGCGACGGCTCGATGCTGGCGCAGCTGGGCAATCCCGACATGCGCACCCCGATCGCGCACGCGCTGGGCTGGCCGGAGCGCATCGCCTCCGGTGTAGAATCCCTCGACATTATCCGGGCCGGCCGGCTGGAGTTCGAAGCCCCGGACCTGGAACGATTTCCGTGCCTGCAGCTGGCGCGGAAGGCGGCGGAGGCGGGGGGTACCGCACCGGCCGTGCTGAATGCCGCGAATGAAATCGCCGTGAGCGCTTTTCTCGACGGCCGGCTGGCCTTCGTGGAGATTCCACGGGTCATCGACGAGGTACTGTCGCAGCACAGCGTGCGTTCAGCCACCTCGCTGCAAGATGTGACGACGGCCGATGCATGGGCGCGCCAGCAGGCGCAGGCCCGGGTGTCGGTCGCTGCGGCCGCAGCCGCGGGAGTGTGTGCGTGATCTCAGCCAACAGTCCGGGCGAAATTCTCACCGCCATCCTCGCCTTCGTGGTGGCGATTGGCATCCTGGTGGCCGTGCACGAGTTCGGGCATTACTGGGTGGCGCGCCGCCTGGGGATCCGCGTGCTGCGATTCTCCATCGGTTTCGGCAAGCCGCTGTGGCAGCGTGTGGCGGGCGCAGACAAGGTCGAGTACGTCATCGCTGCGATTCCGCTGGGTGGCTACGTCAAGCTCCTGGACGAACGCGAAGGCAACGTGCTGCCGAGCGAGGCGCCGTGCGCCTTCAATCGTCAGCCGATATGGAAGCGCATTCTGGTGCTGCTGGCCGGCCCGGCCTTCAACCTGATTTTTGCGGTCGCCGCCTACTGGGTGCTGTTCGCGGCCGGTGTTCCCGCGCTCAAGCCGATCGTCGGCGACGTGGCGCCGGACTCGATCGCCGCACGCGCCGGGCTCAAATACGAAGACCTGATCCTGAGTATCGGCGGCGAGCCGGTGCCCACGCTGGAAGCAGCCCTGCTCGGCACGCTCAATGATCTGATCGACGACGGCGATATCAGCATGCGCGTGCGCGGCATCGACGGTGCCGAGCGCCAGCTGACATTGCACACCGGCGAGCAGCGCCGCTCGCTGACCCAGGCGGACACCATGCTCGCGGGCCTGGGTTTCGATTTCTGGCGACCGCGCCTGCCGGCGGTGATCGGCAGCGTCGTCGAGGGCAGCGCGGCGGCGAAAGCCGACCTCAAGGCGGGCGACCGGATTCTCGAATTCGACGGCCAGCCGGTCAGCGACTTCTCGCAACTGGTGCGACTGGTTGGGCCGAGCGGCAATCGCACGGTAGACCTGAAGGTGTCGCGCAACGGCGTCACGCTGCAGGTGCCGGTGAAAGTAGGCGAGGAGGTCGTCGGCGGCCAGAAGGTCGGACGCCTGGGCGTAGTGCCCGGCGGCGAGCCGCTGGCGAGCGGCATCAAGCCGGACGACATGCTGACGCTGCAGAAGTACGGTCCGCTCGCGGCGGTGGGCCAGGCGGCGACCAAGACCTGGGACACCTCGATCTTCACGCTGCGCATCGTCGGCCGCATCGTCATCGGCGATGTCTCGTTGAAGAACCTGTCCGGTCCGATCAGCATCGCCGAGACCACCGGCTTCGCGGTGCGGCAGGGCTGGCGCACCTTCCTGAGCACGCTGGCGCTGATCAGCATCAGCCTGGGCGTGCTCAACCTGCTGCCCATTCCCATCCTGGATGGCGGCCAGGTGGTCTACCAGCTGGTGGAACTGGTGAAGGGCGGGCCGGTCTCAGAGCGAGCACAGCTGTTCGGCCAGCAGATCGGCATCGCCATGCTGATCCTGATGATGACTCTGGCTTTCTATAACGACATCGCCCGACACCTGACGCCGTGACCGAGCAACCGATCCACTATATTCGCCGCACCGGCCGCTTCGCCCGCGCCGGCCGGCTGGCAGTAAATCGCAGATTCCTCAAGGCCCAATCCTGATGCGTTTGAGAACCATGATTCACGCGGCGCTGGCGGTCGCGGCGGCCGGCTCGATCGGCTCTTATTCGAGCCCGAGCTGGGCGCAGATGTCGCCGAGCGAGACCTTCACCGTCGGCGACATCCGCATCGAGGGCCTGCAGCGCATTTCCGAGGGCACGGTCTTCAACTACCTGCCGGTCAACATCGGCGACCAGCTGGATCAGCGCCGCGTGGCCGAGGCGTTGCGTGCCATGTATGCGACTGGTTTCTTCCGCGACGTGGAGATCCGCCGCGACGGCGGCACGCTGGTGGTGGCGGTGGTGGAGCGGCCCTCGATCGAGAGCTTCGAGATCAAGGGCAACAAGGACATCAAGACCGAGGACCTGCAGCGCTCGCTGCGCAACGTGGGCCTGGCCACCGGCAAGACCTTCGACCAGTCGGTGCTGGATGAAGTGAAGCAATACCTGACCGACCAGTACTTCTCGCGCGGCAAATACGCGGTGCGCGTCGACGCCAAGGTCGAGGAAGTGCCGGGCAACAAGGTCAAGGTCGCCGTCGATATCGCCGAAGGCAAGCGCGCCCGCATCCGCCAGATCAACATCGCCGGCAACACCGCGTTCCCGGACGAGGACCTGCTGGAAGGTTTCGAGCTGAAGACGCCGAACTGGCTGTCCTGGTACAAGCAGGACGACCGCTACGCGCGCGAGGCGCTGTCCGGCGACTTGGAGAAACTCCGCTCCTATTACATGGACCGCGGCTACGCGAATTTCGCGGTGACTTCTACCCAGGTCGCCATCGCCCCGGAGAAGGACGACATCTTCGTCACCGTCAACGTCAACGAAGGCGACGTCTTCAAGGTGTCCGAGGTCAAGCTCGCCGGCAACATGGTGGTGCCGGAGTCGGAGCTGAAGCGCCTGATCATGATCCAGCCGGGCGACACCTATTCGCGCAGACTGATCACGGCCACGACCGAAGCCATGAAGCTACGCCTGGGGTTCGATGGCTACGCCTTCGCCACCATCGATCCGGTGCCGCAGACCAACGAGGAAACCAAGGAGATCTCGCTCACGTTCGTGGTCGATCCGAAGAACCGCGTGTACGTGCGTCGCGTGAACTTCAACGGCACCTCGGGCGTGAACGACGAAGTGTTCCGGCGCGAGATGCGCCAGCTCGAAGGCTCGTACCTGTCGAACACCGCGGTGGAGCGCTCCAAGCAGCGTATCCAGCGCTTGCCCTTCATCGAGAAGGTGGAGGTGGAGAACACGCCGGTGCCGGGCACCAACGACCTGGTGGACGTGGATTTCCAGATCAAGGAAGGCCTGCCGGGACAGTTCGGCGGCGGCATCGGCTACTCCGAGTCGCAGTCGGTGATCCTGAACGGCAACTTCACCCACTCCAACTTCATGGGCACCGGCAACCGGGTGCAGGCGGAAATCAATTCCGGCCGCTATGCCAAGAGCTACAGCTTCGCGCACACCGATCCGTACACCACGGTCGATGAGCTGCGCCGGACCATTTCGCTGAGCTACCGCGACGTCACCCAGTTCACCTCGGCGACCTCGGATTTCGACACCACTACCGCGACCGCGGGCCTGAGCTACGACTATCCGATCACCGAGTTCCAGTACCTGAGCTTCGGCGTGTCGGTGCAGCAGGCGGAACTGGCCACCACCACCCTGGGCAGCGCCGCCGAGGCCAACGACTGGGTGCGCAACAACGGCGATTCCAGCATCACCTGCCTGAGCGCCACGCAGGATCCGACCAAGCCCTGCGACGCGTACCCGAACTACAGCCTGTTCCGCAGCAAGTTCAACACCTACGAGGTGAACACCGGCTGGCTGTACGACTCGCGCAACCGCACCATCTTCGCCACCGCCGGCATGCGCTCGCGGCTGAACCTGAGCTACACCGCGCCGGGCAGCGACGTGGAGTTCTGGACCGTCTCGTACGATTTCCTGAAGTTCATCCCGATCTGGCGCGGCTTCAACCTGATGGTCAATCTGGAAGCGGCTTATGGCAAAGCCCTGGGCGACACCACCGGGCTGCCGCCGTACCGGCAGTATTTCTCCGGTGGTCCGGACTCGGTGCGCGGCTTCCGCGAAAGCCGCCTGGGTCCCAAGGACAGCTTCGGCCGGCCCTACGGCGGCAACATCAAGACCGTGGCGCAGACCGAGCTGCTGCTGCCGATGCCGGAGAAATGGCGCAACAGCGCCCGATTCAGCCTGTTCTACGACATCGGCAACGTGTTCTCCGACCAGGACATCCACTACCTCGGCCCGCCCGATCCGATCACCGGGGTGCAGCAGCCGACCGACTACAAGTTCAGCTATGATGAACTCAAGCAGTCGGCCGGCATCGCGGTGCAATGGCTGGCGCCGCTGGGGGTGTTCCGTTTCAGCTATGCAATTCCGCTGAACGCCGAAGGTCGGGATACGCCGCTGCGCTACAAGGATGAGACCGAAGGCTTCCAGTTCTCGATTGGTCAGGCCTTCTGAGCATTTGAATCAAGGTCATTTTCTTACAGGTTGATCACATGGCACGTTTGAGTATTTCAGCTTTGGCCCTGTCTGCCCTGGGAATGCTGGCGCCGCTGGGCGCGCACGCGGAGATCAAAGTCGCGGTCGTGAATGTCCCGCGGCTGCTGGAAGAGGCGCCGCAGGCCAAGGCCGCCATGCAGGCGTTGCAGGACGAGTTCGCACCGCGGCAGCGCGCCATCGTCGCGCAGCAGAAGGATCTGAAGACGAAGGAAGAGAAGCTGCAGCGCGACGGCGCGGTCATGGCGGAGAACGAGCGCCGCAATGCCGAGAAGGATCTGCGCGATGGTCAGCGCGAAATGGCGCGCAAGCAGAATGAGTACGTAGAGGACCTGAACCTGCGCCGCAACGAGGAGCTGGGCAAGCTGCAGCGTTCGCTGCTGCAGGAAGTCCAGACCTACGCCAAGGGCGCGAGCTACGACCTGGTGGTCGGCGACGGCGTGCTGTACGCCACCGAATCGATCGACATCACGGCCCAGGTGCTCGGCGCGTTGCAGTCGCGCTTCAAGGCTGGCGGCGGTGCGGCCAAGCCCGCTGCGAAGCCGGCGACGCCTCCGGCCAAGCAATAAGCCGATCACCGCGCAGCGGGCGTTGGGTATGAGCACGATCCCCGTAGGCATGACGCTGGGGGAGCTGGCTGTGCGCTTCGGCTGCACGCTCAAGGGCGATCCCGACGCGCGCGTTTCGCACGTCGCCACGCTGGAGGGCGCCGACTCCGCTGCGCTGACATTCCTGGCGAATCCGCGTTACCGGCGCTTTCTGTCGCAGACGAAAGCCGGGGCAGTGGTGCTCGAACCCAAGCTCGCCGACGAATGCAAAGGGGCGGCGCTGCTGACGAGCAATCCTTACGCCGCATACGCACGTATGGCGGCGCTGTTGCATCCCGCGCCCTCAGTGCCTGCCGGTGTTCACGCTACGGCCATCGTCGCTGCGACGGCGACAGTCGACGCGACGGCGTCCATCGGCCCGAGAGCGGTGATCGAAGACAATGTCGTGATCGGCCCGCGTGCCGTCATCGGTGCCGGATGCGTCGTGATGCGCGATTCGCATATCGGCGCTGACACGCGGCTGGTGGCAAACGTCACGCTCTGCCACGGCGTCAAGATCGGCGAGCGCTGCGTACTGCATCCGGGCGTCGTAATCGGTGCCGATGGCTTCGGGCTGGCGCCCGACCAGGGCGAGTGGATCAAAGTGCCGCAGGTGGGCGGCGTCAGCATCGGCAACGATGTCGAAATCGGCGCCAATACCACCGTCGACCGCGGTGCCATCGACGACACCGTGATCGGCGACGGCGTCAAGCTCGACAACCAGATCCAGATCGCCCACAACGTGCAGATCGGCGCGCACACCGTGGTGGCCGGCTGTACCGGCATCTCGGGCAGCGCCGTGATCGGCCAGCGCTGCATGATCGGCGGCATGGTGGGCATCGCCGGCCATCTGACCATCTGCGACGACGTGGTGTTGACCGGCACCTCGTTCGTTTCCGGCAGCATCCACAAGCCGGGGTATTACTCCAGCGGTTTGCCGGTCGACGAAACCAGCCGATTTCGCAAGAATGTCGCCCGTTTCCATCACCTGGACGAGCTGGCCCGCGAAGTACGCAGGCTGCGCCAGCGGCTGGGAACGGAAGGCGGCACGGACGAGGATCCGGCCTGACCTCGAGCGAATCACCCTCGGGCCACTATCGGAAAGCGAATGAGCGAAAACGACAACAAGGAGCGGGCGGCGAGCGACGCCCCCCTGAGCATGGACATCAACGAGGTGCTGCGCCGTCTGCCGCACCGTTATCCGTTCCTGCTGGTGGACCGCGTGCTGGAATGCCACTCGGGCAAGTCCATCCGCGCGCTCAAGAACGTGACCTACAACGAGCATTTCTTCCCCGGCCATTTCCCGCACCGGCCGGTGTTCCCCGGGGTCATCATCCTGGAGGCGCTGGCACAGACGGCCGGCATCCTGGCCTTCGTCACCGCCGGCGAGTACCCGGACTCGGAGCGCCCCATGTACTTCGTCGGCATCGACAAGGCGCGCTTCCGCCGGCCGGTGGAGCCGGGCGACCAGCTGATCCTCAAGGCGACGCTGGAGCGCTCGATGCGCGGCATCTGGAAGTTCTCGACCGTGGCCGAGGTCAACGGCGAGGAAGCCACCAGCGCCGAGATGATGGTAGCGCCGGGCACCGGGAAGTAGACGCGAGCAGCATGGCCATCCATCCCACAGCGATCATCGCTCCCGACGCGGTCGTGGCGCCGGACGCGGAGATCGGCGCGTACACCGTCGTCGGTGCGGGCGTCCACATCGCCGCGGAATGCTGGATCGGTCCGCACGTCGTCATCGACGGACCGACCAGCATCGGACGCGGCAACAGCATCTTCCAGTTCGCCTCCATCGGCGCGGCGCCGCAGGATCTCAAATACAAGGGTGAGCCCACCCGCCTGGAGATCGGCGAGCGCAACGTATTCCGTGAGAACTGCACCATCAACCGCGGCACCACCAAGGACCAGCTGGTGACGCGCATCGGCAGCGACAACCTGTTCATGGCGGGCTCGCACGTCGGTCACGACTGCGTCATCGGCTCGCACTGCGTGCTGGCGAACTACGCCACGCTCGGCGGTCATGTGGTGATGGGCGACTGGGTGCACCTGGGCGGTTTCGCCGGCGTGCATCAGTTCTGCAAGATCGGCGCGCATGCCTTCATCGCCAACAACACCGCGGTAACGCGCGATGTGCCGCCGTTCGTCATGGCCGTCGGCCGTCCCGCCGAGCCGCACAGCGTGAATGCGGAAGGTCTGAAGCGTCGCGGCTATACGGCGGAGCAGATCCGCAACATTCGCGAGGCCTACCGCACGCTGTACCGCTCCAAGCTCAAGCTGGCGGATGCCACCGAAGAGCTGATGCGCCGCGCCGCGGAGCAGCCGGAACTCGAACCCTTCGTCGCCTTCCTCAACGAAACCTCGTCGCGCCGCGAGCGGGTGGGGATCGTGAGATGAGCAGCCGCCGGCCGCAGGCGAAGAACGGTGTCCCGGCGTTCGTCGCCGGTGGCGCCTCGTAACCTGCTGTCGATGCCGGCCGGAGCCCCCCGCATCGTCCTCGTCGCCGGCGAGGCGTCCGGTGACAATCTTGCTGCAAAGCTGATCGAATCGTTGCGCGAGCGCTTGCCCGATGCCCGGTTCGCCGGCATCGCTGGGCCGCGCATGATCGCGGCCGGCTGCGAAGCCTGGGAGCGTGCCGAAAGCCTCGCGGTGATGGGGCTGTTCGAGATCATTCCCCATCTGCCACGGTTGCTGCGCATACGGCGCGAGCTGGTCGAGCGCGTGCTTGCCGATCCACCCGATGTCTACGTCGGCGTAGATGCCAAGGAATTCAATCTGCGCCTGGCACCCCAGCTCAAGGCGCACGGCATTCCCACCGTCCAGTACGTGAGTCCGCAGATCTGGGCGTGGCGGCAGGGCCGCGTGCGCACGATCGGGCGGGCAGTGGACCTGGTGCTCTGTCTGCTGCCGTTCGAAAAAAAGTTCTACGACGAGCATGCGGTCGCCGCAGAGTTCGTCGGCCATCCGCTGGCGGACCAGATCCCGCTGCACCTCGATCCGCAGGCCGCGCGCCGTTCGCTGGGGCTGGATGAAGCCGGCACCTATATCGCCTTATTGCCCGGCAGCCGCGGTGGCGAAGTGGCGCGTTTGAGCCCGGATTTCGCCGCAACCGTCGCCTGGCTCGCGCAGCACCGGCCCGACATTCGATTCATCGCTCCCATGGCGAGCGCGCGGGTCCGCGAGGTATTCGAATCGGCACTCGACCGCGCTGGCGTGCGCGAGCGCGTCCAAATCTTCGACGGCCGCGCACAGGAAGTGATGGCAGCCAGCGACACTATTCTGCTGGCGTCGGGCACGGCCACCCTGGAGGCGACCCTGGTGAAGCGTCCGATGGTGGTGGCCTACCGCCTGGGGGCACTCACAAGTTTTCTGCTCAAGCGCTTGAAACTCTTCAAGGCGCCGTTCTTTGCCCAGCCCAACCTGCTGGCCGGCCGCGCCCTGGTGCCGGAGTACTTCAACGATGAGGTCCGCGCCGAGGTACTGGGGCCGGCGCTGCTCGGACAATTGGAACGTGCCGATCGAGCCGAGCTCGTGCAAACTTTCACCCGGATTCACGAAACCCTGCGCCGCGACGCCAGCAGCCGCGCTGCGCAGGCGATCGTCGAGCTGATGCGCCAGCGCTCAGCGTCAGCAACCAGCCGGGACTGACAGCCGATGAAAGACAGCCTGTATCGCCAGGCACCGCTTCCGGCGGTGCCACGCAGTGCGCTATTGCGCCGCGACTGTGCGTGTCGGGCCGCGGCAGATTGGATTACAGCGGAAGGGCAGCTTCGTTCGACGGAGTTGCGGTCCCGGCCGGGTCGTTCGTTCCGGAACCGCCGTGAATACATCCCTGTAGGCTCCCCAAAAACATCCCTGTTTTTGAGGGTCCCTGAACGAACGACCCGGCCGAGACCGCGACAGCCGTCTAACGTCGTGTTGTTCGGGAAGAGTGTTTCGGAGAAAGAATCCGTGCGAGTTATCTCTGTCTCTTTCCGAAAACGCGCTCCCCGAGTGCCGCAGCACTATCCGGTTGCTGCGGTTCCGGTGGGAGGTTGCCCGTTTCGGGAGCCTCAAAAACAGGATGTTTTTGTGGCAGCCTCCAGGGACGGATTCACGGCGGTCCCGAAACGGGCAACCTCCCACCGGAACCGCAACACGCTCAAACGAGAGCCACTCTTGGGCCACCAACCAGCGACTAGATGAAGAGATGCGCCCAACAACAATGAACCTGCCGCTAGTCGCCCCCGGCCTGGTCGCCGGCGTCGATGAAGCCGGCCGCGGGCCCCTGGCCGGCCCGGTCGTCGCCGCCGCCGTGATTCTGGATCCGCGTCGACGCATCCGTGGCATTCGCGATTCCAAGCAGTTGAGCGCGACGGAGCGCGAGGACTTGGCGGTCAAGATTCGCCGCAGCGCCATCGCCTGGTCGGTCGCCTGGGCGGATGTGGAGGAAATCGATTGCCTCAACATCCTCGAAGCCACCCATCTGGCCATGCGCCGTGCCCTGATGGGCCTGCATGTCGCTCCGGCGCATGTGGAAATCGACGGCAATCGCTGCCCTTCGTTCAGCGGCTTGCAGTTCAACTGCACGTTCGAGGCCATCATCGACGGCGATGCGCTGCGCAGCTGCATCGGTGCCGCCTCGATCCTGGCCAAGGTGAAGCGCGATGCGATGATGGTGGAGCTGGATCAGCTGTACCCGCAGTACGGATTCGCCGGCCACAAGGGCTATGGCACCCCACAGCACTGCGAAATGTTGGAGAATCTCGGACCTTCGATCATTCATCGCCGGAGCTTCGAGCCGGTTCGGCTCGCCGCCTTACGCATCACCGCCTAAAATGTCCTTCGTCCATCTGCACCTGCACACCGAGTACTCGCTGGTCGACAGCGTGGTACGCATCACACCCGAAGGTGAGGGCAGTGTCGGACTGATGGATGCCGCTGCGCGCGCCGGCATGCCGGCGGTGGCGCTGACCGACCAGAGCAATCTGTTCGCGATGGTGAAGTTCTATCGCGCCGCGCAGTCGGCTGGCGTCAAGCCCGTCATCGGCGTGGATCTGTTGATCCGGGAAGTGGGCGAGAAGGTCGAGCCGACGCGCCTGGTGCTGCTGTGCCAGAACAACGTCGGTTACAAGAACCTGACGCGGCTGGTCAGCCGCTCCTACCTGGAAGGCCAGCAGAAGGGCCTCGCCACCATCGATCGCAGCTGGCTGACTACCGACACCGTGCGCGGTCTGATTGCCTTGTCGGCGGCGGGCGAGGGCGATATCGGCCGCGCGATCATGGGCGGGCGCACCGACGATGCGCGTGAGGCATTGCAGAGCTGGCTGGCGCTGTTCGACAACCGTTACTACATCGAGCTGCAGCGCATCGGCCGCGAAGGCGAGGAAAACTACATTCGTGGCGCACTCGAGCTCGCCGTCGAATGCGGCGTGCCGGTGGTCGCGACCAATAACGTGCGTTTCATCCGGCGTGACGACTTTCAGTCGCACGAAGCGCGCGTGTGCATCCACGAAGGCTGGATGCTCGACGATCCGAAGCGGCCGCGCCGTTACAGCCAGCAGCAGTATCTGAAATCGCCGGAGGAAATGGCCGCGCTGTTTCGCGACGTGCCCGAGGCGCTGGTCAATACGGTCGAGATCGCACGGCGTTGCAGCCTGGAGCTGACACTCGGCAAATCGGTGCTGCCGGCCTATCCGGTGCCATCGGAGATGACCACCGAAGATTTCCTGCGCGACGAGGCGGAACGCGGTCTGAAGGCGCGACTGGAGCGGCTGGCCGAGCAGCCTGCCGCGAGCCGGGTCATTACGCGCGAAGAGTACGAGTCGCGATTGCAGATCGAGCTCGGCGTCATCTGCCAGATGGGCTTCGCCGGCTACTTCCTGATCGTCGCGGACTTCATCCGCTGGGCGCGCGAGAACGGCGTG
>Ga0182738_1000346_pt1 | contig 68245 bp, 54 predicted proteins | sample eDN5th30CBELigMG_FD_128876 | JGI IMG/M metagenome (GOLD analysis project Ga0182738, IMG submission 128876) | Enriched Miracle-Growth compost microbial communities from Emeryville, California, USA - eDNA 5th pass 30_C BE-Lig MG (version 2)... ... | reverse complement strand
GGGTCACGTCGCCGGCCTTCGGTGTGTACGTAGACACAGATCTTCCTCGTCTATCGTTTCGCTGCTGGCCTGCATGCCGACGGTTGCCACGCCCGGCGGCCAGTTGGGACCCGGGAGAGGTGTTCGTCGCGCCACAGGGCACGACGACGTGCGACACGCCGAGGGGACACTCTACCGGGCGGACGCGGGGCCGGTCAAAGCGCCGCAGTGCCTCCCTGACCCAGCACCTCCCTGACCCAGCACCTCCCTGACCCAGCGCCCCCGGACGGAGCACCCGGACACAGCAGCACGTCCCGGCGGCCTCTCCACCACCGGGACGTGACAGCGCCGGATCGGTCCGGATCCGGCGGACCCGGATCAGCCCGGGAAACGCTGCTGGTTCAGTCGCTCGACCTCCTGCATGTTGTCGTTACCGGTCGAGACCACCCGACCGATGTCGTGCAGCACCTGGATGAGGCCGGCCTCGGCCTCGTTCCAGCGGGCCTGCGTGGCGGCGTACCGTTCCTGCGCCCCGCTGTCCCAGGTGGCGATGAGGGGCGCGACCTGCCCCTCGATTCGGTCGAGCGTCGCCTCGATCGCCTTCTGACCGGATACGAGCTGGGCGTGCAGGTCGGCGACGCCGCCGAAGTTCTGATAGATCTCGGACACGGATCGTTTCTCCTTGTTCTCTCGTATGTGTGCCGGAGGGCCTGTGCGCCGGAGGGACCGGCGATCAGGTGAACGAGCCGTTGAGAACCGAACCGCCGTCGGGGTCGATCGCCGACAGGGACTGGGCCTGCTGGTCCTCGGCCGCGGCGTACGACCGTCCGCTGGTGCGCACGGCCTCGGCGAGTTCGTCCAGGGCGTTCGACAGCTTGGTGTGGTTGACGTTCCAGCGCTCCATGATTCCGGCGAACTGTTCCGCCGAGCGGCCCCGCCAGACCGACGGCGCGGACTGCACCACGCCCGTCAGGCGACCGAGGATCGCGTCGAGTTCGGCGCGGGAGTCCTGGAGTTGTCCCGCGACGACCTCCATGGTCGCCACATCGGTGGTGAGGTGATTCGAATTGCCGGTCGGTTGGGTCAACGGCGTACTCCTTCGCTCGTGCGTGGATCATCCGGCTCGGCGTCGAACCGGTTCTGGCTCCTACATGTGGTTGGACGCACCCGATCGGGTATCGGTTCCGCACCTTCCGAAATTCGTGGACCTTCTTTTCTCACCCGACCCGGAGGGTGTGGACGGCCTGCTCGCATTCGCTGCGGATACGGGTCCATTCCTCCTCGAGGTACTGGCATCCCACCGACACCTGGAGTCCGAGCCCGGTCGGTGTCGTCGACGAAGGGAAGACCAGGACCGACCACCGCACCACCGAGTAGTCGTCGGGAACCTCGGTGTACGCCACGACCTTGCGGTCGGCGAACGTCGTATCGGTGTCGAGGTTGCGGATGACCGGTGCGCGTTCGGCGGCCCGTTCCGCCAATGCGGAGGCGACCGAACGCTCGTCGGTGCCGTCGGGGAGATCGCGGTACACGACCAGGATCCGGCGATCGGTCCCGCCGACCGGTATCAGTTCCACGCGACCCTCCGTAACGATCGCGGGGTCGCGGACGCGCCAGCCCTCCGGCAGGTCGAGGTGCAGTGGACCGGCGTCGATCCGCGTCGACGGGGAGGGACCGGTGTCGACGGTCGACTCGGGTTCACGCGCGTCGGCCGGTATCTCCTCTGCGGCAACGATTTCCGATGGATCCGGAACCTCCGCGTCGTCCGCTCCGGTGAGGAGCAGCCACAGGAAGATCGCAGCGACGAGCAAGGACGGGATCACCGCGCCGGCGACGACCAGCGTGCGCGCCGCGCCGGCCCGCCCGGCACGAGGGAGATCCGGGCGTGCGCGCACCTCGCTCAGCCACGGCAGCGTCCTGTCGGCTCCGTCGGTCGTCGGAGCGACGACCGGGGTCCTCGCGGTCGATCCGTTTCCGGCCGGCGGCGCAGGAGGGCCGGTCACCGCGACCAGCATCTCCGAGGCCGCGACGGGCACCACCCGGCGACCCGCGCCCACGAGATCGTCGGCGAGAGCGAACGATTCGACACCGGACGGTTCGCCCGGCCCGCCGGTCACCACCACGACCTCCGGTCCGGCCCCACCGCACACCGAGGTCAGCAGATTCTCGAGTCGCGACGCGGCGTCGGAGGAGTGCACCGACAGACCCGGATCGCGCGCGAGTCGTTCGACGGTCGGCCCGTCGGGCCCGGGCGGAGCCATGCTCACGGCGGTGACTCCCCCGGCGGCGAACTCGAGCACCACGCACCGCTCGTGCGGCGCAGGGTCGGCGGCGCGCACGGCGGCCACCGCGACCGGGAGCAGGATCGTGTCGCCCGCGACCTGCCGTACGGCGGTGCGGAAGAGATCGCGTCGCCGCTCGTTCCACCAGGTGGGGTGTATCGCGCACGCCACCCCACCGATGTCCGGTGCACCCACGGTCGCTGCGGCGTAGGAGACGAGCCCGCTCAGCAGTTCTCCGAGTTCGGCCTCCGTTCCGACCGCGGCCGTATCCACCAGCTCTGCGAGGCCTACCGGCTCCGACTCCTCCCCCGCTGCCGCTCCGTACACGCGCCGGTCACCGAGGTCGGCTGCGAGAGCGGGCACACTGCGCGTCGTTCCGGGCCACCCGATGTGGAGGGACCCGGGTGTCAGCGTGAACGCGACCGCGGCGACCGGCTCGTCCCGGATCGCCATCACGCCTCCGGCGTCCAGGCGGTCTGGACGAGCGCGGTGCCGTCGCGTCGTACGAACGTGCCGCGGCCCGGCGGCATGGGCGACGGACGGACCGCGCCGACGAGCGCTCCCTCGTCGCGGCTACCGCTCATGATCAGACCCGGAGTCGACAACTCCCGCAGACGCCCGAGGATCGGTTCGTACATCGCGCGACCTGCACCACCCGAGCGACGCGCGACCACCAGGTGCAGGCCGATGTCGCGTCCCTGCGGAAGGTAGTCGAGCAACGGCAACAGCGGGTTCTGGCCCGAGGTGGCGACCATGTCGTAGTCGTCGATCACCACGAACACCTCGGGTCCGGTCCACCACGATCGATCGCGCAGTTGTTGTTGCGTCGTGTCCGGGCCCGGCAACCGACCCTCGAAGATGCCGGTGAGTTCCCGGACCATGGCGGCGAGGACCGTCGCCGACGGGGCGTATCCCCCGAGATGGTCACCGCCGACGACTCCGAGCATCGTGCGGCGGTAATCACCGATGATGATCCTGGTCTGCGAGCCGCTACCGGCTTCGACCAGTCCGCGACACAGCCCTCGCAACAGGTTCGTCTTGCCGCATTCCGAGTCACCGAAGATCAGCAGGTGCGGGTTGTCGGCGAAATCCACCGATACGGGTGCGAGTTCGGACTCGTCGATGCCGATCGGGACGGAGAGCCGGACCGCCGGGGACGCGTCGGAAGGCGGCGGCCACCCGGTCCGCAGAGTTGCGAGGAGGTCGGACCGGTCGATGCGTTCGGGCAGCATGCGCACCGGCGGCGCCGAACGTCCCGGCGTGGCCGCACGGACCGCTTCGACCGCCGCCGCGACACCGACCGCGAGATCGGCCGGATCGGAGCTTCCGTCCACCCGGGGCAGCGCCCCCAGGATGTGCAGGCCGTCGCGGTCGATACCGCGTCCCGGTCGCCCTTCCGGCACCGTCGCCGCTCTCTTGCGGCCGTACTCGGAGTCGGACGGGTCGCCGAGACGGAGTTCGAGCCGTGTACCCAACAGGTCGCGCATGGCGGGCCTGACGTCACCCCAGCGCGGGGCGCTGAGCACCACGTGGATGCCGTAGGACAGGCCCTGGGCGGCCAGGATCCCGATCGTCTGTTCCAGCGCCTCGAAGTCCTGCCGGATGCTGGGCCAGCCGTCGACGACGAGGAAGACGTCGCCGAACGGATCGTCGGCGGCCGGTGCGATCGCGTCGGCGCGCATCCGCCGCAGCTGGGCCATGGACTCGATGCCGTTGTCGGCGAAGGACCGTTCGCGACGACGCAGCAGCGACATCATCTCCGCGACCGTGCGGCGCACCCGGTCGGTGTCGTGTCGTCCCGCGACGGAACCGACGTGCGGCAGGCCTGCCAGACCGGACAAGGTGCCACCGCCGAAATCGAGACCGTAGAACTGCACCTGTTCGGCGGTGTGCGTGAGGGCCATCGACAGGACGAGGCTGCGCAGCAGTGTGGACTTTCCGGACTGCGGGCCGCCCACCACCACGACGTTGCCGGCGGATCCCGACAGATCGACCACCAGCGGATCGCGGCGTTGCTCGAAGGGCCGGTCGACGACACCGACGACGCAGCGCAGGGTCGCGTGACGCGGCACGTCGCCGGTGAGCACCGACCTGGGCAGCAGCATATCGAGCGACGGGGATTCGTCGAGCGGAGGAAGCCACACCTCGTGCGCCGGTGTTCCGTGCCCCCGGATCCGGTCGACGACCACGTCGAGCACGCTCCGTCCGTCGCCGACGGGAAGAACCGGGAGCGGCTCCGTGACCGAGGCGGGAGGACCGGCGCCGACCGGCACCGCCCGGGCGGTGAAGAGCCGGGGCCCGGACGTGCCGGCCGGCACCGCCGATCGGGTGCGCCGGGTGGGTCGGCCGGGCTCGTACGGTCCCGAGACGTACGCCGCGGAGAACCGCTGGATGTCGGCGGAATCGGTCCGCAGATATCCGGCGCCGGGTGTCGACGGCAGGTGGTAGGCGTCGGGAACGCCGAGGACGCTCCGCGATTCGTTGGCGGAGAAGGTCTTCAGACCGATGCGGTACGACAGGTGGCTGTCGAGGCCGCGGAGGCGACCCTCGTCGAGACGTTGACTGGCGAGCAGCAGGTGCATGTGCAGCGACCGGCCCAGACGTCCGATCGCCGCGAAGAGGTCGGCGAATTCGGGCTGTTGCGAGAGCAGTTCGGAGAACTCGTCGACCACGATGAACAGCGCGGGCAACGGACCGAGTGGTGCACCTGCCGCCCTGGCCTTCTCGTAGTCGCCGACGTTGGCGAAGTTGCCGGCGGTCCGGAGGAGTTCCTGCCGGCGGTTCATCTCGCCTTCGAGGGCATCCTTCATGCGGTCGACCATCGCGATCTCGTCGGCGAGGTTGGTGATCACCGCCGCGACGTGCGAGATCTGCTCCAGGCCGAGAAAGGTCGCCCCACCCTTGAAGTCCACGAGGACCAGGTTGAGCGCATCCGGTGGATGGGTCGCCACGAGGCCGAGAACGAGTGTCCGCAGGAATTCACTCTTTCCCGAACCGGTTGCGCCGATGCACAATCCGTGCGGTCCCATCCCGTTCTCGGCGGCCTCCTTGAGGTCGAGTTCGACGGGCGCGCCGTCGATGCCGACACCGATCGGTACCCGCAGGCGGTCGCGTCCGCGGCGCGGCACCCACGCCTGGGCAGGGTCGAAACCGGCCACGTCCCCCAGGCCCAGCAGTTCCTGCCAGCTCGACGGCCGGTCGTCGCCGGCACTCTCGTCCGCTGCCCCGCTTGTCACCCGGTACGGCGCGAGCCGCCTGGCCAGCGTCTGTGCCTGCGGAGTCCCGATACCGTCGGCATCGGCGAAGATGTCGACGTCGGTGCCCGTGGCGACCCCGACCCGTCCGTCCTCGACCACCAGGCGCAGGCCTCGCGTCGCGCTGAGCCGTGTGGCGTAACCGGAGAGATCGAGCACGGTCACCGCGTCGAGACCGTCGTCGAGCACACCCGAACCCGATCCCGTGACCCCGCCGTCGACGACCACGACGAGATGCACGGCGCCCTCGCCGGCCGGGGCGTTCCGGACGAATCTGCTACGACCGGCGAGGACCGTTGCAAGGTCGGTCTCGAGTTCGAACAGCGAACCGAACACCGTGCGTGCGCTGCCCGCACCGTCGCGCAGGACCGGGTTCTGCGCGTGCGGCAGCCACTTGATCCATTCCCATTCCACGGCGGTGTCGGGCCCGCACACGACGGCGACCTGCAGCGTGTCGGGACCGTGGAAGGTACACGCCTGCGCGAGCATCGCCCGCGCGAGCGAGCGCGCCGCACCGCGATCGCCCTCGATGCCGATCGCGGCGAAGCCCCGCAGCGATACGGCCGTGGGCAGCGCCTGCACCACCGAGTGCGCGCGCACGAACCTGCGCAGGGAGAGGGCCGCGACGGGTTCGAGATCCTCGACGGGTCCGGTGTCCGGAGGTACGAGCCGGGTCGCAAGTCGTTGCCCACCGCGCCCCACCCGGAGATGGCCGAAATCGAGATCGGCGCTGCGCCGCTCCCACATCCGGACAGTGCCGGCCAGGGTCCACAGCAGGGCCGGGTCGGGATGCGACCATTCGAGCGCCCGACGCTGCTCGTGCGCCGTGTCGGTGACCTCGCGCCGGAGTTGGTCGAGATAACGCAGATAGTCCTTGCGATCCTCGTTCGCCTCGGCGGTTCTCGTTCCGCCGCTGCGACCACCGTTGGCGAGCATGCCCACCAGGGACACGACCATCATGAGCGGGAAGATCATCGCCATGGGGCTGCGTGCGGCGCCGGTGGTGAACATCAGCGCGACCATCCCGATCATCGCGGCGACCATCACGAGAGGGAGCAGCCTGGTCACCAAGTTCCCGGGCGTGGCCCGGGGGATGTCCGGTGGCGGTTGGACACTCACCTCGCCGCTGGGAGCGCGCGGCGCCTCCCGCCGTGCTCTGCGCACGAAACGCACGGTACTCACGTTCGTCACCCCCGGGACGCCGTCGGCCGCCCCCTACGGCCCCACGGTCGTGGAAGACTAACCCATGGCGTGACCTTCCGTGTTCCTGCTCGCTCGTCGGTCCCTCGACGGGCAACTCGGGCAGGACACCGGTCGGGACGATGTCGTATGGTCTGCGTCGTTCGGACTGCAGTGACGGGGGGAACCGAGGCCGATGACATCTGTGCGTGCGCGATCCGAGACCCCGGGGCAGGTGGGAGCCCCGGATCTGTGCCGGATCACCGTGCTCGCCCGCCACACCGAGGTCGATCTCGCGCTGCCCCTCGATGTTCCGGTGGCACTGCTGCTCCCGGGGATCGTGGATCTCGTCGCCGGTCACCGGCCCGACAACGACTTCGACGCGACACCCGAACGCACGGAACCCGACGGCTGGGCGCTCGCCCGGATCGGCCGGGCCCCGCTCTCCGGTGCGCTGAGCCTCGACGAGCACGGTGTCCGCGACGGGGAGATCCTCGTCCTGGAGGATGCCGGATCCCCTGCTCCTCCACCGTTGTTCGACGACGTCATGTACAGCGTCGCGGCCTCGGACCGGACCACGACGCCGTGGGGTGCGGGTCCGTCGGGTCTCGTCGCGGCCGTCCTGGGTCCGGTCGCGCTCGCGGCGGGCTGCGTGCCGTTGCTGTTCCTGCCCGACGGTGCGAGTCGTCTCGCCCTCGGGGGCGTGTGCGCCGCGCTGCCGCTCCTGGTGCTGCTCGCCGCAGGCATCCTCGCCCGGCTCCACGGCGATCGACGGACCGCCACCGCACTGCTGTGGTGCACCTTCCCCCTCGCGTCGACCGCCGGTGCGTTGCTCGTTCCCGGCGATTCGCCGGCGCCGCGTCTCGTCCTCGCGGCGGCACTGACCGGTGCGGTCGCAGTGCTCGCCGTGCGTGTCACCCGCATCGGCCTCGCACCGTGCACGGCGGTCGCCGCGATCGCCGCGGGTGTCGTCGTGACGGCCTCCCTCGCGTCCACCACCGATCTCGATGCGCGTGCCCTCGGGGCCGGAACGGTCGTGGCGGCGCTGCTGCTCGCAGGCACGGCACCCCGCCTCGCGGCGATGCTCGCGAAGCTCCCCATCCCCCCGGTCCCCGCTCCGGGCGCTCCGCTCGAACCGGAGAGCACCGAGAGCAGCAGCGTGTCCGGGTTGCCGTCACCGGCGGAGCTCGAAGACCGGGCCGACCGGGCACGCAGCGCGCTGACCGGCATCGTCCATGCCGTCGTCGTACTCACGGCGGGCGGGGCGTGGTGTGCCGCATTCCCTCGGGACGGAGAGGTGTTCGTCCCCGCGGTGGCACTGGCCGTCGCTGCGGCCGTGGTCCTGGTCTTCCGTGGTCGCACCTACACCGCGACCGCGCAGGCGGCTCCCCTCGTGGCGGGTGGCGCGGTACTGCTGGTCGGGCTGCTCATCGGCGCGGCAGCGAGCGGGGCGTTGCCGCCGTGGGCGGTGTTCGCGTCCGCTACGGCTCTCGCGTGTGCCGGTTTCCTCTTCGGTGTGGTCGCGCCGCGACGGACGTTCACCCCGGTGCAGCGCCGGATCGCCGAGCTCGCCGAGTACGCAACGATCGCGACCGTCGTGCCGTCGGCCTGCTGGGTCGCCGGTGTGTACGCGGCGATCCGCGGACTGTGACGGTGCGGCTGGCACACCGGTTCGCGGTCCTGGCCCTCACCGCCCTGGTGGCGACGACCACGCCGGGTCTCGCGATCGCCGCGCCGCCGGTACCCGATCCGGCGCAACTGCCTGCCGGCGCGACACCTGCGCCTCCCGAGGCCACCGAGATGCGCGTGCTGTGCGCGGAACTGCCGGATGCTCCCGACGGACCACAGATCCCTCGGGCACAACGCATCCTCGACTTCACGTCCGTCTGGCCCATCACCCGGGGAGCCGGGCAGGTGGTCGCCGTCATCGACACCGGGGTCCGTCCGCATCCGCGGCTGCCGGCCCCGATACCCGGGGGCGACTACGTGTCCACGGGTGACGGCACCGAGGACTGCGACGCGCACGGCACCCTCGTCGCCGGACTGATCGCGGCGCGGCCGACACCCGGATCGGGTTTCGCCGGCGGCGCACCCGATGTCGAGATCATCACCATCCGCCAATCCAGTGGCCATTTCTCCGACCGCTCCCGATCGGACGACGAGGCCGCACGCAACGCCTCCGGATACGGCGACGTACGGACCCTCGCCGCGGCCGTCCGACGGGCAGTGGACCTCGGCGCCACCGTCGTCAATATCTCCGAGGTCGCCTGCCGGACGGTAGCCGAGGGCCTCGTCGACGGTCCGCTGGGAGCGGCGGTGCAGTACGCGACGGATGTGCACGACGCGGTCGTCGTCGCGGCGGCCGGCAACACCGACACGTGCCGCGAGGGCAATCCACGCTCGGTGGATCCGGCCGATCCCGGTGCGGATCCCTGGGATTCGATCGTCACCATGGCGTCACCGGCCTGGTACGACGAGTACGTCCTCACCGTGGGTGCGGTCGAGGACGACGGCACACCGGCCGAGTACAGCCTGCCCGGGCCGTGGGTCGACGTCGCCGCCCCCGGGAGCGGGCTCGTCTCGCTCAATCCCGGCACCGACGGTCTGGCCGACCTGATCCCCGGCCCCCAGGGCGGCAGGCCGGTGTCCGGGACGAGTTTCGCGGCACCGCTCGTCGCGGCGACGGTCGCGCTGGTGCGCTCGCGGCATCCGCAATTGTCCGCCCGGGAGGTGATGGCTCGCATCGAGCGCACCGCCCACTCCCCCGCGGAGGGATGGAATCCGCGGGTGGGGCACGGGGTCGTCGATCCGCTCGCCGCGGTCACCGCGCCGCTACCGGTCGAGCGCGTGCAGCCGGTACCGGTTGCCGTCGCCGCGCCGAGTCCTCCGCCGGTACCGGATCACCGGCCGCGCACTATCGCGCTGATCTCGGCTGCGGCGGTGCTCGCCGCGACCGTCCTCGTTCTCGTTCTCACCGCCCCGGCACGACGACTCGCCCGATCGCGGACCTGAGTCAGTTGCCCGCCCGGACGGGAACCGCCCCCGGGTCGGCGGCGACACCGTCGTGTGCGAGCAGCGCCTGCTCCCGGCCGAGCGCAGGTCCCGGAGCGAGCAACTGCAGGATCGGCCACGGGACCCGGGCGGGTGGAGCCGTGAAGCCGAGCGCCGCTGCGGCGTCCGCATCGGTGATGCCGTATCGCACACCGGTGTCGGCGACGTAGAACAACGAGCCGAGACGGTCGGTCTCCGAGGTCAGCGAGGTGGTCTGCACGTATCTGCCGTGACCCGGCGGGATGTGGATCGCGTCGACCTGCGGTCCGGCGCCGTCGGCCTGGGCCGGGACCACGGGCACGGCGTCCTTGTCGGTGGGCAGGGCCGTCCCCGCGGACAACCGCAGAGCCGAACGGTGCCGGTCGTCCTCGGCCGCGCCCGGCTGCCAGGTCGAGCACGCCACGGGCCTCTCCCCCGGATCGACGACGCGCGGAACGACCTCGGGAAAGGTGTCGACCGGCAGTTCGTGCACGACCGGCGCGGCCGCGAGGGCATCGGGCGGAACCACCGGAATCTCCGGTGTTCCTTGCGAATCGGAGAAGTGGATGAGATGTGCGGTGGCCCGCGAGACCTCCTGCACACCGTCCTCGAGCACCACGTGGAAACTCTGACCGTCCGGTTCGGACACCGCGACGACCGAGCCGACGCGCGCACCCGGGATCGACATGCTCGGGGTACCTCCGGCACCGGCGATGAGGGGTGCCGTCAGTTTCGGCACCTCCGGGACCGCAGCGAGCAATCCGGGGCTCGCGGGGCGCGCACGGGAGACGTCGATACCCAGCAGGCGCACGAGCGACCGGTCGTCCGGGTCGATCTCGGCGCGTCTGCCCTCGTAGAGCAGGTAATATCTGCCGTCCGCGGTCACGAGGAGCGCTTCGTCGGCGGCGAGCACCGAGCCTGCCCGGTGCTCGGGGGTGCCGGCGAGCACGGCGGTGGTCGAGGACTGCAGGCCGTTCGGATCGGCGACGTCGCACACCGTCCACGGCACTTCCTCCGCGTCGTGGGCCAGGGAGGACGGTGCGCCCGGGATCCCCACCAGCGGTCCGCGCGGGCGTGTCGTCAGTTCCTCGTCGGCGACGACCGCCGGTTCGGCGGGAGATCCGAGGATCAGCCGCGCCGACGCGAGGTTCAGGACGGGATGGAAGGTCGTGTCGATCGCGACGTAGAGCGCACCGGAGTCGCGCCCGACGACGACGGAAGCATCACCGATCCGGTCCTGGGGCCGGAACAGTGCAAGGGCGGCACAGCCTCCCAGGACGACACAGGCGACGACCACTCCGACGACGAGTGCCCGGAACTGGGAACGCATGGGATCGTGGATCATTCGTACGTCGCCCCGCACCAGCGCATGATCCATGCGCCGTGCCAGGAAACGGTATCCACTGACCTGCCATCGCGTGGTCGGTTGCGCTGCCATCGATCTCCCCCCGTACGGCACGCTCTCTGGCGCAACACAGTACAGTCCTGTCGGGCGCTCACCACACGCGCTCCGCGCGGTCAGGGGGTAGGTCGGCACCGCGCCGGAACCATTGCCGTCGTCGGGGGGATCGATGCAACGGACTGCGTCCGAGTCGGAGGATGCACGGGTCGATACAGCGCCCGACGGTGCACGGGCCCGCACAGCAGCAGGTGATGCGAGAAGTCGTGTCGCGGTACGACTGGTGGGCGCGCAGTGCGTGGCCGTCCTGGTGTGGGCGTTGGCTGTGGCGTCGGGGGCGTCCGTGTGGGTGGCCTGCGTGATCGCCGTGCCGCCGGCCACGCTGTGCCTCGTGCGGATCGGTGGGCGCGGCACGGCCGAATGGATCGCGACCGTTCTGCGCCGGCGCCCGGACGATGTCCCGGTTTCGGGTGTCCTCCGCGACTTCCACATCGGGTCGGCGGTCCCGGTGGGGGTGCGATGGGACGGCCCGTACGCGACCGTGGTGCTCGAACTCGCCTCACCGGCCGGCGCGATCACCCGCCTCGGGCGCGACAGTGAGGAGACGGGGCGAATCCTTCCCCTCGACGCGATCGCCACCTGCCTGTACCGGCACGATGTCGTCCTCGACGGGATCGATGTCGTGGTGCAGGGGCGTCGGGTTCGCGACTCGACCCCGGCGGGGCAGGCATACGCGCAGTTGCTGGGTCCGCTTCCCGCCGCGGCCGAACGCACAGTGCGAGTGGTGCTCCGTCTCGATGTCACGTCCTGCGCGGCCGCTGCCGCTCGTCGGGGCGGCGGCTCCGAGGGTGCGGCCCGGACCGTCGTCGCGGCGGCGCGGCGCGTGATCCGGGCGCTCGGCGACGCCGGGTACGGCGCGCGACTGCTCACCGCGAACGAGATCGAACAGGCCGCACTGCGCATCTCCCATGGGGTGCCGGCGACGGAGTGGGTCCCGGCGCACCGGCACGTCGCCCTGTCCTCCGCCTTCGACTCGGGCGGCGCCTTCGACCCCCGACGGATCGATCGCCACCACACGGCCGCGATCTGGTCGCATCCGACCCTGGCGTCGACGCTGGTCCTCCGGTTGCGACCGGGTGATCACGGTTCGATCCGGGTCGGGGCGCTGGCACGGTTCACCACGCGGGAGGCGGACCTCCCCTCGGTGGCCGGACTGCTCCCGGCATATGGACGCCACGCCGAACTCCTCACCGCTGCACTGCCCGTCGGGGTTCCGCAGCTGGAGGACCGGGTTCCGTTGCGCGAATCACGCACCGGGGAACTCGACGCCCTCGCACTTCCGGCCGGTGGGTGCGGGCAGCTCGTCGGATCGGACGACGCCGGTCGCGCCGTCACCGTCCGTCTCACCGGTCCCGGAGTCCGCTCGGTCCACATCGCGGGCGAGCGGTATCTCGCCCAGCAGGTGGTCTTCCGTGCCGTCGCGGTGGGGGCGCGGGTCGTCGTCCACACCGATCGTCCCGGCGCGTGGCGTGGCCTGGTCGAATCCGCGGCCGGACCCGACCGGCTGCGTCTGGCGGGCGAGTACGCGGGCGACCGCGATTTCGACACGGTCGTCTACGACGGCGTCCCGCCCACCTCGTCCATGCCGCACGCGACCGCGATCCACGTGCACGTCCACCCGGACGGATGGCCGCGCGAGCGTCCCACGGTGTCGCTGCTCCAACCCGGGGCGGCCGGGGACCGTGTCGTGCTCACGGCGGGCGACGAGCGCACACTCCTCACTCTCGTGACGATCGCGGCGGAGAGCACCCATCTCGGCCGGTCGCGCATGCCGGATCCGGCGCCTCAGCCGGGATAGCGGTCGAGAGCGGTTCCGGCGCGGACGGTGCGTGCCCACCACGCGATCTGGTCGAGCATGCGTTCCGCGCCGTCGATCGCGGCCTCGTCCGTGGTGGTGCCGTCGGCAGCGAAGGCGTGCTTGACGCGGTGGAAGCTCACCGACTGCCGCACCGGCACCATGTGGACCTCGACGACGACCTGCCGTAACTGTTCGACCGCGCGCAGGCCGCCGGACAGGCCACCGTAGGAGACGAATCCGACCGGTTTGGTGCGCCATTCGTGTTTGACGGTGTCGATGGCCGTCTTCAGCGCGGCGGGATAGCCGTGGTTGTACTCGGAGGTCACCACCACGAAGGCGTCCGCGGCACCGATACGACGGGTGAAGGCGTCGGCGGCGGGCCCGCCCGAGAGGTCCTGTGGGAGCGGGGTCTCGGCGAGATCGAGAACGCCGACGTCGAACTCGGTGCGCTGCCGCGCGGTGGCCGCGAACCAGTCGGCGACGACCGGGGCGATGCGCCCGGCGCGGACACTGGCTACGACGACCTCGAGGCGGATCGGATCGTTCGGTGCTGCCGTGGTCATGGAGTCGATCGTAGGTGCGGTGCGGCCGAGAGCCCGTGCGCGAGCAACGCGGCGAGTTCCCGATAGGCACGTGCGTCCTCGACACCGGTCGCCTCGGCCACCTGTCGTTGCTGGATGCGCACCATGACCGAGGCGACGACGTCGGCGACGAAGGCGGCATGGACGTCGCGCAGTTCACCGGCCTCGACGCCGTCGGAGATGAGCTGGCGGACGCGGTCGGCGGCGAACCGGGTGTTGCGTTCGTAGACCTCGCGCGCGACCGGCGTGTGGGCGATGTCCTCCATGAACCGCGTGGAGGCGGGTTCGAGTTCGCGCCCCACGGCCTCGAGGTAGGCGCCGATGCGTGCCTGCGCGTCGGCGGCCCGCGCGACGTCGGCCTCCACCCGGTCGGCAGCGCCCTTGAAGAAGTGGACGGTCGCTGCGTAGACGAGCCGGTCCTTGTTCTCCGCGAGTGCGTAGAGCGTCGATTTCGAGCAGCGCAGGCGCGCGGCGATGTCGTCGAGGGTCAGGTGCGCGAAGCCTTCTGCCAGGAACAATGCGACCAGATCGTCGAACAGTTGCGCCTGCCGGGCGGTGGGTCGCCGGCTACCGACTCTTGCCATACCGAAAACAGTACTGCAGTATCGTCCCCAGTACTATTTTCGGTCCCCAGCCTTCCAGGAGGAACCACCGTGCCCGTCGAGCGTCTGCTTCCCACCCGCGAGGCCTACGACCTGATCGATCTCACCCGCGACGTCGCCGACAAGGTGCTCGCCCCGCGCGTCGACGAGCACGAGCGCAACGAGACCTTCCCCGAGGGCGTCTTCCCCGCACTCGGCGCCGCGGGACTGCTGAGCCTGCCGTACCCCGAGGAGTTCGGCGGCGGCGACCAGCCCTACGAGGTGTACCTGCAGGTCCTCGAGGAACTCGGCGCCCGCTGGGCGGCCGTGGCGGTCGCGGTGAGCGTTCACGGACTGTCGTGCTTCGCGCTCGCCACCCACGGCACCGACGAGCAGAAGAACAAGTGGCTCCCGGAGATGCTGGGCGGCAACACCATCGGCGCGTACAGTCTGTCCGAGCCGCAGGCCGGATCCGATGCCGCCGCCCTCGCATGCCGCGCGAAGCCCGTCGACGGCGGCTACCGCATCACCGGTTCGAAGGCGTGGATCACCAACGGCGGCAAGGCCGACTTCTACACCCTGTTCGCCCGCACGGCCGACACCGGCAGCAAGGGCATCTCGTGCTTCCTCGTGCCCGCCGGCACCGAGGGCCTGTCCTTCGGCAAGCCCGAGGAGAAGATGGGTCTGCACGCCGTCCCCACCACCTCCGCCCACTACGACGACGCCTTAGTCCCGGCCGAGCGCCGGATCGGCGCCGAGGGACAGGGACTGCCGATCGCGTTCAGCGCACTGGATTCCGGACGTCTGGGAATCGCCGCCGTCGCGACGGGTCTCGCCCAGGCCGCCCTCGACGAAGCGACGGCCTACGCCAAGGAACGACAGGCCTTCGGCAAGCGCATCATCGACCATCAGGGCCTCGGCTTCGTCCTCGCCGACATGGCCGCCGCCGTCGACTCGGCCCGCGCCACCTATCTCGACGCCGCCCGACGCAAGGACGCCGGGCTGCCCTACTCGCGGCAGGCATCGGTGGCCAAGCTCGTCGCGACGGATGCCGCCATGAAGGTCACGACCGACGCGGTCCAGGTGCTCGGCGGATACGGCTACACCCGCGACTTCCCGGTCGAGCGTTTCATGCGCGACGCGAAGATCACGCAGATCTTCGAGGGCACCAATCAGATTCAGCGACTCGTGATCGCACGATCCCTCGCGGGGTGATCGATCGTGAGCCGGAAGCGGCAGGGGTCCTCGCGGCGAAACATCGCTAGAGTGCCTCCATGCCGGATGCCCTGGAGCGGCTCACTCCACAGCAACGCCACCTGCTGACGCAGCGGTTCGGCCGCATCGTCGTGGTCTCCGACATGAGTTGGGGGCTGGTGTCGACCACCGTCCTCGCGGTCGACACCGACGACGGCCGGTTGGTCGTGAAGGCGGGCGGATCTCCGGATCGGCACATCGGCCGCGAGATCAGCGCCCACGAGCGGTGGACCGCTCCGTGGGTACGGCACGGTCGGGCCGCCCGCATGGTGTTCGCCGACCGCGCGTCGAAACTCGTCGTGACGGAATACCTTCCGGGCCGGCTGATCCAGGGCACCGCCGCGTCGTCCCGTCTCGACGTCTACGAACAGGCCGGCGCGCTGCTCGCCCAGTTCCACCGCCAGGAGCGCGTGGTGGACGAGGGTTACGAGCGATCGGCGAACACGAAGACGCTGCGGTGGCTCGCGGCGCCGCACCGGATCGGCCCCGACGTCGCAGGCCGGCTGCGCTCGATGGTCGAGGGGTGGCCGACACCGACGGTCACCCTGGTGCCCACCCACGGCGACTGGCAGAGCCGGAACTGGCTCGCCGACGACACCGGCGTGGTGAAGGTGATCGACTTCGGGCGGGCCGCGATGCGCCCGGCAGGTGAGGACTTCGAGCGGCTCGCGGTGCGCGAGTTCCTCCGGGTCCCCGGGGCCGAGCAGGCCTTCCTGCGCGGCTACGGCGAGGATCCACGTGAGGAGGACGCCTGGTTCCGCCAACGTGTCCGTGCGGCGGTCGCGGTCGCGGTGTGGTCCTTCCATGTGGGCGACGACTGTTACGAGGCGGAGGGTCATCGCATGATCGCCGAGGCGCTCGCTCGGACGTCGGCCGCCGCGCGTTAACACCTTTTCATCGGATATTTGTCACACTCGAGAAGGTTGCCTGTTACCGGCGGTTTTCGCTTGAATCAGATCTGGACATACGTCCGATTCTTTTCCGACATGGAGGTCACCACATGCTTCTCGGTTCGCTCGACGCGCTCATCAGCAACGTCCTCCACTTCCTGGACTGGCTGATCTGACGAGCATGTGAGAACGCCCGAGGGGGTGAGGTCGCAGACCTCACCCCCTCGGTGCTTTCTCGGCGTGTCCGGCTCAGGCGCCGATGGCCTCGCCGAGCACGGGCCACGAGTCGTGCAGGGCCTCCTGCCAATAGCCCCAGGTGTGGGTTCCGTCGGGTCGGACCGCGTAGGTCGCCTCGACCCCGGCTGCGTCCAGCGCACCGCGCAATCGCGTCGTGCAGTCGTTCACGCCCGCCTCGATGAGCCCGAGCAGAGCCACATCGGGAAGGACGGCGACACCGTCCTGCTCCCATGCCTTCAATTCGTACGGGCCCGGGACACCGCTGCTCGTGGAGACGTACACGGCCTTGCCGCGCAGCTTCTCGGCATTGAGCACGACGTCCTGTTCGGTCCAGTGCTCACCGGCGACCGGCCCCCACATGTTCTCGACCTCGCCTCCGCCGAACGCGACGACGATCTCGGCGTAGCGCGAACCGATGTCCGACGCCGTCTCGGCGCATCCGCTGTACGAACCCACCGCCTGGTAGAGATCGGGCGCCTGCTGGGCGAGCGCGAGCGCCGACGTCGCCGACATCGACACACCGGCGATCGCGTTGCGGCCGCTCGCGCCGAGCGTCTCGTCGACCACCGACGGGACCTCCTCGGTGAGGAAGGTCGTCCACTTGTTGCGTCCGAGAACAGGATCGTCCTCGAGCCAGTCGGTGTAGTAGCTGAACGCGCCACCGACCGGGGTGACGACGTTGACGTTCTTGTCGCCGAAGAACTCCACGACGTCGGTCTGGTCGCGCCAGGTCGCTCGGTCCAATCCCCCACCGGCACCGTTGAGCAGGTAGAAGACCGGTCGCGGCGCGCTCGTGTCGGCCGGGCGCAACACCTGCAGCTCGATGGTGCGTTCCATCGACGGCGAGTACACGAACAGCGACCAGTCGCGGTCGGTGTGCTTCTCGATGCGTTCGACAGTCGCGCTCTGCGACCGGGTCTCGCCGGTCGCGGCTGCCGGGAGGTCCTCGGCGTGGGCGACCGCGGCACCGGGTAGGACCAGCGACGAGACGGCGAGCGCCCCGATCGTTCCCATCAACGCAAACCGTCGTGCGCGCACATTCGTTCCCTTCATCCGCAACAGCCGGGCGTGATGGGCCCGCGCATCTCCCGCGTCGCAACGTTGCGCGCGGCCAGTTCCTCGTCAGCAGGGTAGTCGACGCGGACCAGTGACAGGCCGTGTGCCGGTGCCACCGCGACGGACGCCGCACGTTCGCGTTCCCCGAGCAGGGCCGTCATCCACTCGACACTGCGACGTCCCTCCCCCACGGCCAGGGCCGCGCCGACGAGACTGCGCACCATCGACCAGCAGAAGGCGTCGGCGCTGACGTAGGCGGTGAGGATGTCACCCTCGCGCGTCCAGTCGTATCGCTGCAGTTCGCGTACGGTCGTCGCGCCCTCCCGCCGCTTGCAGAAGGCGGCGAAGTCGTGCAGGCCGAGCAGCGACTGCGACGCGCGTTGCATCGCATCGAGATCGACGGCCTTCGGCCACGCGACGGTGTCGCGGGCACGCAACGGCTCGGCGCCGTACACCGCTGTGGTGACACGGTATTCGTAGTGACGCCGGATCGCCGAGAACCGGGCGTCGAAATGTTCGGGAGCGACGGAGATCCCGGTGACCCGCACGTCGCGGGGCAGGAACCGTGCGAGACGGCGGACCCAGCGCGACGGATCGTCGGGCAGCGCCGCGGTGGGGACGTCGACGTGGGCGACCTGCCCGGATGCGTGCACGCCGGCGTCGGTGCGACCGGCGACGGTGAGCAGCACGGGCGTGCGGACGATCGCGGAGAGCTTCTCCTCGATCTCCCCGCACACCGTGCGGCGTCCGGGTTGCCGTGCCCAGCCGGAGAAGTCGGTGCCGTCGTACGAGATGTCGAGTCGCAGACGGGTTGTCTCGTGAGAAGCCACGAGCCCGCCGCCCTCGGAAGGGACGGCGGGCTCGTGAGCTTCAGCAGATGCCGAAACCAAGTGGACTAGTCCTTCTTGGCCTCGTCCGCCTCGGGCGCGTCGGCAGCCGTGGCGTTGGTGTCCTCGACACCCTCGACGACGGCGTCGGCGTTCGCGACCTCGGCGTCGGTGGCCTCGGCCTCGACGGCCTGGACCGCGTTGTCCTCGGCGGGTGCCTGCGAGGCGGCGACGCGGCGAGCGCGGTCGGCCTCGGAGGTGACGGTCTTCTCGCGCACCAGCTCGATGATGGCCATGGGGGCGTTGTCGCCCTTGCGCGGCATCGTCTTGATGATGCGGGTGTAACCGCCGTTGCGGTCCTCGAAGGAGGGACCGATCTCCGCGAACAGCGAGTGGACGACGTCCTTGTTGCGGATGACCTTCAGCACCTCACGACGCGAGGCCAGCGTGCCGGCCTTGGCGTGCGTGACGAGCTTCTCGGCGTACGGGCGCAGGGCCTTGGCCTTGGCCTCGGTGGTGGTGATGCGGCCGTGCTCGAAGAGCGCGGTGGCCAGGTTGGCCATGAGCGCCTTCTGATGCGAGGCCGATCCGCCGAAGCGGGCGCCCTTCTTGGGCTTGGGCATGATTTTCTCCTAGTAACGGACCGTGAGCTGCTACAGCTGCTCGGTCTCGGCGTAGTCCTCGTTGCCGTCGTTGTCACCGAAGGAGCCGGCCTCGGTATCGCTCCAGGTACCGGTCGCGGCGTCGTAGCCGGCAACGGTGCTGGGGTCGAACGATGCCGGGCTGTCCTTGAGGGACAGGCCGAGCGAGTGCAGCTTGACCTTGACCTCGTCGATGGACTTCTGGCCGAAGTTGCGGATGTCGAGCAGGTCGGACTCCGTCCGTGCCACGAGCTCGCCGACGGTGTGGACACCTTCGCGCTTGAGGCAGTTGTAGGACCGGACCGTCAGGTCGAGGTCCTCGATCGGAAGTCCGAAGGAGGCGATGTGGTCGGCCTCGGCGGGCGAGGGACCGATCTCGATGCCTTCTGCTTCGACGTTCAGCTCACGAGCCAGACCGAAGAGCTCCACGAGGGTCTTGCCCGCCGAGGCGAGCGCGTCCCGCGCGCTGATCGAGTTCTTGGTCTCCACGTCGAGAATGAGCCGATCGAAGTCGGTGCGCTGCTCGACGCGGGTCGCTTCCACCTTGTACGTCACCTTGAGCACCGGCGAGTAGATCGAGTCGACCGGGATACGGCCGATCTCGGCGCCGGACGCCTTGTTCTGCACGGCAGGAACGTAGCCGCGACCGCGCTCGACGACGAGCTCGATCTCCAGCTTGCCCTTGTCGTTCAGGGTGGCGATGTGCAGATCCGGGTTGTGGATGGTGACACCGGCCGGGGGCACGATGTCGCCGGCCGTGACGGTTCCCGGTCCCTGCTTGCGGACGTACATGGTGACCGGCTCGTCCTCTTCCGAGCTCACCACGAGACCCTTGAGGTTCAGGATGATGTCGGTGACATCCTCCTTCACGCCGGGAACGGTGGTGAACTCGTGGAGCACGCCGTCGATGCGGATGCTGGTGACAGCGGCGCCCGGGATCGACGAGAGCAGGGTGCGACGAAGCGAGTTGCCGAGGGTGTACCCGAAGCCAGGCTCGAGCGGCTCGATGACGAACTTCGAGCGGTTTTCAGCGATGACCTCTTCGGTCAGTGTGGGTCGCTGAGAGATGAGCATCTGTTGCCTCCTTGTGGGCGTCCGCCATATGACGCCCTAGTGGAATGGAGCGGTGTCCTCCCGTCCGGACGGACCGGAGGACACCACGACACCGAGGTGTCTTACTTCGAGTAGTACTCGACGATCAGCTGTTCCTGCAGCGGGATGTCGATCTGCGCGCGCTCGGGGAGCTGGTGGACCAGCACCCGCAGACGCGGGCCGACGACCTGCAGCCAACCCGGAACCGGGCGCTCGCCCTGGGTCTCGCGGGCGACCTGGAAGGGCAGCGTGCTCAGCGACTTCTCGCGGACATCGATGATGTCGTACTGCGAGACGCGGTAGCTGGGGATGTCGACCTTCTTGCCGTTGACCAGGAAGTGGCCGTGGCTCACCAGCTGGCGGGCCTGACGACGCGTGCGGGCGAGGCCGGCACGGTAGACGACGTTGTCCAGACGCGACTCGAGGATGACCAGCAGGACCTCACCGGTCTTGCCGGGGCGGCTGGCAGCCTCTTCGTAGTAGCGGCGGAACTGCTTCTCCATGACGCCGTACGAGAAGCGGGCCTTCTGCTTCTCCTGCAGCTGGAGCAGGTACTCGCTCTCCTTGATCCGCGCGCGGCCGTGCTGGCCGGGCGGGTAGGGGCGACGCTCGAAGGCCTGATCGCCTCCGACCAGGTCGACGCGAAGACGACGCGACTTACGGGTAACGGGACCGGTATAACGAGCCATTATTCTTTACCTTCCTTTCCCGTTAGACGCGACGCCGCTTGGGCGGACGGCAACCGTTGTGCGGCTGCGGGGTGACATCGGAGATGGTGCCGACCTCGAGGCCTGCGGCCTGGAGGGAACGGATCGCCGTCTCGCGGCCCGAGCCCGGGCCCTTGACGAAGACGTCGACCTTCTTGACACCGTGTTCCTGCGCCTTGCGGGCAGCGTTCTCGGCGGCGAGCTGTGCGGCGAACGGGGTCGACTTGCGCGAACCCTTGAAGCCGACGTGGCCGGAGGACGCCCAGGAGATCACGTTGCCCTGCGGGTCCGTGATGGACACGATGGTGTTGTTGAACGTGCTCTTGATGTGAGCGGCACCGTGCGGAACGTTCTTCTTGTCCCTGCGCCGTGCCTTCTGGGTCTTCTTGGGACCGGTGCTGCGTGACTTGGGAGGCATTACTTCTTCTTTCCTGCGACGGTGCGCTTCGGACCCTTACGGGTGCGGGCGTTGGTCTTGGTGCGCTGTCCACGCACGGGCAGACCACGACGGTGTCGCAGGCCCTGGTAGCAGCCGATCTCGATCTTGCGGCGGATGTCCGCCTGAACCTCGCGACGGAGGTCACCCTCGACCTTGTAACTCTCCTCGATGTACTCGCGGAGCTTGGCGAGGTCCTCGTCCGTCAGATCCTTGCTGCGCAGGTCCGGGTTGACACCCGTGGCCTCGAGGATCTCCTTGGAGCGGGTACGGCCGATGCCGTAGATGTACGTGAGTGCGATCTCCATCCGCTTTTCGCGGGGAAGATCGACACCTGCGAGACGTGCCATGTGGCATTCCTATTCGGTGTGCGGAGGTCTGCTCCCAGCCCGTCCCCTGCGTCGAAGAACTGTGTGATTCAAAAACACAGTGGGGCCCCGGCCTCCGTACCGGGGGTTGATCGCGCAGCTCCTCGACGGATCGAGGATCGTAACCACGCGACTGGTGCTGGAAGGTCTTCGTGCTTGTTGCCAAGCAGATCTTCGAGACGAAGGTGGATCTAGCCCTGACGCTGCTTGTGACGCAGGTTCTCGCAGATCACCATGACCCGACCGTTACGGCGGATCACCTTGCACTTCTCGCAGATCTTCTTGACGCTAGGCTGAACCTTCACGTAAGTCCGATCTCCTGTATGTGCGCCGCCGGACACGGCAGAGCCGGCCCGGCGACATGATTCTCCCCGACCGTGTGGCCGGGGAAGCTTCGTTACTTGTAGCGGTAGACGATGCGTCCACGCGTGAGGTCGTAGGGAGAAAGCTCCACGACAACGCGGTCCTCGGGAAGGATACGAATGTAGTGCTGACGCATCTTTCCGCTGATGTGGGCGAGAACCTTGTGCCCGTTCTCCAGCTCGATGCGGAACATCGCATTGGGCAGCGGTTCGATTACCCGGCCCTCGACCTCGATTGCCCCGTCTTTCTTAGCCATATCCTCCGCGATCCGTTGTTCGGCGTTGTGGTTGCATCGGCATCCGTTACCGTGACGCTCGGCAACTCCGGGACCGGACACGAACCGAGATTCGAAGGAATTCGACACGGGACCGATCGGAGCGCAGCGCGCACCACCGATCAATGGTACGGGAAGTTGACCGTCCAGGACAAATGAGCTCGGGCACACTCGTGCCCACGACCAGGAGGAGGACCGCACGTGCGGGCGTTGATCCAGCGGGTGACCACGGCGGCAGTGGCGGTGGACGGAGCCGAGGTGGCCCGTATCACGCCGGCCGAAGGTGGTCACGGCCTGCTCGTGCTGGTCGGCGTCACGCACGACGACGACGAGGCCAAGGCCGCGACACTCGCCCGGAAGGTGTGGACGATGCGCATCCTCGAGGACGAGCGCTCCGCCTCCGACGTCGGCGCCCCGATCCTGGTGGTCAGTCAGTTCACGCTCATGGCCGACACGAGGAAGAGCCGGCGTCCGTCGTGGTCGGCCGCCGCTCCCCGCCCGATCGCCGAACCTCTCGTCGATGCGTTCGCGAACGCTCTACGAGATCTCGGCGCGACGGTGGAGACCGGGAAGTTCGGGGCACACATGGAGGTGAGCCTCGTCAACGACGGACCGGTCACGCTCCTCGTCGAGGTCTGAACCCACGCGGCGTGACCACGACCGTCACTCCGGCCGGACGGTGAGGATGCCGTCACTCCGGCCGGACGGTGAGGATGCGGGGGCCGTCCTCGGTGACCGCGACCGTGTGCTCCCAGTGCGCGGCCCGGCTGCCGTCGACGGTCACGACCGTCCACTCGTCGTCGAGGACCTCGGTCTCGTAGGTACCGAGCGTGAGCATCGGCTCGACGGCGAGCACCGACCCGACGACGAGCTTCGGGCCCTTGCCCGGCTTGCCCTCGTTCGGGAGGAACGGATCCATGTGCATCTCGCGCCCGATGCCGTGACCGCCGTAGCCGTCGACGATCCCGTACGAGCGGCCGTGCAACTTCTCGGCGGCATGCGTGCCCTGCTCGATCGCATGCGAGACGTCGGTCAGGCGGTTGCCCGGGAGCATCGCCGCGATACCGGCCTCGAGCGACAGGCGGGTGGCCTCGCTCAGGTCGATGTCGGCCTGCGACAGCTCCCCGATCCCGAAGGTCCACGCCGAGTCGCCGTGCCAGCCCTCGAGGATCGCGCCGCAGTCGATCGAGACGAGGTCGCCCTCGGCGAGCACCACCGACGCGGACGGGATGCCGTGGACGACGACCTCGTTGACCGACGAACAGATCGAACCGGTGAAGCCGTGGTAGCCCAGGAAGGACGGAACGGCCCCCGCATCACGGATGACCGATTCCGCCACCTGGTCGAGTTCCAGGGTGCTCACGCCCGGCTTTGCCGCCTCACGCACTGCGACGAGTGCGGCACCGACCACGGCTCCCGCCGCCGCCATCGCGTCGAGTTCACCCGAGGTGCGGAACGGAACCACTGAGCGCTTGCGCCCGAAACCCATATCGAACTACCCGTCTACTTTCCGAGTGCGGACAGTGCCCGCGAATTGATCTCCTCGACCTCACCGATCGCGTCGACCGTGATGATCGAGTCGGCGTAGTAGTCGAGCAGCGGGGCCGTCTCCTCACGGTAGACCCGGAGACGGTTACGGATCACGTCTTCGGTGTCGTCGGCGCGACCGCGGGCGAGCATGCGCTCGACCACGACGTCCTCGTCGATGACGAAGGACAGCACGCCGTCGAGCTCGACGCCGAGATCCTTCAGGATGTTCTCGAGTTCCTTGGCCTGCTCCACGCTGCGCGGGAAGCCGTCGAGGAGGAAGCCGTTGGCGGCGTCGGGCTCGGCCAGACGCTCACGCACCATGTTGTTGGTGATCTCGGCGGGAACGAGCTCCCCCGCGTCGATGTACTTCTTGGCCTCGACTCCGAGCGGGGTGCCCTGCCCGATGTTCGCGCGGAAAAGATCGCCCGTCGAGATGGCGGGGACGCCGAGCTTCTCGGACAGAATCGCGGCCTGTGTGCCCTTGCCGGCACCGGGAGGACCGAGCAGTACAAGTCTCACTTGAGGAACCCTTCGTAGTTGCGCTGCATCAGTTGACTTTCGATCTGCTTGACAGTGTCCAGCGCGACACTGACGAGAATGAGAACCGCGGCGCCACCGAAGATGCTCGAGGCCGTCTGGCTGCCGGACAGGAAGAAGTTCGGCAGTGTCGCGATGAGACCGAGGTAGATCGAGCCCGGAACCGTGATGCGGTTGAGCACGAAACTGAGATATTCGGCGGTCGGGCGACCGGGGCGGATGCCCGGGATGAAGCCGCCGTACTTCTTCATCTCGTCGGCCCGCTCCTCCGGATTGAAGGTGATGGCGACGTAGAAGAAGACGAAGAACACGATCAGCGCGAAGTAGATCGCGATGTAGACCGGGTTGTTCGGATTGACCAGGTACTCGTTGATGATCCGCTGCCACCAACTCGGATCCGGGTTGGTCGTGGCACCGGTGAGCTGCGCAACGAGGTTGGGCAGGTACAGCAGCGACGACGCGAAGATGACGGGGATGATGCCCGCCTGGTTGACCTTCAGCGGCAGGTAGGTCGACGACCCGCCGTACATACGACGGCCGACCATGCGCTTGGCGTACTGCACCGGGATGCGGCGCTGACCCTGCTCGATGAACACGACGCCCGTGATGAGGGCCAGGGCCACGACGCAGACGATCGCGAAGACGAGGCCGCCGCGGGATTCGAGGATCATGCGGCCCTCGCTCGGCAGCGCGGCCGCGATACCGGAGAAGATCAGCAGCGACATGCCGTTGCCGACACCGCGTTCGGTGATGAGCTCACCGAACCACATGACGACGGCGGCACCGGCGGTCATGACCAGCACGATGACGACCATCCCGAAGATGCTGTCGTCGGCGAGGATCGGCTCCGAACAGCCCTGCAGCAGCTGCCCTCGGGCGGCGAGGGCGACGATGCCGGTGGCCTGCAGGACGGCGAGCGCGACGGCGAGATAACGCGTGTACTGCGTCATCTTGGCCTGGCCGGACTGGCCTTCCTTGCGCAGTTCCTCGAATCGTGGAATGACCACGGTGAGCAGCTGGACGATGATGCTCGCGGTGATGAACGGCATGATGCCGATCGCGAAGACCGACAGCTGCAGTAACGCGCCGCCGGAGAACAGATTGATCAGCGAGTAGATGCCGGCCTGCTCGCTGCCGGCGAGCTGATCGACACAGGCCTGGACGTTGCCGTAGTCGACGCCCGGGGACGGCACGGTAGCACCGAGGCGGTACAGCGCCACGAGCCCGAGGGCGATGAGAATCTTCCGCCTCAGGTCCGGTGTCCTGAGGGCCGAGACGAAGGCGGAAAGCAAAGATCCTCCTGGCGGGCCGATCGGGGACGACGGATCGAGAGGGATCCGTCGGACGGTAGACAACTCTGAAACTCTAACAGTGGGCCCCGATGAGAGGGGTAGCCCGGTAGCCTATGTCACCGCTGCGAACGCAGCCTATGACACCGCTGTGAAAGCGCGAACGGCCGCGGTGCAAGGATCTGCACCGCGGCCGTTCGACAGCCGTGACTCACACGCGAAAGTACAGGTCAGGCCTGGACGGTCGCGCTGCCACCGGCTGCAGCGATCTTCTCCTGAGCGGAGGCCGAGAACTTGTCGGCGGTGACCTGCACGGCCACCGTCAGCTCGCCCTCGCCGAGGACCTTGACGAGCTGGTTCTTGCGAACCAGACCCTTCGCCACGAGGTCCGCGACACCGATCTGTCCACCCTCGGGGAACGCGCGAGCGATGTCCCCGACGTTGACGATCTGGTACTCGGTACGGAATGCGTTCTTGAAACCCTTGAGCTTCGGCAGACGCATGTGGATGGGCATCTGGCCACCCTCGAAGGCCGGCGACACGTTCTTACGTGCCTTCGTGCCCTTCGTACCGCGGCCGGCGGTCTTGCCCTTCGAACCCTCACCGCGTCCGACGCGGGTCTTGTCCGTCTTCGCACCCGGTGCCGGGCGCAGGTGATGCAGCTTGATGGTCATTCTCAGACCTCCTCAACAGTGACGAGGTGACGCACCACGTTGATGAGGCCGCGGTTCTGCGCATTGTCCTCGCGGACGACGGACTGGCGGATCTTCCGCAGACCGAGGGTCCGGAGGCTGTCGCGCTGATTCGACTTGGCCCCGATGGTGCTCTTGATCTGGGTGATCTTCAGCTCTGCCATTACTTCACGCTCCCAGCAGCCTGTGCACGTGCGCGCAGCATGCCGGCGGGGGCAACTTCCTCGAGGGTGAGGCCACGGCGAGCCGCGACTTCCTCGGGACGCTGCAGACCCTTGAGGGCCGCAACCGTCGCGTGCACCACATTGATGGCGTTGTCGGAGCCGAGCGACTTCGACAGGATGTCGTGGACACCCGCGCACTCCAGCACCGCGCGCACAGCGCCACCGGCGATGACACCGGTACCGGGGGAAGCCGGACGCAGCAGGACGACACCGGCTGCAGCCTCTCCCTGGACGGGGTGGGTGATGGTTCCGCCGATGAGCGGGACGCGGAAGAAGTTCTTGCGAGCTTCCTCGACACCCTTCTGGATGGCCGCGGGAACTTCCTTGGCCTTGCCGTAGCCGACGCCGACCAGACCGTTGCCGTCGCCCACGATCACCAGAGCGGTGAAGCTGAAGCGACGACCGCCCTTGACGACCTTCGACACACGGTTGATCGAGACGACACGCTCGATGTAGTTCGACTTCTCGGCAGCGTTGCCGCCACGCGAGTCGCGGTCGCGGCGGTCGCGACCGCCGCGGTTGTCACCGCTGTTGGGGTTCTGTCCGGCGGGGCCGTTGCCGCCGTCACGCCGCTGACGTCCCGGCATCAGGCGTTCCTTCCGTTCGAGAAAATGGTCATCAGAACTTCAACCCGCTTTCGCGAGCCGCGTCCGCGAGGGCCGCGATGCGTCCGCTGTAGGTGTGGCCACCGCGGTCGAAGACCACGGCTTCCACGCCGGCAGCCTTCGCGCGCTCGGCGATCAGCTGACCGACCTTCGCGCCGCGAGCCTTCTTGTCGCCCTCGAGAGCGCGCACATCGGGTTCGATGGACGACGCTGCGGCGAGGGTGGTGCCCGTCAGGTCGTCGACCAGCTGCACGTGCAGGTGGCGCGAGGACCGGTTGACGACGAGGCGGGGACGCTCGGCGGTGCCGGAGATCTTCTTGCGGAGGCGGAAGTGACGACGCGTCTTCGAAAGGCGACGCGTGGTGGAGGCGTCCTTGCCGCGCGGGATGCGCTTGGCCTTCTGGTTCTCGGTCTGGCTCATGATCACTTACCCGTCTTTCCGACCTTGCGACGGACCTGTTCACCCTCGTAGCGGATGCCCTTGCCCTTGTACGGGTCGGACTTGCGCAGCCGGCGGATGTTGGCCGCGATCTGGCCGACCTTCTGCTTGTCGATGCCCGAGATCGAGAAGCGCGTGGGGTTCTCGACGGCGAACGTGATGCCCTCGGGAGCCTCGATCAGCACGGGGTGGCTGTAGCCGAGCGAGAACTCGAGGTCCTTGCCCTTGAGAGCCACGCGGTAGCCGACGCCGTGGATCTCCATCTTCGTGGTGTAACCCTCGGTCACGCCGACGATGAGGTTCTGCACGAGCGTCCGCGACAGGCCGTGCAGCGCACGGCTGCGACGCTCGTCGTTCGGGCGCGTGACGTTGATTGCCCCGTCCTCGCCCTTGGCGACGGCGATCGGCTCGGCGATCGTCAGGGACAGGTTGCCCTTGGGGCCCTTCACTGCAACATCCTGGCCGTCGATGGTGACCTCGACGCCCGAAGGAACTGCAACGGGGAGTTTTCCGATTCGCGACATTGTGGTGGCCTCCCTTTACCAGACGTAGGCGAGGACTTCCCCGCCCACTCCCTGCTTGGCCGCCTGGCGATCGGTGAGCAGGCCGGAGGACGTGGAGATGATCGCCACGCCGAGGCCGCCCAGGACCTTGGGCAGGTTGGTGGATTTCGCGTACACGCGCAGGCCGGGCTTCGACACGCGGCGCACGCCGGCAAGGCTGCGCTCACGGGAAGGTCCGTACTTGAGGTCGACGATGAGGGTCTTGCCCACCTCGGCGTCCTCGGTGCGGTAGTCGGAGATGTAACCCTCGCGCTTGAGGATCTCGGCGATGTTCACCTTGATCTTCGAGGACGGGAGCTTGACCTCGTCGTGGTACGCCGTGTTGGCGTTACGCAGACGCGTCAAGAAGTCTGCGATGGGGTCGGTCATGGTCATGGCTGACCTGTTCACCTTTCTCGATGCGGTTCCCATGCAACGCCGGAACATGCCGGCCGTGGGCCTACATCGAAACTCGGTTCGATAGCGGGTTCGTCGGCCGGATCGGCGACGAACCCATGACAGCGCGACAGTGGGCGGAGAACTACTCGGTCCTCCGCCCACCGATCACGTCACCAGGAGCTCTTGTGAACTCCCGGAAGTTCTCCGCGGTGTGCCATCTCGCGAAGGCAGATGCGGCAGAGTCCGAACTTGCGGAAGACCGAGTGCGGGCGCCCGCAGCGCTGGCAGCGGGTGTAGGCGCGCACCGCGAACTTCGGCTTCTTGTTGGCCTTGTTGACCAGTGCCTTCTTAGCCATGGGCTCAGTTCTCCTTGAACGGGAAGCCGAGGTGCTTGAGCAGGGCACGGCCTTCTTCGTTGTTGGTAGCGGTGGTCACGACAGTGATGTCCATGCCGCGCGGGCGGTCGATGCGGTCCACGTCGATCTCGTGGAACATCGACTGCTCGTTCAGGCCGAACGTGTAGTTGCCGTTGCCGTCGAACTGGTTGCCGTTGAGGCCACGGAAGTCCCGGATACGGGGAAGCGCGATGGACACGAGACGGTCCAGGAACTCCCACATACGGTCGCCGCGCAGCGTGACGCGCGCACCGATCGGCATGCCCTCGCGCAGCTTGAACTGTGCGATGGACTTGCGGGCCTTGCGGATCTCCGGCTTCTGACCGGTGATGAGCGCGAGGTCGTTGACGGCTCCGTTGATGAGCTTCGCGTCGCGGGCGGCGTCGCCGACACCCATGTTGACGACGACCTTCACGACGCCGGGGATCTGCATGACGTTCGCGTAGTCGTACTCCGCGTTCAGCGCGTCGCGGATCTCCTCGCGGTACCGCACCTTCAGGCGCGGCTGGGTCTTGTTCTCGGTGCTGGTCATGTCAGAGGTCCTTCCCGTTCTTCCGGGAAATCCGAACGCGCTTGCCGGTTTCCTCGTCGGTGCGGTAGCCCACGCGGGTGGGGTTTCCGTCCGAGTCGACGACCGCAACGTTGGAAACGTGGATCGGGGCCTCCTGCGTCACGATGCCGCCGGAGGAGGCGCCACGCTCGTTCGCAGAGACGGCGGTGTGCTTCTTGATACGGTTCACGCCCTCGACGAGGACCTTGCCGGTCGCCGGGTAGGCCGCGATGACCTTGCCCTTGGCGCCCTTGTCCTTGCCCGAGATGACGAGCACGGTGTCACCCTTGTGCACCTTCATCACAGCACCTCCGGAGCGAGCGAGACGATCTTCATGAACCGCTTGTCGCGAAGCTCGCGACCGACGGGTCCGAAGATGCGGGTTCCGCGAGGATCGTTGTCGCCCTTGATGATGACGGCAGCGTTCTCGTCGAACTTGATGTACGAGCCGTCCGGCCGGCGGCGCTCCTTGGTGGTGCGCACGATCACGGCCTTGACGACCTCGCCACGCTTGACGTTGCCGCCGGGGATCGCGTCCTTGACGGTGGCGACGATGATGTCACCGATACCGGCGTAGCGACGGGACGAGCCACCGAGAACGCGGATGCAGAGGATCTCCTTGGCACCCGTGTTGTCGGCGACGCGCAGTCGCGACTCCTGCTGGATCACTTACTTCTCCTTGACCTGGATTGGTGTGTACGTCAGATTTCCGACCTGGACGTACGCGGTCGTCGGTCACCTGCGGCGCACGTGCGAATCACACACGGGTCCCGTAAGCAACCCGTCCAGAGTAGGCCATATACCGTACGCAGGGCAAATTCGCGAATTGTGATGTCACTCCCCACCCCGGAACCGGGCGTGTCGCAGCGACATCCACGTCTCCCCCACGTGCGGCCTGCACCTATCGGACGCACAGCACCCCACCACCCGCGGTGCGGGTGGTGGGGTGCTGCATGTCTCGGGTCCTGTCGAGGACGAGAGGCCTTACTTGGCCTTCTCGAGCACCTCGACCAGACGCCAGCGCTTCGACGCGGACAGCGGACGGGTCTCCATCAGCTGAACGCGGTCGCCGATGCCGGCCAGACCGTTCTCGTCGTGCGCCTTCACCTTGGTCGTACGGCGGATGATCTTGCCGTACAGCGGGTGCTTCACTCGGTCCTCGAGCTCGACGACGATGGTCTTCTCCATCTTGTCCGAGACGACGTAACCGATGCGGACCTTACGGCTCGCGCGCTGTTCCTGGTTGCTCACTGCCTTTTCCTCACTCATGCCACGTCACCCGCATTCGGGCCGGTGGCCAGTCCGAGCTCGCGCTCGCGCAGCACCGTGTAAATACGGGCGATCTCGTTGCGCACGACGCGGAGCCGACGGTTGTTGTCCAGCTGGCCGGTGGCCATCTGGAAGCGGAGGTTGAACAGCTCTTCCTTGGCTTCGCGGAGCTTGTCGGTCAGCTCTTCGTCGCTCAGCTCGCGGAGTTCCGCGGCGGGGGTACCGGTAGCCATCAGAACTGCTCCTCCCTCGTCACGATGCGGCACTTGCAGGGGAGCTTGTGCATCGCGCGACGCAGAGCCTCGCGCGCAATCTCCTCGTTGGGGTAGCTCATCTCGAACAGCACGCGACCGGGCTTGACGTTCGCGACCCACCACTCCGGCGAACCCTTACCGGAACCCATGCGGGTCTCGGCAGGCTTCTTGGTGAGGGGGCGATCCGGGAAGATGTTGATCCAGATCTTGCCGCCACGCTTGATGTGCCGGGTCATGGCGATACGAGCGGACTCGATCTGCCGGTTGGTGATGTAGGCCGGCTCGAGAGCCTGGATGCCGTAGTCACCGAAGGCCACCTGGGTTCCGCCCTTGGCGGCACCCGTACGGCTCGGATGGTGCTGCTTGCGGTGTTTGACCCGCCGGGGGATCAACATTGCGTCAGCCCTCCTTGTTCTCGGTCGAGGCAGGAGCGTCGCTCGATGCGGCGCGGCCGGCCTCGGTGCTCGTCGCGGTGGTGCCCGAGGCGCCGGAACGACGCGGGCGGCTCGGACGCTCACGACGCGGCCGGTCGGCGGGAGCAGCTGCAGCAGCAGCGAGCTCACGACGGCCACCGACGATGTCGCCCTTGTAGATCCAGACCTTCACGCCGATACGGCCGAAGGTGGTCCGTGCCTCGTAGAGGCCGTAGTCGATGTCCGCGCGCAGCGTGTGCAGCGGGACGCGACCTTCGCGGTAGAACTCCGAACGCGACATCTCGGCGCCACCGAGGCGGCCCGAGCACTGCACGCGGATGCCCTTGACGTTCGGCTGACGCATGGCCGACTGGATGGCCTTGCGCATCGCACGACGGAAGGCGACACGGTTCGAGAGCTGCTCGGCGACGCCCTGCGCGACGAGCTGAGCCTCGGACTCCGAGTTCTTGACCTCGAGGATGTTCAGCTGGACCTGCTTACCGGTCAGCTTCTCGAGCTCGGCGCGGATGCGATCGGCCTCGGCGCCGCGGCGTCCGATGACGATGCCCGGACGAGCGGTGTGGATGTCCACACGCACACGGTCACGGGTGCGCTCGATCTCGACCTTCGCGATGCCGGCGCGCTCGAGGCCGGAGGCCAGGAACTTGCGGATCGCGACATCTTCCTTGACGTAGTCCGCGTACTGCTTGTCGGCGTACCAACGAGACTTCCAGTCGGTGGTGATGCCCAGACGGAAGCCGTGCGGGTTGATCTTCTGGCCCACTACTGAGCTCCCTTCCGGCGGTTACGAGTCGAAGCCGACCCGACGCTTTCCACGATCACGGTGATGTGGCTCGACCGCTTGCGGATGCGGAACGCACGGCCCTGAGCACGCGGCTGGAACCGCTTCAGGGTCGCACCCTCGTCCACGTACGCCGTCGCGACGACGAGCGTGCTGGGGTCGAGGTTGTAGTTGTTCTGCGCGTTCGCAGCGGCCGATGCGATCACCTTGGCGACCGGCTCGGCCGCGGCCTGCGGCGCGAACTTGAGGATGGCCAGGGCCTCCTCGACGGACTTACCGCGAACGATGTCGACGACGCGGCGCGCCTTCATCGGGGTCACGCGCACGTGGCGCGCAACAGCCCGAGCGCTGTTGGTGGTGGTTTCAGTGCTCATCGACGCTTGCTCTTCCGGTCGTCCTTGATGTGGCCCTTGAACGTACGGGTCGGCGCGAACTCACCGAGCTTGTGACCGACCATGGACTCCGAGACGAACACCGGCACGTGCTTGCGTCCATCGTGGACAGCGAACGTATGACCGATGAAGTCGGGCAGAATCGTGGAACGGCGCGACCAGGTCTTGATGACCTGCTTGGTGCCCTTCTCGTTCTGCGTGTCCACCTTCGCCAGGAGGTGGTCGTCGACGAACGGGCCCTTCTTGAGGCTGCGTGGCATTCTCTAACTCCCTCCTTGACTAGCGCTTCTTGCCGGTACGGCGACGACGGACGATGAGCTTGTCGGACGCCTTGTTCTTGCGGGTGCGGCCCTCGGGCTTGCCCCACGGGCTGACCGGGTGGCGACCACCCGAGGTCTTGCCCTCGCCACCACCGTGCGGGTGGTCGACCGGGTTCATGACGACACCACGGACGGTCGGGCGCTTGCCCTTCCACCGCATACGGCCGGCCTTGCCCCAGTTGATGTTCGACTGCTCGGCGTTGCCGACCTCGCCGACCGTTGCGCGGCAGCGCACGTCGACGCGACGGATCTCGCCGGAGGGCATACGCAGCGTGGCGTAGGTGCCTTCCTTACCGAGGAGCTGGATGCTCGCACCGGCGGAACGGGCCATCTTGGCGCCGCCACCCGGACGCAGCTCGACCGCGTGGATGGTGGTACCGGTCGGGATGTTGCGCAGGGGCAGGTTGTTGCCGGGCTTGATGTCGGCATTGGGGCCCGACTCCACGGCGGCACCCTGAACGAGTCCCTTGGGGGCGATGATGTAGCGCTTCTCGCCGTCCACGTAGTGGAGCAGCGCGATGCGCGCGGTGCGGTTGGGGTCGTACTCGATGTGAGCGACCTTGGCCGGCACGCCGTCCTTGTCGTTGCGACGGAAATCGATCAGGCGGTAGGCGCGCTTGTGTCCGCCACCCTTGTGACGGGTGGTGATGCGGCCGTGCGCGTTACGTCCACCGCGACCGTGCAGCGGGCGGATCAGCGACTTCTCGGGCGTCGACCGAGTGATCTCGGCGAAGTCCGACACGCTGGCGCCACGGCGGCCCGGCGTAGTCGGCTTGTACTTACGGATTGCCATGAGTCTTCTCGTCCTCTATCTCTCGAGAGTTCCGATCGCTACGCGACCGGGCCTCCGAAGATCTCGATGGGCTTGCTGTCGGCCGTGAGGGTCACGAGCGCGCGCTTGGTGTTCTTGCGCTTGCCGTAACCGAACCGGGTCCGCTTGCGCTTGCCCTGACGGTTGGCGGTGTTGACGCTGCTCACCTTGACGCCGAAGACCTTCTCGACGGCAATCTTGATCTGCGTCTTGTTCGAGTCCGGGTGCACCAGGAAGGTGTAGGTGCCCTCTTCCATCAGCCCGTAGGACTTCTCGGAGACGACGGGAGCCAGCAGGATGTCGCGAGGATCGGCGATCGTGCTCACTTGCTCTCCTCCTTAACTTCCTGGCCGGACTCGGCCGGCCCGTGGATGAACGTGTTGAGCGCCTCGACGCTGAACACGACGTCATCGCTGTAGAGCACGTCGTAGGTGTTCAGCTGATCCGGCGCGAGCGCGTGGACGTTGGGAAGGTTCTGAACCGACTTCCACGCCGCCACGTCCTCACGGCCGACGACGAGCAGGACCTTCTTGCGGTCGCTGATCTCGCCCAGGAACGTGCGAGCACTCTTCGTCGACGGCGTCTGGCCCGCGACGAGCTCGGTGATCACGTGGATGCGCTCGTTGCGCGCCCGGTCGGAGAGGGCTCCGCGCAGTGCGGCGGCCTTCATCTTCTTGGGGGTGCGCTGGCTGTAGTCGCGCGGCTGCGGGCCGTGGACAGTGCCACCGCCGGCGAACTGCGGCGCACGGGTCGAGCCCTGACGTGCGCGGCCGGTGCCCTTCTGGCGGTACGGCTTCTTGCCACCACCGCGGACGTCGCCGCGGGTCTTGGTGGCGTGCGTTCCCTGGCGGGCCGCGGCGAGCTGCGCGGTGACGACCTGGTGCAGCAGCGCGATGTTCGCGGGAGCGTCGAAGATCTCGGCGGGGAGATCGACGGAGCCGGAGGTCTGGCCACCGGGGGCCTTGACGCCCAGGGTCAGCTTGGTTGCGGTCTCGGTGCTGGTCATGCCCGTGCACCACCCTTCACTGCGGTCTTGACGATCACGAGGCCGCCCTTGCGACCCGGGATCGCGCCCTTGATCAGCAGCAGACCGTTCTCGGCGTCCACCTTGTGGACCGAGAGGTTCTGCGTCGTGATGCGGTCGGAGCCCATACGACCGGACATGCGCGTGCCCTTGAACACGCGGCCCGGGGTGGCGCAGCCACCGATGGAGCCCGGACGACGGTGCACAGCCTGCGTACCGTGCGACGCACCCTGGCCGGCGAAGCCGTGACGCTTCATGGTGCCGGCGAAGCCCTTGCCCTTCGAGGTGCCGGTGACGTCGACGTAGGCGCCGTCCTCGAACACCTCTGCGGTGAGTTCCTGGCCGACCTCGTACTCGGTGGCGTCCTCGACCCGGAGCTCGACCAGGTGACGGCGCGGCGTGACGCCGGCCTTCTCGAACTGGCCGCGAACCGGCTTGTTGACCTTGCGCGGCGCGATGGCACCGTAGGCGAGCTGCACGGCGTTGTAACCGTCGCGCTCCTCGGTGCGGATCTGCGTGACCACGTTCGGTCCGGCCTTGACGACGGTGACCGGGACGACCCGGTTGTTCTCGTCGAAGACCTGGGTCATGCCGAGCTTGGTGCCCAGGATTCCCTTGATCTGGTTAGTCATGTGTTGTCTCCGCTGCGTCTTTCACAAGCTCGCTGTAATCGAATGTCACTGGATGTTGACGTCGACACTCGCCGGGAGATCGATGCGCATGAGCGCGTCGACGGTCTTCGGCGTCGGGTCGAGGATGTCGATGAGCCGCTTGTGCGTCCGCATCTCGAAGTGCTCGCGCGAGTCCTTGTACTTGTGCGGCGAGCGGATGACGCAGTACACGTTCTTTTCAGTGGGCAACGGCACCGGGCCGACCACGCGGGCACCCGTACGGGTCACCGTCTCGACGATCTTGCGCGCAGATGCGTCGATCGCCTCGTGGTCATAGGCCTTGAGCCTGATGCGGATCTTCTGTCCCGCCACGCTTAGTGTCCTTTTCTTGCCGCGTTTCGTGATCCCCGGCGGAGCCGGAAACCACCTCGTCTGCACAGTTCCCCAGGGAACGGCGACCGAGAACAGCACTCGAAACACATTGCGAGCCGGACGTATCCGATCCGCTTGCCGCTGTTCATCTGTCATTGTTCTCCGGCCCACGCGGTCGGGCGTGTCGGCCCGCCGCTCATTCCCCGGCGTCGATGCTCGAAGGCTTCGACACCGCAAGGAACGGAACCGGCTGCGCTCCACAGGAGCACACAGGGGTACTGCTTCCGTCTTGCATGTGGCCGCGACCAGGCCGTGAGGCTCGATCCGCGACTGTCACGTCTTTCCCGTTCCGAGCCGCGAAACATCCATGGCCCGGTCAAGGCAACCCGACCAGTATGCAGGAGCACGGCCGAGAGTTCAACTCGCGGCGGTGCGTGATCTGCACCTCGGCGATACGCCGTGCGGACGGGTCCGCGTGGTCGAGCCTAGCCGATGGGGTTCATCGGCAGGGTCCGAACCGGAGCGGCCGCCCCGATCGTATTCGTCGGATCGGGACCGGGACCCGGCGGCACCTGCGCCACCTCGGGGACCCGCGCGCCGGCGGCGACGAGTTGCGGCTCGTCGCGCCAGATCGGTAGTGCCTCCTGCAGTTCGAGCCCGATGCCGAGGAGACGTTCGTCCTCCCACGGTCGCGCACCGAGCTGCACACCGACCGGCATCCCCGTCGCGGCGGAATACCCGGCGGGCAACGTCACCACGGGGGCACCGGAGTAGTTCGCCCAGCGCACGGGACCCGTCACTCCGGCCGTGACGCTGACGCCGAGGAATTCCTGGCGTCGCGCGCCGTCGACCGAGGCACCGGGCAGCATGATCACGTCGAGGTCCTGGTCGGCGAACATCCGGTTGTAGTCGCTCTGGTACCTCAGACGATCGCGCTCGAAGGTGAGGTAGTCACCCACCGGCACGACCAGCGAGGCCACCGCAGTGCCTGCGGCGACCGCGTTCTCGGGGCGGTACAGGCCGAGCCGGTCGGTGAACTGCTGGTGGTAGGCACCCATCTCGACCTGGTCGCCGGTCGCGAGGGATTCCGGCAGGGGCGGCATCGTCACCGGGACGGTGACCGCACCGAGCGATTCCGCCACCCGCGCCGCGTCGTCGACGACGCGCTGCACCGCCTCGGGGGGTGCGGGATTCGTGTTCACGGGCAGTCCGATCCGCACGCCGGCAAGGGGACTCGCTCCCCCGGCGGCCGTCACGGGATAACCGCCCTCGGGAACGTCGGGGCCGAGGGCCGTGATCGGGTCGGCCGGATCCGTGCCCGCGAGCACGGTCATCATCAGGGACGCGTCGGCGACGCTGCGACCCATCGGACCCACGTGGTCGCGGGTCCAGGTCAGCGGGATCATGCCGTGCGAGGTGATGCGCCCGTAGGTCGGCTTGATCGACGAGACACCGCAGGCGCTCGCCGGGAACCGGACCGAACCGCCGGTGTCGCTACCGATCGCGAGGGGCGCGAACCGCGCGGCGAGCACGGCCGCGCTGCCGCCGGACGATCCGCCGGGCGACATCTCGGTGTTCCACGGATTGCCCACCTGAGGGGTGGCGACACCGATCGCGAACTCGTCGGTGTGCGCATGCCCCATGAGCACCGCACCGGCGTCCTCGAGTCGACGCCACACGCCCGAGTGCCCGGCGGCGATATTGCCTTCGAGGACGCGGCTCGATGCGGTGAGCGGAAGTCCGGACACCGCGAAGATGTCCTTGAGAGCGATCGGAAGCCCGCACACGAGCGGCGCCGGGGCCTGGTCGCGGCGCGCACGGGCGAGCCGCTCCCCCGCCGCCTCGGCCGCCGCGTAGGCCACTTCGGGGTAGAGCCGGATCCACGCACCGATCGCTCCGTCGTACGAGCGCGTGCGGTCCAGACAGGCATCGAGCAGTTCGCGCGGGTGCAGTTCGCCGGCGTGCAGCAGCGCTGCCGCCTCGACCGCACTCATCCTCGCGGGATCGGTGACGGTGACGGTGTCGGGTGGAGGAAGCCTGCGTGGCGGAGCCGCACGACCGCTCCCCGCGGTCGCACCCCACGCGAACAATCCGCCGGCGGCCCCTCCCAGTAACCGTCGACGTGATACTCCGGTGCTCACCTCGCCAACCAAACCACGAACCGCGTCACGATCCGGGTGAGGTGGAGAATGTGTGCCACATGTCACCCCCGGCTGTGATGCCGCCGAGACCGTGCGGTGATAATGCGAGCCGTCCACTAGGGGAAGGCGTACGCCATGAACTCGTCCGCTTCGTCCGGTTCGTCACGCTCCCCCGGGGTACGTCGGCGACCGCAGCTCTCGGACGAGGTGGCCGCGCACGTGAGAAACCTCATCATGTCCGGCGGTGCGCGTCCCGGCGATTTCGTCCGCCTGGACGAGACCGCGGCCGAACTCGGGGTGAGCGTGACCCCGGTGCGCGAGGCCCTGCTCACCCTCCGCGGTGAGGGGCTCGTCGAACTCGTTCCCCACCGGGGGTACGTGGTGTCCCCCCTCGACAGATCGGACATCGACGACATCTTCTGGCTCCAGGGCAGACTCGCCGAGCGGCTCGTCGAGCGCGCCGCGACCCTGATGACGGCCGAGACCCTGGCCGAACTCGACGAGCTGGCCGCGCGTTTCGCCGAGGCCGTGCGGGCCGGTGACGGCGCGCGCATCGAGGACCTCGAGTTCGAGTTCCACCGCACCCTGAACCGGGCCGCGGGTTCCCGCAAGCTCGCGTGGTTCCTCCACAACGCGACCCGGTACACGCCCGTGCACTTCTACTCGGACGATCGCAGCTGGGGGACGGATGCGGTCGCCTCGCACGAACGGTTGCTGCAGGCGCTGCGCACCGGTGACGTCGAGGCCGCCGGACGCGAGACGCGCGAACACTTCACCGACGGGGCCCATCGACTCGTCGAACACCTCGACGATCTCGGCGTCTGGTGCTGACCGGCCGGCGTGGACACCCCGAGGGGCGGGGCGTCGGCGCCGACGCGCATGTCCGTCCGCCCCTCCCGGGACCGTTCGCACCGGTACGATTCCGACGGTGACGGACCGACCCGTCCCCGACGGGGACCGAGATCTACGGCGGGGTGTGATGTGAGCGATCACGACCAGGCAGTTCTCGTGGAGGACGTCCACAAGTCGTTCGGCGACGTCCACGCACTCGACGGGATCAGCTTCTCTGCACCGCCGGGCCGTGTCCTCGCCATCCTCGGCCCCAACGGCGCCGGCAAGACCACGATGGTCAAGGTGCTGTCGACGCTGTTGCGCCCCACCTCGGGTCGCGCCGTGGTCGCCGGGCACGACGTGGTCGCCGACGCCGCGGCGGTCCGGCGTTCGATCATGATGACCGGCCAGTTCGCAGCACTCGACGACACTCTCACCGGCCGGGAGAACCTGATCCTGTTCGGGCGCCTGATGGGCCTGGACAAGAAGTCCGCCACCCGGCGCGCCGACGAGCTGCTCCGGGAGTTCGATCTCGTCGACGCCGGTCGCCGTCCCGTGAAGGGCTACTCCGGCGGTATGCGCCGACGGGTCGACATCGCGTGCGGCCTCGTGGTCCGGCCCAAGGTGGTCTTCCTCGACGAGCCGACCACCGGTCTCGACCCGCGCAGCCGGCAGGGTGTGTGGTCGCTGGTGGCAGCGCTCAAGGAGCAGGGCATCACGGTGCTGCTGACCACGCAGTACCTCGAAGAGGCCGACGTGCTGAGCGACAACATCATCGTCATCGACAAGGGCACCGTGATCGCGGAGGGCACCGCGAACCAGCTGAAGTCCTCCGCCGGTGGCACCCACTGCGAGATCGTTCCGGTGGACCCGCGGGCGATCCCCGAGATCCTGCACGTCCTGGACGGTCTCCTCCCCCAGGACGTGCTCGTGGGCACGGTCCCCGACACGGATCGGGTGTCCGTCCCGGCGCCCGACGGCGCCGCGACCCTCACCGAGGTGCTGCGGCGCATCGAACCCCTGGGCATCGAACTCGCCGACATCGGTCTGCGACGTCCTTCGCTCGACGACGTCTTCCTCCGCCTCACCGGGCACTCCGCATCCGCTCCCGACGGCAGCGACCCGACGGACGGTGGCTCCACGAACGGTGGCTCCACGGACGCCGGGCCGGCCGGGCTACCCGACCCGGAGCGGGCGGAGCCTGCGTCGGCAGGTGAGCGGCCGTGACGGCCCGTACCGACGAGACGGTCCGCGGGACGGAGACCCCCACGGTCTCGTTCACCGACTCCTCGTCCACCCTTCCCGCACGCCGGGGAGGCGTCCACCGCCGGATCACGCCGTCGGGGGTGGAGCAGTGGTGGGTGCTGACGCTCCGGTCGTTGCGCACGATGGCGCGGTACGGCGAGCTGGTCCTCGCAGTCCTGGCACCGTTCGTCTTCGGTCTCGGTTTCTATCTGCCGCTCAAATTCGTCATGCAGTTGCAGGGCATCGACTACGCGCAGTTCCTGATGCCCATCATCGTGCTGCAGTCGATGGCCTTCACCGCCATCTCGGCGGCGCAGCTGGCAGCGCAGGAGGGCACGACCGGCGTGACCTCGCGTCTGCAGACGATGCCCGTCGCCCCGGCGGCGCCCCTGGCGTCACGGGTGACGGCGAGCATGGTGCGGTCGGTCATCTCCTTGGCCGCCGCGATCGGATTCGGTTATCTCATCGGTTTCCGTTTCTCCGCCGGCCCCGGGCAGGCAGTGCTGTTCTGCGCGACCGCACTGATCATCAGCCTGTTGTTGTGCCTGGGCGCCGACGCGATCGGATGTCTGTCCCGGAGCCCCGAGGCGACAGCGCAGGCGCTGACCCTGCCGCAGCTGATCCTCGGAATGCTCTCGTGCGGTTTCGTGCCCGAGGAGGGATTTCCCGAGTGGATCAGACCGTTCGTCCGCAACCAGCCGATCTCGCAGTTCTCCTTCGCGATGCGCGACATGGCCCAGGACGGCGTGACCTGGGAGGTCTTCCGGCCGAGCCTGTTCTGGATGATCGGCCTGGCCGTGATCTGCATCCCGGGCGCCGTGTGGGCCGCGACGAGGCGGGAGTGAGTCGATGAGCGAGACCGTCGAGACACAGTGGGCAGGGACCGCGGGCCGCACCTTCGCGTATCCCGAACCGGATCGCATCCGCAGCGAGAGTTCCCTGGGTGCGTTGTGGGAGCACAGCCGCCTGCAGTGCGGTCGACTGCTGCTCAGATGGGCCCGTGATCCCGCCACGATGATCCAGGCGCTCATCTATCCGGCGCTCACCCTGGTGATGTTCCGCATCGTGCTCGGGGACAGCATCACCGCCGCGACCGGATATTCGTCGATCTTCGGCACGGTGCCCATGATCGTGCTCGTCGGCGCGATGTTCGGCTCGGTGGTCAGCGCGGTGGGACTGCGCACCGAACGCGATTCGGGTCTGCTGAGCCGGTTCCACACGCTCCCCGTCCACCGCTCGTCCGGTCTGGTGGGACGGTTGATGGCGGAGATGGTGCGCGTGTTCGTCACCTCTCTCGTGATCTTCGCCGCCGGTATGGCGTTGGGTTTCCGGTTCACGCAGGGCATCGGCCCCACGCTGCTCATCCTCGTGGTCCCGCTGATCTTCGGTCTGGGCTTCGCGATGATGGTGACCGCTCTGGCGACCCTGCCGGGACGCACTCCCCTGGTCGAGACCGTCTCGATCCTGTGCACCCTGCTCATGTTCTTCAATTCGGGGTTCGTGCCGGTCATGGCGTATCCGAGCTGGCTGCAACCCGTCGTGGCGAACCAGCCGATGTCCTGCGCGATCGACACCATGCGCTCGCTCGCGATGGGTGGCCCGATAGCGGAACCGTTCCTGAAGACGGTCCTGTGGTCGGCCGGGATGGTGGCGGTCTTCGTGGTCCCCGCCGTCGTCGGATATCGGCGCTCGGCCGAACAGAATTGATCTTCCACCTTCCGGACCACCCCGCGACCTGCTGTTACGCTGTCCCGCGATCCCGACCCGTGTGAATGCCGTACCCAGAGCGTTCGCCGAGGAGTTTCGTATGTCCCGTTTTCGTCGTAGCACATTCGTGTCCGGCGTCGCCGTACTCGCCGTCACCGCATCGGCGCTCGTCGCGCCGGTGATCTCGGCAGCCGATCCGATTCCGGCCGACCCGGTGGAGGCCGAGGCGGTGGCCACCGCTCCCGATCCCGTACCGCTCCCGACCTCGGCGGATGCGCCGGACAGTCGTCTCGCGGCGCTGCTGAGCACGATGGGTGAGGGTGTCGACGGTGCGAACGACCTCGGGTGTGTGCCGTCACCGGAGCATCCGCGTCCGGTCGTCCTCGTGCACGGCACCGGGGCGGGAATGTATCCGACGTGGACGTTCGTCGCACCCGAACTCGAACGGCTCGGCTACTGCGTCTACGCGTTGAACTACGGCGCCGCGCAGGGCTATCTCGATCCCGATCGCACGGTGTGGGGCGTGTCGAACATCGAGCGATCCGCCGAGGAACTCGGAGCGTTCGTCGACGCGGTTCTCGAGCACACCGGCGCCGAGCAGGTCGATCTCGTCGGTCACTCCCAGGGTGGTGTCGTCTCCCGTCAGTACCTCAAGTTCGAGGGCGGCGCGAACCCGGCCGATCCCGCTCTCAACCGCGTCCGGAACCTCGTGATGCTCGGTGCGACCAACCACGGCACCACCTTCAACGGCCTCCAGCAGCTCTACACGGTGCTCGCCGCACTCGGTCTGACGGACGGCACCGATGCCGTGGCCGAGTTGCTGTTCCGCGGCACCAATCTGGGTGCAGCCGGCCAGCAGCAATTGATCGGATCGCGCACGCTCAGCAATCTCAACAGGGACGGCGACACCCGCCCCGGCGTGACGTACACGTCGATCGCCACGCGCCACGACCAGATCGTCACACCACCGGAGAGCTCGTTCCTGCGCGCCGGACCGGGAGCCGAGGTCCGCAACGTGTGGGTCCAGGACGGCTGCCCGAGCTCCCCCGCCGACCACTCCACGATCCTCATGCGACCCGAATCGCTCCATCTGGTGAAGGCCGCACTCGACCCCGACTACGCGGCCGGTGGCACCGTGCCGTGCCCGGCGCCCGAGGCCGAATAACCCCGTCCCGTCGCACCGACCGTCGAACACCGGACGTCGAGCACGACCGGTCGGAACGCAGAAGGCCCCTACCGCTACGAGCGGTAGGGGCCTTCTGCTGTGCTCTGTCGCCGAGCCTGTCAGTCCGAGAGGCCGAGGGCCTTCTCGAGGACGGGCCACGAATCCTTCAGGTCGTCCTGCCAGTAACCCCACGAGTGGGTGCCGGAGTCGCGGAAGTTGTAGGTGGCGGGGATGCCCAGCTGGTCGAGGCGGGCACGGAGGTTGTGCGTGCAGTAGTTGGTCGCAGCCTCGATGACACCACCGACGATGATCTGGTTGGCGAGCACGTCGACCTCACCGTCGATCTGCGGGCCGTTCAGAGTGTCGTGGACACCCGGCAGGCCGGTGCCGTTGGAGATGTACATCTCGAGCCCGCGCAGTGCCTCGGCGTGCACGTAGGGGTCGTTCTCGACCCAGGCCGGATCGTCGAGCTCGCCCCACATGTTGCGGGTGTCGCCGCCACCCCAGGTCTCGACGACGAGCTTGACGAACTGCTGCCCGATCGGATCGGAGGTCTGCGCACACCCGCTGTAGGCCGCGACGCCCTGGTACAGGCCGGGAGCAGCGATGGGCAGCTGCAGGACGGACGTACCCGAGGACGACAGACCGGCGATCGCGTTGACGCCGTTGGTGCCGAGCGCGGCGTCGATCAGCGGCGGGATCTCCTTCGTCAGGAAGGTCTCCCACTTGTTGACGCCGAGCTCCGGGTCCTCGTTCTTCCAGTCGGTGTAGTAGCTCCACTTGCCACCGACCGGCGAGACGACGTTGACGTTCTTGTCCTTGAAGAACTCGATCGCGTCGGTACGGAAGCGCCAGGTGGCACTGTCCTCGCCGCCGCCGGCGCCGTTGAGGAGGTACAGCGTCGGGGCCGGCTCGCTCGTGTCGGCCGGACGCCAGACGTCGAGCAGGATCTCCTCGTCCATCGAGGCGGAGTACACGTAGACCAGCAGCTGCTGCTCGCCGTAGTTCTCGATACGGGTGATCTTCGAGCCGTTCTCGCTGGTCACCGACTCGATCGGCTGAAGCGTGTCCGCGACCGGGTCCGCCCCGGCGGTCACGCCGCCGAAGAACAACGGCAGGGCGACGACCGCAGCGGAGACCGCAGCGAACCTCGTCCTCCGAGCTCGCGTCCTCGACTGGACAACCTTCATTCCGACAACCTCCTCAGACCCGCTTCCGGGCGTGGGCTACAGACCTCGGGCGGGGCCGAGGCGCGCCGTCCGGCGCAGCACAACGTGTATCGACGAATCGTTCGTGCACATTACCGCGACCGACGGTCTCCTCCACTTTCGGCGACCACCCGTGTGGCGGCGGCGTCGAGCGCCGGCGCGATGATCTCGATGGCGGAAGGCTCCATCATCTCGCCGTGTGTCCCCGGCACGAACCGGGTCCGGATACGGCCCGACACGAACGGTCGCCACAGATCCGCGGCGTCCGCCTCCGTAGGGTGCTCCTCCGTCGCGCTGAAGAATTCCATGTCTCCGGCGAACACCTCGGGGTCGTGACCGTTGATCAACTCGGGCGAGGTCACCGCCGCGGAGAACAAGCCTTGCACCCGCTCCACGTCGAGGTCGATCAACCCGTCCGGCACGGCCCGGACCAGCGCTTCCGCAGCCTCGTGCGGAAGCCCGCCGTCGAGTGCGGCGGTGTCCACGGAGACGCCGAACGCACGCAGGTTCTCCGCGAGTTCGGTCGCGAACCGGTCGGTGTCGATCCGCGGGATGCTGTCGATGAGGGCGAGACCCTCGACCTGCAGCCCACGTGCCTGCAATTCGACCGCGACGGCGTGCGCGAGCACACCGCCGAGCGACCACCCGATGAGGCGGTACCGGCCGCCGGGTGCGGCCGCGACGATCTCGTCCGTGTACCTCCGCGCGAGGTCGGCGAGCGAGGATGCGACGAAGCCGGGTTCGCTCAGGGCCGGGGTCTGCACGCCGTACACCGCGCTGCGCGTCGAGAGTCTCGCGGCCAGCGGCGCATACGGCCATGCCAGTCCGAACATCGGGTGGAAGCAGAACACCGGTGTCGACGCATCGCCCGGCCGCAGCGTGACGAGCACGTCCGACGCCGCCTTCCCGGTCCCCGCGGAATCGACGTCCGTTCCGTCCACGACCGCGGCGAGCCGCGCCGCGAGTGCCTCGACCGCCGGTGTCTCCAGCAGCCACGGGACGCGGACCTGCAGTCCGGTCTCGTCGCGCAGCCTCGCGACCACCTGGGTGGCCACGAGGGAGTTGCCGCCGAGGTCGAAGAAGTCGTCGTCGAGACCGACCTGCTCGGCGTCGAGGGCGGCGGCGTACACCCGCGCGACAACCTCCTCGAGGTGGGTGCGCGGAGCCCGGTACGGGCGGGTCCGTGCCTCCGGTTCCGGCAGCGCCGCGCGGTCGAGCTTCCCGACGTGTGTCAGCGGCACGGCGTCGAGCACGACGATGTCGTCGGGAACCATGTGCTGCGGCAACGCTTGGGAAGCCGCACGGAGCAGGTCGTCCGTGTCGACGACGTGGCCGGCCGTCGCGGTCACGTACGAGACGAGCCGGACACTGCCGGTGTCGTACCGGCGGGCGACGGTGACGGCGAAGTCCACGCTCGGCTCGCGCCGCAGCACGGCGTCGATCTCGTCGAGCTCGATGCGGAAGCCGCGCACCTTCACCTGGAAGTCCGACCGTCCCACATAGGCGATCTTCCCGTCGTCGGTCCAGCGGACCACGTCTCCGGTGCGGTAGAGGCGTCCACCGGATCCGAACGGATCGGCGACGAAGCGCTCCGCCGTGAGACCGGGCCTGCGGTGGTATCCGCGTGCGATCTGCACTCCCGACATGTACAGCTCGCCGGGCACACCGACCGGCACCGGACGCAGTCGCCTGTCGAGCACGAGCGCGCGGACGCCCCGGATCGGTCCCCCGATCGTGATCGGGTCCCCCGGCGCCAACGGTTCGCTGATCGTGGTCACGATCGTGGTCTCCGTCGGACCGTAGACGTTGTGGAACGCCCGTCCGGGCGCCCAGCGCGCAACCAGTTCCGGTGGCACGGCCTCGCCGCCGGCGGCGAGTACCCGGAGCCCGTCGAGGCCCTCCGGATCGAGAGTGGCGACCGCTGCCGAGGTGATGAACGCGTGCGACACGCGTTCGGAGCGGATCAGCTCCGCGAGTTCGGTGCCTCCGTAGATACCCGGGGACGCGACGACGAGCGTGCCGCCCCCACCCACGGCGAGGAGCAGTTCGAGCATGGAGGCGTCGAAGCTCGGCGACGCGAAGTGCAGCGCCCGGGTGTCGGCGTCCAGTCCGTAGTGTTCGCGTTGCGCCGCAGTGAAATTCGCCAGTCCGGAGTTCGACACCACGACGCCCTTCGGAAGGCCCGTGGACCCCGAGGTGTAGATGACGTAGGCGGTGTTGTCCGCTCGGACCGGACGGACCCTCTCGTGCGCGGCGAACGGTTCGCCGGACAGGGCCTCCAGCTCCGTGAGCGTCGCGGGATCGGTCAGGTCGATCCACTGCACGTCGCCGGGCAGCCGGTCCCGCTCGGCCGAGACGGTGAGGCCGAGGACGGCCTCCGAGTCGGAGAGCATGTGGGCGACGCGGTCGGCCGGATAGTTCGGATCGACCGGCACGTAGGCGGCTCCGGCGCGGGCGACCGCCCACACTGCGGTGATCGAGTCGAACGACCGCGTCAGTCCGAGCGCGACCACGTCCTCCGTCCCGATACCCCGGCCGACGAGCAGCCGTGCCAGTCGCGACGACCGGGCGTCGAGTTCGGCGTAGGTCAGCGAGCGTCCGGCGTGGACGACCGCGACGCCGTCGGGGTTGCGGGCGGCGGTCTGCGCGAGCAGATCACCGAGCGGCACCGCGGGCAGCGCGGGTCCGCCCCAACGGTCGGCGAGGTCCTCGATCTCGGCCGCATCGAGATACGGCAGCGAGTCCACCGACGAGTCGGGATCGGCGACGAGCGCGTCGAGGATGCGGACGTACCTGGTGGCCAGCGTCACCACGTCCTCCGCGTCCAGGATGTCGCTGCGGTACTTGAACGCGAGCGTCAACGCCTCCTCGGAGGTGACGACGGCCGTGAGCGGATAGTGCGTCGCGTCCCGGGCGTTGACGCCGGCGACGACGAGTCCGTCGATCGATCCCGCGGCCTCGATTCCGCTGCGGTCGACCGGATAGGACTCGTACACGAGCAGCGTGTCGAACAGCGCTCCCGTACCGGCACGCTGCTGGATCTCGGCGAGCCCGACGTGATGGTGATCGAGCAGTTCGGCCTGTTCGCCCTGGATGCGGCGGAGCAGATCGTGCCCGGTCTCGCCGGCGCCGAGGCGCACCCGCACCGGGAAGGTGTTGATGAACAGTCCCACCATCGCCTCGACGCCGGGAAGGTCCGCGGGCCGACCCGACACGGTGGTGCCGAACACGACGTCGTCGCGGTCGGTCGTGCGGGCCAGGAGGACGGCCCAGGCACCCTGCAGCACGGTGTTGACCGTGACGCCGAGTCGCGTGGCCGTGTCCGAGAGGAGGTCGGACCGTTCACGACCGAGGTCGATCCGGTGCTCCTCCGGGGTGCCGCCCGTGCCGTCGGTGTTGCCCCCGGCCAGCAGGGTGGGCTCCTCGATCCCGTCGAGCGAGTGCATCCACGCCTCGACGGAGGCTTCGTGGTCGCGGCGCGCGAGCCATTCGAGATACGCGCGGTAGGACGGTGCCCGGCCGAGGACACCGGCGTCGCCGCGGGTCGCGTAGAGAACCAGCAGATCCTTCATCAACAGCGGCATCGACCAGCCGTCGAGCAGGATGTGGTGACTCGTGACCGCGAGTGTCCAACTGTCGTCGCCGGTGCGGACGAGCACGAAACGGATCAGCGGGGGCTCGGCCATGTCGAATGCGACGGCCTGTTCCGCTCGCAGCACGTCGGCGAGTACTGCGGGATCCTCGCCCCGGATGTCGACCTCGCGCCACGGCAGGGTGACCTCGTCGACGACGACCTGGACGGGGATGCCCGATTCGCTCGCGACGAATGCCGTACGGAGGTTCGGGTAGCGCCCCAGCAGCGCATCCGCCGCCGCGCGCAGCCGCTGCGCGTCGACCACTCCGGCGAGGTGCACGAGCACCTGTGTGCTGTAGGCATCGGAGTGCCCCTCCGCCAGAAGTGCGTGGTAGAGCAGGCCGGCCTGGAGCGGAGCGAGCGGCCAGGCGTCCGCCGCGCCGGGGTACCGCGACTCCCACAGATCGATGTCGCGTTGGGTGACGTCGACCAGCGACAGGTCGGACGGGGTCCGTCCCCCGGCCTCCGGACGCGTGGCGTGCGCGGCGAGGGCTTCGAGTGCGCGCACCCAGCGCTGCGCGAGGTCCTCGACGTCGGCGCGGTCGAGCAGACCGGACGCGTAGCCGAAGTTCGCTCCGAGCTCACCTCCGAGGACGACAGCGTTGATGTCGACGGCGGCGAGGGCCGGGGCGTCGGGGTCGTCGGTTCCGGACAGGTCCCCGAGATCGCCGGCGGGCAGCCATCCGAGTTCCGGCATCCGGTCGGTCGAGACCTCACCGGCGTCGAGCCGGCCGAGATAGTTGAAGCTGATCTGACCGGCGGGTGTCGCGGCGAGACGAGTGGAGGTCTCGGGGTTGCAGTACCGCAGCAGGCCGTAGCCGATGCCCTTGTCGGGAATGCGGCGGAGATCCTCCTTGACCGCCTTCAGCGCCGCACCCGCGCTCGCACCACCGGCAACGGCGTCATCGAGGTCGACGTCGGTCAGGTCGAGCCGCACGGGGAACATCGTCGTGAACCAGCCGACGGTGCGCGAGAGGTCCGAGCCCGGGACGACATCCTCCTCGCGGCCGTGGCCCTCGAGGCGGATCAGCGCCGATCGCACGTCCGTGCCCCGCGCCCGCCGCCACTCGGCCAGGGCCAGTGCGAGACCTGTGAGCAGCACGTCGTTGACCGAACCGTGGTAGAGCTCGGGCAGGGTGGTCAGCAGCGTCTCGGTGGTCGCCGCGTCGACCCGGACGGGCACCTTCACAACCGTCGACGCCAGGTCGACCGCCGGGTCGAACGGGCGGTCGCCGAGCAGCGGGTCGGGTCCGTCGAGGACCGACGTCCACAGCGGCAGCTCCGTCACGCGTTCCGCGGCGCCGTCGACGAGGGCGTGGGCCCAGGTGCGGAACGACGTGCCGACGGGCTGGAGCGCGGGCTGCTGGCCGTGGCTGATCTGGGCCCACGCGGTGACGAAGTCGGGCACCAGGATCCGCCACGACACCCCGTCGACGACGAGGTGGTGCGCCACCACGATCAGTCGTCCGGTCCGTGTCGCCCCGGCAGCGGGGTCGAGCCAGACGAACTGTGTGACGATGCCCTGCGACGGAGCGAGACGCTCCTCGGCAGCGTCGAGTTCGCGCGCGGCGATCTCGACCCACTGCTCGTCGTCGGCATCCGCGGGAACCTCCACGCGCGTCACGAGCGCGTCGACGTCGACACTTCCCGGCGCGGAGGTCGACAGCACCCGTTCACCGGAACCGTTGTCCTGCAAGGATGCCCGGAACATGTCGTGCCGGTCCACCACGGCGCCGATCGTCGTCACGACGTCGCTGCGTCCGATGCCGGCGGGCAGTTCGAGCGCGATGGTCTGTGTGTAGCGATCGAAACCGCCGCCGCGCTCGACCATGTACCGCACGATCGGGGTGAGCGGGATCTCGCCGACGCCGGCGCCGTCGAGTTCGCGCAGCACCGGTTCGGATCCCGTTCCGGCGCGCGCCACCTCGGCGAGCCCGGCAACCGTGCGCTGCTCGAACACCTCGCGCGGAGTGAACACGACGCCCCGCGCCTTCGCCCGGGACACCAGCTGGATCGACACGATGCTGTCGCCGCCGAGGGCGAAGAACGAATCGTCGATCCCGACCCGCTCGAGACCGAGCACGTCGGCGAAGACCTCGGCGATGGTCTCCTCGGTGGGTGTCCGCGGCGCCCTGAACTCGCGGTCGCTGGTGAACACCGGTGCGGGGAGCGACCTGCGGTCGAGCTTGCCGTTCGGGGTCAACGGCAACTCGTCGAGCACGAGTACCGCGTCGGGAACCATGTAGCCGGTGAGGAATTCGCCGACCCGTTCGAGCACCTCGGACGGGGCGACGGTGTGCCCGGACCGCGGCACGACGTAACCGACGAGCTTCTCCCCGGTGTGCTCGTCCGACCACACGGACGCGACGGCGTGCGCGACGCCCTCCACACCGGTCAGTGCCGCTTCGATCTCGCCGAGCTCGATGCGGAAGCCGCGCAGCTGCACCTGCAGGTCGCTGCGACCGGCGTATTCGAGTTGCCCGTGCACGTTCCATCGGGCGACGTCACCGGTGCGGTACATGCGCGTGCCCGGCGCACCGTAGGGATCGGCGACGAACCGCCCGGAGGTCAGCTCGGCACGACCGAGATAGCCGCGTGCGAGCTGGCCACCACGGACGTAGATCTCGCCGGGCACGCCCACCGGGACGGGCTGCAGACGGGCGTCGAGAACGTAGATGCCGAGGCCGGGGATCGCGCGGCCGACGGTGCTCGCCGGGTTGTCGACGTCGGCGGCGGACAACTCGAGATGCGAGACGTGCACGGTGGTCTCGGTGATGCCGTACATGTTGACCAGGCGCGGCGCTGTGCGGATCTCCCGTCGCTGCACTCCCCCTGCGTCCCCGTGCCGCTGATACCAGCCGGCCAGACGACGCAGATCGAGCGCCTCGCCACCGAACACGACGTACCTCAGGGACAGCGGCTGCGCATCCGGATCCTGCTCGGCCACGACGGCATCCGCCTCGGCGAGCTGGTAGAAGGCCGACGGGGTCTGGTTGAGCACCGTGACCTTCTCCCGCCGCAGGAGGGCGTGGAAGTCCTCCGGGGAGCGGGAGGTGTGGTAGTCGACGACCACGAGGCGACCGCCGTGGAGCAGCGGGCCCCACAGTTCCCACACGGAGAAGTCGAAGGCGTACGAGTGGAACAGGGTCCACACGTCGTCGGCGTCGAATCCGAATGCGGGCGCGGTGTTCTCGAACAGTTCGAGCACTGTGCGGTGCGGGATCTGCACACCCTTGGGCCGGCCCGTGGAGCCGGAGGTGTAGATGACGTAGGCGAGGTTGTCGCTGCGCAGCGGTGCCGCGCGCTCGTCGTCGGAGAGCGGATCGGCCGACCGTGTCGACAGGTCGAGCCGATCGAGATCGATCACCGGGACGTCGGTGGCGGGCAGCGCATCCGGCTCCCCCGCCACGAGCACACACACCGGCGCCGCGTCCTCGAGCATGAAGGACAGACGCTCGGCCGGGTAGGTGAGGTCGATCGGCAGATAGCCACCGCCGGCCTGCTGCACCGCGAGCAGCGCGACGACGAGTTCCTCCGTGCGCGGCAGCGCGACGCCGACGAGGGTGTCGGGACGGACACCGCGGTCGACGAGTTCGCGCGCGAGGCGGTTGACCCGCGCGGACAGTTCGGCGTAGGTGAGCTGCCGGTCGCCGAAGATCACGGCGACCGAATCCGGGTGCGCCTCGGCGGCTTCGCGGAAGCGATCCACGAGCGTGACGTCGGGGACGCGGGTGCCGGGCTCGTTCCACGCCTCGAGCATCTCGGTGCGTTCGGCCGGGTCGAGCAGCGGGACGTCGCCGATCACGGCCCCGGGCTCCGCCGCCGCCGCGAGCATCCGGCCGAGACGGTCGCCGAAGCGGCGCATCGTCGCTTCGTCGAACAGGTCGACGGCGTAGGTCAGCACGACGTCGAGGCCGCCGGGAGCACCGTCCGCGTCGAACCGCTCGACGACGGTGACCTGAAGGTCGAACTTGGCGTGGGCGATCGGAACGTCGAATCCTTCGACGGCCAGGCCCGGCAGTTCGAATCGCGACTGCCCGAGATTCTGGAAGGTCAGGGCGACCTGGAACAACGGGTGGCGTGCCTGCGACCGTTCGGGGTCGAGGACCTCCACGAGCCGTTCGAACGGCAGATCGGCGTGTCCGAACGCGCCGAGGTCGCTCTCGCGTACCCGTTCGAGGAGATCGGCGAAGGTGTCGGAGGGGCGCACCTCGCTGCGCAACACGAGCGTGTTGACGAACATGCCGATCATGTCGTCGAGCAGCTGCTCACCGCGTCCGGCGATGGGAGCGCCGATGACGATGTCCTCGGTGCCCGACAGCCGTGCGAGAACGGCCGCCAGGGCACTGTGGAAGACCATGAACAGCGACGCGCCTCGCTCCCGCGCGAGACGGTCGAGCGCTGCGTGCGTCCGCGCGTCGATCTCCACGGCGGTGTTCGCGCCCCGGCCCGAGGCGACCGCCGGCCGCGGACGGTCGGCGGGTAGGTCGATCTGTTCCGGGATGCCCTTCAGGGCGTGGCGCCAGTAGGCGAGCTGGCGGGCGATGGGCGACTCCGGGTCGTCCTCGGAGCCGAGCACCTCCCGCTGCCACAGGGTGTAGTCGGCGTACTGGACCGGAAGCGGCGACCAGTTCGGCTGCAGCCCTTCGGTTCTGGCACTGTAAGCCACCATGACGTCGCGCGCGAGCGGGCCCATCGAGAAGCCGTCGCCGCTGATGTGGTGGAGCACCACGACGAGCACGTGGTCGTCGTCGGCGACACGCAGCAGCCGGATCCGCAGCGGGACCTCCGCCGTGACGTCGAAACCGGCGTCGAGGATCGCCGCGACCTCGTTCAGGATGTCGGCTGGATCGACCTCGGACGGCTCGATGCCGGGAACGACGGACGCCGCCGGGAGGATCACCTGGTGGGCGATGCCGTCGGTCTCCGGGTAGACGGTCCGCAGGGACTCGTGCCGCAGCACCACGTCGCCGACCGCGCCGCGCAGGGCGTCGAGATCCAGCGAGCCGCGCAACCGGATCACGAGCGGCAGGTTGTTAACCGCCGAGTCCGGTTCGAACCGGTTGAGGAACCACATCCGCTGCTGTGCCAGCGAGAGCGGCACGTGCTCGGGCCGGGTGCGTGCCGTGAGCGGGACGGCCGCGGCACCGGCCGTCGACGACTCGATGTGGGCGGCGAGGGACTCGACGACGGGATGCTCGAAGAGCGACCGCACCGCAACGCGTGTGCCGAGTGCGGCCCCGAGTCGCGCGGCGACCTGCGTGGCGACCAGCGAGTTGCCGCCGAGGTCGAAGAAGTGGTCGTCGCGTCCGACCCGGTCGACACCGAGGACGTCGGCGTAGACGTTCGCGACGATCTCCTCGATCGGGGTGCGGGGAGCGCGGAATTCGCGGACCTCGAAGACGGGTTCCGGCAGGGCCTTGCGGTCGAGCTTGCCGCTCGTGTTGAGCGGGAACGCGTCGAGCACTACGACGGCCGACGGCACCATGTACGACGGCAGGACGCTGCGCACGGCGTCGAGCAGGACCGCCTTGTCGACGGTGTGCCCGGGCGCCGGCACGACGTAGGCGACCAGTTGCTCGCCGGTGGGTGTCGGCACGACGAGCGCAACGGCCTGGCTCACCTCGGCGAGGCCGAGAAGCGCGGTCTCGATCTCTCCGAGTTCGATGCGCTGACCGCGGAACTTGACCTGGAAGTCGGTGCGGCCGAGATAGTCCAGGACGAGGGCACCGTCGGCGGTGCGGCGCCACCGCACGAGGTCGCCGGTGCGGTACATCCGGCTCCCCCTCGCCCCGAGGGGGCTCGCGACGAACCGGTCGGATGTCAGGTCGGGGCGCTTCTCGTAACCGCGCGCGAGCTGCACACCGGCGAGATACAGCTCGCCCGGCGTTCCCACCGGGGTGGGACGCAGACGCGAATCGAGCACGTACACCTGCACGTTCGCTTCGGGAACGCCGATGGGCACGGAATGGTCGCCGCCCTCGGCGGGCCAGTAGGTCGCCGAGACCGCGGCCTCGGTGGGGCCGTAGAGGTTGTGGACCGCCGCGTCACCGAGACGCCGGAAGGCCGTCACGGTCTCCGGCGGCAGCGCCTCGCCGATGACGAAGACGTGACGCAGGCCCGCACAGCTGCCCGCCGGGGCGTGGGCCGCGAAGACGGTGAGCATGGACGGGACGAAGTCGGTGAGCGTGACGCCGTACCGGACGATCGCGTCGGCCACGTAGGCCGGGTCGCGGTGACCGTCGTGGGTCGCGACGACGAGCGTTCCCCCGGTCCGCAGCGGCAGGAAGTAGCCCCACAGCGACACGTCGAAGGTCGTGGCGGTCTTCTGCAGGTACACGTCATCGGCTGAGATGGCGTACTCCGCCGCCATCCACTCGAGCTGGTTGACGATCGCCTCGTGCGGAACGGACACACCCTTCGGGCGTCCGGTGGATCCGGACGTGAAGATGACGTAGGCCGGCGAGGCGGCGTGGACGGTGCCCCGCAGTTCGTCCTCGCGCACGGGCTCGGTCGGATGTTCGGGCAGGGCCGGGTCGTCGACGAGGATCGTATCCACACCGGTCGGGAGATCCTCCGCGTCGGCGGTGGTGCTGAGCACGCACACCGGTCGTGCGGTGTCGAGGATGTGGCCGATCCGGTCGGCCGGGTGATCGGGGTCGAGCGGCACGTAGGCCCCACCTGCCGTGACGACCGCGTACATGGCGACGACCAGATCGATCGAGCGCCGGATACCGAGCGCGACGAGCGATTCGGGCCCGACCCCGACCGAGATCAGGTGACGGGCGAGGCGGTTGACCCGCGCGTCGAACTCTGCATAGGTGAGGGCGTCGTCGCCGAAGACGACCGCGGTGGCGTCCGGGGTCGAGGCGACCTGCGTGCGGTAGCGCGAGAGCAGGGTCTGCGCAGCGATCGGGCGCTCGGTGGCGTTCACCTCGACGGTGAGCGCGTGTCGCTCCGGCGCGGCCAGCAGGTCGACGTCACCGACGACCGTGTCGACATCGCCGGTGAGCGCTTCGAGGACGGTCACGAGCCGGGTGGCGAGCGACCGCACCGTTGTCTCGTCGAAAAGGTCTTTGGCGTAGGTGAACTGGGCGCCCATCCCGGCGGGACGTCCCTCGACCTCCCGCGGACCGACGGTGAGCTGCAGATCGAACTTGGCGATGCTGCCGCCCAGATCCACCGGCTCGACGTCCAGGCCGGGCAGGGCGAGTTCGGGTCGCTCCATGTTCTGGAAGAACAGGGCCACCTGGAACAGCGGGTGATGGCCGGCAGAACGAACAGGGTCGAGAACCTCCACCAACCGCTCGAAAGGCAGGTCGGCGTGGGCGAACGCGTCGATGTCCGAGGCGCGGACCTCGCGCAGGACGTCGGCGAACGTCCGCTCGGGAGTGATGGCGGTCCGCAGCACGAGCGTGTTGACGAACATGCCGATCAGATCGTCGAGCGCCTGCTCGCCACGGCCCGCGACCGGCGTGCCGATCGCGATGTCGCTCGCACCCGAGATCCGGGACAGCAGAACGGCGAAGGCCGCGTGGACGACCATGAACGGCGAACATCCTGCGGCGCGGCCGAGTTCGACGACGGCCTCGTGCAGGGCCGGGTCGATCTCGAACTCGACGGTGGCGCCGCGGCCCGACGCCTCGACCGGACGGGGCCGGTCGGTGGGCAGTTCGAGGCGATCCGGCAGATCGGCGAGAACGGAAGTCCAATAGGCGATCTCCTTCGAGACCGTCGATTCCGGGTCGTCCTCGTCGCCGAGGACGGCCCGCTGCCACAGGGTGTAGTCCGCGTACTGCACGGCCAGCGGTTCCCAGCCGGGCGCCGCGCCCGACGTGCGGGCGAGGTAGGCGGTGACGAGATCGCGCACGAACGGCTCGATGGAGGTGCCGTCGGCGGCGATGTGGTGGACGACGATGATCAGGACGTGTTCGTCCTCTGCGGACGCGGCCCCGGCACCGTCGCGCGAGATGCGCAGCAGTTCGAGGCGCAACGGGACCTCGGTGGTGACGTCGAAGCCGGTCGTCACCGCGCGCACCACACGGCCGTGCACCTCGGCCTCCGTGACGTCCTCGGCGCGCAACACCGGTGTCGCCTGCGAGGCGGGCAGGATCAGCTGGCTGCCGACACCGTCGTGGTCGGGATAGACGGTGCGGAGCGTCTCGTGGCGTTCGACGAGGTCGGCGACCGCGGCACCGAGCGCATCGGTGTCGAGTGTCCCGCGCAGACGCAGTGCGACGGGGATGTTGTTCGCTGCCGAGGCGGTGTCGAACCGGCTCAGGAACCACATGCGTTGCTGCGCGAGCGAGAGGGGGATCGTCTCGGGGCGCGGACCGGCCACGAGGGGGATCCGGTCGTCACCGGTGAGGGGTTCGACCAGGTCCGCGAGCTGCGCGACCGTCGAACCCTCGAAGAGCAGGCGGGCAGGCACCCGCACACCGAGGCGCTCGCTCAGCCGTGCCGCCACCCGCGTGGCGACCAGCGAGTTGCCGCCGAGATCGAAGAAATCGTCGTCGAGACCGACCCTCGTGGAGTCCAGTCCCAGCACGTCGGCGAACACCGCGGCGATCGCGATCTCGGTGCCGGTCACCGGGGCCCGGAACTCGGTGACGATCGGTCCCGGATCGGGAAGCGCGTCGCGGTCGAGCTTGCCTGTGGGCGAGAGCGGGATCTCGTCGATCGGCACGATCGCCGAGGGCACCATGTGGGCCGGGAGGCGCTCGGCGGCGAGGGCCGACAGTTCCTGCGGATCGACGGTCGCGCCGGGCGCGGGGTGCACGTACGCGACCAGCTGGGCCTGCCCGGACGGGCCCGTCCGCGCGAGCGTCGCCGCGAAGTCCACTGCGGGCGCGGATGCCAGCACGGCGTCGATCTCGCCGAGTTCGATACGGAAACCGCGGACCTTGACCTGGAAGTCGTTCCGGCCGATGTAGACGATGGGTGTTGCGGCGTCACGGGGTCCGCGGACGAGGTCGCCGGAGCGGTACATGCGCGTGCCACCGGGCGCCGCGACGAACCGTTCGGCGGTCAGTGCCGGCCGGCGGTGGTATCCGCGGGCCACACCCGGGCCCGCCAGGTAGAGCTCGCCCGTCACTCCGGCCGGAACGGCGTGCAGTCGCGTGTCCAGCACGTGCGCCGTGGTGTTCCGGATGGGCGCACCGATCGTGATCTGCTCACCCGGGACCAGCGGGTCCGAGATGTTCGTCATGATGGTGGTCTCGGTCGGACCGTAGCCGTTGAAGAACCGTCGGCCCGGCGCCCATCGCGTCACCAGGTCCGGGGGGCACGCCTCACCACCGACGACGATGCAGTCGAGCACGTCCAGGCCCGTCGGGTCGACCGAGGCCAGCGCGGCGGGGGTGACGAAGGCGTGCGTGACTCCCTGCCGCACGACGAGTTCGGCGAACTCCTCGCCGCCGTACACGGAGGTCGGGGCGATCACCATCGTCGACGAGGCGCCGATCGCCAGCAGCAGTTCGAGGATGGAGGCGTCGAAGCTCGGGGATGCGAAGTGCAGCGTGCGCGAGTCGGAGGTCAGGGCGTACCGCTCCACCTGCTCGGTGCAGAAGTTCCCCAGACCCGAATGGGTCACGACGACGCCCTTCGGCCGTCCCGTCGACCCCGAGGTGTAGATGATGTAGGCCGTGTTCTCGACCCGCAACGTCCGTACCCGTTCGTCGAACGAGACGGGCTCGGACGGAAGAGCCGCGAGCTGCTGCGCGATCGCGGGGGCGTCGAGTGCGATCCATCGGGTCGTGGAGGGCAGTGCGGGTTCGTTCTCGGCGAGGGTCAGGCCGAGCGCCGCGCCGGAGTCGACCGTCATGTGCTCGACCCGGTCGGCGGGATAGTTCGGGTCGACGGGCACGAAGGCGGCACCGGTCTTCGCCACCGCCCAGGTGGCGAGTACCGATTGGATCGAGCGGGCGATCGCCAGCGCGACGACGTCCTCGGGACCGACACCGAGGCCGATCAGATACCGCGCGAGTCGCGACGACGCTTCGTCGAGCTCGGCGTAGGTGAGCGAACGGTCGTCCTCGACCACTGCGGTCGCGGAGGGGTCGCGTTCGACGGCCGCGGCGAGCAGCTGAGGAAGCAGCGCGGCCCTGGCTCCGCGACGCTCGGGACGTCTGCGTGGCCGTCGTCGCTCGGCTGCCGCGGATCGGGAGTCGCCCGAGGCTCCACCGTTCCCCTCGGCCCCCTGCTGCTCGCCGACCTTACGCAAGGCTTCACTCACCACTGGTACCGATCCCTCGTACGTCCCGTTCCGGCCGCCACCGCCCGGTTGTTACCGGGCAGTCATGTGCCCATTAGAGCATCGGCGACCGGGGAGCCATGTTACGGGCGTAAGGCGCGCACGCCGCGGTGGGACGACCCGGTCCGGGTCGCCCCACCGTGGAGGGATGTCGAGTTGTGGCCGGTCAGCGCCTTTCGAGACGGCGACCGATGGCGGGTCCGATGACCGCCCACGCCTTCCTGGTGGCCATGTCCCAATGGGAGACCGGCACCTCACGCGTGGTCACCAGCCCGTTCACGTAGGGATACCAGGCCTCGGTGGAGGACGACGGACGATCGGTCTCGGCGACGAAGACCGTGAGGTCACCGTCGTAGACCTCGGGACGATGCGCTGCGAGAACCGCGTACGAGTGCCGGACACCCTCGACGATCCGGGTGATCCGTTCCGGGGACAGGCTGTCGAACGGAGCCGGCAGAGCCTGCACCACCTGCTGCGCACTCTCGGCGGTGAGATCGGTGAGAGGGATCTCCGCGGCCGGGCCTTCGACCGGGATACCGAGCACGTTCGCGACCGTCGGGGCGGCGACCGCAGTGGGCTGTGCTTCGGTATGCACGGCTTCGGCCCGAGCGGCCCCGGTCTCCGGGTAGGCGTCGAGGATCGCAAGGGTCGGGACCTGCTCCCCCGCCCGTCGCAGCCGGACCGCGACGGCGTGGGCCAGGATGCCGCCCATGGACCATCCGACGAGATGGTAGGGGCCGTGCGGGTGCGCCTGCCGGATGAGCCGGACGTACTCGTCCGCCCAGGCGTCGATGTCGCCGGGCAGGTCGGCCGCCTCGCCGAGCGCGGGCGACTGCAGGCCGTAGACGGGACGGTCGCCGAGGTACGGCACGAGGCCGGCGAAGCCCCACGCGAGGCCGGTGACGGGGTGGATGCAGAACACCGGTGCACCGTCCCCACCGGAACGCAGCGGCAGCAGCGCGTCGAGACCGGCACCGCCGAGGGTGCCCGTCTCGGACGTGCTGTGCGAGTCGATGCACGCGGCGAGCTCCTCCACGCCCGGGTGCAGGAACAGCCACGGCAGTTCGACGTGGGCGTCGAGCCGGTCGCGCAGGCGCGCGGCCACCTTGACCGCGCTGAGCGAGTTGCCGCCGATACCGAAGAAGTCGTCGTCGAGACCGACCGGGTCATCACTGCCGAGCACTTCGGCGTAGACCGACGCGACCGTCTCCTCCGTGCCGGTGCGCGGTGCGCGGTAGGGCGCCGTGACGACCTCCGCCTCCGGGAGTGCCTTGCGGTCGACCTTGCCGTTGACGTTGAGCGGGAGCGCGTCGAGGGTCACGAAGCCCTGCGGGACCATGTAGGACGGCAACGAGCGGGCCAACGCGCCGCGGATCGCGGTGATGTCGGGGGCTCCGCCGGTGGGAACGACGAACGCGACGATCCGCTCGCCGTGCTGCACCGTCACCACCGCGTCGCGGATCTGCGGCAGTGCCCGCAACGCGGACTCGATCTCCCCGAGCTCGATGCGGAAGCCGCGCACCTTCACCTGGAAGTCGGCCCGATCGAGGTATTCGAGCGTGCCCGACAGCTGATCGTCGTCGAACCGCCAGCGCACGAGGTCGCCGGTGCGGTACAGGCGTGTGCCGGAGTCACCGAAGGGGTTGGCGACGAACCGCTCGGCGGTCAGCTCCGGACGGCCGGAGTAGCCGCGCGCGAGCTGGGTTCCGGCGAGATAGAGCTCTCCGGCCACGCCCGGGGGCACCGGGTGCAGCCGCTCGTCGAGGACGAAGACCTGCGTGTTGGGGATCGGGCCGCCGATCGGAACCGAGCTCTCCCCCGTCTCGGTGACGCGGTGCGCGGTCACCGAGACCGCCGCCTCCGTCGGGCCGTACAGGTTGACGAGATCGGTGTGCGACCGCTCGAGGGTGCGTTCGGCCGTGTCGACGGGAAGGACCTCACCGATGGCGAGCACCCGCCGCAGCGACTCGGGCAGTTCCCCGTCGGCGTCGTCGAGCAGCGCGTCGAGCATCGACGGCACGACGTGCAGGGTCGTCACGTGCTCGCGGCGGATCAGATCGTTGAGGTAGGCCGGGTCGCGGTGGCCGTCGGGCGCGGCGACGACGAGCTTCGCACCGGAGGTCAACGACGACCAGAACTCCCACACCGACAGGTCGAAGGTCGCGGCGGTCTTGAGCAGGACGGCGTCGCCCACGCCGAGGTGGTATTCCTTCCGCTTCCAGACGAGCTGGTTGACGATCGCCCCGTGCGACACGACGACGCCCTTCGGCCGTCCCGTCGACCCGGACGTGTAGATCACGTAGGCGGCGTTGCTCGCGCGCAGCGGGGCGAGACGGTCGGCGTTGCGGATCTCCTTGCCGCTGTACGCGGCCAGATCGACGGTGTCGACCTCGATGATCGGCCGGTCGCCGGGCAGGTCGAGGCGGTCGCGGCTCGTGGTGAGGACGCACGCGGGATCGGCGGATCCGAGGATGTACTCGATGCGTTCGCGCGGGTGGTCCGGGTCGAGCGGCAGATACGCGCCGCCGGCCTCGACGACCGCGTACATCGCGACGACGAGGTCGATCGAACGTCGGATCGGGAGCGCGACGACCGTCTCGGGACCGACGCCGTGCTCGATCAGCATCCGCGCGAGACGGCGGACCCGGCCGGCGAAGTCTCCGTAGGTGAGTTCGCCGTTCGCGTCGACGAGCGCGCACGCGGTGGGTGTCGCGCGGGCCTGATCGTCGAAGAGGTCGGCGAGGGTCCGGCCGGGGCCCACAGCGATCTGCTCGGCCTCCCAGGCTTCGAGCATCGCGGCGAGCTGGTCGGGCTCGTGCAGGTCGATGTCGCCGACCACGACGTCGGCGTCCTCGGCGACGGAACGCAGGATGCGCAGGTAATGGTCGACCATGCGCCGGATCGAGGCTTCCTCGAACAGGTCGGTGGCGTAACCGAACTCGATGTCGAATCCACCCGGTCCGCCGTCGATTCCCTTGTCGACGATCGTCACGTGCAGGTCGAAGCGGACCGACGAGGACGACGCGTCGAGTGCCTCCACGCGCAGGCCCGGCAGCTCGAGCGCGTCGATGGTGAAGTTGTGGTACGACAACCCGACCTGGAAGAGCGGGTGCCGGGATGGCGACCGAACCGGGTCGAGCACCTCGACGAGCCGCTCGAACGGGATGTCGGCGTGGTCGAAGGCCTCGATGTCGACCGTGCGGGCCTGCTCGAGCAGATCGGCGAAGGTGCCGCCGAGATCGACCTCGGTGCGCAACGCGAGCATGTTGACGAACATGCCCACCACACCGTCGAGTTCGGGCGCGGAGCGACCGGCGACGGGGGTGCCGATCACGACGTCGTGGGTGTTCGACAGGCGCGCGAGAAGCGCGGCGAGTGCGGCGTGCACGACCATGAACGGGGTGGTTCCCGCCCGGCGGGCGAGGCCGGTGATCGCCTCGTGGACGTCGTCCTCGAGTTCGACGCGCACGGCACCGCCGCCCGCGCCGTGGATCGCAGGTCGCACATGATCGGTGGCGAGATCGAGATGCTCGGGGACACCGGCCAGCGCGTCCGTCCAGTACGCGAGTTGACGGCCCGCGACCGACTCGGGATCGTCGTCGGTGCCGAGCACCTCCCGCTGCCACAGCGTGTAGTCGGCGTACTGCACCGGCAGCGGCGCCCAGTCGGGCGCGTGCCCGCCGATACGCGCGGTGTACGCGGTGACGAGGTCGCGCACGAGCGGCGCGAGCGAGGTGCCGTCGCCGGCGATGTGGTGCAGGACGAGGACGAGCACGTGCTCGTCGGGTGCGGTCGCGAACAGGTGCGCGCGGACCGGAATCTCGGCCGTGACGTCGAATCCGCGACCCGCGACGCGCGCGAGATGCTCCGGCAGTTCACCGGCGGGCACCTGCTCGACCGGAACGTCGACCGAGTGTGCTCCGGGTTCGAGAATGCGCTGCTCACCCACACCGTCGATCTCGGGGTAGACGGTCCGGAGGGTCTCGTGACGCTCGACGAGGTCCGTGAACGCCGCGCGCATCGCGTCGACGTCGAGGTCACCGGTGAGACGCACCGCGAGAGGGATGTTGTACAGGGCGGATTCGGGATCGAGGCGGTTGAGGAACCACATGCGCTGCTGTGCGTAGGACAGCGGCAGGTGTGCGGGTCGCGGGCCGGCGACGAGCGGTACCGCGCGGTCGGAGCCGGCCGCGTCGAGGTGCCGGGCGAGCGCTGCGACGGTCGGCTCGTCGAACAGGACGGCAGCACGGACGGTGACGCCGAGTCGCGCCCGGATGCGGCCGGCGACGGACGTCGCGAGGAGCGAGTTGCCGCCGAGATCGAAGAAGTCGTCGTCGAGTCCGACCCGGTCCACTCCGAGGACGTCGGCGAAGACGTCCGCGACGGCCTTCTCGGAAGCGGTGACGGGAGCACGGAATTCGGTGACGGTCGCTTCCACCTGGGGAAGTGCCGCGCGGTCGACCTTTCCCGCGGGGGTCAGCGGGATGCGGTCGAGGGGCACGACGGCGGCGGGGACCATGTACGTCGGGAGCATGCCGGCGACGTGTTCGACGAGGCTGCCCGGATCGAGCGGGCCGTCGGTGCCGTGCACGTAGGAGACGAGTTGTGTCTCCCCTGCAGGGGTCTCGCGTCCGACGGTGAGGGCGAAGTCGACCTCGGGGTGCGATGCGAGTGCGGCGTCGATCTCTCCCAGTTCGATGCGGAATCCGCGGACCTTGACCTGGAAGTCGTTACGGCCCACGTAGACGATGCCCGACGACGGCGTCTCGGGCCCGCGCACGACGTCACCGGTGCGGTACATCCGCGCACCTCCCGGTGCCGCGACGAACCTCGCTGCGGTCAGCCCGGGACGACCGAGATATCCACGGGCCACCGCCGGGCCCGCGATGTAGAGCTCGCCCGCGACGCCGACGGGGACGGGGTGGAGTCGCGAATCGAGCACGGCCTCCGTGGCATTGCCGATCGGTGGTCCGATCGTCACCCGGTCGCCGGGGGTGAGGGGTTCGGAGATGTTGGAGACGACGGTCGTCTCGGTGGGCCCGTACGCGTTGTGGAAGCGGCGGCCCGGTGCCCATCGCGTCACGAGTTCGGGCGGACACGCCTCGCCGCCCACCACCACGGTGCCCAGTGCGTCGAGACCGGCCGGGTCCACAGAGGCAAGTGCAGCGGGTGTGACGAATGCGTGTGTGACCGCGTGCTTCCGCACGAGATCCGCGAACTCCGCCCCGCCGAAGACGGACAACGGAGCGACGACCATCGTCGACGACGCACCCACCGCCAGCAGGAGTTCCAATACGGACGCGTCGAAACTCGGTGAGGCGAAATGCAATGTGCGCGACTGCGGCGAGAGCCCGTAGCGCTCCACCTGTTCGGCGCAGAAGCCGGCGAGACCCGAGTGCGTCACCACGACACCCTTGGGTCGACCGGTCGAGCCGGAGGTGTAGATGACGTACGCCGCGTTCTCCGCGCGGACGACACCGAGTCGCTCGTCGAAGAAGACGGGCTCCGGTGACATCCCGGCCGATTCGGCGCGCACCTCGGTCGAGTCGAGCACGAGCGCGGGTACCTCCCCGGGCAACGCGCCGGCGTGTTCCTCGGTGGTCAGGACGAGCCCGACACCCGAATCGTCCAGCATGTAGGCGATGCGATCGGCGGGATAGGTGGGGTCGACGGGCACGAACGCCGCACCGGTCTTCGCCACCGCCCACGTCGCGAGGACGGATTCGAGCGACCGCGTGAGGAACGGCGCGACGCGGTCCTCGGGACCGATTCCGCGCGAGATCAGAAGACGTGCAAGGCGTGACGATGCCGCATCGAGCTCACGGTATGTGAGAGTGCCGGTTTCGGAGACGACGGCGATGCCGTCCGGATTCCGTTCGACTGCAATGGCGAGCAGGTGGGGCAACGATGCGGTCGGTGCGCTGCGGCGCAATCTCCGAGGCCTGCCCGACGTGCGGATCCCTGGAACGGATCCCTCGTCCGAGTGGGCCGAGTCGAAGTCCATCGCATTCGTCGTCATACCACTCCCCGCTTCGCGCCGGGGGATGGTACGGCTGATGAACGCACGCCGAAACAGGCACGCGTTCCAGCGCATCGACGCGATCAGGCCCCCGACAGCCGAATCACGTTCGCCGAACTACACGAGTCTTGCACAGTAGTACAGACGCTGCCACTTCAATCGCCGACGCGGAGTGTCGAGTCGCGCTCGTAGGCTTCACAATTCGGACATACACGGCGGTTGCACCAGGCCGCGAGGAGTGGGCCGACGGTGCGGCACGCATGCTCTCCCGTCATCGCCCAATGGGACACGTCGATGTCGTGGCGGTGCACCCGTCCGGTGACGAACTCGGTCCAGTCCCTGCGGGAATCGTCTTCCGGCGACGACGAACTCCGCGACCCCACGAAGAGCAGGTCGCCGTCGAAGCGTTCCGGCAGGTGCCGTTCGAGGACGTCGAACGAGTGGCCGATACCGGCGAGCAACGACTCGACGGACGGGAACGCGTCCCCACCGCATTCGACACGCCCGAGAATCGATGTGATATCCCCTACATTCGCCATCGCGCGGTCGCCGTTGTCGAGGCCGTTCAGCGCCGCGAGTGCCACCGATTGCGGATCGACGGACTCCGGGAGCGGGGCCGGGACGTGCGCGTCGAGCAGGACGAGGGAGCCGACGGCGCTCCCACGTCGTTGCAGTTGCACGGCCATCTCGTGGGCGATCACCCCGCCCATCGACCACCCGACGAGGTGGTACGGACCGTCGGGATGTGCGCGCCGGATCTCGTCCACGTACAGGGCCGCCCATTCCCGGATCGATCCGGGAAGCTCCTCGGTGCCCGACAGTGCGGGCGATTGCAGTCCGTAGACCGGACGATCCGCGTCGACGAACTCCGCGAGTCGCGAGAATCCCCAGGCGAGGCCGACGACTGGGTGGACGAAGAAGACCGGCTCACCGGAGGTGGGCCCCGAGCGCAGGGGGAACACGACGTCGAACGCCGTGGATGCCGCATCCTCACCGTCACGCTCGCTGCGTTCGATCCGCTCTGCCAGCTCGGCGACGACAGGGTGGGCGAACAACCACTCGAGAGGCACGGGACGCTCCAGCGCCGCCGCGAGTTCTCCGACCGCCCGGACCGCGACCAACGAGGTACCGCCCGAGCGGAAGAAGTCGTCGTCGCGTCCGATCGACTCGATGCCGAGGACCTTTCCGAAGATCTCCGCGACGGCGGATTCGACGGCGGTGACGGGCGGGTGGTGCTCGCTCGGCGCGGACGGGACGAGCGGGAGGGCGTTCCGGTCGAGTTTGCCGGTGCTCCCCTTCGGCAGGCACTCGATCGCGCGGATGTCGGCCGGGACCATGTAGTTCGGCAGGCGCCGGCCGAGCGAGGTCCGCAGGGCGGCAGTGTCCGGCGCGGTGCCGTCCGCGGTGACCACGAAGGCCACCACGCGGTCGCCACGGTGTGCGTCCTGCTGCACCGTTGCCGCAGCGGCGACGACGCCGGGGCATGCCCGGAGTGCGTCCTCGATCTCACCGAGCTCGATCCGGAATCCTCGGATCTTCACCTGGAGATCCCGGCGACCGAGATAGTCGAGTTCGGGTCCGCGTGCGGTCGTGACCCAGCGCACCAGGTCCCCGGTTCGGTAGAGACGTCCTCCTCCACCGAAGGGGTCGGCGACGAACCTGCCGGCGGTCTCACCCGCCCGCGCGACGTAACCGCGCGCGAGCTGCTCGCCGGCCAGGTACAACTCCCCGACCGCACCGTGCGGAACCACGCCGAGGCGATCGTCGAGCACGTGGACTCCCGTGTTCCACACCGGCCTTCCGATCGGCACGCCGTGGACGTCGGCGTCGGTCACCGGGTGATCGGTCACCGAGACGGCCGCTTCCGTCGGACCGTAGAGATTCACGAGTTCGGCGTCGCTGCGGGCGGCGAACTCTCGCGCGGTCGCGACGGGCAGGGACTCGCCGATGGACAGCACTCGTATCAGCGTCGACGGAAGTCGCTCCTCGACCCCCGCCAGGAGCATGCCGAGCATCGTCGGAACTCCGTGGAAGGTGGTGACCCGCTCACGCTCGAGCAGGGCGATCATGGTGCGGGGGTCGGGGTGATGTCGCCGGTCGGCGATCACCAGCCTGCCACCGCAGGTCGACCAACCCCAGAACTCCCAGACCGACAGGTCGAACGCCGCCGGGGTGTGCAGGACCGACACGTCGTCCGGACCGAGGTCGAATCGCTCTCGCAACCACCGCATCTGGTTGGTGACCGCGCGGTGGGTGACCGCGACTCCCTTGGGAACTCCCGTCGAACCGGAGGTGAACAGGACGTAGGCGAGGTTTTCCGGTCGCAACGGGGCGAGCCGTTCGGAATCGGCCACCGGCGCTGCGGACAGACCCGCGTGGGCGGGGTCGTCGACGTCGATCACCGCGGCCCCGCCGAGATCGACGTCCACGGACGTCCCACCCGCACGTACGACGACGGCCGGTTCGGCGGCCGCGACGATCTGTGCGACACGTCCCGGCGGGAGGGAGGGGTCGAGCGGAACATAGGCCCCACCGGCGACGGACACCGCGTACATCGCGACGACCAGCTCGGCGGAATGTTCGATCATGAGGCCGACCCGGGCCTCGGGGCCGACGCCGGCTGCGATGAGCGCACGCGCACACCGGTTCACGCGCTCGTCGAACTCTCTGTAGGACATCGATCTTCCCTCGTGGACGAGGGCGATCGCATCGGGGCGGCGATCGGCGTGCGCCCGGAACGGATCGGGAAGGACGGATGCGTCCGGCCGGCGACGCTCTCCTCTGCCGATATCGAGCAGCCGGGTCCGCTCGTGCTCGCCGATCATGTCGGCGTCGCCGACGGGACGTGACGGGGACGCCACGAGTGCGGCGAGCACCCGCGTGAACATGGACGAGAACGAGCGCGCGGTCTCCTCGTCGAACAGGTCGGCCGCGTACGTGAGCCGACCCGCCAGCCCGCCGCACCGTCCGTCGTGATCGACACGTTCGCCGACGAGCAGATGCAGGTCGAACTGCGAGATGCGGGTGTCGGGGACGAGACTCTCGACGGACAGACCGGGAAGATCGAGCCGGGACGGTGCGAGGTTCTGGAACGACAGACCCACCTGGAAGAGCGGGTGCCGGGCCAAGGAGCGGGCCGGATCGAGCGCTTCGACGAGCCGCTCGAACGGCAGGTCGGCGTGGTCGAAGGCCTCCAGCACCGTCGCGCGACTGCGGTCGAGGAGTTCGTCGAACGATTCGGCGGGATCCACGACGGTCCGGAAGACGAGGGTGTTGACGAACATGCCGATGAGGTCGTCGAGCAGTGGATCGGTGCGCCCGGCGACTGGGGTGCCGATCGCGATGTCGCGCGTCGCCGACAGTCGGGCGAGCATCACCGCGAAGGCGGCCTGGGCGACCATGAACGGGGTCGCACCGTGGCGCGCGGCGAGTTCTCGCAACTGCTCGTGGACGAGGGCGTCGACCTCGACATCGACACTGCCCCCGCGGTGCGACTGCACCGTCGGCCGGGGGTGGTCGGTGGGCAGGTCGAGCTGGTCGGGCAACCCGTCGAGAGCGCGCCGCCAGTAGTCGAGTTGTCGCGCGGCGACCGATTCCGGATCGGACGCATCACCGAGCGCATCCCGTTGCCAGAGTGTGTAATCCGCGTACTGGACGGCCAGCGGTGGCAGGTCCGGCGCGGTTCCGGTCGCGTGGGCGACGTAGAACGCGGCGAGGTCACGGGTCAGCGGCGCGAGCGACGCTCCGTCGGCGGCGATGTGATGGACGACCACGACGAGCACGTGTTCCGTTGCATCGCTACTGTTTTCGTTACCGATCCTGCAACGCAGCAGTCGGGCGAGGACGGGAACCTCACGGGTGACGTCGAACCGGGTCGAGAGGACGGCGTCGACCTCGGAGCGCAGGGTGTCGGGATCGGCCTCGACCGGGAGGAGGTCCGGCAGGAACGCCTCGACCGGAAGGACTTCCTGCACCGGGACACCGTCGATCTCGGGATAGACGGTGCGGAGTGTTTCGTGCCGGGCGACGAGATCGCGGACCGCCGCCTGCATCGCCGCGGCGTCGAGATCTCCGGTCAGCCGGACGACGATCGGAATATTGTATGCCGCAGACGAATCGAATCGTCCGAGGAACCACATGCGTTGCTGCGCCAACGACAACGGCACCCGATCCGGACGCCGCCGCGCCACCAACCGCGCCGCCCCCGCACCGGCACCGGCACCGGCACCGGCACCGGCCGCATCGATATCGACACGAGCCGCCAACTCCTGCACCGACGACGCCT
>Ga0182738_1000345_pt1 | contig 68381 bp, 65 predicted proteins | sample eDN5th30CBELigMG_FD_128876 | JGI IMG/M metagenome (GOLD analysis project Ga0182738, IMG submission 128876) | Enriched Miracle-Growth compost microbial communities from Emeryville, California, USA - eDNA 5th pass 30_C BE-Lig MG (version 2)... ... | reverse complement strand
TAATCGCCGCAAGATCTCCTGCTTCAACTCCGTACTTATCTGGTTCATTGTCTCCCACCTCTGTTTTCTATTCCCCACTATACTTTCATTGTGAGGGCACGACAACTATTCTGACAGAGGGGGGATGGCTTCATGCGTGTTTTCAATCTTCGTTGGTTCAGTTTTTCCCTTTCTACGCTTACTGTTCCAATCCCGGAGTTTCCCCCAAGTCATATGTCCAGTATATTTTTCGTTCTCCAAAATGGTCTTCACTGCGTTCACACTGAAACTGCCGCTTGGTTTTCCATCAGCACCCTTTGTCTTTTTGCCTTTGGCATTCAGAATTCCGGCTATTGACTTATATCCTTTTCCCGATGCCCGAAGCTCAAAAATCTCCTTTACTGTTTCGGCTTCTTCATCATTCACTACAAGTTTCCCTTCAATCGAATCATATCCTAACATCATACCGCCATTCCATTTTCCTTCGCTGGCACGTTTGTCCATCCCTTTCTTGACTCGGGAGATAATAAGCCGCCGCTCATATTCAGCGAATGTACCCAAGAGTGAAATGAACATTTTCCCTGTCTCTGTTGAACTGTCAATATCACAAGTGCTGATAAGCAGCTTTTTTCCCCGTGGATGCAGTTCTTTCTCAACAAAGGTCAGTACATCTAAGTTGTTACGGGATATTCGGTCAACTGCTACTGCCAATACGATATCAAACCTATCATCCCTTAAATCCCTTAATAGCTGTTGCATCCGTGGTCTGTTAAAATCTTTACCGGAATATCCGCCATCGTCATAGATGTCGTAAATCTGAAACCCTTTTGATTCACAGTATCCCTTCAAAATCTCCTCTTGTGCAGCTAAAGAAAATCCTTCTCGCTTTTGCTCTTCCGTTGATACCCGTAAATATAAAGCCGCCTTGATTTTGCTCATCATATTTTCCTCCATTGTTATTGGGAACAAGCAACTCTAAGAGCAGCTTGCCCCTATTATTTGTCCTTGCTTATTTCTGTTGCTTCTTCATTGCATAATTCTTTATTAGTCCGGCTAACACGCCAATTAACTCTTCCTTCTTCAATTCTTCGGTTTTACGCGTTAGCAGGTTGTTTTCGTCCATATTCAAGCTTTGTTTCTGTTCGGTTTCCGTCATATTTTGCATTGCGATTGCTTCCCCTTTTTTTTATTTGAATGTCGTACCAATTGTCTTTGATATACCAAGCAACATAAATTGCTGGTGGACTTCGCCGCTATTAAGCATGCGAGGCTCTAATGCAGTACAAACTACATAAGATTTTCCGGAATAATAACCGCTCACTGATAAAAGTCAACGATTTCTTCAGTTCAAACGATACCGAGAAATAAAAAGGCGGCTTCATCCGGTTAGAAGAAGCCGCCAGTAGCGACGACAGTAGTATTATTCAGTTTATCTATCCTCGTAATCATGAATATGAATGTCATGAATGCAGTTCAAAAATGTTAATGCAAGTAGTTCGATACTCCAGTGGCAAAAATATTGTTCACCATGGGATACCTTCACATAACTGTTTGGCTGCGGTTCAATTAATGACCCTCGCCACTCCCTCGTTAATTTGGTCTTTCTAACTTCATAGATGAGGTCGCATACCTCAATAAATATGTCTACATTCTTTGTCGGTTGTTTGATATCGCAAGTCGGTATCCAGTTCATATTCATTCTCCTGTATCTTTAGATTCATTGGATTTAAGTGTTTGTTGATGTTCCCAAAGAACCATAAGAGCTTCTAATACGCCACAATCCGAGCAAATTTCTGTTTTGTTATCTTTACGGCTACGTGCGGGATGGTCATTATAAGACTGCTCACATATTGGACACTTTCTAGTTCTCTTGTTTTTAATTTTAATTTCCTCCAGATTTTGGGCATAATAAAGGGCAGCTCCGAATTATAGAAGCCACCCTGGGTTGGATGAAAGTCGAGCATATGGAATTGTTAGTTCTTTCCTCGGGTCTTGCATCGTATTAAACGCAGGATATTGAAAATAGTTGCGGGTCATGAAAAATTTCTTTGCCAAGCCGGGCTACGACCCCGGCTGCTCGCGTTCTCATCGAGAAGTCGCAAAGGGTTCACATTGTTTGGTACAACGTGTCAAACGCTTATGGCAGCGAGACTACGCTGCTTTTGTCAAAGAGCGTAAGCCTGTTTTTGAAAACAAAAACAGACCTGCCAGTATCCGCTCGGATACGCATAGGTCTGTTCAAGGTTGTCGCTTAACTAACGAAGTAAAGGTGGTTCAGGTATGGCTTAATTCAGCCACCCGTTGGCTCTTTTATCTTCGTTTTTAGTTAGCGTTACACTTGATACCGAAACATTGTTCGGCGACTTATGCGTTGTCCGATTCGGACAACTGACAGGTCTGTTCACCTCGATACTATATATTCCTTCGCTGTGGAAGGTGAGTGGTTGGAACTGCTTCCCAGAGGGAAGGAATTACAATATATCATATCTCGAAAACGACCGTCAAGCCCCTTTTTGATAAATAATTTAGACGAATCAATCGGCAAATCCAAATACATAGTCCTTAAGGGATGTAATTGCCTTTCTCTGCTTGATGTTGAATGCTTTCTTAGCACTTTCAATAAGGTGCTTATATCTTTGACGGATGGAATCGGCATTAGTGAACTCTTTGGCTGGCTGTATTCTTTCATATATCAAACCAATGTTCGGATACAGCTTCTCTTGCACAGGGTCAATAAAGTATCCCGGCTTAAACATGACCTCCAGCAGTTGTTCCAGCTTTTCTACGTGTTTCCCTTTTAGATGGTCAGCCCTCGCATCATAATTTTCCTCCAAATTGGTGCTGTGTAGGTATAATCGGACTTTTTCGACTTGCTGTTTCAGCAATTCAAGCGATTGTGTCACTATGCTGTATTCTTCCTCACTGATATCCCCGAAAATGTAGAGTAGTTGGACGTATGGTTCGACTACTTCCAATCGCATGCAGTCGATGTAGTACAAATACTCCAGAAAATCAAGGTTGGTCGGTCGTGAACTTAATTGACGCTGATTCAAGAACGAAACATGATTCGTCCAAAACTCATCATAGAAGTCATAGAACTTCCAAATGAACTCGTTTACTTCCTTTGAATTCAATGTTCTACGGTTCTCTTCAATCAGGCTGTTCCAGCGTTCGCTATTATTTTCGTGCTTGTACCGCCTTTCCTCAAGATGGTAGTAAAAACAATAGGTCTTGGGCTTGGGATTATCCGCACTCGGCTTGGTATATCGCCTGTCTTGCGGATTTAGCTCCTGTTTGCCGAAGTAAAGTGTGACTTCATACAAGCCTCCACCGTAATACTTCACCTCATAGTCACAAAACTTCGCCGCATACCCCAGCGGCAGCATCCTTGTATCCCGATATACGGGAAACTCCACATACCCCTTCTCTAGTAATTCCTTTGCAAAATTGGGGCGAATATCTGTTTCCTCTAATTGTAACTTGCGTCGAATCTTAGCATCGTCCGCAAGGTTGATTTCCTTGATTTCAAGTGCCGGGCACTTGCTGTTCATTAAGTCTTTAATAAATTGGTAAATCATAACACCTTCCTTTCGTTTCCAGCATTATAGTCGGAAAACGAAAGCAGTCAATAAAGATTTAATTTTGTTGACTTTTCTAAATATGGAATTATAATGCCCGCGTAATTCACTTAAATCGTTCGGCTTACCGAATGAGCTTTGGACGTTTCATAGCGGTCAAAGTGTACTCGGGTACTTGGTATTCGAGCTAATAGCTAAGATAATATCAAACAATGGGGAGGTTGCATGGAATATGCAGCAGCTAACAAGTTCAAAACCTACACGTACAAGGAAAAAGCGTATCAATGTAGTGAGCCTGAAAATGGTACGGGAGCGTTCGCTTCCATATGAGACAAGTGTCATTCGGTCGCCTAAGGATGTTGTTCAACTCGCCAGAGAATTTATTGGCGATGCCGACCGTGAACATTGTATCCTCATTGCATTGGATACGAAGAATCAGCCGACTGCACTTCATACAGTGAGCATCGGAAGCCTGTCGGCGGCGATTGTTCATCCTCGCGAGTGTCTGAAAATCTGCATATTGGCTAATGCGGCAAGCTTCATTATGGTACATAATCATCCTTCTAACCGGACGGAGCCTTCAAGCGAAGACATTGAATTGACGAAAAGGCTGCGTTCAGCTTCGGAACTCATTGGTATCGAAATGCTTGACCACTTAATCATTACAAGTGATTCGCATTACAGCATGAAAGAAAGCGGACTTATGTAACACCTTTCGGTCATTACTAATTCATGAGGGCTGCCAGCGGTAGTCCTCCAACACGAAATCGGCATTTACGCCGCGAATAACTATGTCATACGGCATGGTTCGTAACAATGGGAGAAGCAATCTCTCGCTTTAGTGCTCGTGTTATCACAGCATGCAGCTTGCACAGGAAATAGTTGTGCAGAGGCTGGATGCTTTTTGCATTTGCTTCTTATTGACGTTGTCGTTATTCGCCAAAAGAAAAACCGCCTTATCCAGAGGCGGTAGTTCAACAAAGTTAAATTTGTATTAAATCTCATTAAGCCATTTTTCTAATTCAGAAATCACATCTGCATAACGTCTAATATCGTTAATCGTCCCTGTTACTTGAACTGTCCCCATCTGCTGTTCTTCTTTGTCTGTACATTCAATCCATAGAGACCGTTTTAAACTATATTCCAACCAACCTAATTTTCCTGAAAATCCATTTGTTAAGACCATTTTCCAATCTGCTTGTATTGTTCCATATTTCTTTTTATAGCTGCCTATAAAAGCCAAAAATCTACCTTTGTCTATGTTTCCCTTTTCATTCCTAGACCAATATATTGCCGTTTCCGTCAAATCTTGCATAGGGTTTATATAGCCAGCAGATTCCCAATCAATAATAATAGGATTTTCTTGGTTCCACATCACATTTTTAGGCTCTAAATCCCCATGGCTAATAACTCGTTTTGATACAAGCAATCTTGCTGAATTATTCGCCATTGCATTCCAATCATAAAGCTTATCAATAAATTCAAGCAGGAGATTCACCCAAACTGAATTATTCTCTCGTCCTTTTTGCAGATAGAAATTCCAGTCTGTTAATTGTCCATTTTTTGACCATTCATTAACTATGGATAACTCTGAAAAATCGGTCAGATGTATATCCGCTAGAATAGTACCCATTTTTTCACAATGGACTATGTTAACTTCATTAGATTTCAGACTTTTACCATCTACCCAATCGAACACAAGATAGAATTGGTTATTAATTTCTTGCATGAATATGCCATCAAATTTTTTAGCTGGAAGAGCAGGAATAGTATTTGCCGCAATATTAGCAATTCGTTCCGAATTAATAAAGTTCTTCATTGCTGTAGGTCTACGCATAATTTGAGGATTTAACGCCTTAATTGCATATTTCCCTTGTGAGGTTTTAATTGCGTACATTTTATGTAAAAGCCCACCCGATATCGCTTCAGGCTCTTCGGCTATCTCGCCGAGTTGAAGAGTATTACACAATGTTTGTAGATTGTACTGAACATCACTCATTTTTTATTCTCCTCTACGGTTATTCTTTATTAACCATCCTCGCAGTATTTAATGAATCAATTATACCCCGAAATATCATCCAATAGTTGGATAAGTTCCATAATAACTGAAGATTACCCCCGTTAAGGTTGTAGACAAGGTCGTGAAACGACAGAGTCTTAGGTATTCCCTTCTTTATCTGTCTGTTTGTTTATGGCTCGGAATGAGCCATAAACAATAAAGGACAGGTAGAGAAGGGATTTCTTTAGCGTATATTCGGAAAGCCTCGCCGCTCCTCGCTTTTTAGAAAGGGGGACTTGTCGGAGAACAATTTTCACACAAGAAGAAATAACGCTGTATAATGCCCTCCGAAATGGAGGTGAAATCATGGATAAAGAAACAATGTTGAAAATACAGCGGGCACTTTCCCCTAATCCAAAATATGAAGGAATGTACTTTTCCGGACAGAAAAAGCATGGCAAACAGAAGCACAAAGCCAAAGTGAGCGACAAACAAAGGGGTATCGACCATTTAAGCAGCCGGCAGAAGTACGAGTTGTTACAGCTTCATAAGGAATTGGACAGCGTATTGGTGGCAAACTCTCGGATAACGCGAAGCGGTGTTCCCGGCAAATCCACAAAGAAGGATGCTCGCAAACGAAATGGCAAGTTAGGTGCTGAAGGCATTTGGTCGAATGCTACATTCGAGCGATACAAAAAATCATGCCGTACATTCCTGAAATATTGCTACGAGCATTACGGGACAAAACGGCTTCGAGACGTAAAGCCCCGCATGGTGGGTTCGTACATCGAATATCTGCTTGAGAAAGGCTGTTCGGCGAAAACAGTTTCGACTTACGTGAGTTCTCTGAGAAAAATGGCGGAATCGTCAGTCAAGACAGGATTGAAAAGCCATACACATCTTGTTAATGACAAGCATCGAGGCATGATTCCGGTAGCTCGAAAAGCGGATCGCCGCCGGGGGAGCAAAGGCGGTGTCGGTTATTCTGTCCGCGAAGCACAAATTATCATCAAACAAGCGGAGAAACATTTCAGTCTATACGAACAGATACTGCTAGAGATTTTCGCATACAGTTTGCCACGATTAGATGAGGCGTTGAAGATTTCCTTTGACCAAATCGATTACGAGAACAAATGTATCGTCATGACAAAGAAGAACCAGAACAAGAATAATCGCCCAAGACGCATACCGCTGCCGGATTTTACGATAGAGAAACTAAAGTTGCTTGAAACTTTCTTCCCAAACAAGCAAACAAGGATTTGGGGATATCGAATGTCGGAGAAACAGGTTCGGGCGTTGGTGAAGGAATGTTGTCGTCTTGGTCATGCAGGCTACAAAGGTGTTCATGACTTTAGAAAGTCCGGCGTTGAATGGCATACAAAACGCTTGACCACTGACCAGACTTGGACGAAGGAACGATTGGTCAATGAAATCCTAGCGTTTGTTCAAGTTGACCCTAGACTTAACCCGAATGTTATGCGTAACGGAGTAGTAACGAAGAAATTTGTAGCCGAAGAATTGATGAAACGTCAACGACGCTGGCTTATTTCGCAATATTTATCGCAAGTCCTTGGACATAATCGAAATGATTCCATAAGCCCTTACCGCAGAGGCTAGTTTCCCCGCCACGACAACGTATGTCGAGGCGGTTTATTTTTTTTCAGTCCAAAAAAAGGACTATTCAAAAAGTTTAAACATTAAATTCCACCCCAATTTAAGGAGTGGAATTTAGTGCAACAATCTCTTGAACATTTGATACTGCATCATGGCGACACCGAAGGTTTTATCACACTTGCCCAGAAGGATGAAAATGGTCGATTTCGCTCATGGCACTATAAACATGGCGAGTTAGAAGAAGCAATTTCAGAATGGCATGGGAATGATGTCTACTTTAGTCAAAACTCTTTCTTCACCACAAGACGGAAGATTGAATACTTGAAGCAATTAAAAGCATTGTATGTTGATATCGATTGCTATAAAGTACCAACCATTCCCTCGCCGGAATGGGTCTTAGGGCATTTAGAAGTCGAAGTGTTCGGAAAAATATTGCCAACTCCGAACTACATAACCTTCTCCGGTCGCGGATTAGTCCTTGTTTGGCTCATCGAGCCTGTTTCAGCTAAGGAACTGCCACTATGGAAAACACTAGAAAGGCATTTCTATGAACAACTTAAGTATCTCGGTAGCGACCCCGCATCCACTGACCCTGCTAGAATATTTCGCTTGGCTGGCTCAACCTCATCCAAAAACGGGAATACTGTTAGGATGGATGTAAGGCATCATTATCGTTACAATTTGGACGACCTAGCATTTGACTACCTACCGGAACTCCCTGAAAAGAAACAGCCGCTTGAAAAGCTTACTAATAAAGGTAACACCATAAAGCCAACATCCACCAAAAGCAAGCCAAAAAACTCCGGACAGATAAAGCGGTTTTTCAATCTACACAACCTTCACTATCACCGACTCTTGGATTTGGTCAAACTGGTCGAGCTACGAAAAGGCAATATCGAGATTGGTATTCGTGAAATAACCTGCTTCTTATATCGTTATTGGACATGCTGCTATAAATCCGATTCTAAGGAAGCTCTAGAAGACACCTTAAGTTTCAATGATACTTTTTTGTTGCCCTTAGATGATGAGGAAGTAATTCAAGCTACAAAGAGTGCCGAGAAGGCATGGCGGAATCTTCATGATGAAGAAGCAATACTGCGTGCCCGCGAAAAGGGGTTTAAGGCTAACGGCTACAACTACACAAACAACAAAATTATCGAGCTACTTAAAATAACGGCAGACGAACAAAAAGAGTTATCCACTATCATTAGCCGGGAAGAGAAATATCGCCGTAACAATGCAAAACGAGCTAATAAGCGGAGGGAAAATGGAATACTGACCATCCGTGAGTATCAGCAACAAAGGAAAGCTAGTGCTTCGGATAAAGCCCAATCATTAAGAGATTTACTCATCATGTATCCAAAGGCTTCAAATTATCAGCTTGCGGAACTATTAGGTGTTACCGAGGGATACATTCGTAAGTTGAAAAAGCACTTGAATTAATGCGTACTGACATTGCTCTTTGAATTTGGAAGAAGAGAGCTACAATTCATTTATTAGTCATTTGACATTTTCCCATTTGTGTTGTAAATATGTAGTAATACAACTACAACAATATACATTCAATTATGCAATGATGAAGAGAGTAAGCGTAACGAATACTCCAGAGAGCTGATGGTTGGTGTGAATCAGTGTAGGGATTATGCTGAAGTGGGCTTCTGAGCATCCAAACCGAAAATTTATTGAGTAGGCTTTGGCGAAAGTCTCATCGTTACAAGAGACGCGTATTCAAACATATTGCATGTTTCGATACGTTAAAGCGAGTCCGATTAGAATCGGACTAATTAAGGTGGTACCACGGGGTTTCTCGTCCTTTTACGGATGAGAGCCCCTTTTTTTATTTATCTTGAGGAGGGATAATGTGAAAAATGAAATCGTATTAACTGGAATTAAACCGACGGGTAAAGTCCATGTAGGAAATTACATCGCAGCAATAAAACCCGCACTCCAAATCGCAAAAGATAGCGATTGTACCGCACTATACTTTATTGCTGATTACCACGGACTAACATTTATTCAAGACAGGAATGAGTTTAACGAGCTGTCTTATGGTATTGCGGCAACATGGCTGGCATTAGGTCTAGACCCGGAAAGGGTTGTTTTTTATAGACAATCTGATGTACCGGAGATATTCGAGCTTAGCTGGATACTTTCATGTCTGACACCCAAAGGACTTATGAATCGTGCCCATGCTTATAAAGCAATTGTCGATAAAAACGAACAATTGGGTCTGGATATGGATGCAGGTGTCAATATGGGCTTATTCACATACCCAATTTTAATGGCAGCGGATATTTTACTATTTCAATCTGATAAAGTACCGGTTGGTAAAGACCAAATTCAGCATGTTGAGATAGCCAGAGATATTGCAGAATCATTTAACAGAAACTACGGAGATACCTTCAAGTTGCCTAATTACGTTGTTGATGATAACACAGCTGTAATTCCTGGACTTGACGGTAGAAAAATGAGTAAAAGCTATAACAATACCATTCCACTGTTTGAAACAGCCGAAAACCTAAAGAAGTTAGTAAGTAAAATCAAAACAGACTCTACCCCTCCAAACGAACCGAAAGACCCGGAAGCGTCTAATATCTTCTTATTGTATAAGGAATTTGCAACTCCGGGTCAAATCGAGGAGTTAAGAAATAGATACCTCACAGGTATTAGTTGGGGGGAAGCAAAGCAGGAACTGTTTCAGGTAATGAATGCTTATTTAGAGGAACCACGCAATAAATACAATGAGTTAATGGCTTCACCAGGTAAAATTGACGATATTCTTTTCGAAGGAGCCAAAAAGGCAAGAGCCATGGCTGCACCTTTGCTTGAGAAGGTAAAGTCTAAGATTGGTCGTTATAGGTAAGAGCCAACAAATATTCTTTATGTAAGACTGGTCATTTAAGTTGGAACAAGCTTGTGGTTCCAACTTAAATGACCAGTTCACCAACCGTAGGGCGGTAGATAATAAAAAGAAGACCGTTTAGCCTAAAACGGTCTTCCCAATCCCCGTGCATTTACGAGGTGACTTGTCTGCGACGAAATATGCTTGGAGTAACCATGAACATACTTGGCAGACTAAGTATTATTATTGTATGTAACTTCATCTTGTTTAATACTAAAAAGCCATAAAAAGGACGAAGGAGAGGCTTTCGCCTCTCCCAAAAGATAACCACAAAATTAAAGTGTGAGTTGTCCGCGACAAGGTTTGTGACCCGGCAGACTAAGTAAAATAATGCTTGCCTTCATAGTACATTTGATATTCTTCGATGTCAATAGGTTTTTTAACGAAGGTCTAATATAGTCTTAACCCTTTTTTCAAGGTTCCGAATGTCTTGAGCGTCAGTAATATCCCCTAAATGCTTACCTATACGGATTTTGCTTACTGTTGTAATATCCTCAGCTTTAGCATTTGAATCATAATCAAGAAAGGTATATTTACTCCTGAAAAAGAAGTAATGGTAATCATACTTCGGTATTGGTTTACCAGCTTGGTTGCGAATAATTCTTCCGTTCTGGTCCTTTCGACACCTTAATTGCTTGGATAATGGAATTACAATTACATTGCCTGCAGTAGCATTTTGGGAATTCCTTGAAACTATAATGACTGGTCTTTCTTCATTTTGTTCATTCCCTATATTCTCCCCTAAAACACACAAGTGAACAGCTAACCTTTGAAGACCTCTTGATTTTTGTGCAGATTCATTATCTATCCAGTCTTTTGCAAGCGTCACTTTACTCTTTTTCCAACTACGTAAAGCAGCCACTTTTATTACCTTTTTTTGAAGGTTAGGTTCAGTCGATACAGTCCCTTGGCTTTGAGTTGTTGTACTATTATTCTGTTGAGAAGATGGCGGATTGTTTGGCATATTAACCTCCTTTTCGACGCAATACCCTATATTACAACATTTACCTTAGGATTATATCATAGAATGCCCTCTATGGTCTCCAGTTCTACACAAACCTCAACTTTCCGCTTTACCACTATTTGTGATACGGTTCCCCCCGATTAATCCGAAACGCCCGATAAATCTGCTCCACGAGAATAAGCCGCATAAGCTGATGCGGATAGGTCAATCTGCCGAAGCTCAGCTTCTTGTCAGCCCGCTTCAACACTGCCTCGGATAAGCCTAGAGAGCCTCCGATGATGAAGACAACGTGGCTCTTTCCATAGGTGGCGAGCTTGTCCATATGCCCGGCGAGATCCTCCGATGACCAGAGCTCGCCGCCGATGGCGAGGGCGATGACATGGGCGTCGTCCTTAATCTGAGCCAGAATACGTTCGCCTTCCTTGACGACGACTTGCCGCTCTTCTGCAGCACTAAGGATTTCAGGCGCCTTCTCGTCAGCCACTTCCGTAAGGGTTATCTTCGCGTAAGGACCCATCCGTTTGACGTACTCCGCTATGCCTTTGACAAGATAGGCTTCCTTCAATTTGCCGACGGTGATAATTTGAACATGCATGACGCTGCTGCCTCCGATCGAATATGTACATTTTACTCCTGGCAACCGATCCTCCATCATTGCAGAGCCCAAGCTGCCCCTAACCCTAATGAAAAGGCATCCAGACGTCCCACGTCCGAATGCCTGTTTAGAATCCTTATACCCTGCTTAGCTACACCACTAGAAACTCGGCCGGTGCTTCACACATATCGCATTGACGCGGCGGATCCCAGTTCGAGAACTCCGTATCCTTCAGATTCACCATATCCGGTGCATCCTCATATTCATCGACAAATTTATCGAGTGCTAGTTCTACATGTTCTTTGCATACACAGTACATAGGTTCATTACTCCGTTCTCTGCTGTAAAGTCCATTTCTATTATACCGTATCCTTTGCCTTAACAACCATCCTCTTGCTGTATTTCATCCCCTTATCCCTTCATTTTCCTATCCCTCACAGAGTGAAAAAAGCCCCAAGTATCTATCGGAGCTTCACCTGAACAGGAAAAGCGGACGCCATCCGGCGCCCGCTTCCCATCGAATCCTATTCGTCGTCCTTGCTCTTCTCCGACAGCTTAAGCTTTACCGTCTGCTTCTCACCATCGCGATAAAATGTAATTTCGATCGGGTCGCCGATCTTCTTATGTTCGTACAAATATTTGCGAAGCTCCATCGTGCTTCCAATCGGCGTCTTATCGAGCTTCGTGATCAGGTCGTTAAACTTTAGGCCCGCTTCTTGTGACGGACCAACCGCCTCCAAGACGATGACGCCATCCTTCACCTCGTCTGGAATAATAATGCCGGTATCGTCCACAGCATCGCTTAAGGAGTTCTCGTCATCAGCGTCCGATTCCGGAACGTCCATGCTGTCCTTTGGCTTCGTCAACGCCTGCTGGGCAAGATACTGATCCAGATCGAGCGTGTACACGCCTAAGTAAGGACGCTTCACAACACCGTATTTGATCAGGCTGTCGATAACCGGCTTCGCATTATCGATTGGGATGGCGAATCCAACGCCTTCCACGCCCAGGTCCGAAATCTTCATGCTATTGATACCGACAACATGGCCATCCAGATCGATCAGCGGTCCACCGCTGTTGCCTTGGTTAATCGACGTATCAATCTGTATGAACTCCTGCTCCCAGTCATAGTTGCCATCTTGGTTGAGCGATACTGGAATGATCCGTGTCGTCTTGCTTATGATGCCCATCGACAAGGAGTCATCAAGTCCAAGCGGACTGCCGATCGCCATGACCCACTCGCCGTTGCGCAGCTTGCTCGATTGCCCGAGCTCGGCAACATCGCCAATGTTCTTGTCATCGATTTGCAGCACGGCAAGGTCCGTAATCTGATCGCCGCCAACAACCGTCGCCACACGCATGCTGCCGTCAATCATCGCAACCTCGACCCGCTCCGCCCCTGCGATAACATGGTAGTTCGTCACAATGAGCGCCTTGCCATCCTTCTTATCGAAAATAACGCCCGAGCCAACGCCCGCCTGCTGCAGCTGATCCTCTCCTTCCAGATCATTGCCAGCTGAGGCACCAAATCCGCCTAAACCATACTGCTCATTTATTACACTAACGACCATCGGGCGAACCTTCGCCGCTGCCGTAATCGTCTTCTCATAAGGATCTACCGTCTGTGTCGCCGTCACGGCTGATGCCGCCGGCGTCTTCTTATCTGAGCTGTCGCCTCCGTGATAGAACAGCGTGCCGAATAAGAGCACCGCTGCCGCCGCACTAACCGTTGAAGATAGCACAGCTACCCGCATGTTCGACCAATTAGACTTGCTCCGCAGCACCTTCGACTGCTTCGGATCCTCTTGAATCCAGCGGTTTTTCCGCCGGGATACCCGGCTCGAATAGAAATCGTCGTCGAACAAGCTCATATCTATCTCTCCTCTCAATGTACCCGCGGCACATTAAGACAAATTTCATTATAGGAATATTTTCGGTAATTACGACTACAATAATAATAGATTGCAAGACGAAATGATAGAGATGAAGGAGTGAAATCTCGTATGACCAAGAAATCTTCTCCCGCATGGGACTTTGTTCAGCTCGCCGGCGCTGTAGCCGACCTTAGGCGTGACCAATATCGCATTCTATTAACGGTTGGTGTCCTGGTGGATGTACTAGTTGAACGCGGGCTTATTACACGCGAGGAACTAGACAGCCGTACCTCCACGCTCGATGACGAGCTGGAGACCCTTATCGACGCTTCACTTCGTCCCATGGGGTAGCACGATCATAGTATGTATCGCGCAATGGGTCCTCATCTCTCTTAAAGAATATGCCGTTGTTTTCAAAAATACCATTAATCGTAAGCTTCGCAAGCTCCATCACATTGTGATCCAGACTAAGGTGCGCCAGATAGACGCGCTTCGTCCGATCCGTCATGAGCTCGCAGAGCGCTTCGCCTGCCGCAACGTTGGACAAGTGTCCGACATCGCTTAGTATACGCCGCTTAATGTTCCATGGATACCGCCCCATACGGAGCATCTCCGTATCGTGATTCGATTCCAGAACAAGCACGTCCGAATCGATAATAGCCTGCCTCACTTTGTCACTCACATAGCCGAGGTCCGTTGCGAGACTCAGCTTATAGCCATCCTCGGCAAAACAATACCCGACCGGCTCAGCAGCATCGTGTGAAATCGGATAAGACGTTACCCGCATGTTGCCGAACGATACCGTCTCGCCCGTCTCGATGATGGTCCGCTTCTCCGGCGCAATCGTACCGACATGCTTCTCCATCGCTTCCCATGTCGCTGCATTAGCGAAGATAGGAAGATTGTATTTGCGCGCAACCGCTCCTAAACCCTTGATATGATCGGAATGCTCATGCGTCACGAACAGGGCGTCAATGCTGTGTCCTGACACCCCACGATCCGCCAGCAGCTGGTCGATCCGCTTCGCACTCAACCCTGCGTCGACGAGCACGGTATGCTCATCGTTCTGCACAACTGTCGCGTTGCCGGTCGACCCGCTGGATAACACCGTAAATCGAAATCCCATAACGTCCCTTACGTCCCTTCTCCCACAATCCCTAACAACCTAACCTTACTCTCCGTGAGCAATGTTGACCATGCCCAATTGCTTCCTGCTTGGTGCAGCCCATCCGCATTCCCCAATGCTAATGTTCGTCCGCTGCATCATCGGCCTTCTCCTGTACAACCTCGGCGCTAATCGCATGAACATAGAACGGTTTGCCATTCTCCAGCAGTATACGCCAAGACGGCGCTGCATACTGTGTTTCCGAGTTGAACAGCTGGCCATGATAACCAAGCGATATCTCTTTAATAACCGATCCCTCTTCCAAATACTTGTCCACGAGCGGGGCAATCGCCTTCGAGGCCGGCAGCACTTCATGCGCCTCCGATTCGTCAGCGTCGACCAGCTCCACTTGTGTCTGGCGGTATGCGGTTATTTTCTGATTCTGATTGCTGTAGAACAGCTCGAGCTTCACATCGAACATCGGACGTCCGCCTGCCATCCGGTATAGAACAAAGATACCGTCATAGCTGGCCAGCTGGTCGTACTTATACTCCGCAAGATCCGGAATAACACCACCAAGCTGAGCAATGAGCTCCTTCTCGTCGAAAATAATTCGGCTGTCCACCGGCTTCTCAAGCGCAATCTCTTCTGCCATGCCGGTTGTTGTGAACCGATAGGTCAGATCCCGCAGCTCTGGCGTTTCTGACGGAATGCTTGCTGATGTTGCGAGACTAATGCCCCGCTCCTTCATCATCCGCAGCGTATCTGCATCCAGGTCGCCCAGCTTCTGGCCCGTATTCAACCGTTCGCTAACGTTCTCCCACAGCTGATAGCCGAGCACGACATTCAGCAAGAGAAAAGCGAGTATGAGCACGCTCTTCGCGCGGCTCCAATCCATGCGCACTCACCTCCGACTTAAGAAGCTCTCACTGCCGACGATCCAGTGTAATGTGACAATCGACGTTAACACGCCAACGCCAGCAGGGAACAGCTTGTTCATCCTTAAGGCTGTTCCACTGCCGCTGTTTTATCTTCCAGATCCAACAGGCTGCCGACCGACGTATTCGAACGGCCGCTGCTGCCTGCGGCACCGATTCCGCTTATCGCCTTGTCCACATTGGCCGTCGTATTCTTCTTCTGCTGCTGTTCCAGCTGCCATTGATGCCGCTCCGACATGCCGTCATAACCAGCTGGCTGGGCGTTCATAACGACGACCTGCGTGCCATCTGCATATCGAGCTGCCCAGACGGGTACCATCGATAAAGAATCTCCATCGGTCGATGGAATAACTCGTACAGCCGGATATACCGATCGGATCTCGCTTCTACGGTCCATCGCTTGCAGCGTCGACCTCAGAAGCTCGCCTCCTGGCAGCCAGCGTGTCGTCTTCAACTGCGCAACGCTCTCCAGCGTCATAAGCGAACGTTCATATTCCGTTACAATGCCTTGCTGCAGCAGAAGCCGCATGTAACCGAATTTGTACAGCTCGTCCGACACGATCGGATAAGCCCCGTAATACTGCTGGAACAACACCATCCGCCCGCCATCACCGGCCGCGTCGGTGATCGAGTTTACCGGTACATAACGATGCATACCGTCCCAGCCGCCATGTTCATTAATGAACTGCAGAGAAGAAATCACATTCTCGGATATATCATTCTGCGTCGTCTGCGGAGCAGCCGGGTTCGTGTAGCTCGCCCATTTGCCATTCTGCTCAATCTGCAGGCCGCGCTTGCCATCGGTAAAGATTAACGCGCCGTTCAAGTTCTCCAGCGTCCGCGTCGTGCCTGGATCAGAGAACAAGCTGCGCTGCATTTGCTCTGGCGGATAGGTCTTGTAACCAACAACCGCTTCAACGGCCTCAACCGAAATCTCCGGCAAATAAATATCGCCATCCGGCTTATACGATGTACCGTATTGACCGAAGCCGACATATTCCTCGACATCACGCGCTGTAATATCGGTACGCGATGCTTCGTATACCGTGCGGCCATCTGAGCTGAACAAGATCACATGCACCAGCTCGGTATCCTCATCCATGTAAATCCAGATCCGATCGATCCGATCCGCTGTGAACACCAGATCACCTTCTAGCTTCATCAGCTTGCCAAGAAGGGAGACGGGCACACCATCGAATCGAAGCTCCACGCCCTTCTTCTTGTCGCGAATCTGATTCCAGTCATAGCTCGACTTCGCATAGCGGGTAAAGCTCTTGAACCCGACCGCCTGTATCTTACGGAACACGAGATCATAGAAGTTGGTCGGCGGGTACAACACCGTATGCTGCGATTGCCCCATATGAAGCACGATCGACTCAGGAAAAATAACGTTCTCGATCTGCTCGGTCGGCCCCATCTGCTCCGTGTTCACGTAGTCGATGCCGGTTCGGACTCTCGCCGCGAGACCTGGCATGCTGTATGCAAGCCAATAGCTTTGCAGCAGACTAAGCACGATAAGCACACTTAGAATGACCGTCTTCAGCTTCTCGATCATGCGGACTCGCCCCCTTCCCGAATGTCGGGTGTCGGAAGCGTGAACGTGACCGTCGTACCTACATTCAGCTCAGAATCGAGTGAGATCGTCCCGCCATGCGCCCGGACTATTTCCCGGGCAATGGATAGGCCTAGCCCTGTACCGCCCATATTGCGTGAACGGGCCTTATCCACCCGGTAGAACCGGTCGAATATGCGTCCCATATCCTTCTTCGGAATACCTATGCCCGCGTCCTTGACGCTGATGGCGACCGAATGGTTATCTGGTTTGCGAGCGGTCAGCACAATGCTGCCGCCGCCCTGCGTATATTTGATTGCATTAGATAGCAGATTATCAAGCACCTGGTCGATACCGTCACGATCAAGCCAGACGAAGCCGACGCCATCCTCGATACGCACCTCGGACTGAATACCCTTCTGATTCATCTGGAAGGCGAACCGATCCGCCGCTTCTTCGAGCAGCTCCGGCAAATTCGTCGAGCTCCTGCGCAGCGGCGCCTGATTCGAATCGAATCGGGACAGGTGCAGCAGATCCGTAACGAGACGAATCATCCGCTCCGTCTCGTTGCGAATAACGTTTACGAAACGATCGGCCAGCTGCCGTTCGTCGAGTGCGCCTTCGTCCAGCGCCTCGGCATAGCTCTTAATCGTCGTCAGCGGCGTCCGCAGCTCATGCGACACGTTCGCAACGAACTCGCGGCGGGACTGCTCGAGCTTCTCCTGCTCGGTTACGTCCTCGAGAATTACGATCGTGCTCGTCGTCCCCTTATCGCGGCGATGCACCGGCGTGAACGTTACGCGCAGCAGCCACTCGCCGCCGTCTTCACTTTCTTGATGCAGCAGACGCGACCCTCCCGACTTCTGAAGCTCGGCCATGTCTTCCTTCGACAGGCCGAGGAGCACCGTAAGCGGCTGGCCTTCGCAAGCCGCAACATCCAGCAGCTCGAGTGCACGGCGGTTGGAGACGATGACGTGTCCGCTCTGGTCCGCCGCAACAACGCCATCACTCATATTCGCAAGGACAGACGCAAGCTTGTCCCGCTCTTCTTCGTTGACCGACAACGCTTCGCGCAGCCGGTTCGTCATGTCGTTGAATGCCTCGCTCAGTCGGCCGATCTCATCATCGCCAAGCACCTTGACCTGCTGGTCGAATCGGCCCTCGGCGATTGCCGCCGCCGAACGTGTCAGCGTCTTAATCGGACTCGTAATCGTATGCGCTAGCAGAACGCCAAGCACGCCGGTCAGACCAAGCGCGAGCAGCGTACCCGTCACGAAGATCCGATTAACGCGGTCCATCGTATTGTATAGATCATTCATCGATGCCACGATATAGACGGCGCCAATAACGCGGCCGCCTTCATAAATAACGGGCTGCGCGATTATTTTCTTCCGCACATTATCTTCATCGATAATCTCTTCTTCATTGTCTCGAATCGATTGCAGCGCGCGCGTGACCGCCAGCGACGTGTTCTTCTTGCCCACGTACGACTGATGGGATGCCACCGAAGTCGCCAATACTTTGCCGCTGCTGTCGAGCACTTGAATCTCGGCTTCGCTGATCGAGAACAGGTTGCGTACCAGGTTGCTCAGCTCCGCTGTATCCGAAGTCTTCTCATCCCGGGTAACTCCCTTGCCTGAGAGCGTTGGCACCGCCATCTCCGATAACAGATTGGCCTGATCCTTCAGGTTGCTCGTGAAGCTCTCGGTCAGCGAGTTCTTGACCGTGCTAATGAAATAGACACCTATGAGCTGCATTGCAATGAGGATCAGCAGCACATAAATAATAATCAGCTTAACCTGTACGGTACGGAACAGCCGGATCCCGTTCATGCAAACCCGAAGCCGCCTTGTTTGGGATTACGCATCAGATAGCCTAGACCTCGCCGAGTAAGAATATATTCGGGACGGCTCGGATCGTCTTCGATTTTCTCTCGAATACGACGCACGGTCACATCGACCGTCCGTACATCGCCGAAATATTCAAATCCCCATACCGCCTGCAGCAAATGCTCACGCGTCATAACCTTGCCGCTATTGCGGGCCAAATAATAAACGAGCTCATATTCGCGGTGCGTCAGATCAATCGGCTCGTTATCTTTATAGATGACATACATATCGGTATCAATAAACAGGTTGAAAATCGTCAGGCCATTCTTGCTCTGCTCTTCAGCAGCGCCATTCGCGACCGCATCAGCAGCAGCCGTCTGCGCTTCCGCAACCGCTTCGCTCGTCTTCTTCTGTCTCCGCAGATGAGCTTTCACACGTGCCAGCAGCTCGCGCGTGCTGAACGGCTTCGTTACGTAGTCGTCAGCGCCAAGCTCCAGGCCCAGCACCTTGTCGAGCTCCGTGTCCTTCGCCGTCAACATAATGATTGGCAGGTGCAGGCCTGCCGCTCGTACTTCACGACATACATCCATGCCATCCTTCACCGGCAGCATCAAATCGAGCAGCATCAGATCCGGACGCTCCTCATCAGCGAGACGTACCGCCTCGCCGCCGTCGAAAGCACAGATGACCTCGTAGCCTTCCTTCTCGAGGTTGAATTTCAAGATGTCAGCAATCGGCTGTTCATCGTCAACTACTAATATTTTGCCGTGCATGGCTCCACCGCCCGCCCGTAATAGTTTCTCATACGTCTAACAGTACCATTTTACCATACCCATCCTTACAGTCCCAATGAAAACTCTTTCATGTACGGAGAAACAATTGGTTGTCCATTCTAATCTAGATTTAACATTCCTTTCATACTCTGCTTAACATTGTGCTCTACAATGAAACCATCCGAACAAACCATTCTACATTGTTCAAAGGAGAGGAATCCTTCATTATGAACCAAACAAGCCGACGCCGCAGAAGCAGACTAGCCCAGACCGCTGCCGCAGCTATGGTCCTTGCCGCCGTACTCAGCCAGAGCAGCAGCTCCATGTCGCCAAGAACGATTATCCGCGATCAACAAGATGTATTGCCGCAACCCGTTCTTATTCCTCAGCATACCCCTAACCTCGAGAAAAGCGCCGGTTTAGCACCAATAGCAACCGCTAACGTACAGACCACATTGGCAGGACCGTCAATTGCACCTCTCAGCATTTCTCCAATATCGCCGCGTACAACATGAATCCATAATTCATAAGCCGTAACATCAAGCCTTTCCTTACCCCTTACGCAAGAGAAAAAGCACCGCTTCCGGCGAGTCCGCCGAATGCGATGCTTCATTGTCTTACAAATATTTCAGCGGGTTCTGCACCACGCCATTCTTCTGAATCTCGAAGTGAAGATGTGTACCCGTCGAACGGCCCGTGTTGCCCATTATGCCGATCTTATCGCCCTTCTCCAGGATCTGTCCCTTCTTCACGGAGATCGACTTCATGTGCCCGTACAACGTTTTATAACCATTCTTATGATTGATAATAACACAATTCCCATAACCGCTCTTCTGCCCAGCGAACTCTACGACGCCATCATCTGCCGCCTTAATCGTGCTGCTGCCAACCAAGTCAATACCTTCGTGCTGCTTGCCCCAGCGTTTGCCGAAGCTGCTCGACAGCGTGTGGTTGCTAATCGGCCAAGCGAATACGCCTGAGCCTTCGCCTTGTACAACCTTCGTGCCTTTCACGACGATCTTCGGCGTACCCTTCTTCAGAATCTCGTATCCGATCAGCTCCTCGCTCATCAGATAACCGTTATCCTTCGTCAATCTGTACGTCAGCCGCTTCTTGCCGCTGCTGCCCTGCTGCAGTACTTTCGACTCGCCGACGCGCATGTTGGCGCTCGTCCGATACACGAGTTGAGGATCAGTCGTCACAACCTCTGATACGCTCTCCACCGTACGCACCGTAACAGCTGGTTTCTTCACCGTAAGGTCCAGCACGTCGCCAACCTTGATCAGATCATCCTCGATCCAAGGGTTATTCTCATAAATAACCTGCTTCGAAATGTTCATTTTTGATGCAATACATCCGACGCAGTCGCCTTCACGAACTGTATATTTGGTACTCGTCAAATTGCCAACGACAAGCTTCTGGTACAACGTCTTCTCGTCGACGATCTTCGTTGGGTCCACATTCACAGCTGTCTTATCGATATCATCGATAATCTCGACCTTCTTCAGCTTGCGCTCCGACCCTGTATCCGAGTCGCCGCTGTAAGCGAGCGCTGTTACTTTGCCCGACGACTTCGCGCTAGTCTGCGTTGTGAACTTGTCTTTCACTTTCTCCATAATGCGATCGGCCGTCTCTCGGTCCTTCACAATACCAATGACTTTACCGTTTACCTTCACCTCTACGCCGGTTGCATAGGAGGTAAGCATGCCTTCCAGCTTCGCAATCGTCACTTCCGTCTCCGGCTCTACCTTATAGCCGCTTGCCGGTTGATAGGACACTTTGCCTGTATCCAGTACCATATTCACATCCGGATGAGATTTCTTCACTTCTTCAGCCTTGCTAAGCAGCATGGCTTCTACCGATTCAGGCTTGTCTACCGTCCCAACCAGCTGGTCATTCATAAGCACGTTATAGTAATCTACCGTATTTGCTTCTACGTATTGCTTGCCACCCACCACTGCAAGCACGCCAATAACACCGACAATGGCCGTAGTCACAACGACTCGACGATATCGGTTACCAGATGCCCCCTCAGGAGCTTTTACTGCTGCTGCTTTCCGAACATACCGGTACAACCGTAATACGGCTTGCCATCCGGCATTGCCCGGCTTGGAATCCTTGTTAACGGTCATGACAATCTCCTTCTCCTAACTACTACTTATACTATTGTTGGCATAGATTGGACATATTTGGAATTACAAACAAATAAAGCGTAACATCCGTTGGGAATGTTTACGCTCTTTACTGTACCATAGTAAAAAAGTTGGAAGCAAATATTTCGGGTCGACAAAAGGATTAATATTTTTTCAGAATGTCCATAAATTGCTTATATTGTTCCTCCGTTAGATACTGAGCGACAATTTGCTGGATATTCGTGAGCTCCTGATCGGTTAAGCCATTCTCTGTATAAGTCGAGATCGTCTGCCACGCCTCCTGCGGCAGCTTCGTTGCTAGCAGCTCGAACAACTGGTCTTTATCCGCGTCGCTAAGCTGATTCTTGGCTTCCGTCATCTCTTCCGTCGTTACCGCAGTACCACCCGCTTCCGCCTTAGGTCCCGTACCTCCGCCAACTCCTGTTATTACCCCTTCTTCATCTTGTCCAAACGCATCAATAGCAACTGGATCTTCATCTGTTTCAACTGCCGAGCTGCTTCCCGAGGCACTGTTATCCTCTGTCGTTGACCCATTTGCACCCTCTCCTGATGTATCCTTAGTCCCGTTCGTGCCGCCGCTGCTATCTATTGTCGAAGACTCCTTGTCGCTGCCGACGCCATTCGCGTTATTCGAGCTACTGCCGCTGCTCGTGTCTGCAATTCCCGTGTTATCCTTCGTTACCGGATCGGCGCCCCACAGCTTGCCCCAAACACCCGACAGCGCGAACGGCTGCACGTCCAGCGGCATATTGTACTGCTTCAACAGCGTCTCTACGTAACTATTGACGATATAACCCGTTGTCCATATAGACAAAAAGCTGGCGATCAAACCAACGGCTACCGCGCGGCCTACCCAGCCGAACATTTTCCACATGATTATTCCCTCCGTATCCTCTTAGAGCGCTCCTGCTGGCTGCTGATCACTCTCTATCTCTTGCAAACTTGTCTACAACCAGTATGGTCAGCTAGAGGAGAAGCTATAACTGGGGCCTTCTAATATCCTTCCTTGGGGAAGGATTCAAGGGGTGGACAGCATGAGCGCACAAAAAAAAGCAATCGAAGCGTAGCTTCGATTGCCTTTCATTCATTTGGTTCTATTAGTAGATCGGACGAACGATGTTCGTTTGCTCGCGGTTGCGGCCGACCGAGAAGATTGCGATCGGAATGCCCGTCAGTTCGGATACACGCTCGACGTAACGGCGCGTGTTCTCTGGCAGATCCTCAAGCGTCTTCGCGTTCGAGATATCTTCGCTCCAGCCTGGCAGCTCTTCGTACACCGCTTCGCATTCCGAGACCAGCTTCAAGGATGCTGGGTAGTGGTGAATGATTTCACCGCGGCATTTGTATGCGACGCAGATTTTGACCGTTTCAAGACCGGACAATACGTCCAGCGAGTTGAGCGACAGGCCCGTAATACCGCTAACGCGGCGAGCACGGCGAACAACTACCGTATCGAACCAGCCAACACGGCGTGGACGGCCTGTTACTGTGCCGTACTCATGGCCGCGGTCGCGAATCCATGCGCCCGTCTCGTTGTCCTGCTCCGTAGGGAACGGGCCATCGCCTACGCGCGTCGTGTACGCTTTGGCAACACCGATAACTTGTTGAATCTTCGAAGGACCTACACCGGAACCGATGCAGACGCCGCCAGCCGATGGGTTCGACGACGTAACATACGGATACGTACCTTGGTCGATATCGAGCATAACGCCTTGTGCGCCCTCGAACAGTACCTTCTGGTTCGCATCGATAGCGTCATTCAGGACAACGGACGTGTCCGTTACGTACTGGCGCAGCGTTTCTGCAAAGCCAAGATATTCTGCAATGATCGATGCAGCGTCAAGCGGCTCGCCGCCGTACACCTGCTGGATCACTTGGTTTTTCTCTGCAATGAGGCGCGTTGCTTTCTGAGTGAACTCTTCTGCATCCATCAGATCAGCGATACGAATGCCGTTGCGTGCTGCTTTATCCATGTACGCAGGGCCGATGCCTTTGCGCGTCGTACCGATTTTGTTATCGCCCTTGCGCTCTTCTTCCAGACCGTCGAGCACGAGGTGATAAGGCATAATAACGTGCGCGCGATCGCTGATTTTCAGGTTATCCGTTTTGAATCCATTGTCATGAATATAGTTAATTTCATCGATCAGAGCCGATGGATTGATTACCATACCATTGCCGATGACACAAATTTTATTCTCATTGAAGATACCCGAAGGAACCATCGTAAGCTTATATTTCTTGTTACCGATCAGAATCGTATGACCCGCATTATTACCGCCTTGGTAACGAGCGACGACGTCGGCACCTTCCGCCAAATAATCGGTAATTTTACCTTTTCCTTCGTCTCCCCACTGCGTTCCGACAACAACAACCGTAGACATGATCATACCCCCGCCCGATGCTGACTTGCACCGAAAATGATTGCCAACTCCGATCAGACGCCCAGCTCGTCCTTCATCCTCGACCGGTTAGTTGGGGTCAAATGGACAGACAGAACCAAGGCCGCAATCGAACTGAAGGCAGCATGACTAGTGTATCAGCCGCACCGCTCAAAGTCAATTAAAACGCGAACAATTAAACATCGGCCTATGCGAATGTTCGGAAATATTGCAGCTCTTTCGTATCAGTGGAACTCATTCCGCCATATTATTTGCAATGAGCCTCTTTTTATAAGCGCCGTGTTCAAAAAGTTCGGTTTTTCGCTATCCAAAATGAAAAGTCCGATGCATCCCGCGCATCGGACTAATCAAAACGAAAGCTATACTTGCCTTACGAAGCCGGCTCCTGATGTGTCCGATCTAGTCCGACGAATTTGTTGAACTGCTTCAGAAACGCCAGCTCAACCGTACCGACCGGACCATTCCGCTGCTTCGCAATAATGATCTCGATAATGTTCTTCTTCTCGGATTCTTTATCGTAGTAATCATCACGGTACAAGAACGCCACGATGTCGGCATCCTGCTCAATCGAGCCCGATTCACGAAGGTCAGACATCATCGGACGCTTGTCCTGCCGCTGCTCAACGCCCCGCGACAGCTGCGATAGTGCAATGACCGGCACTTCCAGCTCACGGGCAATCTGCTTCAGCGTACGCGAAATCTCGGATACTTCCTGCTGCCGATTCTCGCCCGCTTTGCCTCGCCCTTGAATGAGCTGCAAGTAATCGATCAGAATCATGCCTAGCCCGCGCTCTTTCTTCAGACGACGGCACTTGGCACGGATATCGGCCACCGTAATACCCGGCGTATCATCAATGTAGATCTCCGCCTCCGACAGCGAGCCGATCGCCATCGTCAGCTTCTCCCAGTCGTCGCCCTCTAAGAAACCGGTCCGCATCCGTCCCGCGTCTACATTCGACTCCGCGCAGATCATACGCTGGCAGAGCTGCGCCGCGCTCATCTCAAGACTGAAGATCGCTACGGTTTCCTTCGCCCGTACACCGACATTCTGAGCGATATTCAGTGCGAATGCGGTTTTACCTACGGAAGGACGGGCAGCGACGATGATCAGGTCGCTTCGCTGGAACCCTGACGTCATCTTATCGAGGTCGGAGAAGCCCGATGGAATACCAGATGAACCACCCTTGTTCGAGTAGAGCATCTCAACCCGTTCGAACACTTCCATGAGCACGTCCCGGATCGAGATGAAGCCGCTGCTTGAACGACGGTTCGAAATCTCAAGAATTTTCTGTTCGGCTTCGCCCAGCAGTGCACCGACATCATCTTCTGCCGCATAGCCGCTCGAGACGATATTCGTTGCGGTGCGAATGAGACGGCGAAGCATCGACTTCTCTTCGACGATCTGCGCATAGTACTCTACGTTCGATGCCGTAGGCACCGCATTCGCCAGCCTGGCCAGATACGTAATGCCTCCCGCTTCCTCGAGCAATTGACGGTCCTGCAGGTAAGCGGTCAGCGTGACAAGGTCGATCGGCTGTCCGCTCTCACCCAGCTCGACCATCGCTTCGAAGATGCGCTGATGTGCCGGGCTGTAGAAGTCGTCGCTCTTCACCCGCTCCATTGCCGTGATCAGCGCTTCACCTTGCAGCAGAACAGCGCCGAGAATCGCCTGCTCGGCCTCCAGATTTTGCGGCGGTATACGGTCGAATGCCATTTGATCCGGATTCATGCTCATGGATTGGTTCCTCCTTACATCCCTCTAACGAACAGCCGCCCGCGGTCGGTGCTAATGATTCATGCACCGAGCTCTGCGAGCGGATCGTCCATCTATTACAATCATTTATTCTTCCGTAGCTTGAACCTTTAGCGTCGTCTTTACTTCCGTATGAAGCTTCACAGGGATCTGCGTCACGCCAAGCGTACGAATCGGATCCGCGAGCTCGATCTTGCGTTTGTCGAGACGAATACCCGTCTGTGTCTCAAGCGCTTCTGCAATCTGCTTGCTCGTAATCGCGCCGAACAGTCGGCCGCCTTCACCGGCTTTCGCTTTAATGACGACCGTCAGCTCTGCAAGGCGAACGCCAAGCGCCTGTGCATCTTCCTTCTCTTTTTCCTTACGCTTCTGCTCGGAATTCTGCTGTGCCTTCAGCGTATTGATGTTGCCCGCCGACGCTTCCTTCACGAGGCCCTTCGGCAGCAGGAAGTTACGTGCGTAGCCTTCCGAAATTTCCTTCACTTCGCCCTTCTTGCCTTGTCCCTTTACATCTTGCAGAAAGATAACCTTCATTCGAATAACCCCTCTTCCTTCTCGATCTCTTCCAAAATGGTGCGCAGCCGAGCTGATGCTTCCCTCACGCCGCACTCCAGCTGCGCAGCCGCATTCGTCAGGTGCCCGCCGCCGCCAAGCCGCTCCATGACGACCTGTACGTTCATTGCGCCAAGCGAGCGGGCGCTCACGCCAATAAGTCCATCCGGACGCTCACTAATGACGAATGAAGCGTAGATACCCGTCATATTGAGCAGCGTGTCCGCCGACTGTGCAATATGCAGCTGTGAATATTTGCGTCCCGGCTCCGTCACCGCGATCGCGATATGATCATACAGTACTTCTGCGTGTTTAATGATATCCGCCTTCAGGATGTACTCGTCGAGGTCCTCCTTCAGCATTCGTTGAATAAGCACCGAATCGGCGCCATTGCGGCGCAGGAACGATGCCGCCTCGAACGTGCGGGCTCCTGTCCGCAGCGAGAAGCTCTTCGTATCGACCGTAATACCGGCGAGCAATGCGGTAGCCTCGCGAACATCCAGCGACACACGCTCATGAATATATTGCAGCAGCTCCGTGACGAGCTCGCAGGTCGAGGAAGCATACGGCTCCATATAAACAAGAACCGACTTCGAGATAAACTCCTCGCTTCTACGATGATGGTCGACGACCACGATCTTGTCGGTCTGCTGCAGCAGCCGCGGCTCTTTCACCATCGAGGCTCTATGCGTGTCAACGACAACAGCCAGCGTCTTCGACTCTACGAGGTGCAGCGCCTGCTCCGGAGAGACGATACGTTTAATAATCCGCTCGTCTTCCTTCAGCATCTCCATCATCTTCTGAATCGCTGGGTTAATCCCCTCAAGCACAATATAAGCTTCTTTATTGAACATCTGTGCCGCCTTCAGCACACCTATCGCTGCGCCGAGCGCATCCATGTCGGGCATCCGATGCCCCATGATGACGACGTTATGACTCTCCCGAATCATGTCCCGCAAAGCGTGCGCAACGACGCGGGCACGGACCCGTGTACGCTTCTCTACCGCATTGGACTTGCCGCCATAGAACGACTGGCGCTCGCCAACCTTCACAGCCGCCTGGTCGCCGCCGCGTCCAAGCGCAATATCCAAGCTCATCTGCATCCACTGGCCAAGCTCAGTCACCGATTCAGCGCCAGCAGCGAAGCCGATGCTGAGCGTGACCGGTATTTTGTTCTCCGCCGTAATCTCTCTTGCCTCATCCAACAGCTCGAAACGGCTTTGTTCCAGCTGCTTAAGCGTCTTCTGATCGGTAATGATCAGGAAACGGTCAGAGCTGAGCCGCTTCAAGTACGTATGGTATTTCTGCGCCCAGTCCGTAATCTCGGCCGTCACTTTCGATAGCAGCGTCGTTCGCTGCTGATCATCCATCCCTTGTGTCACTTCTTCAAGGTTATCCACGAGCACAACGCCGAGTGCCAGCTTCTCATCCTCATGCCTGCGGGCCAGCTGCGACATCGGCGTAATATCGTGAATGTAGACGAGCCGTTCTTTACTCTTGAAGTTAAGCTCGAACACCCGATTGCCCAGTATCGCTTCATAGATGCCTTCGCTGTTCTTGCTCTCCTTCATTGAAGGGAACAATTCGCCAAGGGACGTACCTACGACCGAATCCGTGTCAAAAATGCGTGCCGCATAGGAGTTATTCCATTCTACGATACGCTCATCGTCATAAATGATAATACCGAAGGGCAGCTCGCTGATAACCTCACTGCCCGCTTTCTTGACGCGATAGGACAGCGTCCCGAGGTACGACTTCAAGTCGCGCCGGAATGCTCGCTCCGCATAGACCGCATAGACGCCTACGGCTATCGTTAAGATCAGTCCCACCAGTCCGATCACCCAATTGAAGAAGGTGAGTGCAGCCGACAGGATCAGCAGCAGCACGAACGCCCATAGCTGGTGCATGCCGTGCCATCGCTTGACTAGAAACTTAGGCATTTCTTCTCCGCTCCTGTGTCATCTTTTCTCGAACGCCTTCCGAATCGGGAAAGCTGTATCCAGCAGACCAATAAGACTGAGCGGCGGAAGCATTAGCACAACAACCGCTATTATGAACGGCACGACCTTCGACCAGCTGCGCTGCTGGGCGATAAAGTAGAAGAAGCCAATCGTCTGAATGGTGAATGCCAGCTTCAACAGCGGCACCAGATTGAGCAGTGCAACCGACAGGAATGAATCGTCCGACTCAATAAACATGCTGAGCACAAGAGCGACCAAATAATAAAGCACCAAGATGCGCGGCAACTTCCAATCGTACGCCTTCGGCATCGATGGAACACGCATGTCCAGCCGATTAAGGACAGCGCGGCTAATATATTGCGTGACAGCTGCATAGACGAACGAAACCGTAATAATTACAACAGGAATCGATTGTGTAACCATCTTCACGAGCGAATCCGTCAGGTCCGCAGACCACTCAACCGGCAGCAGCCCATCGCTCTGCAGCGAATTGGTCATCTCCCGTATCTCATTGCCCATCTCGCTGATCAACGATAGATCGAAAATAAGATTGAATAAGAGCAGCTCGAGCAGCATAATGCCGAGCAGTGACAGTACTCCGGATACAAGCACTCGCCCCGGCGGCGATTGCTTCACGATCAAATGCCCCATAATGATCGACGGTACGATGAAGAAAAGCCCCATCAGCGGAGCGATCCAGCCGATCAGCAAGGACGCAATAACCCATACAATCGCGATATGAAACGCGAAAGACCGGCGTGACAGCGATGCATACAGCACCACATAAGGGACCATCATCAACATAATAGAAATAACGTTAAGTAGGGGCACAGCCATCGAGAGCATCAGCAGCAGAAGCACTGCGCTCCAGATTAGCGAATGTTTGCCGGTGTTCAACCCGTTCACCTCTTGCGAATATGATCTTCCAGTCGAGATAAATCGCCGTAATCAACTTCCAGCGTATGACCTTCTTGTGAAAGCTTGCGAAGCTTGGCAATTACAGCGTCATCAAGCTCTCTATAGGAGAGTCCTAATCGCCTGCCAAGAATATAGCTGCTGGAGATTAGACTTGCCAGACTGTCTGTCAGCCTAACGGTGCTACCCTCCCACAACGCACGAAACAGCCGAGCGACTTGATCGACGATCTCCGTCTTCAGCCAATCGATTGTCTGAGCGCGCCTTGCCACATCCATTTCGCGTTCCGTACCCCGCATACCGATCTCCCCTCCACTTCTATAACAAAAGCGTAAGTCAGACTCTAGGGGTGTGCATTCACTAAAGCTTTACAGCTCATTATAGCATAAAACCGAAATCGTACACATGGGGCGCATCGCTAGCCGCTTCGGCCAATAACAGCCAATCGCCGGCATCATTCGACGAGAACAAGCCTGCTAGTTTTCCTATAAGAGCGAACATTGTTGCATACCCGAGCATCTTAGCAAAAATAAAACACCCTCAAGGTCATCTCCATTTCTTTAGACATGGATCTGTATCCTTTGAGGGTGTTTCGTATGCCGCCATATGGCAGGCTGTATGAAGCCGTTACTCGTTATACCGATGCATAATGGCAGGCTGCAAAGTGGCCTTTCCTTACTTCCGCGAGCGCCGGCGTATCCTTGGCGCACTTCTCGGTTGCAAGCGGGCAGCGCGTACGGAACGGGCAGCCGCTCGGAGGATTAATAGGGCTCGGCAGCTCGCCCTTCAGCTCGATGCGCTCCCGCTCCGCCTCGATATCCGGGTCAGGAATCGGAATGGCCGACAGCAGCGCCTGCGTGTAAGGATGTGCTGGGTTAGCGTACAGCTCACTGCTCTCCGCCAATTCAACGACCCGGCCAAGATACATCACCGCAACGCGGTCACTGATATGCTTAACCATCGACAGATCATGCGCGATGAACATGTACGTCAGTCCCATCTTCCGCTGCAGGTCCTGCATCAGGTTCACGACTTGCGCCTGAATCGATACGTCCAGCGCGGAGATCGGTTCATCGGCAATAATGAATTTAGGCTGCACCGCGAGTGCGCGGGCGATGCCGATCCGTTGACGCTGACCACCGGAGAACTCATGCGGGTAACGCGTTGCGTGATCGGGGTTGAGACCAACCACATCAAGCAGCGATTCGACCTTCTTCTTGCGCTCGGCACGGCTGCCGGCAAGCTTATGAATATCGAGCGCTTCCCCGATAACATCCGTGATCGTCATCCGCGGGTTTAGCGATGCGTACGGATCTTGGAAAATCATCTGCATATCGCGGCGTACCGCCTTCATCTCCGAGCCCTTCAGATCATACAGCGATTTGCCATCGAACATGACATTGCCGGAGGTCGGCTCATACAGACGCATAACCGTCCGTCCCATCGTCGACTTGCCGCAGCCGGATTCACCGACGACACCAAGCGTCTCGCCGCGGCCGATCTTAAGATTGACGTCGCTGACCGCTTTCAGAATCTGTCCGCCGCCTAGGTTGAAGTGCTTGTTCAGATCATGAATCTCGATCAGCGCGTCGCCGTTCGAAGCTTTCACGAGTGGTGCTGCAGCGCTGGCATTCCCCTTGCTCATGCGCTTTCCCCTCCTTCACCGGCGAGCGGGTGATTGAGCCAGCAAGCGGCTCTATGGTCCTCACCCTCCACCGATACAAGTGCCGGATCGTTAGGCAAGCATACGCGCATCGCTTCTTTGCAGCGTGCAGCGAATGCGCAGCCCGCAGGCGGCTTGATAAGATCCGGTGGTGTACCATGGATTGGAATAAGCGGCTCGTCCTTCTTCTGGTCAAGCCGAGGTACAGATTCGAGCAGGCCGCGTGTATACGGATGCTTCGGATTTTTGAATATATCACGGGTTTTACCCGACTCTACAACCTTGCCTGCATACATTACGATGACACGGTCCGCAACGTCTGCAACGACGCCAAGATCATGCGTAATAAGAATAATCGAGGTGCCGAACTTCACTTGCAGATCCTTCATCACGTTCATGATCTGCGCCTGTACCGTTACGTCCAATGCCGTTGTCGGCTCATCGGCGATCAATAACGAAGGATTGCAAGCGAGCGCAATCGCGATCATACCGCGTTGACGCATACCGCCGGAGAATTCATGCGGATACTGGTTCACACGCGACTCCGGATTCGGAATACCGACCAGCTTCAGCATCTCGACTGCACGCTGCTTCGCGGCTGCCGTGCTCAAACCTTGATGTTTAACGAGGCCCTCCATTATCTGCTTGCCAATCGTAAGCGTTGGATTAAGCGAAGTCATCGGATCCTGGAAGATCATCCCCATCTCTTTGCCGCGGATATTCTCCATCTGGCGCAGCGACTTCATCAGAATTTCCTCGCCTTTAAACGTAATAGAACCCGTTGTTACAGCCGGAGGGGAAGGAACTAGACGCATGAGTGACTGAGCGGTTACACTTTTGCCGCAGCCTGACTCACCGACGATCGCGACGGTTTCCCCTTTGTTGACGTGGAAGTTAACGCCGCGTACCGCCTGTACGGTTCCGCCGCGAACTTTGAAGTTCACGCGCAGATCCTTAACCTCTAATATTCGTTCCATGGCTGCCACCTCCTAAAAGTTATTTAAGTTGCCTCACGAGTTACATCCTGTTCGTAAATAACTCGCTTCGTAAGCATAGGCTTTTCGGTTATTTCTTCATCTTCGGATCGAGCGCGTCACGCAGACCGTCGCCAAAAATATTAAAGCAAAGCATCGTCAAGCTGATTAGAATAGCAGGGAACAGCATCCGCCATGGATATACGGTCATCGCCTTCAGTGCATCATTAATCATTGTGCCGAGCGATGCAGCCGGCGATTGTACCCCAAGTCCGAGGAAGCTCAAGAATGCCTCGGCGAATATCGCGTTCGGAACCGTCATCGTCAAGGTGACGATAATTGGACCAATTGCATTCGGGATCAAGTGGCGGAATAAGATCCGTCCTGAGCTTGCGCCGAGCGAGCGTGATGCAAGCACGTACTCCTGATTTTTCAACTGCATAATTTGCCCCCTCACAATCCAGGCCATACTGATCCAGCCTGTAATACTGAGGGCAATAACGATAGTGAACATGCTCGGCTCCAATACGACGATGAGCAGGATAACAATGAGCATGTTCGGAATGGAATATAGAATATCGCAGATCCGATTGAGAATTTCATCGACTTTGCCGCCGAAATAGCCCATAATACCGCCCACAATGACACCTATAATAAGGTCAACGAGCGCTGCATATAAGCCGACCTGCAGCGAGATGCCCGTCCCCATCCATGTCCTGGCAAAGACATCACGGCCAAGATCGTCGGTACCGAACCAGTGATTCGACGATGGCTTCTCGTTCGTCGCCATATAATCTTGGCTGCGGTAATCGTGACCGCTGATCGATTGGCCAATAAGCGCCATAATTACGATTAACAGCAGGATGATGAGGCTCGCCATCGCATACTTGTTGGAACGCAGACGCAGCCATGCATCCTTCCAGGCCGAGATGCTTTCCCGTACAACAACTTCGCCCTTCTTCTCTGAATGGTCCAGCTTCTGAAAGTCCGCCTTCGTCAGTCCTTGCGGATCAACGGCTTGTCCGTGCTTTGTCTCGATTGTCGCCATCGCTTACCCCTCCTTCCTGCTGTTAAGCTTGATGCGTGGATCAATGAATGCGTAAGCAATATCCGTAAAGAAGCGTGCGAGCATTAGAATAACCGCGTAGAACAGTGTCAGACCCATAATGAGCGTATAATCGCGGTTCGTAATACTGTTAACGAAGAACTTGCCCAGACCGCCGATACCGAAGATCTGCTCGACGATAACGGAACCCGTAATAATGTTGGCCGTCATTGGCCCGATGTAAGTGACAACGGGCAGGATGGCATTGCGAAGCGCATGTCGGAACAAAATGATGCGGCCGGACATTCCTTTTGCCCGAGCCGTCTTGATATAGTCAGCTGTCAGCACTTCCAGCATGCTCGAACGCGTCAAACGCGCGATGAACGCAGCCGGAAGCACGGCGAGCGCGATTGTCGGCATTACATAGTCGGTAATATCGTTCAAGCCTGCAACGTCGAACCAGCGCAGCTTAACGCCTAAGAAATACTGCAGAGCGGATGCGACAACGAAGTTCGGAACCGATACGCCCAACACGGCAAGGAAGATCGTGAATGTATCAAGAAATTTGCGATGATTCAATGCTGCAATAATACCAAGCACAATGCCGGCTGTAACCGACAGAATAATGGCGAAAATGCCAAGCTGCAGGGAATACAAGAAACCGGTTCCAATAATGCTGGAAACCGTAGTGTACTGCTGCTTCATCGACATCCCGAGATCCAGATGGATGAGGTTGTTGAGATAAGTGAGATACTGCGACCAAAGCGGCTTATCCAATCCGTATTTGGCTTCTAGCATCGCCCGAATCGCCTTCGGAATTTCTTTCTCCGACATGAATGGATTGCCAGGAATTGCTTTCATTAAGAAAAAGGTTGCCGAAGCAAGGACGAATAAAGATAGGACCATATAGAACAGCTTCTTCAGCAAGTAACGTGTCATGTGGGCAATGCCTCCCCCAGAAATGGTCGTTCAAACAGCCGCGGGATATATGCTCTAGTTCGCACATATCCCGCTCTGATTGAAGCATGACCTAATCAACGGGTCCGATCGGTACGATCAGCCCTTGTTAGCCTTCATAGTAACCGCGCGTGTAGTCGATATCGCCTTTGTAGTCGATAAAGATCCCTTTGAAGCCTTTCTTCTCCAGGAACACGTCGCTGTAATAGTAGATCGGCATGATAGCGCGCGTGTCAATCAGCAGCTTCTCTGCTTGCGACATGAGGCTCATGCGCTCTTTTGCGTCGGACGATGCATAAGCTTTCGCAACAAGCTCGTCATACTCTTTGCTTGCGAAGCCTGTGTTGTTGTTGCCGCTCTTCGACGTGAACAAGTCGATGTACGTCATTGGGTCGTTGTAGTCAGCGCCCCAGCCTGCGCGTGCAACTTGATAGTTCAGCTTGTTGCGGTTCTCGAGGAACACGCCCCACTCTTGGTTCTCGATCGAAACTTCAACGCCGAGATTTTTACGCCACATTTCAGCAACTGCTTCTGCAATCTTCTTGTGGTTGTCGCTCGTGTTGAACGTCAGCTTGATCGCTGGCAGCTTCGTAACGCCTTCTTCTGCCATACCTTCTGCAAGAAGCTTCTTCGCTTCCTCGTAGTTCTCTTCGAAATACGTATCCGGTACTTCTTTGCGGTATTCTTCCTTCTCGCCAGCGATGCCTGGAGGCACAACGCCATAAGCCGGAAGTTCGCCTGCACGAGTTACTTTCTCCGTAATGTCTTTACGCGAGATCGCCATCGAGAATGCCTTACGGATCTTCTCGTTGTTGAATGGCTTTTCTTTCGTATTGAACAGGTAGTAATACATGCTTGCGATACCTTTTTGGTTGAACTCATCTGCTTTGCTCGACTTCAACGACTCCAACTGGTCAGCCGGAATTTCGCCTGTCGGTTTGCCTGCCCAGTCGAGTTGATCCGTCTGGTACATGCTGAGCTCCGTTGCAGAGTCAGCGACCTCGTAGAACTCTACGCCAGCGAGTTTAACTTCGTCCTTCGCATAGTAGTTCTCGTTCGGTACGATCTTAATCGATGTATTCTTTTGCCAGTCGCCCATCTTGAACGGACCATTCGAAATAATCGTCGATGCGCTTGCTGCCCAAGCCTCATTGTCCTTAACCGACTTATGAACCGGGAAGAACGTCTGGAACGACATCAGGCTAAGGAAGTAAGGTGTCGGCGAGTTCAGGTTAACGACAAGCGTATGATCGTCAGTCGCTTTTACGCCAACTTGATCTGCTGTTGCGCCTCCGCCCGTGTTATACGACTCCGCATTAACGATGTAGTACAGCTGATAAGCATAAGCAGCCGGTTCAGGCTTCAGCTCTGGATCAAGCGCGCGTTTCCATGCGAACTCGAAGTCGCCTGCTGTTACCGGGTCACCGTTGCTCCACTTCGCATCTTTACGCAGGTGGAATGTATACGTTTTGCCATCCTCGCTGATGTCCCATTTCTCCGCGATGCCTGGAACGTTCTGACCATTCTCATCTTTACGAGTCAGACCTTCATACAGGCCGTTCAGTACCGTGAAAGATACTTGGTCTTGCGATTGCGCCGGATCAAGTGTTGGCGGTTCCGTCGAAATGTTCATACGGAATACTTTGCTTGTAGCAGTACCTGTAGACTCCCCAGTCTCGGTTCCTTTGTTCTCATCCTTCGGTGTGCAGCCGCTGACGAGTAAGATGACCGCCATAACTGCAGCAAGTGATGATAGCCCTAACTTGAACTTCATTGTCACACATCCTCCAATAGTCTGTAGTGTACTGCGTGATGTTACGGAGTTGCGTTGTTGCAAGCTCTTCAGAGATTCGGCAGCATCAGTTGAATGATAGACAATAATTCCGATAAATATTTAGTTATATTTATAAATATAAATTTCAGTAAATTATTGCTAATTAATTCACCTACATCTCACGAATTTGGCCTGCATTTCTCACTATAACGTTCTGAATTAGCTTTAAGCAATGTATAAATATTTACATTTCAATCCATTTGATGATCAAACAACATCGATGGCCTTATGATATGTCAGACGAGCCTTGTTCAGCCAAAAAAACCGATAATCACATGCAGGTACTTGTTTCCTGCACTTGTGATTATCGGTATTTAAAGATGTTCATTAGCTGTTAGGACGAATGGCTGGCCGTCCACGTTACGCCGTTATTGGTGACGCTGTTGCCAAGCATGGTCATGAACGGCTCCAGCGGGGCGAATACCCGCTCGCCAATCGATATTAGCTCAATCGACTTTCCTTCCATGGCCGCTTGATAACCCCGCTCCAGTATGAGCGTCCCGCTGCCCGGTATCTGATGCGCCAGTTTCATGAGCTCCGCATCGGCATCTGAGAAGCTGCCCATCGACGCTATGACGTTGAACCGGCGACTGACTTCGTTCCAAGTGAACGAGTAGCCTTGTTCAGCTCCTGCATACAGATCTACATACGGTTGACCATTGTAGGTCAGCAGCGGATACTCCTTATTGTTCCAGTCCAGTTGGCCGCCCACCGTTCCGCTCACTCGCTTGAATTCGCTTTTGATCGGCTGACCAACGCGTACCCTGTGGTTCAGCTTGCCTTCGTCTAATGCTGCCTGTCCGCCGATTAACACATATCGAATACCGGTGGAATACAGCTCTGGATGCTCAACGGTCGATTGATCGATGATGGTCTTATAGTCGAATAAGACCAGATCGGCGTCCATCCCTTTTGCTATTCGACCTTTCTTCTTAAGTAAAGGGACTTCCTTCTCCAGCCGCTTGGCAGGCAGGAGGCTTGTCTTCTCGATCGATTCCATCAAGGTAATAACGCCGCGCTCCCTTGCATACAGTCCAATGGTCCGTGCAAAAGTGCCGGATGCCCGAGGATGATTATTCAGCCCAGGCTCCAGTATGGCGTCGCTGCCAATCATCACGTAGCTCGGCTTGATCGATTCCTCGATATCCTCAGGCGGAATGGCATAAGCAACTGCGAGCTTGCCTTCCTTCTTATACTGAGCGAATGTCTGCTCCGTCAGCCTTTCCGCTGAGCCAGCCAGCTGCAGATCGTTATAGCTAATATGGAAGCGGCTCTGCCAGCCTTCATCGAATCTTGCTGAGTTCAAGTACGTACCCCAGTAGTCATATGGGTAAATACAAGCAGTTATGTCCAAGCCTTCGGCGCGTGCTTTCTCGACGAGTGCCAGCGATTGTGTCATTGAGAATGTCCCGCCAGTACTGTTGATGTGGTCAATATGTACCGCTGCTCCTGTCTGCCGGGCATAGCCGATTAATTCGTTCAGGGCATCCATATTCGTCCCGGGCTCTTCCATATCCGAGTATCGGGCATGGAAATATACAGGGACATTATACTCATGTGCCAATTCCATTAACGGCACAATCTCCGATTCCTGAACACCCGGCACATATTCAAGGCTGAACGAGATCCCGAGCGCACCGTCATTCAACGCTTTCTCTGCTTGCGCCCTCAATTGAGCTACCTGTTCTTTAGACGCGCTGTCATAGCGCCCAAGCTTGAATTGATTGCGTGCCTGCGAGTAGAAGAAGCTGGCCCCATAATGAACTGGCGTCTCATTGCGGCCGTAGTATGCATACCACTTGTCAGGCGACGATGTTCCGCCATGCATGGCGATATTGCTCGTCACGCCATCGGCAATTTTATTCCATACGCCCAGTGGATTCGGATCATAGGACAGATTATCGATAAAGCCAGGCGCAACAACAAGCCCTGACGCATCGATTGTACGCTTGCCCGTAATCTTCTTAGTCGTAACCGCGCCGATCTTATCTCCGATAATACCGACGTTCATCACCGCATCAAGCTTTGTCTCTGGATTGATAACACGGCCGCCTTTAATGACGATGTCGTACGTCTGATTCAGATCCGCTTGCGTTACAGCCGCTTCTGCCAGCTGTTGTCCTGTTAACGCAGCGGCAGCGCGCTTGTCTGTTTCCTTCTTCACATTCGATGGACTGTTCGCTTTACCAGCCAATTGAGCCTTTTCCTCACGGGACAAAGCTGTCTCCTGATCACCTTTAACCAACTCATTGTGCATGCTGCCCCATACAACAAAACCGCCAATTATAAGACAAACCGCCGCCAAGTTCGCAATTCCGAATAGACGCTTGCGATTTCGACGGCGGTGGTCATTTGCTTCCATCGTGATTTTCCTCCAATGCAACAAGATAGCGTTTATTACAAAATCTTACACTATCGTACTATTCTTGTCGCCTGAGTGCAAATCCGTTACAGAAGTGGTGAGGGCTCGCCTGCCCATATATTTTTTTCACAGTAGTCGATGACGTCGCTTCTTCTTACAATGCCGATGAATCGTTCCAGGTCGTCGATGACCGGTACGAAGTTCTGCACTTTCACGAGCGAGATGAGATCTCGAATATTCGCATTTACGTGGACGGGATGATTGCTCATGCGCAGGGGTACTTCGGAAAGCTTAACCTTGTGTATTTGATCGAAGGATAAATCATTATTTTTCATATGCCAGAGCAGATCCCCCTCCGTCACGGTCCCGACGTATTTGCCATCCTGATCGAGAATAGGGACTGCCGTATAACGATGATGCTCCATTCGCTCTAATGTCTGTCTTAGTGTAGCGCTTTGCGGGATATGCATGACCTGCTGCTTGGGCAGCAGAAAGAACGCAATGTTCATATCACGTATGCCCTCCGTTTCCAATTGATGCTTCTTCATTTTCTATATAAACATAATAAAGGTCCAGCAATCATATATAAATCATAACCTTCTTCCCCTCCGAAATGAACGAAAGGATGTGATGAATGACGATGCCTCCATCTTTTGGACCCGATCGCTCATCGACCGGTATGGACGCCAAAATTGCTGCAATGCTCTGTTATTTCGGCAGCTTTGTAACCGGCTTCCTCTTTCTCGTCTTCGAGAAACAGAGCCGTTTCGTCAAATTTCATGCCATGCAATCGATTATCGTCTCTGCCTCGCTTATCGTCATCCATCTCATTCTGGGTATGATTCCGTTAATCGGATGGTTCGCCGCCGCGCTGCTTGTGCCGCTATCGTTCATCCTATGGCTTGCGCTTATGCTGCTCGCTCTTCAAGGCAAATGGTTCAAGCTTCCGATCATTGGCGATTTCGCTGAACAACAGGCTTATAAGTACTAACCTTATCGGGCCAAAATAAAAAAACAGCCGGCTGAATTGCCGGCTGCCTCTTATATCGAACTATTCCGTCGTGTACGGCAGAAGTGCGATTTGACGCGAGCGTTTGATCGCTACCGTCAGAAGACGCTGATACTTCGCGCTCGTACCCGTCACACGGCGTGGCAAAATTTTGCCGCGCTCGCTGATGAATTTACGGAGCAGATCTGTGTCTTTGTAGTCGATGTGCTTGATTTTGTTAACCGTGAAATAGCACACTTTACGGCGCTTGTTACGGCCTTTACGTCCGCCGAACTTACGTTCTGGACGGTCTTGTCCTTCTTCGCGTGGCTTGAAGCTCATGTTCGAACCCATCCTTTCAATTAAAATGGCAAATCATCTTCCGAAATATCGATCGGTCTTCCGTCATCGGAGAATGGATCCTTGTCATTCCGCTGGTTTCCGCCGCCGGAACGGCCTCCGCCATACGACCCGCCGCCGGTGCTGCCACCGCCGCCAAATCCGCTATTGCCTCCGCCGCCGTAGCCGCCTCCACCGCTATTGCCTCCGCCATAACCGCCGCCGCCTTCTTCACGTCCACCGCCACTATTGTCACGGTTGCCGGACTCCAAGAAACGAACGTTATCGGCAATAACTTCTGTCACATAGACGCGTTTGCCTTCGTTGTTCTCGTAATTGCGTACTTGAATTCGGCCTTCGACCGCTGCAAGCCGCCCTTTGCGAAGATAGTTCGCACACGTTTCGGCGAGCTGCCTCCACGTTACGATCGGTATGAAATCAGCTTCGCGTTCTCCCCCGCCACTTGTGAATGGCCGGTCAACCGCTAGCGTAAACTGCGTTACTGCGACACCTGCAGGCGTATAGCGCAATTCAGGATCGCGCGTCAATCTGCCAATCAGAATCACACGGTTCAACATCGCGATAACCTCCCAATCGATCGATCCCTGCGTAGTTCATTAAGCAACATCTTTAACGATAAGAACACGAACGACTTCGTCCGCAATCTTCATGACACGATCGAGCTCTGCAATAACTTCTACCGGAGCGGAGAAGTGTACGAGAACATAGATTCCGTCACGTTGCTTGTTGATCTCATACGCAAGACGACGTTTACCGATGAGGTCAGTTTTAGCAACTTCACCGCCGCCGTTCGTGATGACGCCATTGAATTTGTCAACGATAGCTTGAACAGATTCTTGTTCCACATCAGAACGAAGGATGTACATTACTTCATATTTGCGCATTTGATTCACCTCCTCTTGGACTTAGCGGCCCCCGAAACGGGAGCAAGGAGCGAGCGCTAACTCGCATACCATATTACTATACCAAATTGGCCTATCGGTGGCAAGCACGGAAACAACGCCGAATTCTACCTGTTTGTAAAGTCCATGCACGACATACACTACAACGGAAGCGCGGCCGCCGCTGCGTTTCGTATGCACCATATTCTGTAATGAAGGGATCGAGATCGATGGGTGAATGGACATTATTCTCGCCTGGCGACAAGGCACCTAACGACGGTACTTATATTGAGGATGGTGTGAACTCATTCCATATGGGTATCAACAACCCGCAGATTATTAAGCTTCACAAAGGCCAGCGTTTCCCTGAGACGAGCAACCACGAACGCAAGTGGAAACGGATGCCGAAGCAATAATCAAGACGTCAATCATTCGTTCAAAATTCGATGCATAAACAAGTACCGCTCAGCGCATTATACTATCGACGGCGAAATGAGAGGTGCAATTCCGTTGAACAAAATTGTGACATGGAATCCGTAGAAATATGACTCTTATGAATAGAAGCGAGGGGTTGTGCTAAAGACACCGTCTGAAACACCATCGTAAAGTTTCGAAGAATGCCCATCTAGGGTATCGGATGAATACGACGAATTCTGCCGCGAATTCGTGACGATGATCCGAAGTTTCCTACGTCAGAAGCAGTCAGTTTCATATCCTTCACAACGCCGTCAAAAGGAGCCCTTAGGGGCTTCTTTTAGTTTCTACCCTAATACAGAAACAGTAACAACTAGGTGAACACGGCACTGGAAAAGCGCCTTCGCCATCATTCTTCTTAACCAAGACCTCAATATTACAACCGTTGCACAGAAAGTACACGTACGGTTACATCTCCCAGGGTTTCTGCCAGACAGTAACGGTTGTCATTATGACTATTCCATATAAATCGCTGCTGGATTCATTCTAACGGTTGCTCTTTCAGCTATTCTGTACGAATCAATTACTCCGGTGCGTAAAATGAGCCTATAAGCACAATAGCAACCATTAAGCGGCCAAAACAGACGTTTTTGAGGAAATAAGTATGGATTACAACCGTTGCACAGAATGCATGAGACGGTGACAGGCGGAAGCAAATGAATAAGGCGGCGGACGATCACACTTGTACAGGTACTTTCCTTTTCATTTATCGGAGTCTGCATTTTATCGAATGAGTCATTAGTAGGCGGTGACAGACGGGTATAGACGAACAAGGTGAGCAGACGACAGAACATATCTAGGTACATCGATCAAGAGCTTAGTCGCGAATGCGGCAAGAGCGGGGATACGGTCAACCTTTTCAAAGTAGCGTCCTTGTGAGAAGTCCAGAGGTCACACGACCTCTGGGGCCCTCCCTTGCAGGGAGGGTTTGGGTGGGTAGACAAAACCCCTTGATCGGGCTTTCGGATTTTCGATGACCAATAAAAAAACGGCCCTCGATTTAATCGAGAACCGTTAGTCGCTATGTATGGCGGAGAAGGTGGGATTCGAACCCACGCACGCTTTGACACGCCTAGCTGATTTCGAGTCAGCCCCCTTGGGCCTCTTGGGTACCTCTCCGTGGTGAAGACAAGATTTATATTACCACACGGTCATGGGGCAATGCAAGTCTTTTGAAATTGTCGGAATAGTTCTTTTTTCTACCCCATCCATCCGAGCAGTTACTCTAAACCATTGGTCCGATCCGGTTGTTGTTCATCCGTCTTCGATCGAAGCACCTTCTTCATATTCTTCTCAAACTTCGCCCGTGGAATGAGGACGCTGTGCTGGCAGCCGACGCACTTGATGCGAATGTCCATACCCATACGGATGATCTCCATTTCATTAGTACCGCATGGATGCTGCTTCTTCATCTGCACGACATCCCCTAATTGAAACTCTTTACGTTCCATTCCGAATCCCCTCTCTTTCCTTACGCTGGTAAGTCACCATTCTTGGATAAGGCAGTTCAATATGGTGCTCATCGAATGCCCGTTTGATCATCGCATTCAAAGCACGTGATACACCTATCTGCGTAGTAGGCTGACACTCCACAATTACACGCAGTGTGACCTGCTCAGGTCCCAGCGCCTGAACGCCAAGCACCTGTGGTTTACCCGTCGCGTTCTCCAGTACAAGCGTATCAGATTCAAGCGTCTCTTTCATAATGGAGATGGCCCGGTCTACATCCTCCTCAAACGCAATTGCGAAATCAACGACAGCAACCGAGTTATTCATCGAGAAGTTCGTTACCTCGTTAATCAGACCGTTCGGAATGATATGCATCTCGCCCGTCCAGCTCTTCACTCGGGTTGTACGAAGTCCGATCAACTCGACGGTTCCTTTGAACTGACCCACCTGAATGACATCACCAACCGCAAATTGATCTTCTAGAATAATGAAGAAGCCTGTAATGATATCCTTCACTAAACTCTGTGCACCGAAACCGATTGCCAAGCTGATGACCCCTGCCCCCGCAAGCAGCGGAGCCAAGTTAACATGGAATTCGGCCAGAATGAGCAGCGCCCCTACAAAATAAATCAAATAGCTGGTTACATTCTTAAGCAGCTTGCCAACCGTAAGCACTCGGCGCGTGAAGCTCGCCTGCTTCATCTCTCGCTCAATCATCATTCGATTAATGGATTTATGTATAATGAGCTCTACGATTCTGCCGATGAGCAGGATCGCTGCGACACGAACAATCGTTAATCCAATGTCCGACCACCTCTCATGACTCGATAACCAGTCGACGACACTATTCCATGTTTGTGTGATGCCCATCCTTCTTCAGCCTGCCCTTCTTTGCGCTTGCATCTGAATCTGCGGCACTTGTTCTTTCTACTGTCCTAATCTCGAACCACTTGTTCAAAATGGTCGCCTCCGTCCAGTTCCCTGAACATCCCGCGAATTTCTACGTTCTCCGTCTCAATAACATCCCACACGGCCGATTCATCATTATCCGGGAACCGGATCGATAAAGCACAACCCGCAGTAATGCCCTTTGGTGTAGGGCACAAATCAATCTCAATATCAATATATTCTAGCAGCATCTCCATTCGAAGAGCTTGCTGCGTTGAATCGAATGCGATAAGCATAGGCACTCTCCTAGAATTAAGCTGCCACTACTCTCGCCCGATAAGCCGGCGCTGCAATCCGATCATCATGGCCGAAAGCGTATACAGGGCAAGCTTATTTTCACTTTCGTCAGGCGGCTTATATTTTTCCGCACAAGTATAAAACGGTTGTCCCAACCATATACTAGTATTACATTACGAGAGGCGGAGGGGAAACTATGAAACTGTCATCGTTATATGAATCGCCTTTAAAGGTGCCCTACCTGGAACCGAACGCGTCCGGCATTCTGACCAACCGTTTAACCATTCTTCTGAATGGATTATCCGGCAATCAGCGCATAGTCGTCGTATGCGTCGGTACCGACCGTTCCACTGGTGATTCACTCGGTCCGCTGATCGGAACGACGCTCGGCAACTACCGCAGTACGCAGTTTGAATTGTATGGGACGCTGGAGGAGCCTGTCCACGCGATGAATTTGGAGGATACACTCGGACTCATTCATCGACAGCATCCACATTCCTTCATTATCGGAATTGATGCCTGCCTGGGACAGGTAACGAGCGTCGGCAATATTCAGGTTGGCATCGGACCTGTACGGCCCGGCGCCGGCGTGAACAAACAGCTTCCCCCAGTTGGCGATATGCATATTACCGGCATTGTGAACGTTGGCGGCTTCATGGAATACTTCGTCCTTCAGAATACACGCCTTCATCTCGTCATGCGCATGGCTGATGTCATTGCTCATAGTCTCTTCTCAGCCATTATGAACTGCCGAAGCGCTAGGCCTGCTGCGATGCAAGAGTAACGGCTTTCTTCTCTTCTGGTGTAAGCGGATATGGGGAATTCCCTTTCTCGAGCGGCTTCGCATACACATACGTATCTTCCCTGCTGTGAAGACCGCTCAACACAACTCCATCTTGAGAATCATTAATAATAGCCAGCGAGAAGCTCAGATCGCTTCCGTTCTCCGCGAATGCATTGTAGCGGTGTACAGCTACTTTGCCTCTCGACTCGTTCAATGCCTTCTCCAGCTTCTCATTAATTTTATCCTGTTCAGCCTGCTTCATATGTTGATCATCCAACTGCTGTCTAATCTCGATCAACATTTCCTCAAGGTTTGTAACACCCATCCCATCCATGGCCGCGACATACTGCTTTCTCAGCTTCTTCAACCGGCGTCCGATAACCAACATCCAAATGATTAGTCCTACAATTACTGCTGCCAAACCCACTACGGTTACTTCCAATGGCGACAATGCTTCATTCATTCCAAACTCGCTCCCCCGCTGTCCCAAATCCACTTGTTTGCTTGCTTGCTGTGCTGCTGACTTGACCATTATATGATCTTATAGCCGAGCATTATACCTGTCTTCTTTGACAAGTATACTTTACCCGACCGGATAATGAACGCTTATTTCCTTCATCGCATCTACAAGTGCCTGTGTTTCTTCTTCGGTCGTAAAGCAGCCCACACTTGCTCGAACCGCACCCTTCTCCAACGTACCGGCTGATGCGTGTGCCAGCGGCGTGCAATGGTAGCCTGCCCGTACAGCAATTCCATAATGCTGATCGAGAACAAAAGACAGCTCCGATGCTTCAGCACCTTCCAGGTTGAAAGCAACGATTCCTGTCCGCTGCTGACCAATGGACGGACCGAGCAATTGAATACCTGGAACAGCCGATAACTGCTCCATCATGAGTTGTGTTAGTCGCCATTCCTTAGTATGGATTGTTTCAACCGACTCATTCAATATGTACCTTACACCAGCAGCCAAGCCAGCGAATCCTGGCGTATTCGGCGTTCCTGCTTCATAGCGGTCAGGCCTCACATTCGGCTGCTCCGGCGCCTCGGATTGACTTCCTGTCCCGCCATGCAGCAGAGGCGTCAAATCAATGTCCGGATGGATATAGAGCCCGCCAGTTCCCTGCGGCCCTAGAAGCCCCTTATGACCCGGAAACGCCAACATATCGATACACATAGCCTCAACATCAATAGGCAGTATTCCAGCGCTCTGAGCGCCGTCTACGAGCAGCTTAACGCCATGCTTACGGCAGATGCTCCCGATTTCAGCAACAGGCGCAATGGCTCCCAGCAAATTCGAGCTATGGTTAACGATTACGAGCGTCGTTGAAGGCACGATTGCCTCCTCCACGCGCTTCGGTTCAATTATTCCATACGCATCAGACTCGACATAAGTTACTTTAATTCCGATCGTCTGCTTCAAATATTCAAGCGGCCGCCTTACCGAATTATGCTCAACCGCTGTCGAGACAACATGATCACCGGGCTTTACAAACCCTTTGATCGCCAAGTTCAGTGCAGCCGTAGTATTCGATGCGAATGCAATATCGTTCGGATTGCTAATTCGGAACAGCTTCGCCAACTGTTTGCGTGCATTGAACAGATGCCGACTAGAGCGAACAGCCATCGCGTGGCTTCCGCGCCCAGGGTTCGCTGTATCATACAACATCGCATCACGGACTGCGTCGATCACCTCAGGCGGCTTCGGCCATGAAGTTGCTGCGTGGTCCAAGTAAATCACTTTCTGACGATCCATTCTCATTCTCCTCCGCCCTCGGCTGCATCCATATAATTGTACTAAGATTGAGAAAACCTCTAACGGGTTCTCAGATATGAGCGACCACGTTTAGAGGCTCGTTCGCTTGCAGACAAACTCATATCCTTATAATACGCTTATGTGACCAACTTTCCTATACTATGCGAACAACTTGTCTTTACAATTTGGAGGCTTCTCCCCTTAGTCTTTTCCTATATAGAGACAAATAGCATACCATCGTGACACATGCCCCAGAACAGGAACTATGCCAACCAAGGTATGCTATCACTCTTGTTCACGCTCTATATAATAAATGACCGATTCCGCTTGAGGATGAACCGACCGCCTTCAATGTTTACTCGACCTGTTATTCGCTCTTATGAATAGCTATCTATTCATTTCCGCCAACCATCCTACGCAAGATGCTGCAGCAGTTCGAGCAATCGTTCCAAGTCCTGTTTGTTATAATACATAAGCTCAATGCGTCCCTTATCCTTCTGCTGCTTGATCCGAACCGTCGTTTTGAACTGATCGCGGAGCGACTCTTCCATGCTTTCAAGATAGGGATCGCGTTTCTTATGCTTTGCCTTATCCTTATCAGGCTGCTGTTTCTCCGGCTGCTTCTGAATCGCAGCCTCCAGCTCCCGTACACTCCACTCTTGTTCGATCGACAGTCGCGCCAACTCCAACTGCTGACTCGTCTCCTTCACCCCAACAAGTGCACGTGCATGTCCCATTGATAATGTTCCACGTGAAACATCTTCCTTGATGCTCGCTGGGAGTGTCAACAGACGAAGGAAGTTCGCGATATGGGACCGAGACTTGCCAACCTTCATGGACAGCTCTTCCTGTGTTAGCTCGAACTTATCCATCAGTGCCTGATAAGCAATTGCTGTCTCAATCGCATTCAGATCCTCACGCTGCAAGTTCTCAATCAGCGCGATCTCCATAACCTGTTGATCAGTGAATGTTCTAACGACCGCCGGAATAGAAGTACTGCCGCATAGCTGTGATGCGCGGAAACGCCGCTCACCGGCAATAATCTCATACCCTCTCAGAACCGTACGCACGATGATAGGCTGAATTACACCATGCTGTTTGATCGATTCAGCCAATTCTTTAATGGAGTCCTCATCGAAAGTCTTTCGTGGCTGATAAGGATTCGGTCTCAACTGCGAGAGTGGGACTTCGATTACTTTATCATCATCCTTAACCGACAACGACGGGATAAGTGCATCAAGTCCTCTACCTAGCCGCTTGCTCATACATGATCACTTCCTTCGCCAGCTCGAGATACACCTCTGCGCCTTTCGAGCGTGGATCGTATGTGATAATCGCTTGTCCGTGCGAAGGCGCTTCGCTCAATCGGACATTTCGTGGAATAATCGTCTGATATACCTTCTGTTGGAAATACTTCTTCACTTCTTCAATAACTTGAATACCTAAGTTTGTACGCGCATCGAACATCGTCAGCAATACGCCTTCGATTTGTAGGCTTGTGTTCAGATGCTTCTGAACAAGGCGCACCGTGTTTAACAGCTGACTAAGACCCTCTAAGGCATAATACTCGCACTGAATCGGAATTAAGACCGAATCAGCCGCTGTTAGCGAATTAATCGTAAGAAGACCGAGCGACGGCGGGCAGTCGATAAGAATATAATCGTAATCCTTACCCACCAATTGAAGCGCCTTTTTAAGACGGACCTCACGCGAGATCGTCGATACCATCTCAATCTCTGCACCGGCAAGTTGAATCGTTGCTGGGATGATGTTAAGACCTGGCACATTCGTCCCGCAGATAGCATCCTTCGGATGCACATCGTTGATTAGAATATCATAGATACAGTTCTCAACGTCCGCCTTATTAATTCCAATGCCGCTAGTCGTGTTCCCTTGCGGATCTATATCGACCAGCAATACGCGTTTGCCTAATGAGGCGAGGCAGGCGCCCAGATTAACGGACGTTGTCGTTTTCCCGACACCGCCCTTCTGATTTGTAATTGCAATAGTTTTAGCCAATCCGTTCACCTCTTGTGTGTTTGCAATCGTTTCGTCCGAAAATGAGAAAACCTCTAGCGAGGCCTCTCCAAGTGAGCGACCGCGTTTAGAGGTAAGTTTTATCGCCATCAGAAAATTCTACCCCACTTCAATGCATTCGTAATTATAGTCTCCCTATGTGGGCAGAAAAGGCAGTCTTTATCAGCTGCTTTCGCCAGGCAATACGTCGAACCAGCATTAGAACAACAAATTACCGTTTCGGAATGTGTATAATAATTTCGTAATGATCTTCATGATCATTCTCTTTCGTATCAATCTTCAATCCAGAGGTCGTCACCATCTCAACTGATTGTCGAATCGTATTAAGGGCAAGACGAACGTCCTTCGTAAACGAGATGCGTCGGGACTTCTTCGCTTTCGCCGCTTCCTTATAGAAAGCAACCCGCGCCTCCGTCTGCTTTACATTCAATTCCTTTGAGATAATATCACCTAGAACCTTCTCCTGCAACTCATCTGTGTCCAGAGACAGCAGCGCTCTAGCGTGTCGTTCCGTAATTTTCCGCTCCATCAACGCTTCTTTGACCGGGTTGCTTAATCCGAGCAGACGAATTTTATTCGCTATCGTCGATTGGCTCTTGCCAAGACGCTGCGCCAGGCTTTCCTGCGTCAATTGATGAAGATCGATCAGCTTCTGATAAGCAACCGCTTCTTCGATTGCTGTAAGTCCCTCACGCTGCAGGTTTTCGATTAATGCGATAGAAGCAGCCTGTGAATCGTTGAATTCACGTACGATGGCTGGTATTGTTTCTAGCCCTAGCTTGGTGACTGCACGCCAACGACGCTCACCAGCAATAATCTCATAGCGACCATTACGCAAACGAACGACAATTGGCTGAATTACGCCGTGAGTCTTAATCGTTTGGCATAACTCATCAATACGATCATCATCGAAGATCGTGCGAGGCTGGTATGGACTCGTATCGATGTCGCCAATCGGAATTTGCTTTACTTCATCCGATTCCGGATTGTTTCGTTGATCGGCTATCCCGAACAACCGTGAGAACTGTTCTTTCATAACGTCAACTACCACCCGATTATAATATGCCTTTGTCCAAATCCTACAATTACGCCGGAATGAACCGCGCCATGCCATTAATAAGATCAGCATTAGCCCATTTCACCTTGGTACAACCGATCAATGCCATCATGCATTCTCCGAGTACAATCTTGCCTAATAAATATTCGATACATAGAATCTCATTTCCTGCTTGACTTCTATATCGACACAAATAAGTTTGCCGTGAATGTTTCACGTGAAACATTCACGGCAATGAAATTAGACTGCCTGACTATACAATTGGCTGTTTCAAAGGCGTTCCCGCCTTGCGTGGATACTTCTTAGGCGTTTGGTCGGTTTTCTGCAGCAGAACGATATGACGTTCCGACTGCTCCCAAGGAAGCTGCATCGCCTCTACGCCAATCGGCTTTGCACGAAGCTCGCGCATACTGGCAGCTGCCTCGCGAATTTCGTCGGCCGGATCTCCACCCTTCATTGCGGCGAATGTCCCGCCCTTGCGGGCAAACGGCAGACAAAATTCATTCAATACGTTGAGCTTCGCCACCGCGCGAGCCGTTACCAAATCGTACTGATCACGGTGCTCCGGCTGTCTTGCGATATCTTCTGCCCGCCCGTGCAGACAGGTTACATCCTGTAGACCAAGCTCCGAAACAACATGCTGCAGAAACGCAATCCGCTTGTTAAGCGAATCAACAATCGTCACCTTCAAGTGAGGGAAACAAATCTTAATCGGCAGGCTCGGAAACCCTGCACCGGAGCCTATGTCCGCAATTCGCTTGGTGTCATTCATATCAACATAGAATGAGAGCGAGATCGAATCGTAAAAATGTTTCTCATATACCGCTTCCCGCTCCGTAATGCCAGTCAAGTTCATCTTCTCATTCCACTCGACCAGCAGCTCATAATAGCGCTCGAATTGATTCAGCTGTTCTTCGGTCAGCGTAATACGATGCTCCGCAAGCTTGCTGCTGAACCATGTCCATGTTTCATCCATTCTTTTGTCGTTACCCCCGTGCTGCCCGCGATGCCGTTACCCGGTTGTAATGCTCCAGATACACAAGCAGAATTGAAATATCTGCTGGCGTTACGCCAGCAGTGCGCGACGCCTGACCAATGGAAAGCGGACGAATGTTCGACAGGTTCGTCTTCGCTTCATTCGCAAGTCCGTGAACCTCGAAGTAGTCGATATCATCTGGGATGCGCTTCTTCTCCATTTTGTTCATCCGCTCAACCTGCTGCAGCTGCTTCTCGATATAACCGCTGTATTTGACTTGAATCTCGACCTGCTCCTTCATTTCATCCGTCAGCTCGTATGGCGAAGGCGTCAGCCGTTCGACATGCGCGTAAGTCACTTCGGGACGAAGCAGCAGCGACAGTGCAGAGCATCCGCCAGTCAGTGGGGCCGAGCCGATTTCTTCAAGCAGCGACTGCGCTGGCTCCTCAGCACGAATTTTGGCCGACTTCAGACGTTCGATTTCCTGCTCAACCAATGCCTTTTTGTTCAAGAAACGATCGTAACGGTCCTGCTTGATCAGCCCGATCTCGTAGCCCAGCGGAGTAAGACGCAGATCTGCATTGTCGTGACGGAGCAGCAGTCGGTATTCCGCTCGAGACGTTAGCAGCCGATAAGGCTCTGTCGTCCCCTTCGTAACGAGGTCATCAATCATAACGCCGATATAGCCCTGCGAACGCTCAATTACAACAGGCGGTTTGCCCTGCGCTTTGCGCGCTGCGTTAATACCTGCTACAATCCCTTGGCCGCCCGCTTCCTCATAGCCGGATGTTCCGTTAATCTGACCCGCCGTGAACAAGCCTTCCACCAGCTTCGTCTCAAGCGTTGGCCACAGCTGTGTAGGAACGACTGCGTCATACTCGATCGCATAACCGGTCCGCATCATCTCAACCTTCTCAAGCCCTGGGATCGAACGCAGCATATTCAACTGCACATCCTCCGGCATACTCGTCGACAAGCCCTGTACATAATACTCCGACGTGTTCTTGCCTTCCGGCTCGAGGAAAATCTGATGCTTCGGCCGATCAGCGAAACGAACGATTTTATCCTCGATTGAAGGACAATATTTGGGACCCGTTCCTTCAATCATGCCAGAGAACATCGGCGCACGGTGCAGATTATCGCTAATAATTTGATGCGTCGTCTCCGACGTATAGGTCAGCCAGCATGGCAGCTGCTCATTATCCGAACCTTGTGTCTCATAAGAGAAAAATTGCGGCTTATCGTCGCCAGGTTGAATTTCCGTTTTGCTAAAATCAATCGTATCGCCGTGAACACGCGGCGGCGTACCTGTCTTGAAGCGCGCAAGCTGGAAGCCCAGCTCCTTCAGGCAGTGCGACAGCTTTACCGAAGGCTGCTGATTGTTCGGACCGCTCTCATACATGAGCTCGCCCATAATGATTTTGCCGCGCATATAAGTGCCTGTTGTAATAACGACCGTCTTCGAACGGTATTCCGCTCCTGTCTTCGTTATAACACCTACACATTTGCCGTCCTCAACAATGAGCTCCTCCACCATGCCCTGACGAAGCGTAAGATGCTCCGTCTCCTCGATCGTACGCTTCATGACATGCTGGTAATCGAACTTATCCGCTTGCGCGCGCAGTGCATGAACCGCAGGACCTTTGCCCGTATTCAGCATCCGCATTTGGATAAACGTGCGGTCGATGTTGCGGCCCATCTCTCCTCCAAGCGCATCAATTTCACGCACGACATGCCCTTTCGCCGGTCCACCGATCGACGGATTGCACGGCATGAACGCGACCATATCCAAGTTAATCGTCAGCAGCAGTGTCTCGCAGCCCATTCGTGCCGCTGCAAGCGCGGCTTCCGAGCCGGCATGGCCTGCACCGACGACAATAACGTCATAACTTCCTCCAACGTATCCCATTGTATGTCCCTCCCGACTTTCTTTTTCTTCCTAAGCTCGCACTCACTTGCCCAAGCAAAACTGGGAGAATATTTGATCCAGCAGCGATTCGCCCGCCGCATCACCAATCACTTCACCAAGCAGCTCCCAAGCCTGCTGAATATCGATCTGCGTAATATCAATCGGCACACCTGCATAAGCAGCATCAATTGCATCCGTGAGAGACTGTTTAGCCCGCTCCAGCAGCGAGATGTGGCGTACATTCGTCACATAGGTCAGATCATTCGTCTCAATCCCGCCAGTGAAGAACATATCGCTCACAACCTGCTCGAGACGATCAATTCCCTGCTCCTCCTGGACCGACATCGATACGATGCGGTCAGAAGGGAATAAACGTTCAAGCTCACTCGTATCCAGCTGCTTAGGCAGATCGATTTTGTTCAAAATAACGACAACCTGCCGGCCGGCTAACTGAGTCATCAGCTCCCGATCGTCGTCATGCAGCGGCTCATTCTGATTCAGCACGAACAGAATAAGATCCGCATCCTCTAACGCAGAGCGCGATCGTTCAACACCAATTCGTTCTACGACATCAGACGTTTCTCGGATGCCGGCTGTATCGAGCAGACGGAGCGGAATGCCGTTAATCGTCACATATTCCTCGATTACATCACGTGTTGTGCCTGGAATATCGGTTACAATTGCTTTATTGGAGCGCGATAATGCATTAAGCAGCGAGGATTTCCCCACATTCGGTCGTCCGACGATCGCTGTCACAATGCCCTCACGCAATATTTTCCCTTCTGAAGCGGTTTTAAGCAACCGGTTAACGCCTTCCAGCGCCAGGCCGCACTGCGTGCGGATGAATGCGCTCGTTAGCTCCTCGACATCATGCTCGGGATAATCGATATTGACTTCTACATGCGCAATGACTTCGAGAATTTGCTGCCGCAGCGGTTTAATCTGCTTGGACAACGCCCCCTCCGACTGCCTTCTCGCCACTTGGAACGCCCGATCCGACTTCGATCGAATCAAATCAATAACCGCTTCTGCTTGCGTTAAATCAATTCGTCCATTCAGAAATGCGCGTTTCGTGAATTCACCTGGCTCTGCCAGCCGCACATCACCCTGACGAAGCACTAGCTGCAGAACATTCTGCGCGGCAATGACGCCGCCATGTGTACCGATCTCAACGACATCTTCCCCGGTGAAGGAACGCGGTCCGCGCATAAGCGTAACAAGCACTTCCTCCACACGCTCGTTCGTAGCAGCATCCACGATATGGCCATAGTGAACCGTATGCGTCTGTGCCGCCTCGAAGTTATCCTTTGTTCGAAAAATCGCCGACGTCCGCGCTATAGCATCCGGCCCGCTTATTCGGATAATGGCGATACTGCCTTCTCCGACAGCCGTCGCGATCGCCGCGATCGTATCATGAGACATTACCATTGTAATAACGCTCCTCCAAGGTGAAACGGCCGTCGCTTCCTAATAGGCAGCGCGGCGCGTTTTCATTCCGATGAAATATAAGCTTAAATATAAGTGAATCACTTATAAAGTCTTATATTTAAAAAAACAGCAATGACCGCAAAGAGCCATTGCTGCAAATAGTACGCTGCTTAACCGTTACTGCTCATTATTCGCCGATTCTCTCCTTCGCATTCCTCTCCAGAAGTGCGATGACGACTCGCCTGTTCGGCTCCTCGCCTTGACTGAATGTACGAACGAGCGGATGGTGCTGCAGCTGCGAATGAATAATTTTACGTTCCTGCGGAGACATTGGCTCGAGTGTAACTTCCTTCCCCGTCTTTACGACGCGGTCAGCCAGCCGGTCCGATAGTTCCTCCAATGTCTTCCGTCTGCGTTCCCGGAAACCTTCCGCATCGAGCACGATTCGAACGGGCTTATCACTGTAACGGTTGGCCACAATCGTGGTCAAATATTGCAAAGCATCGAGCGTCTGGCCCCGGCGGCCAATCATCTGACCGAGGTCGTCTTCCCCTTGAACCTCCAGAAGAAAACCATCCTTCGAATCCGAGCCGGATACGTTCACTTTCAGTCCCATACAGCTGGCGACTTCGACTACGAATTGCTCCGCATAATCATAAGGGGTCGGAAGCTCTTCGAGCTCTACCTTCGCCTCCCTCGTACCAATCAAGCCAAACAATCCTCTAGAGGGCTGTTCGAGCACGACAGTGCGCACGCGGTCTTCTGTTGTTTGCAATTGATGAAGTCCGTTACGGACCGCCTCTTCTATCGTTTTTCCCGATGCGACAATTTTCCTCATTTCGCTGGAACACTCTCCTTACGCTGGGATGGGCGTACGTACAGGAAATAGTTCTGAACAATTGTATAGAGATTGCTGAAGATCCAGTATAGCGGCAGTGCAACTGGGAACTGAAGCGCCATTACGAAGATCATGACTGGGAAAATCAGAAGCATAACCTGCATACCTGGCATTGCTGTCTTCTGCTGCGACTGCATCATCTTGGTCTGTGCGAATGTTGTGATTGCAGCAATGACTGGAAGCAAGTAAGCCAGCCACACGCCTTGATCTTTCACATTCAAGCCCAATTGCAGCCCGAGGAATTTATGACCGTAAATGGCGCTGTTCAACGAAATCGAGTTATACAACGCGATAAATACAGGCATCTGAACGATCATCGGCAGACAGCCCGCCATCGGATTGACACCATGCTGCTGGAATAGCTTCATCGTCTCTTGCTGTACCAACTGTGGGTTATCCTTATGTTTCTTACGAATTTTCTCGATCTCCGGCTGAATGGCCTGCATCGCCTTGGAGCTGCGGTATTGCTTAAGCGTCAGCGGAAGGATCAATGTCCGCACGACAATCGTCAGCAGCAGGATGGCTAGTCCGTATTCTCCATTAAATAGGGTAGCAAACTTGTCGAGCACTAATGAGAACCAATAGACGACGTTACGCTGCCAGAATCCACCTTGCAGCATGTCCTCGGTTGTCATGTGATTAGTAGTCGGTGAGCAGCCAGTAAGGACTGCCATCATCACGATCAGACCCGTGACAAGCAGCCATTTCCGTTTAAAAATGCGGGACAATATCACAAACTCCTCTCTTAACAGAGCAAATGCTTTTCCAACCTAAACTATACCATATTCTTGGTTTCAATGAAACAATTCGTACAGTAAGGTGAACGACCGTCAATCATCTTCAACAACAGCACAGCTGATTAAGGCCGTGACTTCAGCAATCCCGCCCTTTTCAGCACATGAATAACGCTCTTCTCCAGCTCTTTCGTCTTCATCTCTACCGCCGGCTTGCGAACGATGAGGATCAGATCGACATGCGGTGCAATCCGCTCAGCGTTATGCCGAACGATTTCTTTCACAACGCGGCGCATTCGATTCCGTACGACAGCGTTACCGATCTTTTTGCTGGCGGATACGCCAAGCCGAAACGGTTCCGCTGCAGGCTGCTTGGACCAATACACGACGAACTGGCCGTTAGCAAATGACTTGCCTCCACGGTATACCCGGCTGAAATCAGCACGATTCCTCAGCCTAAGTTTGCGATGCATGTTCCTCACCCCGCTTCCTTCCACATGAGAATTTATAAGCGATCGATCATTTATTAATGAAGATACATTTCTTCTCTTCGATAAACCTTCCTCATGCTTCCGAGACTAATCGTTCCGCGGAGTATGCCGGCCGCTCATGCTCAAGCGACCCTAATAAAGGTTTCTTTAACTGTAAGGTTGGACAAAATGCATAAAAAAAAGACCACCGCACAGTGGTCTCAAAATTACGCGCTCAGCACTTTTCTTCCTTTTTGACGGCGAGCAGCCAGTACCTTGCGACCGTTCTTCGTGCTCATCCGTTTACGGAAGCCATGGTTTTTCTTGCGCTTGCTAACATTCGGCTTAAATGTAGGACCCATTACAATTGCACCTCCTTTAAAGAAGTAATCATATGTCCTTCTCCGAAGAGAATAAGGTTACGCGGGTTGCGTGCACATTCTAACTAGAAGGCATTCACCAGCTGCCGGACTTGATCGGGTATATCTCTCATTGTCCCGACAGCCCTGAAAAAAGACCTTTTTATATTTAACCACGCGGCCAGACAAAAGTCAACTCTGGCTGATAACTGCGCTCGTCGCTGGATCGCGTAGTTATGCACAATTGAAAAGCTGAAGAATCATTTTTGTGGATATCTACAACCCGATTGTGAAATCTGACGAAAATTAATAACATGTGTATAAAATTTGGCCGATTGCTACGAATGGTGTCGAAAGTCTAACAGGATATTAACAATATCTTGTGCTGTCAGTAACATTTATACACAACCTGTAGGATTTGTGGATAATCGGGGCAGATTCGTTGTAATATAAGGCTTCTTTTGCTATGATAGATATGTTTTCTATGTGGATACCGGCCCAAAATCATATGCGTTATTAACACCCTGTGGATAACATTGTGAACAAATCCATCCCCTCTTGATAGATAGCGGGATTTCTTTCGTTTATACTGTGGATTTCTGCCGTAGTAGCTGCTAAGCGCACTCCGGAACCCGCATACTAACAACAGATCGGCCAATCAGATGAAGGAGTGACAAGCTGTGGACAGCCATACCCCGGATATGTGGCAGCAAGTGCTGTCGGTAATCCAGACGAAGCTCAGCAAACCAAGCTTCGACACATGGTTTAAAGCGACCAGAGCCGACTTGAAAGGTGATGTTCTTGTCGTAACTGCGCCAACAACATTCGCCGCTGAATGGCTGGAAAGCCGATACATGAAGCTGGTCCGAACGACAATGTTCGAATTTCTGGGTCGTACGGTCGATGTGAAATTCGTTATTGAAGAGAACCGCCCGCCGGAACCGGTGCAGCCGCCTCCAATTGCGGTACCTGCAGTCGTATCGGCAGATGAACCTTTCAACCACTTATTGAATCCCAAATATACGTTCGAAACGTTCGTCATCGGCGCCAATAACCGTTTCGCCCATGCAGCTTCGCTTGCTGTAGCTGAAGCACCGGCCAAAACATACAATCCGCTGTTCTTATACGGCGGCGTTGGATTAGGCAAGACGCATCTTATGCATGCGATTGGCAACTATATTCTTGATCACAATCCGAGCATGAAAGTCATGTATATCTCTTCTGAGAAATTCACGAACGAGTTCATTAATGCGATCCGCGATAACAGCCCAGAGAGCTTCCGCAACAAGTATCGCAACATCGACGTGCTTCTCATTGACGATATTCAATTTCTTGCCGGCAAGGACGGAACACAAGAGGAATTTTTCCATACATTTAATGCGCTTCATGAAGAACGCAAGCAAATCATCATCTCGAGTGACCGCCCGCCGAAGGAAATCCCGACGCTGGAAGAGCGGCTCCGTTCGCGGTTCGAATGGGGATTGATGACGGACATCCAGGCGCCAGATTTAGAGACGAGGATCGCGATTCTGCGGAAGAAAGCGCGTGCGGAGAACCTTGAGATCCCGAACGAAGCGATGGTTTATATCGCAAACCAGATCGATACGAACATTCGGGAGCTTGAAGGTGCGCTCATCCGTGTTGTCGCTTACTCATCGCTCATTAATGAGGACATCTCGTCCCATCTGGCAGCTGAAGCACTTAAGGATATTATCCCGACCAGCCGCCCGAAGATGATTACGATCAACGATATTCAACAAAAAGTCGGCGAATTTTACGGACTGCGGCTTGAGGAGTTCAAAGCGAGGAAAAGAACGAAGGCAGTGGCGTTCCCACGTCAAATTGCCATGTATCTGTCTCGTGAGCTGACCGACTACTCGCTGCCGAAGATCGGCGAGGCGTTCGGCGGGCGTGACCATACGACAGTCATCCATGCCCATGAGAAAATTTCTACGCAGCTGAAGACAGACCAGGATCTGTTCAAGATCATCCAGAACCTGAGCGAGAAGATCAAAAATCATACGTGAATAACTATGAACAAACGAGCAAGCCTATGCACAAGCTATGCACATGTGGATAGGCTTGCTCTATCAGCGTTCAAAGCGCTTATCCACATATTCACCGCGCCTATTACTATTACTTCTAGTATTTATTAATTAACATCGTCTAAATAACGACACCAACCATCATTCGTCGACAGCCTTCAAATCGACGCTTTAACTTGCGACATAGGAGTGGAAGCATGAAATTAACAATAGCCAAGAATGAACTGAACGATGCGATTCAACAGGTTGCCAAAGCAACATCTTCACGCCCAGCTATTCCGATTCTCGGCGGCATCAAATTCGAAGTTACGCATCAAGGCGTTACTTTAACAGCAAGCGATACCGATATTTCGATTCAGAGCTTCATTCCTGCTGAGTCGAGCGATACGGTTATCGCCAAAGTGGAGAAGCCAGGCAGCGTCGTACTGCCAGCGAAGTTTTTTGTCGAGATCGTCAAGAAGCTTCCTTCCGACAATGTCGAAATTGAAGTAAGCGATCATTTTATTACGATGATCCGCTCCGGCTCAACGGATATTCAGATGGTTGGCCTGGATCCAGAGGAATTCCCAGTTCTGCCTTCCATCGAGCAGAGCGACGTTCTTCAAATTCAAGGCGATCTATTGAAATCGATCATTCGCCAGACGATTTTCGCTGCATCCACAAGTGAACAGACGCCAATTCTGACAGGTGCACTTGTGAACCTTCAGGATCAGCAGCTTCGTTTTGTTGCAACAGACCGTCACCGTCTTGCTTACCGTACGGCGAAGGTTGATTCGAGTCCCGAACTGCGTTTTTCCAATATCGTTCTGTCCGCTAAGACGCTGAACGAATTGTCCCGACTTATTCCGGATGCATCAGCCCTTGTTGACATGGTCGTTGCTGACAATCAAGCGCTGTTTAAGATCGGCAACGTATTGTTCTATTCGCGTCTGTTGGACGGGATCTACCCGGACACTTCCAAGATTATTCCGCAATCGTTCAAAACAGAACTTGTTGTGGATACAAAAAATATTACGGATGCTGTCGATCGTGCATATCTGATGAGCCGCGAAGAGAAAACAAACATTGTCCGTCTTGTTACGCTCGACAACGGTGGTATCGAGGTATCGTCCAGCTCATCTGAGCTTGGCCGCGTAACCGAGCAGCTTGAGTCGTTCAAGATGGAGGGCGAACCGCTTCGAATCGCGTTCAACTCCAAATATATGCTCGACGTGCTGAAGGTCATCGACAGTGAGCAGCTGAACATTCAGTTCAACGGTGCGATGAGCCCGATCATTATTCGTCCAGTAGATCACCCGCACAGCACTTACGTCATTTTGCCTTACCGTACAACCGGCTAAGCTGCATGCCAGCTTACACGAAGAATGGAGAGTCACCGATGAAAGAAGTAGCGATCGGAACCGAATATATTGCGCTTGGCCAGTTTCTAAAGCTGTCGGATTGCATCGATTCCGGCGGTCAAGCAAAGTTTTTCCTGCAAGAGAATGAAATCTTGATCAACGGTGAATTTGATAACCGACGCGGAAGAAAACTGTATGCCGGCGACGTCGTACAGGTACAAGGCTTCGGCTCTTTTACAGTTGTTCGGCGCAGCTAGAGCTGATAGCTGTTTATGCAATGAGATAGCCATGACTGCAAGGACAGGGGCTGAGCACTTTGTTTTTGAATCGAATTGCCCTGCGCAATTACCGCAACTACGACGAGCTTGAGCTTGATACGAGCAGCGGTGTCAATCTGTTCCTCGGCCCGAATGCACAAGGGAAGACGAACTTGCTCGAGGCTATTTTCGCGCTCGCCCTGACGAAGTCGCATCGAACGTCAAAGGATAAAGAGCTGATCGGCTGGGAACATTCAGAAGCCCACATTCACGGGCTTGTGGATAAGCAGTACGGAGCGGTTAAGCTGGATCTGATGTTCTCGGCACAGGGGAAGAAAGCAAAGATTAACGGACTGGAGCAGCGGCGACTGAGTGATTTTGTAGGATCGCTCAATGTCGTCATGTTTGCGCCCGAGGATCTGGAAATTGTGAAAGGAACGCCGGGTGTGCGCCGCCGGTTTCTCGATATGGAAATCGGACAGGTGCAGCCCGGCTATTTGCATACGCTGCAGCAATATTCCAAAGTACTTGTCCAGCGTAATAATTACTTAAAGACACTTTGGTCCAGCGGCGGGGATAAACAAGGACTGCTAGAGGTATGGAACATGCAGCTGGCAGAATTTGGTGTTAAAATCATTAAAAAGAGGAAATACTTTATACAGAAGCTGCAGCAATGGGCGCAGCAGATTCATGCGGGCATAACGGCTGGAACCGAACAATTAACGGTAGCGTATAAGCCTTCATTCGACTTTGAAGATGAATCTGTTTTATTTGATCAATTTATGCTAAAATTATCACAAGTTAAAGAACAAGAAATCCGAAGGGGAACGACGCTTGTTGGTCCACATCGGGATGATTTGGCGTTCTTTATTAACGGGAAAGAGGCACAGACGTTCGGTTCACAGGGCCAGCAGCGAACGACAGCATTATCGCTTAAACTGGCAGAAATCGAGCTAATTCGAGAAGAGATTGGTGAATATCCGCTGCTGCTGCTCGACGATGTTCTGTCTGAGCTGGACCGGAACCGGCAGACGCAGCTAATCGAGACATTCCAATCGAAAGTGCAGACTTTTATTACGACGACCGGCCTTGAGAGCGTCGATCTCGGCAAGCTACAAGATGCTGGCATTTACCATGTCCTAGACGGTCGTGTCACGCGTTAACGCATTAAAGAAATATAGCGTTTTAGCGAAAGGAAGGACTGCATATGTATATCCATTTGGGCGGAGAGAAAATAATTCGGGCAGCGGAGCTGGTCGCTATTTTCGACGTTTCGATCGAGCAATCGTCCAAGCTTTCCAAACAATTCGTGGCAGGCGCGCGCAAACGTAAAGACGTTGAGACCATTGGGGAAGAGGAACCGAAGTCGATCGTCCTAACTAAACATAAAATCTATTATTCGCCGATTTCATCCTCTACGTTGAAGAAGCGGGCCCATCATTTTGCGGCTTACTAATCGGCGGGCTTTTATCGCAATCACGAAGAGCAGTCGAGAGGAGCAGTGAATAGGCATGTCTACGAACCAGAATACGTATGACGAGAGTCAGATACAGGTGCTTGAAGGCCTGGAGGCGGTAAGGAAGCGTCCGGGTATGTATATTGGCTCTACAAGCGGCAAGGGTCTTCATCATCTCGTCTGGGAAGTCGTCGACAACTCGATTGACGAGGCGCTTGCGGGCTATTGTACGCATATTGACGTCATCGTTCATGAAGATAACAGCATTACGGTAATCGATAACGGCCGGGGTATCCCGGTTGGTGAGAATACGAAGCTGAAGAAGTCTACGCTTGAGGTTGTCATGACTGTGCTTCACGCAGGCGGCAAATTCGGCGGCGAAGGCTATAAAGTGTCCGGCGGTTTGCATGGTGTAGGTATTTCCGTTGTGAACGCATTGTCCGAACACGTTACCGTTACCGTTAAGCGCGACGGCCACATCTATCAGCAAGAGTATCGCCGTGGTGCTCCTCAGTATGAAATTAAGGTCATTGGCGATACGGATGAAACAGGTACGACGACACGTTTCAAGCCGGATCCAGAGATTTTCACGGAAACGACCGTTTATGAATATGACACGCTTCAATCCCGTATCCGCGAGCTTGCCTTTTTGAACAAGGGCATTTCTATCACGCTGACGGACGAGCGCACAGGCCAGACGAATACGTACAAGTACGACGGTGGTATTATCGAATTCGTCCAATACTTGAATCGTACGCGTGAGGTGATTCATGAGACGCCGATCTATGTAGAGGGCATGAAGGATAACATCAGCGTCGAGGTTTCCCTGCAATATAACGACAGCTATAGCGAGAACATTTATTCGTTCGCTAACAATATCAACACGCATGAGGGCGGTACGCACGAATCTGGCTTCAAGAGCGCGCTTACCCGAATCATCAATGACTACGCTCGCCGTACGAACTCGATTAAGGAGAATGACGCGAACTTGTCAGGTGATGACGTTCGTGAAGGTCTAACGGCGATTATATCGGTGAAGGTCCCTGAACCGCAGTTCGAAGGCCAGACGAAGACGAAGCTGGGCAACAGTGAGGTTAGAGGTATCGTCGAGTCGTTGTTCGCTGAGAAGCTGCAGGAGTTCCTTGATGAGAACCCTTCTGTTTCGAAGCGTATCGTAGAGAAGGGCCTTATGGCTTCCCGTGCTCGTGAAGCAGCACGCAAAGCGCGTGAGCTCACCCGCCGCAAGAGTGCACTTGAAGTAAGCTCGCTGCCAGGCAAACTGGCGGATTGCTCCTCTAAGGACGCATCGATCAGTGAGCTGTACATCGTCGAAGGTGACTCCGCAGGCGGATCGGCGAAGCAAGGCCGGGACCGTCACTTCCAGGCGATTCTGCCGCTGCGTGGTAAAATCCTAAACGTTGAGAAAGCCCGTCTTGACCGTATTCTTGGCAATGCAGAGATTCGGGCCATCATCACGGCGCTTGGCACAGGCATAGGCGACGACTTCGATCTATCGAAGGCAAGATACCACAAGATTATTATTATGACCGATGCCGACGTCGACGGCGCTCATATTCGCACGCTCATGCTTACGTTCTTCTACCGCTACATGCGGAAGATTATCGATGCAGGCTTTATCTATATCGCACAACCGCCGCTGTTTAAGATTGAACGGAATAAGGTCGTTCGTTATGCGCAGTCGGAGAAGGAGCGCGATGCGATCATTGCCGAGTTCGGTGAAGGCGCGAAGATTAACGTCCAGCGTTACAAAGGTTTGGGCGAGATGAACGCGGGCCAGCTGTGGGAGACGACGATGGATCCTGAGAGCCGTACGATGCTTCAGGTGACGATAGAGGATGCCATTGAAGCGGACGTCATGTTCGATACGCTGATGGGCGACAACGTCGAACCGCGCCGTGATTTCATTCAGCAATATGCAAAGCATGTTAAAAACTTGGACATCTAGAATGCCGCTCTATTCACGAGGGCCGCTCATACAACAAGCCGTCAGATCGTTTTGGTCTGCGGCTTGTTTTTGTTTAGGTGCCGTATTCGCTTTGTTTTGAAACGGCCATAACCGACTGCGTACTGATAGATTCGATTGAACACGTTGCGATCGTTCAGCTTGCGGAATAAGAATGGATCCGGCAGTGTGTTAACCTCTAGGATCCAAGGATGCAGATCTGTATCGATGGCGAAGTCGATGCCGATCTCTCTAATGCCGGGATAAATAGACTGAAGCTGCTTAGCCGTTTCAACTCCCAGATTGGAAAGATAGGTCAAATATTCAGTCTGTCTGTGCTCGGACATATGAGGGGACATGAGTGTGGAGAACGGAAGCGGGGTAGCACCGCTGTGGTAGTTCGTTACGATTTTGGACGGAAGTCCGAGTCTGCCGATTATGCCTGTCGTCTCCCACTCGTTTCTTAGGTTATGCTGAACCATCACGCGGAAGTCGAAGCGGCGGTTATGATACTGCAGCAGCTGTATCCCTTTCTGGGCAATATAGGCCCTCTTCCGTTGAGCAGACAATAATCGAGTGTACATCGCATCGAAAGTCGCAAACTGTCGAATTTTCTTATCCAGCTGGAAGCGGTACGGAAGCGGTGAAGAGGCAGATTTCTCGACGCGAATGACGCCGTTGCCGAACGTTCCGCGATCAGGCTTGACGTAGATCATGCCGTATTGATCAAGCATCATGCGTACGGTTTCACGCTTAGATGGCAATGTTTCGGGGATATAATGACGCAGCTGCTCGGAAGCCAGCAAAGCCGCCGTTTTGGACCATTTGCTGTGGACGCGCTGAATAGCCACTCGTTTATACCACCTTTCAATAAAACTATCCCGACCATTCGACAACGAAAGAAGACAGAGGTGGAAATCGATGTTATAATAGAGAGGTGTGCCTATTGATGAAAATGAGTGTGCATTCCTTATCAGCATATGGAGAACGGGGGCTGAAAGCGAAGGGCGGCTAACTGTTTTTGGCTGAACGTGAAGCCTGTTTTCTGGATGGGAATGTTCGTATTCGTCAGGTTTAAGCTGAACGGCTTTGTGAAACAAATAGATTAACAAGAGTATACGGATTCATCAGACTCTAAGAGCTGATTCTTACATGACGAATGCCAGTGAAGCAGTACTATAAGCATTCGTTCTGCAAAAGATGTCAGGAGGGTAACAATGTCGGAAGAACAACGTTCACAAATAAGGGATCGTGATATCGGCACCGAGATGCGCGATTCGTTTATGGAATATGCGATGAGTATCATCGTAAGCCGTGCGCTCCCGGATGTACGAGACGGATTGAAGCCTGTACATCGACGGATTCTTTTCGCAATGTCCGAACTTGGGATGTCACCAGATAAGCCGTATAAGAAGTCGGCAAGGATCGTTGGTGAAGTAATCGGTAAGTATCACCCGCATGGCGACTCGGCCGTATACGATACGATGGTTCGTATGGCACAAGATTTCTCGATGCGTTATATGCTTGTCGATGGCCATGGCAACTTCGGTTCGGTAGATGGCGATATGGCGGCAGCGATGCGTTATACGGAAGCAAGACTCTCGAAGATTGCGATGGAGCTGCTTCGTGATCTGAACAAGGAGACCGTCGATTTCGTACCTAACTACGACGGTGAGGAAACAGAGCCGGCTGTTCTGCCATCCCGTTTCCCGAACTTGCTAGTGAATGGTGTAACGGGTATCGCGGTAGGCATGGCGACCAATATTCCACCGCACAATCTGGTTGAAGTTATTGATGGTATTCAGGCGTTGATCGCTAATCCAGAGATTACATCGCTTGAGCTTATGAATTATATTAAGGGGCCTGACTTCCCAACGTACGGCTATGTAATGGGACAAGCAGGCATCCGTCAGGCATATACGACGGGACGCGGTTCGGTTACGATGCGCGCGAAAGCAACAATCGAGGAGAATGGCGGCAAGGCTCGCATTATCGTGCATGAGCTGCCTTATCAAGTCAATAAGGCGCGCCTTGTTGAGAAGATTGCAGAGCTTGTTCGCGAGAAGAAGGTCGAAGGTATCACTGACCTGCGGGATGAGTCCGACCGTAACGGTATGCGCATCGTTATTGAGCTTCGCCGCGATGTGACGCCTTCGGTCGTATTGAACAACCTGTACAAGCAGACGCAGCTGCAATCGACTTTTGGTATTAACATGCTTGCGCTCGTTAACGGCGAGCCGAAGGTGCTTAATATCAAAGATATTTTGTACCACTATCTGCAGCACCAGATCGAGATTATTCGCCGTCGTACGGAATTCGACCTGAAGAAGGCGGAGGCGCGCGCACATATTCTCGAAGGCTTGCGCATTGCGCTCGATAATTTGGATGAAGTAATTGCGCTTATCCGTGGATCGCGTACAACGGACGATGCACGTGAGGGTTTGATTGCTCGGTTCGGACTGACCCTGGAGCAAGCGCAAGCGATCCTCGACATGCGCCTGCAGCGCCTCACTGGTTTGGAACGCGATAAGATCGAGGCTGAATATAACGAGCTTCTAGCCAAGATTGCGGAGTACAAAGCGATTCTTGCTGATGAGCAGCTCGTACTCGATATTATCAGCACCGAGCTTAATGAGATCAGCGAGAAGTTCGGCGATGAGCGCCGGACGGAAATTACGATTGGGGAAGACGAAATTCTTGACGAGGATCTCATTCCTCGCGAGGACGTTATTATTTCGATTACCCATTCGGGATACGTTAAGCGTCTGCCGGTTACGACATACCGCAGCCAGAAGCGGGGCGGTAAGGGTGTTATTGGTATGGATACGAAGGATGACGATTTCGTCGAGCACCTATTCGTATCGAATACACACCATTACCTGCTCTTCTTTACGGACAAGGGTAAGGTATACCGGTTGAAAGCATACGAGATTCCAGATCTCAGCCGTACGGCACGCGGTACGCCGATTATCAACCTGCTCCAGATCGAACAGGGTGAAGTCGTCAACGCGGTCATTCCGGTTGAATCGTTCGATAATGACAATTACTTGTTCTTCGCTACGCGCCAAGGCGTCGTGAAGAAAACGCCGCTGGATGACTACTCGAACATTCGTAAGGTCGGCCTGATCGCGATCTCGCTTCGTGAAGATGACGATCTGATCGGCGTGAAGCTGACGGATGGCAACCAAGAGATCATCATGGGTACGAGCCAAGGGATGTCGATTCGCTTCCCAGAGCAGGACGTTCGTTCGATGGGACGTTCCGCAACGGGGGTTAAAGGTATTCAGCTCGATGAAGGTGACAAAGTTATCGATATGGATATTGTCCAAAGCGATAACGATGTATTGATCGTAACGTCCAAGGGCTATGGCAAGCGTACTCCGATGAGCGAGTACCGCAGCCAGAGCCGCGGCGGTAAAGGGATCAAGACACTCAATGTCACCGATAAGAACGGTTCGATTGTCGGCCTCAAGGTTGTTGAGAACGAAGAGGATCTGATGATTATGACCGAATCCGGTACAATGATCCGTACGAGCATGGACGGTATCTCGTCCATGGGCCGTAACACGCAAGGCGTTAAGCTCATCCATATTCGTGACGAGGATGCTGTAGCAACGGTTACGCGCGTAGCCCGCAGCGAGGAAGATCACGAAGAAGAGGGCGAAGAGACAGAGACCGAATAGATTGCGGCAGACCTAAGGAACAGGAGAGAAAAGCAATGGCACAAGTATTGTTATCAAAACTTAAGCCAGGCGATAAGATTGTGCAAGATGTGCAGACACCGCTCGGCAACACCCTGTTCCACAAAGGTGTCGTCGTTACCTCAAGAGAACTAGAAATTTTGCAAGCTTTTCAAGTCAAATCGGTCGAGGTAGAAGCAGCGGATAAGTTAGATAAAACGGTCGCATCTGAGAAGAAGAACGAGGCGGAGGAAGAGAAGCAGGCAGTCTCCTCATTCCAGGCAGAGTATGAGGAAACCCTTCAACTCATTAAACGGACGTTCAATAATGCACTATCCGGGCAGTCCCTTCCGATTCTCGAGATCCGGAAGCAGATGGAGAAGCTTATCGGTCTGATTGGGGAATATAATGTTCTGACGTACAATCCAGTCGGATTAAAGGCAGACGACTATTGGTATCACAATAGTCTGCTGACGGGTCTCACTTCCTACCTGCTTGCAAGATGGAATGGGTTTGCTGCGAAGGATTGGGTACAGATCGCGTTGGCAGGCTTGCTGCATGACATTGGCAATACGAAGGTCGACCGTGCAATCCTATTCAAGCCTAATGCATTGACTAGTGAGGAGCGGGAAGAAGTGCGCCGTCATACGGTGAACGGCTATCAGCTTCTGAAATCAAGTCCAGCCCTGAACGAAGGGGTTAAGTTGGCAGCGCTGCAGCATCATGAGCGTGAGGACGGCAGCGGCTACCCGTTAGGGATTAAGGCGGACAAAATCCATCCTTACGCGAAGATTGTGGCCATTGCGGATACGTTCCACGCAATGACGCTTAATAAGGTGTATAAGAAGGCTGCCTCGCCGTACGTCGTCCTGGAGGAGATCAGGGAGAATGCATTCGGCAAGCTAGAACCTTCTTACGTGCGTATGTTTATTGAGAGAGCGACACAGTTCCATAATGGTACGGTCGTGAAGTTGAGCGATGGGCGCTCGGGAGAGATTGTATTCTCTGATCGAAGCCAGCCGACAAGGCCTTGGGTATCTGTTGCGGGCACGATCGTAAACCTATCCATAGAGCGTCATCTCTATATTCAAGAGGTCATATCGAATTAGAACGAATAAAGAAAACGCCCATTCCCGCCAAGGAGTGGGCGTTTTCTTGCTATTGGTCTTAATTATATCCGTAAGTAACAAAATCGAAAAAAATGAGAAAAAGGTATTGCACTGTGATGTTCGTATATGATATATTATCTAAGTCGCCGCTGAACGGCAGCGAAGAAATGAGAAAAAAGCTTGACACACTGATTAACATCTGATAAGATGTAAAAGTTGTCGAAATTGTTCTTTGAAAACTGAACAACGAGCGAAACTGTCAGTTTAAATGTTTTAAATGAGCTATACAAGCACTTCTTTTATGGAGAGTTTGATCCTGGCTCAGGACGAACGCTGGCGGCGTGCCTAATACATGCAAGTCGAGCGGACTTGATGGAGTGCTTGCACTCCTGATAGTTAGCGGCGGACGGGTGAGTAACACGTAGGTAACCTGCCTGTAAGACTGGGATAACATTCGGAAACGAATGCTAATACCAGATACGCGATTTCCTCGCATGGGGAGATCGGGAAAGACGGAGC